>JAABUL010002064.1_pt1 | contig 34960 bp, 8 predicted proteins | sample 5559151 | NCBI WGS metagenome assembly JAABUL01 (sample SAMN10711876, study PRJNA513368) | rock metagenome | isolation source: Antarctica rocks | place: Antarctica: Victoria Land, Pudding Butte sud | reverse complement strand
TCCGCCTTCCGCGCCTTCTCTACCACCCCTTCCCGCCCCCGCGACCACCACTTTGACACCCTAAAGTTCGTGCAACGCCTCCGTGATGAAGGCTTCTCTGAAACCCAATCGCGCGCCATGATGACCATCCTCAGCGACGTGATCGAGGAATCCATCCAAAACCTAACCCGCACCATGGTCCTCCGCGAAGACGCCGACCGCAGCACCTACACGCAAAAGGTCGACTTTACAAAGCTCCGCTCCGAGCTCCTAGCCCAAGATAAAAGCGAGACGAGCCAGACATTGGCCGGATACGAGAGGTTGAATAATGATATCCAGAAGTTGTCGAGTAGGGTCAGGGATGAGGTGGGCAGGGCCCAGGCGAGTGTCAAGCTGGATCTGAACCTCGAGAAGGGAAGGGTGAGGGAGGAGGCGAAGGGGCAAGAATTGAAAATCAAGGAGACGGAGACGAGGATCGAGGAGGTGGCGGCGGGGTTGAGAGAGAGGGTGGAGGGGGTCAAGTTCAGCACGTTGCAGTGGTTGATGTGAGTGCTTGCTGTTCCGATGTTTGAGATCTCGATCTCAGGCGATTGACGGCTAATTTCGTTTTATAGGGGTGTTTGTACGGGCACGGCGGCGTTGATGCTGGGTGCCTGGCGGCTGTTGATGTGATTCTACGGCCCGTTGATTCAAGCCACTATCAAATGAAGAGGGAGAACTGGGTCACGACGAAGTACCTTACGATGGTACGTATAACATCAAGTACCGATTTGGTCATCATGGAGATATCTCATTGACGAGGCAGTATTGAATCTGCCGAGGCAAGGCGCAAAGGATTCGGCACTGTGTCGCCAAGACTTGTCTCAGCCCTTTGGGCACCCATCCATCTGCGAAGCATGCGGCTGGTAAAAGCAAGGACCGATAAACGCTAGCATTTGTCTTGCCTCAGTAGTCAGACCCTATAAGAAAGATTATATTTGAATCCGTCGCTTCGCGATTCTAATCTTCGATTAGAATTAATAAATTCTTAACTCTAAAACAAATTTTAAAATCTTTTTTTAGAAACAAATATTTAGTAAAATAACTCAATACTAAATGCGAAGTCTTGTTTAGTATTTGTCTACTAATTTTAATAGACAAAACGCGCGTTTAAATTTTTTTTTTTTATAGAGTTTAAGAACAAAATCTTATTTTTCTATTAAAATAAAATAAATCTTAATATGTCGAAAGTTTAATAAAGACAATTTTTTACTATTAATATATAAAATTTGATTGCGATTTTCGATATATTATTGTTGAATTACTAGCAACGCAAACATCTTACAAACAAAATAAAAAAATACTATAAAAATAGATAGTCAATTGCAATTACAAATAGATATATAGATATAAATTATTATTTGTTTATTAATTAATTGTTTTAAATTGTATCTTTGTTAAACAATTTACACAAAATTAATACTTTTAATATCGAGAACAAATTTTTGCAAAATTCAAAAAATATTGTACGTTTTAGTTAATTATTTTAATTAGCAATATTTGCTTTTTGAAGATTTAGAAAATTTAACAATTTTTTTTTTCTTTATATTTATATTTTGAGCTTCTTTTAATTGTTAAGTTTCGAATTAATATTTTTTAATATTTAATATTTTTTTTAGTTTAGAAGTTTTGTCTATTAATATTGTTAATTTTATTATATTTTTATCTTATTGTTTTGTATTTTTAATAAATTTAATTTATTGTTTTGTATTTTTTGTATTTTTTGTAAACTTAAATTCGATTGTTTTGTAAAAAGATTTTTTTAAAATGCGTAAACAAAACAATTTTTTTTTTAAATTTGTAATATTTATTTTACAAAAAAATTTAGCAAAAAATTGCTTTAAAAAATAAATCTTGTTAATACTAAATTTCAAATTGTAATATAATAAATATACAAGAAAAATATCTAAATTAAACTTTTCTATATTATAGAATAAAAAGATATCTTAATATTAAAAATAATAATAGTTTTGTTATTCGAACTTTAAAATACAATTATTAATATTTACAATATTAATATTAAACTATTGCTTAATTGCAATTTTAAATAAAATACAATAAAAGTGCAAATTGTTTTTTTAATTAAATTTAGTTAATTATATTTTGTGCAATTGTACTATAATATAATTAAAATAAGCAATTAAATAGATAAATTTATTTTTAAAATATATTTTGAATTTAAATATATTTTTTGCGTTAAAAACAATTATAGTAAAGATTTTTTTGTTAATTATAAACAAATAGTTGTTGTATTAATTAAAAATTAACAAATTAATAATTAAGATTTTTTTAACTTAATTATTATTTTGTTAATTATAACAAATATAGTTTGCAATATTATATTTTAGCTTAAAAATATAAAAGAGACAAAAAGATACAATAGTTTTGTTTTTACAAATTTTAGCAAAAATTAAAAAATTATTATTGTTAAAATTCTAATTATCAAAAATAACTTACTTCTTTAAATAATTTTATTTGCAAAAATATTAAAACAAAATTAATTCGATACAAATTGCAAATTTTTTTTTTACTAACTTTTAAATAAAAGCAATCTTGTTTTAAATTTTTAATAAAATTTTCTTTTTATTATTAAATATCTTTTTGTTATTTTTCTTGTTTTTAATAATTTTCTAAAATATATTTTTAAATTTTTTTATATATCTAATAAATAAAAGACTTTTCTTCAAATTTTTGATTAATTTATTAAAACTTTTTTTTGCTAAAATAGTTAATATTTAATTAACAAACAAAATAAACAAATTAAAAAAAAAATTTGTCGAAATAATTGTTACGGTTCCAGACTAGGCAGACTTCGTCCTCCGATTATTCTTCGGATCTCCGCTCTCTAGTCTCGGGTATACTACGGATAACGTCTAGCGTCTTGACATCTATAGTATTTATATCTATTTTCTGTACATAGTTAGTTCTGCATAGCTAGTATTCTTGTCAATCAACTATATACTAGCTATCAAAGCTCTAACTCTGATATAATACTAGCTATCTTTTCAGACACGGTTCTGCGAACTGTATTCCGAAAATATTTATATTTGCTAACTTTGTTTCGTGTTTTATATACAGAGCTACTGAAGCAGTTTTAGATACAGAATTACTAAAGCAGTTCTAGATACAGAGCTACTAGAACAGACACTTTGCGAAACGTAACTGAACTGCAACAATAGATATCTCTTAATCGATATATAATTTAACAATATTCAATTTTGTTGACTCTCTAGTAATTTTGCTAAAAGAAATAGACAACAGATTGTTCTGACTACAGTTCAATAAATCTGCTAGAATAGAATCAGTAAATCTGCTAGAATAGAGAGACAACAGATTGTTTCGATTTCGGCTCAGTAAATCTGCTAGAATAAAATCAGTAAATCTGTTAGAATAAAATCAGTAAATCTGCTAGAATAAGATCAGCAGATCTGCTAGAACAACAACTACAATACAATTCTGCTGCTGTTTTCGGACAACACTTTTGTCTTCGTATACTAGAAAATTTGCTACGCAACAGAACAATATTTCAAGCAATATCTATTTTCGACATCGAAAATTTTGTTTTGCGAATAATATAAGTTATTCAACATCTGTATAATCCCAAACATATTTAATCTTGGACTCCCACTCTCGTTCACAAACATCTGCACCATCTGCATCTTATCTACAATTCAGTAACGAAGTTGATCTGTCTGCTTCGAGACTCTATCGAGTCTGAACTAATTGCTAACAAAAGAATCGCGAAAGCTTGCAAGAAGTTTACTCAAATCTTGCTGACAGCTAACAAAGACGTAGAATTATCTACGTTTTTATTGTCTGCAGTATCTGCATTACTTTGACAAAACAGATTTTGTTTTGCTAGATTTCTACTCTCAGTCTTTTTGTTTGCTATTGTTGCATTTACAATTTCTCAATCTACAATTCTATTGTTTTCAGCTGTTAATTCTGTTTTTTTTTCAGATATATTTGTTCTGTCTACAACTCAGCTATCTATATTTGCAATTTTTTCTACAACTTAATTTTTGTCCGCTGTTGCAATCAATTCAACAGAAAAAAAGAAATCTAAAATAAAATTTAATTTCGAAATTTTTGTCTGATAGATATCGGAGACATATCTGTATAACAAAAAGATAAAACAGATTATTCAGACTAAAAAAGCTGATAAATAGAAGATTTCAGCTATTTTTCGCAAAACAATTAAGCTGAAACTCGGGAACTGTACAGTAATCGAATATTTAACAATTAATATCAAATATCTGTTTGTTCAAAACAAAATATATATATTTCGAAGCACAAATAATACTTTTCGAGTCGAAACAATCAGATTTCAGTATAAATTGTTAAATATCGAATATTCAGATCGAACAACTACTCTCGAGAAAATACAGTATTACTACTATTGACTTATACTGTATTTAGATATCAAAAAATATATTAGAAGTTGTCCGATTTGCAAGCACGTCAAATTATATTGCAAATATAGATACGATCTACTGAAATCTCTGTCTATTTCAGACTGTTACTGACAGAATATATTCTGCGATTTTATTATTTCTCTGCTGTTATATTGCTATAAAGAAAAGATCTTTCAGCATATTTTAATAATAGTCGATAGACTATTCAAGAATAAGAAGTTTATATCTATAGACTTGTTAAAAATCAAAACTATTGTTCAGATTTTTATCGACTTTGTCTGATATATCGAAAACTTTTCAGCTATTATTGTTTCCGACAGAGATACTCAATTTATTGTTTATTTCTGGCAATGTCTCTGCAAAAGATTAGAAACCAAATCTAAATTGTTAACTGTGTTTTATTCAGAAACCGACAGTCAAACCGAAAATATCAATATTGCTCTCAAGCAGTATCTCCGGGCGTACGTGCAGTACAATCAGAATAACTGAATCAGTTATCTTGTTATTGCCGAATTTGTTGCAAACAGTTATATCAGCAAGTCTACTGACTTATTATTCTTTTTTGTTATTAAAAACTATCTGCTACAATCAGATCTGAAGTTATCTACAGTTTTTTCTGACAATATTATGTTCGAAGCTCGCCGCAATATAAAAAATGTCGATAAAACTGCCGAAAAGATCGAGATTTTGCAAAACTTTTTTTGTCAAAAACTTATCTGAATTTAAATTAAATAAGTAAAATTCGCTAATTGCAGACGCGCTGCAATTCCGGAATTCAAGATCGATAATTGAATTATACTCGATATTCGAAATATTAAAACAACTCGACTATACAAATCTCTGAAATATAAAAATGCAGATTTTTATAAAATTATTCGGACAATTGACAATTATATCTACAAACTAGAACTGTCCGAGTCGATAAAAATCTATTCAGTATTCTATTTATAATTCTGTATCTCGACAAAAGCAAATCTCTGTCAGATTAACAAATCAAATTTCTGTTGTTTATTAATGCTGTTAACAATACCGACAACAATTTCGAATACTACGTCAAAGATATCGGAATATTACAATATAATATACGCAAAAATAACAATAATATAAATTCAAATCTAACCGCCACTGATTACAGACGCAAAATACTACAGTATCAAATTCTCTTTACAGACTATACAAACTACAACGATAGATCTAAATAGCTGAACTATTCTATAGCTGACAGCTGTTCTGACTTTGTTGTCGACTTCTATTATCAATATTCTGATACAACAAAATCTTACTGAATATTCAAGACGTCTTCTGATTAAAAATCTAATAAGTAGAATAGTTTGCATCTATATATTTCTGCACTCTACTGTTACTGTTGTCTAAACGCTGTCCAATATATATTTATAGTTCTTGTTGTCGCATCTACAATCGATCTCGAAAACGCATTGTCGGTATATTACTATTGTCGGAAGTTATCTGTTATACATTTGCAGTCGAAATCAAATTCGATATATTACTTTGTCTTTCGCTGTATCCAACAAGAACCCCGGAAACGTATTATCGGTGCATTACTACTGTCGGAAGTCAGCCGACATGTATCTGCGGTTCTTGCTGTCGCTTCTATAGTATCTCTGCTAGACATTTTATAACTGTCTCTTCTAAAGATTTTCCGGATCAGAATTGACTTGACATTTCTGAATATACGCACGGCTGCGTATAAATTGCTGTCAAAACACTTTTATGTTATTTTCTCTCTCTGTATAGCAGATTTAGACAAACGTGTTCGAATATAGTTAAAATTCGGCAAATTTCGATTTTTCGATATCGCTATCTTTCTTGTTGTTGTCAATTTTTTTTCAGATTATATAACTGATCGATTTTCTGAATTCTCTCAGATATAATCGATCTTCCGACTTCCGCGTTATATAATCTGAACTTCTTTTTTAGAGTTAGAGTTAGTAATTTTTTGTACTCTCTCAATTTTTCTACATTTGATATTTTCTTAAAAATTAATTATTTTTTTTCTCTCGATCTCGCTGTCGCCCGACAAACTGTCCGAAATTCAATTTTTACTGTTCGACAGTTGTCCAATATTTAATTTCGAGCATCAGATTATATCCGACAGACATGCTTGACACTAATCGAAGATAGCTGAAAGTTAACTAGAATATTATTTGCAGTATATATATTTTTTGTTTTGTATATTACTGTTTTTTGTATATTTTGTTTCAAAATTTTTGATTATTTTTTCTATCCGACAAATTTATTTTTCCGTTCGACGCGTATCGGAAACTTCAGTTTTAATTGTCGAATAATATTCGAATAATATTCGATATTAATCGAAATTTGTATTCGACAAACATCCGAGATTAACTGAAGTTAACTGAAAACACTAACTGGAAAATCCGATATTGTTTTGTCGAAACTCGCGAGTAGAAGAAAAAAATAGTATTATAATTTTAAACTAGACAGATTTTGCTTTTCGATTATTTTTCGAATCTTTGTTCTCTAGTCTCGGATATACTACAAATAATGTCTAGTATCTTGGCATTTATAGTACTTATATTTATTTTCTGTACATAGTTAGTTCTGCATAGCTAGTATTCTTGTCAATCAACTATATACTAGTTATCAAAGCTCTAACCCTGACATAATAATTGTTTTAACAAGAATTTGTCGATTAGAAATTGTAAAAAAATTTAAAAATATTAAAGTTTTTATAATATTAAAAAACACAAAACTCTTATTAATAATTAAAAATATTAAATTTTCGACAATATATAAAGATATCGATTTTTTAACAATATTAATTAACTCGATTTCTAAAGAAAAACTATTTTTGTCTATAATAAAAATATATATTAGAAAAAGATAAATATAAAATAAAATTTCGATTTTTGTAATCGAAAAAATACAATTAAGTATAAAAAAGTATAAAAAAGTACAAAAAAGCTATTCTTTACTTAAAAAAAAATTAATAGACAAAAAAATTCTTTAATAAAAAATATAAATAATCGAGTATTAGATTAAGCAATAGCAACAAATATATAAAATTCGCAAAATTAATAATATTGTATAGTAAATAAATAAAAACAATATTTTTTAAATAAATAGATATTATAAATATTAAAAATATTATTGTTTAATAATAAATATTGTTTTTCGAAAATATAGTACAAGTATTTTTTTATTTGTTAATTAATTAGCAATCTTAAAATAGATTGCAAACAATAATAAATAAATAGCAAAAAAATATTGCGTATTTTTGCTCTAATAGTTGTTTTTAAATAAGAAATTATTATATTAAACTTTCAATTATTAATATATTTTGTTAATTGTTTTTTTTATTTTTAAATCTTTATCTCTATTTTTTTTTTGTAGATAAAGTTTTTTTTCAATTATAAACAACAAAATAAGTATAGAACTTACTATTATATTTGTTAATTTGCGTACTAGTTTTTAATATTTAATAGAATTTATAGTTAATTGTAGTTAATATAATATTGTAAAAAAAAACAAATAATTAAATTTTATTATTTAAAATTAAAAAAAAACAATATAAAACAATTGTTAAGTATTTCGATTATATTAATAAATATATAAAAGTTGTTAAAAAATAATAAAAGAAATCTAAATATTGCTAAAATATCGAAAATTATAAAATATAATTTATTAAAACAAACGCAAAATATTTGCAAAGTTAGAAATTTTTGTTTTGAATTTTTTTTAATATAATTAAAAGCAACAATATAAAAGATATAATTTTTTTTTTATCTATTTGAAAATTCTAGAATAAAATAATAATCGATTAAAATTTTAATAAATTTCTAGAAAATAATATTGTACAAATAGCTCGAGCTATTAAAAGAATTTTGTTACGAAAGTAGAACGAGAAATAGACAAAGCGAGCGATAGACAAGTTGTAATAGATAGTTGAATTGATTATCTATCTAGCTATGCGCGAATCTATCTTTACTTGTCGAGCTAGTCCTTTTAGAGACTAGCGCAACTCGTCGAGTAAAACTTGTCGAATAAAGCAATCTGCTAGCTAGATATATAACAAATGCTTTTCTCGAAGAAAGAAGACAACGTTCTTGTTAATAATAATTAATAGAAACGCTTGTTAAGTAGATTTGTAATAATACGTCGATAAAACAATCAAAGCAAGTCGCGAAGATAAAAGAAAAAACAATCAATCTTTAAATTCTTAATCCTTAATTTATTTACAAATTAGTCGATCTATTTATTATTTATCGACTTGTAGTAATATGTCGATTAAACGACAATTAGAGCAAGATCTTATTTATCGACAAATGTTTATCGAATTATGTATTGTAATTTTTTGAACAATAGACAACTTATTTTTGTGTTATTATTGTTATTTGCATTCTTATTTTTTTTGGCTTTTCTCTTGTTGTGTTTGTCGAACGCAACAAGTTAATCTTTTATAATAGTTAGCAAATTGTAGAATTTAAGAGATTGTTCTCGATAAGTCTTTTTAAAGACTTTAATATATATATTGTGCATATATTGATTAATAAGATATATGTTACTTTGTACAATTTGTTTTTTCTTAAGAACTAGAGCTAGCAAATTTAACAATTTTTAAACAAATTTAGCAATACTATCTAAAATAGCGTCTTTGCATATTTTTGTAATATTATTGTTTTGTATTGTTAGAGCACTTACTACAATAGCTTCGAATTTTGCGTTAATTTTTTGAGACTTGTTGTATAATTTGTCAATTAAAGTGTTAATAATTTTAAAGATTTTTACAATTTCGATTTCTATAAGATTAGAGCAAATAGAAATTGTAATTTTTGTATTATTTGTCGACGTATTGCGCAAAAAAAATAGCAATACAAAAATTTGTTTTCGCAATTTCTTTTTGTTGTTTATTGAAGAAATGCTCGTTTTGTGTTTCGAAGAAAACTTAATATTTTTTGCGTTATCTTGCGAACGCAACGTGCGCATTAATCTATTAGAACAATTAATCTTAGTTTTGTTATTAAATAAGTTAATAAGTTTGTAATGTTTGATCGATTTGTAGTTGAAGCTCGAGATATATATTATCTTCTTTTTTGCATACATTTTAACTAGTATAAATGTGTCAAATACTTTTTGTAACTTTTGTTCAACTTAATCGATAATCTTTTTAAATTAAAATCTATTCTTAATAGTTTTAAATTTAAGTTTAACAAACTTAATATAAACAAAATTGATATAAAGATTGTTGTAGTTTATTAAATTTATTAAATTTACAATATTTTATATATAAGTTTGTAAAAACTTCTTAATTGTAGATAAAATTAATATAGATTTTGTTGTTATATAGATATTGCTTTTTATTAGATCTATAGCTATATTGTCGATCTCTATAGTGCAATAGTTAGCGTTCGATACAATAAATATAATGTCGATTTTTTTGTTGTATAGTTGATACTTTTGTTTATAGATTAATATATAAAGTAGTTCTTTGTATTTTATAATCGCAAGAATATCGAGTAATTTGCGAGATATTTGTAAATTGCTATTGATATCAAAAATTGCTAGTTATAATTAATCTCTTTTGTTAATTTTAATTTTAGCAAAAATTACACAAGCAATATTAAAATCGATTAGCGCAATAAAAGTCTAAAACTAGATTGTTTTATTGTTGTTGTTAATTAATTTAGCAAATTTGACGTTAAATTTAAATCAATTTAAAGCTAAATAATTTTTTTTAATTGCTATCTCGAATACTTTACTTTTAAAGATAAGAAATTTCAATTCTTTTGTAGAAATATAGCAAATATATATTTCGATAATAAAAAAATTGTTGCAATTCTTAATTTTGCTCTTAACAAGTATTAAAAGAGCTTAAATGTCTAAACAATTATAGTTGAACAAGCTTGCACTATTGTTACTATTGTAATTTTTGTTGTTTTTGTCTTTAATAATTTTGTGTTTAACGTCTTTCTACTTAAAGTCGATAAAGATAATCTGTTTTTTAACTTTTTTAATTGCTATATTCTTTTAAATAGCAAGTTGTTGTTTGTACTTTTTAACTTAACAAGTTGTTATTGTCTTCTAAGTAGCAATTATAGATATATTAACAAACTTAGAAAATCTTATAATAACAATATAACACTTAACAAGTTAAGCAATTAATAAAGATAGTAGACAACGCGCAAACAAGTAATAAATTTTCGCAATTTGTTAAGTTTGTAAAGTTAGATAAGTTGTTAATTTTAAAAAAGAAGTTATTAAATAAATATTAATAATTATTGAAATTACGCGTCTAGTAAATAAAATTTCGTTATTTAATCTTACAAGTGCATTAACAAGAACGTCAATTAATATTTATACTTTGTGTTACTACTAATATAATGTTGCAAAAACTACTTGTTTAGCATTGCTTAAGAAATTGAAAGTTATAGCACAATAATTGTAAGTTTTAATCTAGACTATACTAATAGAGTTAAAAGTTGTTCGATTAATAATATTTTGCTTATTTAACGTCTTAGCTTAACAAAGATATTTGTTTTATAATTTTCGAAAACAATTACAATTTTATTGTAAAATCTTCTTAACTTTGTTAATTAAGAAATGCTACAATATTGTAGATATAACTTCTTCGACTAAGTCTTTTATTGCAAAAGACTTTGTAAATTAATCGAAACATTATATAATATTATTAATAAAAACGTTATACTTTATCTTGTATTCTTTAACAAGATTTTTAACTTTATTTAACAAATTCTTGTTATATTAATAATCGAACTTAAACTTATAGTCTTTTTAATAAATTAAATATTTCAAAATAGATTTTTTGCAATTGTAACAACAAAGTTAATAACTAACAAGAAATTCAACTTTGTAGACGTGTTACTTGTTATTAAATTTTATAATTAATTCAAGATAATTAAATCGCAAACAATTGTAGAAATTGTCTTCTCTAAAGATCGACTCTAGATTAACAATAAAAATAACTAAATAAATTTTTTAATTAATAAGCAAATCAAGTTTATAAACTAGATTATTTTTTTGTTTAAAAATTATAAAGAGATTAACTTGCTAAATAATTAATTTTGTCGATTTTACAAAAAATAAACTATAACTCTTGTGCAAACAAAGAAAAACTTAATTGTTTATTTAAAGAATCAAAAATCGATAATATCTATTGTAAAAATTCTTTGTTATTATATTGATTTAAACAATTGCAATCTTAGTTTTTGTCGTATTTATTAATTTTTTTTTAAATTAATCTTCTTTTTGCTTGTCGAGTTTAAAAAGAATTAAAGAATTTTAAATTTTAAATCTTATAACTATTTTATTTAACAAAAAATCAATAAAGAAACTAGATAAATTATTTAATTGTGTTCGAAAAATTAAAAGAAAAAATATTTAATCGAATTCAAAATTGTTTGTTATTGTATAGCAAAAAACAAACTCTATTGTTTAATTAGTTCTTTTGTTTTAATTATTAATTTAAGAATAGTATACAACAAAGACTAGAAAATTAATGTCGAATTTCTTAAATATAACGCGTTAGAATTTGAACAAGAACTTTCTATTACAATTGTATATAAAAGTTTTCGATATTTTCTAATTTATAAGTTTGTCTATTATTATACTAGTTTAATTTTTAGCAATATGCGTGTTTTTATTAACTATAATTATTACTTTTTTGAAAAATTTATATATTGCAATAAGTGCAACGTTTATGTTTTGTTTATTTGATAAAATTAATATAAAATCGAAACTTATTGTGTAAAAAAATACTAAAAAACTAGTAATAAAATTTAAAGTATTATATAATTAATAATATTTTGTTTAATAAAGATTGTATTTTCGACAATATATTATATAATATTGTAGACAATTGCTTAACTTGCGAAAGTAAAAATTGATAAAAATTGTCTTATATAAACAAGTAAAATCGATATAGTAATTTTTGTTATATATTTAAATAAAAATCTCTTTTTTAAATTTCTTTAATAGACAAAGTTTTTTTTAATTAACGTAGTTTATATAGTATAGCAATTTATCTTTTACAAAAAATTGTATATTTAACAACATAATAGATTTCTAAACAATATTTATAATTTTTGTTTATTTAACAAATTTAATATAAATATCGAGCAATTGTTTTTTAAAATTAGCGCTTATTTTTATTAAACAAACATAAAAGAATATCGCTTTATTAAAAATTGTTTGTATAACTAGATTTTTCTTTTTTCTAAAAATTTGTTTGACAAGTTTGTTTATTTTTAAAACTTTAATCTTAAATACAAAAGCGTCGACTTTGTTAAACTCTTCAATATTATTTGTTTTCTCCCTATTAATTAATATTAACAATTGAGACAAAACATTAGATATTGTATTTAGACAATTTGTTTTGTATTAAATATTAAAACTAAATTGCGAGAGATATTGCAATGCGCATATAAGTTTAAGATTAAGTTTGTGTAATGCCATAGCGCCCCCGGCGCGCTAGCGCCTCAGGGTATGGCAGGGCACGTGATCCCGGGTGCCTATGGAAGCCCCGGATAGCACGGCACCCCTTTTCTGGTTAGATAGCGGGGAACAGGCTCGCACGTCATGGCGAGTATTAGATAGGGAGGAAGCCCGTCCCTCGTTGTTCTTCAACGATTAGTCCTACTACTACCTACCCCATATAGTTGGGACATAGTAATACAAGCCTATTATATCTCACGTCTTTCATATCTTAGTGCGCCAGCGGGGAGCAGGCGCACTCGCACCTTACAGTTTGTTTGTAACAAATAACAACAAGATTGTTTGTTTAACAATACTAAATATAGTTAAGTAATCTATATAGACAATAATTAATTACTTGAAAATCTTAATTAGATATTTTATTTTTCTAATTGTTTAAATTAAGCAAACAATCTTTAATTTTATCGATTAATAATAAGACTTAACAATATTTAATATTGTAAACAAAAATAATATATATTAAATATTAGATTTTTGAAAATTATTGTTGACAAAATTGTTTTTAACATAATAGATTTTAATTTTATATTTTTGTTTCTTTGTCGCATTAAGTTTTACAAATAAACAACAACTAACGTTAAAATAAATAAAAAAATTTGATATTATAAAAGTACGTTAAAATTAATAGAAAAAGCTTAACAAATCTAGTAATTGCTTAATAAAAATATTTCAAAAATACATTTTATACTTTTGATTGTTTTGCGTAAACAAACTTTTAAACAATTATATCTTTTTCTATTGTAACAAGTTAACGCGTTGTGTATATTAAACAACTTTATTGCATTAATAATTAATAAAATTCAAATATATTTTTAACGCTTTAAGATTTTTAAGAAATTAAATAATCTTAATTGCAACAATTTGTTTTTTAATAATAAATAAGTCGAAAATATCGATTTTTTGTTTAAACAAAATAATACTAGAATAATTAAAATAATTTTTTTTAGAACTTAGCGTAATCTAAAGCTCAACAAATTTAATAAAGAGATTTCGTAAATAATTGAGATAATTTGTAAAAAATTTAGAAAAAATAACAATATTATTAATATATATTTTGCAAAACTCGCGTAGAAATTGTAGTTGTTTATTTATTATTTGCTATATATAAATTAAAAAGTTTTTAAATTTTATAATAGCAATATTAAGTTGTTTTTTGTCTTAATAAATAATAAACAAAAATTTGTAACAATTTTGTTTAACTATTACAAACTAAAGAAAGAAGACAAAATTATCTATTAAACTTATATAATTGCAATTCTTTAACTACGTTATAATATTGCTTTGCATAAATATTAAGTAATTATTAATAATTGTTAGTTTGTTTAAATCTTTAATATTTGTAATTATTCGATACTTTCTAGCAAGCTAATTATTAAAATTGTTAATCGTATATTAAATAACAAAAACTAAAAAATTAAAAGAAATTAACTATATAAACTATTCTATCTTCTTTTGCTAATAAAGTTTGTTAAATTTTTTATTAATTACTTTTTTGTTTTGTTTGTTTAACAAATAGACTTTTTGTATTATTTTAAAAACTATTGTAAAGTTTTAATTGTTATATAGTAAAACAATTATTTAGTCGTCTTTTATTAATTTAACAATTTTATTATTGTTTTTCTAAAAAACAACAAATTTATTGACAAGAATACAAAGCTCAATTATCTCGATTAATAAATTACAAATATATATACTATTAAATAGAATTGTTTAATATTTGTTTAATAATATTTCTACTTTTATATTATTTTTGACAATTTAATTATGTTTGTCAAAATTAATTTAATAATAGCTTTGCTCTTTAAATTTAATTAGATAATTAAGATTTATCGACTTATAAACAATAATTAACAAAGAGCTCTTGTTGCGCATATAAATTGTCAACAATAAGATATTTATTATATATATATAAGTGTTAATAAGATTTAACTCAAACAAGAACTTATAATTTGATAAAGACTAATTAATTTGAACAAATATTCTAGCGATGCTATTTGTATTAACAATTATCTTGTATTCTAGTTTTAAAACTTGACAAATTTTAATATTATTTTGTGTTGTAATATTAAGATTAGTTGTTAATTTTTAACAATTATTTAGAGTAAGCTATTTAATATCGAGATTAACAATTATTTGTTTAAAAGTTATAATATTTATATTAAGCAACAATTTAATTTTAAGATTATCGACAATATATATCTTTTGACAAATATATACAATAGACTTTCTATCGCATATATAGTCTTTAATATATATATTTAATACAAGATAGTTATTAATTAAGTGTCTCGCAATATTAATATTGCAAACAAAAATAAGTACTTGTATCTTCTTAATAGAAAGATTTAATACAAGATTGTCAAAAAACTTGCAATCGATAAAAGTTATAATATATTTAATATTTACGCATATAATATACAACAAATTCTACTAGACAAATTCTAGTAGAATAATAATATAATAATATAAACGAAAAATCAAGTCTATATTAACTATTGTTTTAACATTTAACTTAATCAATTTTAAATTATCAATAATTTAATTTAATTCTATTATCGCTTTGTCGACGTAAAAGATCTTAACAAGTGTTTGTTTTATTTAATATTTAGAATTGTATCTTTTCTTAATATATTGAAAAAACTTGTTAGTTAATTAAAAAATACAATAGCATTTTGTGCAAGTAAGTTGTTTAAATAGTAGAAGTTCTATCTCTAAATTAACGTAAAAGACATCAACAATTATTGACAAGTTCTTGCGTTATTCTTTTAATAAAGTCTTTTTTTAATAATTTTCTTTAGTATAATAGATATTATTCTACGAGATTTTTGAGTAGTACGCAAAAACGTCGTAAATTAAATCGAATAATATAAGTTATTATATAACAAAAAATTTATATAATAAGTTGATAAAACAACTAATTAATACGTCGACAAGACAAAAGATTAATATTTAGATTGCTAATAAAATAATTGCTAATATATTAACAATTAATAGAACAACTAGTATTTTTAAAATCGATAATTATTATAATTTTGTTAATTTTTACTTTCGATACAACAATTACTTGTTTTAAGAAAAAACAAGTTTTTGTTTTTGTTGTTCGATTGCGTCTTAATATTGACAACAATAATAGTAAAACACTTAGAGAGAAAAAAAACAATATAATAGAGCAATATTAATTATTAAAATTAGATGCGTCTTGCAAAGATAAACAAATCTAGTAATTTATAAACAACTAATATAAGTTAAAGTAAGTAGAACGCAAAGCATAAAAGAAACGTAATTAATAAGATACAAATAATTAATAAATCTACTATTATTAATTGTTATTTTTAAGATTGTTGTTGCGCTTCTTAAATTTTTGAGTACAATCGCAATTTTAAGTCGATAATTAACAAATATTTATTATTGTCTTTTATAACTCTTTTTTTGCATCTAGTTTCTCGATAAAGTTTTAAACAATTGTGTAAACTATTAGTATAATAATTATTAAACAAAGCTTTAAATTAAGTTGATTCTAAACTTATATAAATTGACTCTATAGATTAAAGATGTTAATTAATTGAGAATACAAAATAACATTTTAAAAAAAATTGTTTGTTTTGCGATTATTTTGCGCATTCTTAATTATAAAGATCTCGAAAATAAGTTTGTTAAAAACTTTATTAATTTTTATTTTGAATTGTGTCTTTAGTTTGTTAATAAAATTAATAAATAAAAGATTTCTAAATATTTTGCATTTAAACTTTTCGATTTTCTTTAAATACTAAATTATAGTAGCGTTATAAAAATATAGCAACAAATTATTCTTAATTGTAACTTCGTTAACTATATAAATATAATTTTTTATTTGTTTGACAAATATAAAGATCTCTCGATAGATTGTCTCTTTATTTGCGAAAATAATACTATTTAATCTATAGCTCTTTGAAGCATCTAGATAAAAAAATTCTAAATTTGCTATTCTAAAACAATTAATTAAAGTAGTTGAATTGTTTTAATTATTGCTTCTATTTAAATAACAATATCTTTAAGAATTTTTGTTAATTTGATTAAATTGTTAAATTTCTTGATATATTAACTTACGCAATTGCTCTATTATTTGAGACGTAAATACTTTGTCTTCTTAATAAGTTTTTAAATCTCTCGATTAACTTAATTAACTATAGATAATATTGTTATAAATATATAGATAAGTAGCAAAACTAATTGAATGTTCAAACGTAAACAATATCTAATTGTTAGAAACGTTTTAATTAAAGCTATATTAATTGTTCGATATCTATTAAGCGAGATCAATCTACTTAAAGTTGTGCTACTTGTTCGACATTTAATAATTAGAAAGAGTTTAATTAACGTTGTATTGCTTGTTCGATATCTAGTAAGTAAAAAACTAAGTAAAGAAGTTCTAAATAAATAAAGAAGACTAACTTTGTAAATCTTAAGCAATAAATATATTTTAAATATTAAAAGCAAGATAACTTTGTGTATTTAAAGAGAAAAATTGTTTAACAATTGCAATCTTCGAAGCGTTAACTTATTTTGTCAATATAATTTCTTCTATTATTTTAATATAATTTGATACTTTTATATATAACAAGTTGTTTTTGCAAACAAACGCAAACTCTTGTTGTTTGCAAGTTTTAGAAAAATTACTAAACAAGTTTGTTATTCTACTATAATTGTTGCGATCTCTATATAAAATGGAGAATACTTAATAACGAACGTTCGATTTGAAACAATTTGTTAATTTGTTAAAAAAGACGTCGTTTAAATCTCTAAATTAATTGTAAGACTTATTGCTTATAGTAGACTAATTACACAAATACAAATTGTCTAGTAGATTGATAGCAATTAAATTGATCAATTTAGTAGAAAAAGATAAATTATTCAAATACGAGTTATCTAATAGAATAATAACAACTAAATTAATCGATTTAATAAAAGAAGTTAAAACAACAAGCTTAAAATTCTTGTACTTATTTAAAAACTTCGAAATCGTTAACAAGTTTTCAAAAGTTAACAAAACAATAGAATTAATATACTTGTTAATATCTTAAGTAATTGTCTCGAATCTTTTAACAATTTGTTTAAAAAAAAACTTGTTAGTAGTCTATTTTGTAGATCAAATGCGAAACTTTTCTATTAAATAAGTTCTACGTTTGCGAATTAATTAAATAGAAAATAAAGAAAAGTAAAAAGCTTGTTTAACAATTTTAACAACAACTTGTTGAGTAAAGAGTAAAAGATAAACTAAATATTAATAATTAATAGATAGAAAAGCAAGAAGTTAATAAGCTAATATAGATACTTTCTTCTCTATATATAAAATTAGCTTAAGACAAGAATTAATAAAAAATAAATATCGTATATTTAACAAGTACAAGATTTAAATAAAATCTACAAATAAGCTAGAAAATAAATAAGCTAGTTGACAATAACAAATTGTTCTACAAATTAATTGCGTAGTTTGACAAATTGCTTTGCGAATTAATTGCGTAGTTCGACAAGTATTAAGCAAAAATAGATTATCTTTAATACAAAGATTTGTTTAACAAATAATTAAGATAGTTGATAAGCTAGTATATTAAATCTAGCAAAAAACAAAATAATTAATACAACTTGTCAATTAGTTGATGCAATAAGCTAGCAATAGAAAAGTACTCTATATATTGATTGAAGCTATTATTTGTTACGAAAGCAAAACAAGAAATAGACAAAGCAAACAATAGACGAGTTGTAATAGATAGTTGAATTAATTATTTATCTAGCTATGCGCGAATCTATCTTTACTCGTCGAGCTAGTTCTCTTAGAAACTAGCGCAACTTGTCGAGTGAAACTTGTCGAATAAAGTAATCTACTAGCTAGATATGTAACAAATTTTAAATATAAATTAAATATATAAACTTTTGAATTAAATTGTTTTTTAATACTTGCGTTGCAATATTAGAGATTAAAAATTAAGAAAATTAATTATTTTAAATAATTGAAAAAAAGTTGTTAATATATTAAATTGCGAAATAATATTACTTTTCAAGAATTTTGCGTTAATTTTTTTTAATTTGCAAATTTATAAGTTTAATTAAATTGAATTAAATATTTTTAATATATTTAAAAATCGAAAAACTAGAATTATTAAGAGCAATATTTTAATATTAACAATAGCAACAATTTTATTAAAAAATTAAACAAAAATTTGCAAAAAAAAATATCGAAAATCGATATTATTATATTAAGAAATAAATTTAATATTAAAGCAAGCAACAAACAATACATTAAATAACAAATAGAAATCTTTATAAATTAAAAAACTTACAAATTAAATACAAACTTTAAATCTTATTAAAAAACAATATTAATATTGTAATATCAATTAAGTATTAATAGATTATATAAAAAAATTAACAATAAAAAAACAAATATATATATAAAAAAATAGTATTTTAAAGTTGTTTGTTTGTTGTTGAAATTGTTGTTTATTAAATATTTTAAATATATATATTTTAGTTATTTTTGCAATATTGTTAGATTTGTAAGTTTTATAAATAGTAAAACAAATATAATAATTACAATTATTGAAATTTGTCTTATTAAAATATACAACAAATATTATATATTAAATTTGCTAAAATATTAAAATTCGAATTAATAAAGAATAGCAAGTTAACAAAGAAATAAAACAAATAATTTAGAAATTTTTAAATATATTGTCGAGAAATCTACTTTTCTAATAGAGTATAATAAGAATATAATTAAAATAATTGTTTTTAAAATTGCAAATATTAAAATATAGAAAAATTAAAATTAAAATTAAAATATAGTTGTATTGCAAATATTTAAATAACTCTAAAATAATATTGTTAATAAAAATAACTAAAAATTTGAAATTAAAAATTTAATTAATATTAAATACAATATATATTTTTATTATTTTAATACTTGCAATAGAAAGTTAAATCTAAAATAACTTCGCAATATATTTTACTTTTTTATATAACAAATTATTTGTATCAATCTTTTATATTAATTTCTCTATATAGTATTGCGTTTAAATTGCAATTATTATCTTATATTTTATTTCTATTATATTAAGTATGTTCGCAAAAATAATAATTTTTTTTTTATTAATATTAATATTCTAAAATATATTAAGTTTAAAAAAAGAAAAAATATTATTTAAGATTTTGTATCTCTTAATTAAAAATTTAAAAAAAATTGTATTTTAATTATTAAAAACTTTTATTAAAAGATTTCATTTTAATAGTTTAATATAATAGAAAGAGACAATATATTAATTAATATTAAAAAAATATATATTTATAGTTTTAAAAATATAGCAATATAGAGATAAATCGATTTTGCAAAGTACAAAAGTTTAGAATCTATTGTTTGCAATTGCAAAAATATTTGTATAACAAAATTAAAAATTATATATAATTCTATTGCAAAAGAAAAAAAGATTGCTTAAAAAATAGTTTTATTTTAATATATAGCAATTTAGTTTAATAGCAAATTGTTCGATAGTATAAAGTTAGAAAATATAGATTAATTTATAGTTTGTTATATTTAGCAAATTGTTTCTATTTTATTAATATTCGAAAAATTTAATTAATATAGTCGAGTCGAAAATAGATTTCTTGTATTTATTTAATTTATTTTAAGAAGTTCTATTAGCAATATTTTGATTTATAAAGTAAATTAAAACAACTTGCAAGTTAAAATTAAGACAAATATTTTGCTAAGCAACAATTGTATTGCAATTCGAAAAATTATTAATTGCTAACAAATTAAATTTTTTTAAATATTTAAAGACACTTAAATATTTGTTATATAAATAGAGAAATAAATTTATTTTTTTAATAATTTTTTTAAAAAATAGAATAAGAGTTTGCAAACAAAAATTGATTAAATATTGCAAACATTGTCTTTATATTAAAATTAAAGTATTTATATAATAAAGACAAAATTGCTTTTGCAAAAAAATAGAAAGAAAAAAAATATATTAATTAATAAGTTAAAGATTTAATAAAATCTAGTTGTTAATTAAATAATTAAAAATACGCAATATATTTTTGTTATTTTAGAAATCTAACTTCTTTAATAACAAGCTTACTTGTACTTGCGCAATTGATTAATCTATATATAGTCTCTTTTTCAAATATAAATAATAATTTTACTTTATTATTTATTGTAATTAAAGTAGTTATTTGTTATAAATAGTTATTCTATATATTTGTTTTCTTTTTTTTTACTTAATTCGAGTTTATTTTTGTTGTTGTCTTTTTTCTTAATTATTTATTGTTGCAATCTAAATTTGTTTTATCAAGTTTTATTAATTTGTTTTTTAATATTTACAATTTAAAAACAATTCTTTTTCTTTATTTATTGTCAAGAATTAAAAAAAAAAATTGAACAAAATAATACAAATAAATAGTTTGTTAAACAAATAACAATAGACTCTATTTAACTATTTTTAAAATTTTATTTGTTTTCAAAAAAACAAATTTTTTTAAAAAAAATATTAAAGCTTTTTCAATTATATCTATAATTAAATAATTAATTACAAGAACTTTTTATTAATACTAGAAAATTACAAAAAGCAATTTATATATTAATATAATTAAAATTAAATTATTAATAATTTTTGCAAAGAGTTTTAAGCACTAATTAAAGATTTGTTGTTTAATTTATTTCAAAAATCTATTGTTAATTTTAATTAAAATTTATTTGTCGAACTTAAAAATACAAAAAAAATAATAAAAATTACAATCTTTTATTAATAGAATATTATTGTTGCAATTATTTGTTAAAACTTAAATATAGCAAAATTTAAAAATATAATTAATTAACAACTTATTATATTTTTTGTTCTATTTTATCTATTGTATTCGAAGTTGATTTCTAATTTTTAAATTATTTTTGCGTTTTATTTGTAATAGAATAAAGCGAGACAAAGAGTAGTAAACTTGCTATATTTGTTTAATTTAACAATATTCTATAAAACTATGCAAAATTAATTAAACAAATTAATTAGTTTTTTAAAAATATATCTTTTTGCGATAGAAAAACTCTTTATAACAATTTTAATTTATAATAATCTTAAGTTTCTAGAAGATTAAAGAGATAAAAAAATTGAAAAAATTTAGAAATTTCGATTAATTATATTTGCTATAATAATCGAATCTTAAAATTCTTAATATTGTATCTCTTTTTTGATTAAAAAAGGATTTAAAAGAGTATTTATTATTAATAATAATTATTGCTTTAATTTTAATTAATAAGAGTTTTAATATTAAAATACAATATATTTTCTTTTATTTTGTATATATTATATTAAATTTAATAAGATTTAAATTTTCTATATTAAGAGCGCTATTTAAAAACTTTTTTAATTGTTAAAGTATATTAATATAGACTTTTTTTAAATTGTATTTATATTTAAGCTTAATATACTAAAATTGTATAAAATAAAATTATATTCTATAATATTAGTTTAAAAAAATAAAAATACAACAATTAATAATATTTTTATAATTAAAATTTTTTATTTTAAGCAATTAAAAGTTGATTTAAACAATTTTGCTTACAATTAATATATATATTTTATTATAAATAATTTTAAAATATACAAATATATAAAAGAGATAATTCGATTTCGAAATTATATTTTTTAAATTTTGTTTAACAAATTTTATTAAATTAAATTATTTATTAAATTCTAATATCTAAAATTTAATATACTTTAACTTATATATACAATATATATAAAAAAAATTGCGTATATAAATTAGATTTTCTTGCAATATACAATAGATAAATAGCAACAATAACGCGTTATTTGTTTTAATAACTTTTAAACTATTAAAAAATTAATTTTTTAAAATTATATTATTTGTATTGTTAATATTTGAATAAAATATATATTAGATTTGTTGCAAAACAAGTTTTTTGATAGAATTAAAAAAAAACTTTTTAACTTAAAAAGCAATTTTATAGCTAAAATAATTTCTAAATAACTATATTGTATTAAATTAATCAAAATCTTTATATAAAATCTTTTGCAAATTTTGTATTTAATTGATTCTCGATTTTAAATTAAAAATTTTGTAACTATTAAAATTTTTGCTTTTATATAGAAATATATTTTACTTTTAAGTATATTATAAAGATAATAAATATTAAATTGCTTTGTTATATATTTTGCAAAATTATTATTATATTTTAGACAAAAATAATTGAAATATTCAATTATACAAAGATTTTGCTATATATAATATATATAATAGATTTTTTTGTTGCTATTAAAGAATTGTAGAATACTATTTTTTCTAATAGTTTAATAAATCTATTAGAAGAAAATAATAGCAATTTTAAGATTAATTAATTATTAAAATTATTAAATTTTAATTTGAAGATTTTTTAATAAAAGCGATTTTATTTCTCTTTTAACAATAATTAATTACTCAAAAATTAAGTATTTAATATTTTATACTTAATATGTCTTTAATTAATATTTAAATCTATTTTTAATTCGATTAGTACTAGTTATTATTTAAAAAAAAAGATACAAAAAATATATAAAGTTTAATTAAGATATTATCGATTAAATTATTAACATTAAACTTAAAAGAAAAATATATAGAAAATACTATTATTAATCTTTAAAAAAATAGATTAAAGATATTTAACAATAACAAAATAAAGTACAATTTATATTATATATTTTTAATTAACTTTAATAATACTATCGAACTTAATATTATCAAAATTAATATTAATATTAAAATCGATATATTAAATATTGCAAAAAACTCTTAATTGTTGTTTATTTCTATAGACTCGATTAAAATACTTTTAATACTATAGATTAAAATATTTTTTTAATTTAGAATTTCGATTTATTTGCAAAATTTGTTAACAAAGATTCGAATTTAAGATATTAAAAAATTTTAAATAAAAACTCGATACAAAATTTTAGCATTATATTGTTTTTTTTAATTTCGAAATATAAATAGTAACGCAATTTTTTTTTCTCTTTATTTTTTTTGCTCTCTTTATTTTTTTTTTTTTGCTTATATGTTTAAGTATTTTTTTGTATATTAGAATTATAGTTAAAAATATATTGTGCAACTTTAACTATATTTAAATTACAATTATTTAAATAAATCAATTTTTTTGTTTTTTGTTACTTAATAAAAATACAATATTCTAAAAAGATATCTCTTGCAACGCATTTAATATTATTATTTTCAACAATTAACAAAATTAACAAGATATTTGCGATATTTAAGAAAACTCTATATTAAAGATATTTCTACTTTAAAATTCTTTATTTAATATATTAATTTTATTTTTTTTACTATTTGTAGCAAATTTTTGTTCGATATTTTTTTGTTTTCTTTTTATAAACAATATTTTAAATATATTATTTAGCAATTATCTTGTTTTTTGTATTTTATATTTTGTTAAAATTAAATTAATAAATAAAAATATTTTAGTATTTTTTGCATTAATTGTATTTTTGTATTTTTTTATTTTTAATATTATTTTTTTGTTATTTTTATCTAATGTTTAATCTTGTTTTAGAATATTTAGAATTTTAATACTATACTTTGATAACATGCTTTAAATATTGTCGAGTTTGCATTTTAGATTTTTGTTATTAATAATTAAATATTTTTAAATATCGAAAATCTTTAATATTGTATTTAATATTATTAAAGTTAAAATAAATTGTAAAAAAGAATTTTTAAAAATATTTGTTGTTTTGCGCTCTTTTTATTTCTTTAGTTAATATTTTAACTAAAGATATTTAAATTTTTTTTTTTTTTAATTTAGATTAAATTTTTTATATTAATTAAATCAAATTTTCTTTTTAAAGTAATAGATCGAACAATATAAATTTAATCGATTTTTTTCGAATATTAATAATATTGTATTGTTTAGATTTTAATTAATAAAAAATTTTAACTTAATTTTATAATAGTAGTTACTTCTTTTCTTTAATGCAAGATTAATTAATCTCTATATATTTCGAGATATATTATATCTTTTATTTATTGCTTTTGCTATTTACTTTTTAAATTTTAAATTTTTTGTTTTTGTTAAATTTTTTTGCTTGTTATTATTTTTGCAATTTATAGAATTTTGCTCTTTTACAATAGATTTTTTTATTAATATTCGATTTAATATATCTTTTTTGTTTCGAATACTCTTATACTATTTTAAAAATAGAAAAATAAAATATATTAACTTTTTGTTGTATTAATTTGCTCTATTAAGTTGTTAATATATTTTTGCAATAAATAAAAAAAAAATTAAATATAGATTTTTTAAATATTTGAATTATTAATATCTAGCTTATATATATTTATACAAATTAGAATTCTTAAATATAGATAGTTTTTAAATTTTTTTTAAAAGTTTTTTAAATATATTTTTTGTTGTTCTTTGCTATAGAAGTTGTTATTAACTAAATTTATTTTGTTGTTTTTAATAAATAATTTAAGATCTTTATTTATTGTTAAATATATTTGCATATTTTGTTTATATTAATTATTTTATTAATATAGATAACTATCTTTGAAATATCTTAAGATTTTTTAACTTATGTTAGCAATATATGTTGCAAATTTTTTATATATTTTTTAGTATATTTAATAGAATTGAATTGTATATATATTTCTAATTTGTTTAGAAATATTTTAAAAATTTATATATTAAAAACAAATTTGTATTGCTTTTTTATATTTTTTAGAATTTTATTATTAAATATAATCGATATATTTATTATTAATATTCTAGAATATAGTTGTATACAAAAAACTTTAAAACAAATATAATTTGTTTAAAACTTTTTTTATTTGTTTATAAAATACAATTTGTTAATAGCAAATATACAAAATTTTAATTAATAAAATTTATAAAACAAAATATTGTTAAAGAAATTCTTAAATATAGTAATTTTTAAATTTGTAAATATTGTTTTAGTTAAATTCGATTATTAAATACTATACAAAAAATATAATAGCAATACTAATTATATATATAGTTTTTATTGTATATATTTTTTAATATAGTTAGATTGTTGTTTTTGTCTTTTAAAACTAGCTGTAAAGCGTGTCTCGCAGTGCTAGATCTGCTTCGCAATAGCGTGTCCAGCGTACGCCAGTGCGTGCTTGACAAAGAATCGCGCGAACTAGATTCAAGCAGAACTAGTATCGAATCAGCAAATACTGTCTGTGTATTGCTTTCTCTTGATAGCAAGCAAAAAAGTATTATATAGAAAACAAGATTTTTCTCGCATTTGCGTTTTTTAGCAATTAGTTCTACTACAAATACTACTATTACTATTATACGTGCTATCTAACTTGATTTGCTTAACTACGCAGCTTTATTTAAAAAAATAGTAACTACTTTACAGTTCTAATTGTTTTGTCTAAACGAAGCTGTCCAGTTAGAAACAATAATTAACAGATTATTAGTAACTTGTTTTTGCAAATATATTCAGAGATCGATTAATTCTCAGAATATTACTAATAATTAACTATATAAAGAAATTTACGCAGATATTGTGTCTCAAGAATCAGACAAAAATAATTATTTCAATACTAGTACAGCTGTTAATTAGAGCAAAGAAAATATCGAAATATCTAATTCTGAAAACAAATTTATATTCTCTATTTTGACAAATACTATTACGCAGTATATCAATAATACAAATATACTGTAATTTCTAAAACTCGAAGCCGAGCTTGCCACTGCAAAGCTTCAGCTCGCACAATATATCGATAATTATTGTTGCAAATATAGCAATAATTACTATCGATCCGATCGATGCAAGAAAACTAGTTGCGTTAAAAAGTTGTCGATACAAGAATATATTAACTATATCAGTTTAGAAATTTGATTCGAGAACTGCGAAAATTATATTTAAAATAATTTTGCAAACTATTTCGATAAAAAGTCGAAAATACTCTAAACTGCGTTATATTTTATTGAAAAGCAATATAATCAATAGCGCAGACACGCACAAGAAATATATAATAAAAATAAAAAAATTATCTGAAACTATTTTTTTCGACATATTAAAAAATTTCTTAGTATACTCAAGATTCGCGATATAGAAACTGAGTTTAAACTCGAAAATACAAAACAACAATCTTATTAAAAAATCGGAAAGTTCGCTATCTATCTGAACAATCTATATTTGCAACTGAAGAAATCAGTTATTAATAGCAAAAAGATGCAAAATCTGAAGAACAAATACGTCAACAAAATTTGTCAGAAAATATTTTGTCAGCAATATAGCTATATCAGTATTATACAGATATATAATAAATTTATCGAAATCGAACAATATCTGCAATCAATTGAAAAGCTTTCAAGATTAAACAATATCTTTTATATTGCAAAAAATTCTGAAAAACGTAATAAAGAAAATCGATTTTTGCGCAAGCAAAATAATTTGTTCAGCGCAACTGACAATGCAAACAACTCTATTATGCTAATTACTGAAATTACTGTAACTACACAGATCAGAGATAGTATCAGCAGTAATTAGCAAGACAGAAACAATTGTCAGATATTTGTCGAAAAAAAATATATTATATCTATCAATTACAGATACTATATATACAATCAAATAGATTACAAATTAAGTAATTCTATATATTTGCAATATCAAAAGTAGATAGAAAAGCAAAACAAAAGTAATATATTTTCGAAAAAAGTCAAAGTCTGATATTTGTTACTACAATATTAGATATAGAAAGTCAGAAATAGCGAATCAAAATATTGATCTAAATAGTGTTTGTTAATATGTTGCGTAATATACACGAAATCAAATATCTTATCGACTCAGAAATCGAAAAAAACTTTATTTTGCAGTTTTTTGTTAAAAACGCACAGCTATTCGAAGATATCTCTTTGTTACTGCAGATACAAACTGTTAATAATTGTATTGTTATTTTGTATAAAATGCAGAAACTTTCTATTGCTATTGTTAATAGCAAAAAAATATACAAAAGCAATTGCTCTAAATTCTATACTATTAATATACAAAACTATAAAATAATTCTCGAACTACTCTGACTCAAGAAAATTAATTCGAATATACAATAATCGAATTGTATTTAAATCTATCGAAATAGTTTTGCTAAACAATCGAAAAAAAATATTCAGATAGTTGATTCTAAGAAGTTTGCACAATTTGTTATATTTGTTTTTAAGAGTTATAACAAAATCTATATTGCGTTTCTGTATTAAATACTATTTTCGAAAAAGTTTCCGAGATATACAAAAAAAAAGACTGCAAGATACAATGCGTTTCAGATTGAAAAATCAATTGTTTCGAATTAAATTAAAAAAATTATAGAGATATTTTCGAAAAAGCTTTCAAATATATTTAATATATATAATCAAATAAAGTATTTAATTGATTTTGTAAAAAACAAAATATTGCGTACAGAATACATATATAATATATTGCAGAATAAATTAATTGCGATACAAAAATATTTTGCAGACGCGCTGAAAAAAAACTAAATATATTTTTTCAATAGTTTTATCGAATTTTCAGTATTATTTGTAAAGAAGTCTGATAGTAGTTTGCGTCTTTATATAAACTATTACAAACTTAATAAAATTACTGTTAAGAATAAGTATTCTTTTTCTCTTTTTTCAGAGACGTTTAAGCGCTTTGCAAATGCAAAATATTTTATCAAAATTAATATACGCAATATATATTATTGTATTCGGATTTGTCAAAACAATAAATAAAAAACAGTTTTTTGCACTCAGTACAGACAGTTCGAGTATCAGATTATATTTTTTAATTTTGTTAATATTTCTGCTATCTTTCAATCTTATATAAATTGCGCACTGAAACTATATATTAATATTTGCTGCGTAATATATCTGAACAATATATTTATTTATTCAGATTCGGAAAAACAGTATTAAGAGAATATTTGCAAAATATTTTGCGCACTGCTCGAGTATCGATTGTATACAAAACTATCGAAATATATATTTAATTGCGACAAGATAATTTTTCTAGACTTTGTAATTAAAAAACAAGATATTTAAATAAAACAAATTTGTATCGAGACTATTCAAAAATAGTCTAAATCAAAATCAGCAAAAGACATTTTTGTGTTTTTTGAATTTGCAAAATTCTATCGATACTTTATTTGCAAATTTTTTCAAATTGTAGTATCTTTGATCGATCTGACAGCAGATACGAAAAAAAACAAAATATATCTGCAATTTATATATATTAAGAAAACAAAAAAAGCTTTTAAAATATTTAAAATTGTTTTTACTACTGTTTCTATTCTAGAATACTACAATTAAAGTGCTTCTCTTTATATAAAAATCGATATATCAAATTGTAAAACAGAAGATATATTTAGTTAGTTTGACAAAAATATATAATAATACTCTATTGTATTTATTAGCTACAAGTTCAAAGAATCTGAAATTCGCTGAAACATGCACAACAAGAAACTTTACGCTATTGTGCTAGCTTTCAAGTTTTGGAGATATTATTTACAAAATAGCAAATATATTATTCGCGTAATTACAGATTACAACAATTTTTGCTATTTTATAACTACAAAGAAGCTTTCGGCCAAACAAGTTTGCTAAACTGAGAAATTAGCTGCATTTAATTTTAATATAGAATATTGCAAAAAGAAACTCAATTTCGCAGATATGTTGTCAAGAAGATCTGATATTATAAAATTCGATAGTAGCAAAAATAATAATAACAATTTTCTATCTATTTTGCAAAACAAGTTTTGTAATCCGAAATATTAATCGAAATTGCAGAAAAACAAAAACATTTCTGCTACAGTTAAATTTGCAGCTTTAATAGCGCAACTGAATAATACTACTATCGCAGATACTCGAATTATAAATCTGAATAAAAAAAATTTAAAAAATTATACAGTATTCTAGATTCTGTATTGTTCCGACTTTTAATACAACAGATTGCAGAATCGAAGAAGTTTTTTGCTAATTTGAAAAAATTAATAGCAGCGTAATTGCAAAAACTATAACAGAAGAACGCTTTTGTTGTAAAAAAGCAATAGTATTAAAGATTTGCAAATAAGCAGAATAAATTTTCGAAATAAAATATCGAAAAAAATAAATTGCTATATTGAAGTTTTGCAGTCTATATTTCGGAAGACGCAGCAACAAAAGATAAAATTTTTTGCATATATTACAATAATTTTATATTCGGACATTTTGTATATCGGCAAATCGAAAATACAATACAACAAAAATATTACTGATCTAGTATAATCAAAAAAATTAATAAGTATATTTGTATCTGTTCTGATTGTCAACGCACGCGTATTTATTATTATAAATTGTATAGAGAACTTAGCTCGATATCTTCTGGAGATTTGCAACTCTTCGAAACAATAATAATAGACTTTATTACAAATATGTCGTCTGCAAGAGATCTATATACTGGAAAAATCAGTAATAAAATTTTAATACTAGTTAACAAATTAATTAAGCACGCAATCTATATCGCAACTATTAAGAAGCTTGACGCAAAAAATTTTGCAGAGCTTTTATAAAAAGAGTTCGTATATTATTATAGAATAATATATAATATTATTTTTGACAAAGATTTGCTTTTTATAAACTATTTCTGATCGATGTTGTACTGATATCTAGATACAAAATGTCAGTTTAATACTGTATTCTATTTGTAGATCGATAGTTAAACAAAAAAACAAAATTAGATTTTAAAATATTATCTGCGTATTTACTGTAATTACAGACAGAATAATTGATCGGAACTGCTATCTATAGTTGCGTTTATATATAATAATAGTATTTATTCAAGTACTAAAAAAACTTTTTACAAACTATTAACCGACTATATTGCAGACTTCGCAAATACGTCTGTAAGCAGATTTTTAATAAAGAAGATATCTCTAGCTACAGAACAAACAGAATAGCTGCAAAATACTAGAGAGTATTTAAAAGAGCTGTAAATAGCAGTTTCGAAGCAACAAGCAAGAAACTACAACAAGAACTACAAATCAATAAGTTTTTAAATAGACAACAAAGTGCTATTGCAAAGCGTTAATATATATATATTGCAGTTTAAGAAGAAGATTGATTACCGTCAACTGGAACTTTTTACTATTTTAATTAAAAAAAACAAACAAATATATCAATTGAATCTATCTGCGAAGTACAAAGCGATTTATATTATTTTTTATGTTTTGCTACTTAAATTTTGGTATTCGCGAAACAAAGATTCAAAGCCGGAATCAATTCTTATCGAAAATAAAAAAAAATAGAATATAAATAAAGTGCTAAACAAGCGAATCAAGAATAGCACGCTTAAGTACTTGATTAGATAGTTTGACGCGATTTTGTAAAAAAATATATAGAAGTTTTTAGAGTATTTTAAAAATACAATAGACAAGATTCAGAAGTTTGAGAGAGAACAAAAGAAATACAGTATAGCTGCAAAAATATTAAAGAAAAAAAAACAAAAAAAACAAATAGTTAGCAAATCAAAAAAGCAAGAACAGTTACACAAAAACAAGTAAAGCAAAAAATCAGATTAAAGTTCGAAAACTATATTTCTAAAAACTACAAAAACTCTTATAGTAATACAAAGACTCAAAAACAGATTCAGATATACAGAAACACAATTATATATATATATTTATACAAGTCAGTTTTTGCTATTTCAAAAATAGCAGACAAAATACGTTTCGATTGCAGTTGTTATAAACAAAACAACTACTACTACAAATTAAACTAATATATATTAGTTTTATATACTATAGATTTTGCAATACAACTTATTACAGCAAGACAGTCTGCAGATTTCAGTACAAAAATCTTTATCAAAAAGCAAACAATCAGAATCGAAAACAACAGCATAATAACAAACAATTTAAAAAGAGCAAAATAAACTATCAGCAACAACAATTGCAGCTGTACAAGTTAGTTTAATATCTCTTTTAAAGTCTGTGCGTTGTATTTATTACGTTATATACAATAGTCTATTCTCAATTGAAGAGTGTTGACAACAATAGAAAAAACTATTACAATAATAGCAATAAAGCAGACGCGCAAAACAAAAAAAAACGCAATAGTAACAATAGAGTTCGATCTGCAGAAATATTTTGCTACAGAGCAGCAAAAATACTTAATAGTTTGATCTGTTATCGAAAAATATATAACAAAGAAATTTTGTTCGAGAGCAGATACACAGCAATAGTATTAAACAACTATTGTATATTGTCAATTCTGTTTCTATTTTTTTTGATTTGCAAATATATTCTATATTGCAATCAGAAAACAAATCGAGAAAAGCAAAGAATACAGACAAAATTACAACAAATAAAAAAGAAATCGAAAAAGCGAGAGAAATCGAAGTTGAAGCAAAAAAGACAAAAATCGAAACAAAAACAACAGAAACAAGTATAAAAGCAGATGCAAAAACAAACGCGAAAACAGCAGCAACAGCAGCAACAGCAACAGCAAACAGAAAATATCTGTTAAAATTGCGCAAACAATTTGTCTGCACGCACGTTAGTCTTGTCTACAAAACAGTATTAATACTATTAAACTGCTTACTATTGTTCAATAATCTGTAAAAGTGCTGATAATACTCTATACAGTTAAAAGTTAATCAAACTCTTAAATCAATTTCGCGATTATCTCTGTTGCAATCAGAATTAAAACAAAATTGTTTTTTGCGTAGTATACAAACAATCTTGATATTTGTATATTAATTGCAGTAAACAAAAAAAATACTAAAAAGTAAATATCTGCAGTTGTATCTACAAAGTCGCAATATCTGTCTGCAAAAAAAATAAAAATTATTATTATTACTGCAAGACAAGCTCAAAAATTGCAATATCGACTGCGCTAATTTAAATTAAGTACTGCAATAATTAAGTATTTTTACAGTTTGCAAACAGACGCAGAAATAGAAGCAGTTATATTTACAAAACTGTTCTGCAAAATAATATAAAAAGCAAGAAAGCAAGATAGTAATAATAATATCTATATTACTATATTGCGTCTAAAAACAATAGCAACGCGTCTATATACTACAGAGAGAAGTAAATTACTACTATCTATCTAATATTTGTCAAAAGCAGTTCTACTAAGAAGATAAATCTACGATTATCAAAATAGACAAGAGTAGTAATTGTAAATATATTATTGCAGATATTTATTGCTTTTTTACTATCTACAAGATACAAGAAATTACTCTGAATATTTGTTTCTATCTTACTGCTGTCGAAGATAATTGCAAAATAGAATTTCGCGCATTTACAAAACTGTATATCAATCTCGTAAATATATTGTCGCAGATATCTATTGCTTTTTTGTTATCTACAGAGTGCGAGAAATTATTTTGAATATTTGTTTCTATCTACTGTTGTCGAGAAACAGATAATTGCAAAATAAAACTTCGCGCATCTACGTCGCGATATACGCAGCTTCGTGGATATTGTTACAATAGCGATTTGAAGCTTATATTGCAGATAGAACTAATAATATAGATTTCAGAGATTGAAATTCTAAAAAAAAATGTAACTGTAAAATGTGTCTTGCAGTGCTAGATTTGCTTCGCAATAGCGTGCTCAGCATATATCAATACGTACTTAATAAAAAGTCGCGCAAACTAGATTCAAACAAAACTAGTATCGAATCAGCAGATACTGTCTGCGCATCGCTCTCTTTTAATAGCAAACAAGAAAGTGTTATATAGAGAGCAAGATTTTTCTTGCACTTGCGTTTCTTAGCAATTAGTTCTACTACAAATACTACTATTACTATTACACGTGCTATCTAACTTGACTCGCTTGACTACGCAGCTCCACCCAAAGAGATAGTAACTACTTTACACTAGCAATTAACAATTAATAATTTTTTTTAACTTTTTATATTAATTATTTTTTAAAACAAAAAAAGATATAATTATTAATGCAATTTTTATTAATAATAATATAAATAACAATATCTAATATAGTAAACTTTTCTTAAATTTTGTTTTTGCAATTATAATTATATTTTTTTGTAGAATTATATCGAGTATCTTTAGTTGTTTTTGTTTAATTTTAAATTTAAACGCATTTTTTACAATATTAATAATCTTTTTTTAATTATTTTTTTGTTTTATATTTTGTTATTATTTATATTGTTCTTTATTCTAGAATATCGTAGAAATTAAAGAAAAAAATTTAATAATAAATATTTTTTGCAATTAATATAATAAGTTGAGAAAACTATAAATCTAAATTAACAAAATAATATAGCTAAAAGAAGCGTTAAACAAAATAGCAAAAATATATAGAAAGTAGTTGTATTTGTATATAGATTGCAATTTTTAAAAAAAAAAAAAAAAAAATTTTAGAACAATATTATAGTCGATAGTTAAGTTAGTTAGTTTTTAAAATAATACTATTAAATAAAGTATAAATAGTAGTATTGCAATTAATCTATTAATAAATATATAATTAAAGTAGCAATATTAAATATACAATTTTCAAATATATAATAAGAATTTTTTTGATATACTATTATTAAAATAGTTTTAAAATATTAAGAAATAAAAGTTTTGCTCTTAGATCTAATGCAAAAAAAAGAAAACAATATTATAACAAACATTATGTTCGATACAAATGTGCTCAAACATACTAAATGCTAGTACTAATACTGCGCCAAAATTAATCTCTAGTAACAGCTCTAGCGCGGCTCTAACATAAGCGAATCCGCTAGAATTCGGTTCAGGGGTTTTTTTTTTTTTTTTGCATTAGATCTGACTACTGAGGCAAGCATTTGCCGAAGATCTCTCTATCTCGTTTCAACCCCCCGCCACCTTCTAGTCTCATATATTCCCGAACCCCACGCATCAACTTCTTGTCCGCTTCTCCCATAAAACCCAACCCTCTTCAACCCCTATCTACCTTCCCTCCCCCAACCCAAAAACGCACCTCCCCCCACCCTTTCCTCCCTCGTCCTCCTAGTCTCCCTC
>JAABUL010002062.1_pt1 | contig 34977 bp, 50 predicted proteins | sample 5559151 | NCBI WGS metagenome assembly JAABUL01 (sample SAMN10711876, study PRJNA513368) | rock metagenome | isolation source: Antarctica rocks | place: Antarctica: Victoria Land, Pudding Butte sud | reverse complement strand
TGCACATGCGAGTCATGGTCTCAATTTGGTCTCAGTTGGTCTCAGATCTACCGCGGATTTGAGACCATTTGAGACCATTTGTTACCGAAAAATAGGACCAGATCCAGCCTCCTCGTTGGCATAGTGACACACACACAACACAACGACGCACCTCGTTGTTGTTCTTGTTCTTGAAGTCGGGCGCCTTGGGGTTGGTCTTGCGGTTGCGGTTGTCCCAGTAGTCGGCGGGATTCGAAAAGTACGCCTCCCAGGCGTTGTCCTTCGGGCCGCTGGGCGCCCCCGAGAGGCCCTGGGGCCAAATAGAGCATTGGGGAGTCAGGAGAAACCAACGAAGAGTGAGAAGCAGAACTGCCAAGGCGTGTGCAGAGTATGCCTGCCAGGCGGGATGCTTGGGGCCACTCGCCGCCGCCAAGCTGCACAGGCAGCAGTCGACAGTCAGGGGTTCGCGTCGGAGACTGGAACTTGAAGACTGGGGTTCGCTGATGCGTGTTTCCCACGCCGCACGCTTCGAGATGCTCTCGGCCCGTCCTAGCAGTGCCGGCGGACCAAGTGCATGCGAGGCAAGGGGGTGAAAAATGGGTTGCGGGGTGGAGCTTCTGAACACTGAAAATGTGCCACACCCTGCAAAGCTTTTCCGTTCAACTCAATCCCCCGATCCACATCCGACTGATTCAGCTCACAACCGATAGAGTGCAAGGGGGCAGCCGCACCTGCGGGGGCGGTGACTGCGGCGACTGGGCGGGCGCGCCCAGCGGCGCCTGCTGGCCGCCGTAGGCGCCGACTGTCTGGTCCTCAGCGCCCCACTCGCCGCCCGGCGGCGGCGGCTGCGCGCCATGCCCGGTCCACTCGCCAGACTGCTGCTGCGGCTGTTGCCGCTGCTGCGAGGCAGGCGCTAACACGTGAGCAGCGAAGGTGTGCACACGCTGTGCTCGGCAGCAGTCCACTCGCCGCCCAGCGGCGGCGGCTGCGCGTATCCGCCCCACTCGCCCTGCGGCCCCATCGATTGCTGGTGGGCAGGACACCAGCGTCTCAGCTGATTCTGCCACTCCTTTGACTTCTGGCGTTCAAGCTAATGCGGACTTGCCGGCGACCTGTGCCACCCGCTGCCACAGCCGCCGTCGTCGCCGCTGCTGCTAGGCATGATGGCAGGTCTCAGGTACGAGCGACAACTCGCAGGGTGCCGCCGCTGCTGCTCCTGCCTGTCAGCATGCTGACTACCGCTGGTGCGCGATGCCGATCTGGCCCTTTTTAGACGATCTGAGACCTGACCACCACAAGCTGGGCTCGACAAGGCACGCACCTGCCCGCCGCCGCCGCCGCCTTCCCAGCGGCGCACAGTGCTGATCTGGGTGGCCACGATGGTCACCGCAGAGCGCTTGGCGCCGCTGGTGCGGTCGTTCCACTCGTCCGTCCTGAGTTTCCCCTCCACCAGCAGCTGCTGCCCCTTGCGCATGCCGGAGTCGCGCACCGCCTCCGCCCAGCGGCCCCACACATCCACATTGTACCTGCGTTGTACAGGCATTCTGGAGTTTCGTCCAGGTGTCGGACAGACGAAAAGGTTCAGCCTCCCTGCGCTGCCGCCCATACCTCCACCTTGTGCGCATGTTCCAAGGAATGTCAGGTTGATTGGATGTTGGTTGTGATATGTCGTGTCCGAAGCTTGTGGCGACTGTGTCTGGCCTGCAGCGCTGGTGCTGTGTTACCACATCGGCACATGGACAGATGTTAGGCAAACTGCAGATGCAGCGTGTGTGCATGATGCGCTGCCACATGACAGGACGCACCACTCTGTGACCTTCTTGGGGTTTTTGTAGGCGATCCGCAGCTTGGCGATCAGGTTGCCACCGACGAGCTCCTTCACATCCGGGTCCTGCAAAGCAAACGCCACAGCAGAGTCTTGCGGTAGATTGCTCAGGCGCATTGCCGTGCAAGCGGAGTTGGCCAGCTCGCAAGGATCGGTGCGGGTCCTACAAAAGCGCTTGGCAGGCGCTGCTTCCTGCCAGGACTTTCAAACAATAGAGCACAGGGAGCTTCACCATGCCGGTTACGGCCAATGGCACAGGCAGCTGCACTACAAGGCATGTGGCAGCCATAAAAGCAGCAAGCGTAAGCCAGATGGGCCACACCATGCCCAGCGTGCCGATCATGCTGATGTAGTTGGCGTTGTTCACGGTCCAGTCCACCTCGTGGATGACGGCCGGCTCGTCCGCCGTGCCTGCGCGTTGCAGCAGGTGCGTCAAACAGCATGTGCGCATATGCCGGGGGTTGGCCGCGCTGCCTTGCTGTGGCCTGTTGTACGTTGCCTTGCTATGGCCCATCGCGCGCAAGTACTCCCTGCTGCCTTTCCGGCCGCTTCAGCTGGCCTGTACAGATCAAGCTCTCAGGCATGGCCTGCACCATTAAAGTCTGGCCGCAGGTGGAAACCCAGCAGTGCAAGCTGCCCGCACCTGGGTAAGCCTGCGGGCGCATGCCGTCCAACTCCTGCGCCAGCATGGATGACGGCGCCGCCGTGGCAGAGTACGAGCGCAGGCCGGCGCCCAGCATCGGGCGGCGCGCAGCCAGTGCCGCGGCGACGCGGAGGCCGGGCGCGGCGGCGGCGGGCATCAGGGCGCGGCACAGCTGCGCGGCGGCGGGCTGCAGGCTCGTCGACTTCATGAGCTGCGCCATGGCCGCCCGCCACATGCGGTGGTCCGGGATCGGTTGCGATCCGCCCGGTCGCTGGCCTGCGCATACGACAGCAAGCTCGTTTCAGAATTGGTGCTATCAAGGCAAAGTCCGGCAAAGGACTTCGCTGCAGGCCATGCCATGTTGCGTAATGAAGTGCCAACTCCGGTACCATGACCTTTGCGTTTGTTGCCTATGCGCAACTACGAGGCGGCAGCATGAATCTTGCAGCAGCGGTAGAGCTGAAGTTGAGATTTGCCACTGACACTGGGCCTGCAAAGCTATGAGCTTTGCCTGCAGGCCTCATCTGCAAGCACCCGTGCGGCTGCAAGTCTGTCAGAGACTATATCGTCCTGGAATAGACTGACAAACACCCCGGGCGAAGTGCCTCGAGGCATGAAACGAGGCCCTACCTGCACAGTTTATTACAGCTTGCGGATCCCTAAATCCGGCTCGAAAGTTGAAGATTAATGGTTTCCACTGCTGCGTCTGTCAATTGAGAGTGCTGCAGCGGCGCGCGTTGTTTCGGACATTTTCGGAGGACAAATTGGTCAATCGTGAATAGCTGCTACCAGGTTAGCCTAATCTTAGCCCACACGCCAAGCGTCGCGCCTGGCAGCACCTTGCAACTGCAGACCCGTGTTTGCATCCGTCTGTACAAACGAGGTGGCAGGTTGATACCGGGGCTCTCGACTAGGGTGAATGGTCATTTCTCTGTGGCATGAGCAGTTCCGGCACGCTGCTTCAGCCCCACTGAGGCAGCTGTGACGTCGAAGCAAGCAAGTTGATATTTGAAAGGGAAGCTTCTGTCATACGGAGCTGCTCTGAGCACCCAGCCATTGCTCCTCGCAATCCCAGGATCCCTGGCAGGCGCGTACGCACTCTCCTCAATCTGTGGCCCAGTATTGTCGTCGAGCCTGCTGCTACCGCTGCTGAAAGTTGGGGCATCCATTGCAGCGGCAGGATGTCACACGTATCGATTCCATGCCACGCATGTAACGCATCTGACGGCAACCGTCCCATGCTGGGCTTCAGCCTGATGTCCTGTAATCCTGTGCTGCCAGGGTTCAACTACCTCAAGAGAAGATACCGGAAGTCCCGCGGCAGCTGTAGACCGGCATGGGCACATCCAGCGGTGCCGGGGCGGTGCCGCACCGTCTTGCCACCGCAAGCGGCCCTCGCCCGCGGCCCTCGCCCGCGCCCACTGTGGCACACAAAGGCGGCGGTGCCAGTGGCGGTAGCAGCGACGTAAAAGAGCTCGCTGCGACACGGCGGGAGGTGGTGCGGCTCCAGTCGGAGCTGCACGCTGTGCAGGAGGTGGATGACGCGGAGATCGGGCGCCTGCTGGACATCATCGGTAAGTTCAAGCCGCAGCCACATGCATGGCTGACTCACGGACATCTGTGGGCAGGGGTTGCCTGGATGCAAGTAGAACACTCAAGCAACACTATGCACAAAGTTCAACCTGATTGCCATGTCCGCCAGGCGAGCAGCGGGTGGCGACGGCAGAGCTGCTGCAGGAGCGGGACGACGTGCTTGCCCGCCTGACCGCCGCCGAGGCCACCCTACAGCGGCAGGCGCTGGCAGCCGCCGCGCCGCCGCCGCTGCTGCTGGGTACTCCCCCTTCGCAGCAGCTACAACTGCAGCAGCCGCCGCTCGCGCTGCTGCCCACTTCGGCCGGCAAGACCGCCGCGGCGGCGTCGGACGGCACCCATGGCGCAGGCGCCGCGCAGGCGGCCGCAGCCCAGCAACCGTCGGCTGGCGCCCCATTCACCAGCAGAACCGGCACGGTAGGGCTCCAGCAGCCGCGCCTGCAGGCGCCCGCCGCGCCAGGATCCGCGCAGGTGCCGCTCGAAAATGGCGCCGGGGCTTTATTCCAGCTTCCACCTTCCAGTTTCTTGCCGGCGTCGATGCTGCCGCTGCCGCTCTTCCCGCCCGGCGCGGCGCTGGTGGACGCCGGGCAGCTGGCGGCGCTGATGTCTGCGCTGGCGCCGCTCGCGGCCGCGGCGCCGCAGCTGCTGCAGCTCATGCAGAGCAGCGCAGGTAAGGGGCACCTGAGATTCGAGGATTTGACACGGATTGTGCTTGATGAGGTTGAAACTGGGCAGACGCTTGTTTTGTAAACAAGGCACCAGAGACTCAGCACGGTTTGGTGTCCATTTAAGGCCATTAGTCATCTCTCATGTCGAAGCAACTGATGTGCAAGTTGTGAATGCCATGACTTTGGTGGCCTTGCCGTCATCACCTCTCGACCCTGATCTTGTCTCAAGTTCACACAGCAGGTGCCCCTTCTGCTCTGGCGGCGCAGCCTCCAGCAGCAGTGGTGCAGTTGCAGCCCCCGGCTGCGCAACCACCGCAGGCGGGTGCGCCAGCGGCACAGACGCCGCCCGCAGCGCCGCCGGCGGGCGGAGCTGGCGCTTCCTCAGAGCCCGCAGCTGTTGCAGCCAACCTGAAGGTAGTACAATGCTCGTTGTAGATCCCTGTGCCGCAGAAGCAGTTGCTGCAGAACGTATTTCCTGCTGCAGAAAAGTGCTGGCAGGAGCCCACGCGAACCTAGGATGCGGCTTCATGCAGCTGAGGTTCTGATCAACACGTCCACCAGAGTGAAGGCCACAGGCTGAGTATACAGACTATCGTGCATGCAGCGGCAGCGCAGCCCGGAAGCTGCTTCACCCACGCTCGCGCCGCCCGCGAAGCGCTTCCAGCTGGCGAAGGAGCCTGCGGCCGACGCTGCAGCACCGCAGCATGCAGCGGCCTCAGAGGCGGCCACCGCCCCACCTGCTGCCGTCCAGACGGGCAGCTCCATTCCGGCAGCAGGCGGCACGTTTCAGGCAGCCCAGCGGCAGGCAGCGGCAGCAGCGCCAGCAGCGCCAGCAGCAAGCCCGGCACGCGCAGATCGGACGGCCTCGCCACTGCGGGGCCGGGCCAAACAGCACCCGTCAACTCCGCAAGCTGCAGCGGTGGGCCCCGCAGCCACCAGCAGCGCGCAGCCGGCAGCACCAGGCGGCCCCTCCAGGGAGCGACCTGCGGCAGCTGAGCAGCCAGCCACAGCCGCGATCGCAAAGCAACCGCAGCCACAGCAGGCCAAGCAGCAGCCGCAGGCTGCAGGTGTCTCGGCTCCCAGGACCGGCGGCGGTGCAAGCAAAGCCATTGCTCCAGAGGCAGCAAAGGCCACAGCGAATTCAGCCGCAGCATCGGCCTCGCCTGCAGAGCAGCGGCGGCAGCAGCCGACGCCCGCAGCCGCTGCAAAGTCCGGCGGCGGCGCCGCCTCAGCGTCCGGCACTTCCAAGGCAGCCGCAGCGGTTAAACCCTCCAGGGCGTCAGTGGCGCTGGATCCCTTCGTGCTGGCGCCCACCTTTGTCGGCGTAGTGACCGGCTACACTTTCCGGCAGGGGCCGCTGGGCCAGGGGTACTACCGAGATGCTGCGCCGGCTGCCGGGTCGCCGGCAAGAGCGGCGCCGGCGCCGGCTGCGCCGGCCTCTGCGGCCACAAGGACCGCGCCGGCGTCTGCGCCAGCGACCGCCACGGCACGGCCAGATATTCGGAGCAGCCTGCCGCAGCCGCAGCGGAGCAAAGCTCTTGAGCGGTCGGCTGCCGCTGCTGCCTCTGCCAGGCGCAAGACGCCGTCGCCGCCTGCAAACGGGGCGCCAGCTTCGTGTGTCCCTGGCGCTGGCACTTTGGCAGGCAGCGTTCCCGCGTCCGCAGCAGCAGCACCGGCAGCGGCGCCCAGGCAGCAGGCCCCGCGGTCGGCAGCAGCGGCGCCGGCGGCATTGTACAACACCGGCCTCAGCAACGTGCGGCCTGCAGCGGCAGCTGGGATGACAGACGGCGCAGGCAATGCAGGCGTGGCGAAAGCCGCTGCTTTGAGCACATCCACACAGCCGGCTGCGGCAGCGTCCTCTTTGGCAGCGCAGCCGGCGGCAAGCGGCGCAGCAGCGCCCACGGCGGCGATGCCACTGGCCCCTGCAGTGGCGGCGCCGGCAGGAGAAATGTCGCGCACGCGGCTTGCGACTAGTGCTTGCGCAGCACCGGCTTTCAAGGTGACGATTCTTGTCGTGTCATCCTCAATTATTGTAATCCGGCGTGTACTTTGGTGTGGGCAACACAAGCAGCTGGCACTCCAAGCAGGGACCCGACCTGGCGTCATGAGACATGTGGCCGGAACAGAAGCAGGAGAGGCGCAGTATACATCAGGAGACGCCTGCGCCACCTGTTCGCGAGTACTCAGAGTTGCCAATCAAGTAGCCCGTTGAATCAAGCAACTCGCTTGTATTTGCTCGGATAGGGCAAGCAGCTGCAGGCTGCGTGGGTGCAGCATCCAGATGCGCATAGAGAAATTGTATGCATGTCCATACCTGCCTGCCTAGCAAACAGTGAAGCTGCTGTCCGAACCAACCAAGCTGCGCTCTGAACAGGGCAAGCAGCTGGCAGAGAGGGAGGCAGGGTACCAGGACTCGCTGTTCCCGGGCAAGCCCGAGCCAGCACCGCGCCGTGTCCATCCGCCTGAAACCCCTGGCACAACGCAAAACCCTGGCACGACGCAAAACCCTGGCTTGCGGCAAACCCCTAGCCCGCCACCGCGGCGCGTGATCGAGGTCCAGCCGCCACAAAACCCTGGCCGGCAGCACACCCCCAGCCCGCCGCCGCGCCGGGTGGTGGAGGTGATTCAGCGCGCCGGCTCCGACATGGACATTGAGGACGGCGAGATCGACTCCGAGGGTGCGTCGATTGGGGCTTGCCAGCTGTGCTTCTCGGGTGTTGGACGATTTTGCCGTTGTGCAGCAGGGTGACTGGTAGGCATGGCCAGCGCATTGGTAGCCCACTTCCTTGGGCAAGCTGCATTCCTGACGACGCAAGGGGCAGCGCTGCAGGCTCAGCCGCTGTTCTCGCTGACTACTGTGTGACGTAGTGGCAATTGACATCCCCAGCAGATCTGGAAGTTGAGGCGTTGCTGTCTGCTGCCGACCGACTGCTGCTCCTGCGTGCAGTTTGGGCCTGCCTGGCGTGCCGCATGCTGCTGCCCAGCGAGCTGGCGCGCCAAACATCTCTAGATTGACGCTCCTCTGCTGCCAGGAACCCAGGCTCTGTGTGCTCTCGCCCCAGGGTGGGGCTGCCTGGCGTGCCGCATGCTGCTGCCCAGCGAGCTGGCGTGCATGGAGCACTACTCCACGTCCGCCCACGTGGCGGCCTGCCGCGCCCGCATCTCTGCCCGCACCGGTGCGCACATACTCGTGCAGAGGTGTTGTAGTCATCACGCTCATCTGTGTATGACGGCCACATGGCGGCCTGCCACGCCCGCATCTCCGCTCGCACCGGTGCGTCCGACAAGGTGGAATTCAAGCCAGCTGCCAGCTGCGTGTAGAGTAAACCCTAAACCCTAAACCCTAACCTCCTGCCGTGACAATGTGCACACCCTCCCAGTTGCAACGGGCATGAGTCGAACCATGGGCGCGGCGACGTCAGACCTGATTATGTCCACACATACTGCATGACGACTGCTGTCAAACAGGAGGCCACTGACAATTGCCCATATGGATGTGACGGACGCACGGCAGTTTAGGGTTTAGGGTTTAAACCCTAACCGCCTGCTGCAACGCGCGTGTGCATGGAGGAGGTCCGACCAAGAAGAGGTCGGACTGTCGAGTATAGACTGTCGTGGATTTGCACCGTTCCAGCCTCACTCGAGCTGATGCGGAATGGTGCGCAGGCTACAAGGTGAACGAGCAGGGCGCATACAGGAAGAACGTGCCGGACTGCAAGACGGCCAAGGGCGTCACTGAGCCGGCTGACAAGAAGCGCGAGCAGAAGGCGCGAATCTTGATTGGAAACTCTCGCGTCTGGAATCTCAGATCTGGACAACAGGGTGTTCAGGGTCGGAAGTCTGAAAACGTGAAAATCGAGTCCACATGTCTGGACACCCAGCCTGGTGCCTGAGTAGCAGCGTGAGCAATCCGCAGCGGACACTCGCCACATCGCTTGCAGCCTGCCCAGTCTGTCTCAGGCTACTGCTGCCGCACCCAAATGCCTCGCGACCTGTGCTGACCCCTAGGATGCAGCGCAAAGACCAAAGGAGTGACAGCATTCCAATTCCACATGTCTCAACTTCACCTGTCCCCATTGCACAGTTGTACCACATTCGTTCCTGCTCAACATATGCAAGTTTAAACCTCACGATCACAGATGGCGTGCGACCTGTGCGGGACGGGCCCTATGGACGTGACGGTTGCGCTGCAGCACTCGCTCAGCGGCCGGCACCTCAAGGCTGTCCAGGCCAGGCTCGGCGAGGTGCGACCGCCCCTGCAGTCCTGAAAAGCTGTGAATTTTCACACCCCTGCGTCAAAGACCCCCCAGCAGGAGACATGCCAGCGCTTCTGGCCACTGATGATCGGCCAACATCGGTTGTCCTGGGCCAAGAATTGTTTTCCGTGCCTTTCTTTCTCAACGAATGTGCTGTCGAAAGCGGAAGCCGTGTCACGCAGCAGCCTGTCTTGCAGCCTCTGGCCGCTGCATGGCCAGTCGCGCCTCCACTGCACCTCTCTGTTGTCAAAGCCATGACTGCATTCCAGATTGCCCATGTTGACGGGAATGCATCTGGCGTCATTGAGCCGAACATCCTGTCGTCGTCCCTTGCTTTTGATCAACTCCCTGCTCTGTGTAGTTCCCTTGCTTTATTTCTGACAAACGGGTGCTTCCTGCCACCGCAGTTGAAGAAGGAGGCCGCGCGTCACAGGATGCAGCAGCGGGCGCAGCAGCCGCAGCAGCAGCAGGTCCAGCAGCAGCCGCCGCTGCCACCGGAGGAGCAGCGTCAGCAGGGAGTGCCTGACCCTGGCGGCTGGCCGCACTTCGGGCGCGTGCACGAGTTTGGCAGCGGCAGGGACGCACAGCTGGTTTCGCCCAAAGCGGCTGCACCGGCGCTGTCAACACCTGAAGCGCCTGCGCCGCGGCTGTTCACGTTTGGCATCGGCGGCACGAGTTTGGCTGCGGCGGGGACCGTTGCGGGGCCGGCTGCGGTGGTGCTCGCTCGGCCGCCCCCGCAGAAGGCGGCGGCAGCGGCGCTGCCAGCGTCTGCAGCGCCGGTGCAGCCGACGGCATGGCAGGCGACGCCGCCACAGGCCGCAGCCGCGCCAGCCGAGTCGCGGGCCCCGGCAACTGGCCAGGCAGCGGCAGGGGCGCCTGCGTCCCAGGTGCCACTGCTGTGGCCTGCCGCTTCGCACGCCTTTTCCGCCACGCCGGCTCAGGTAGCGGCAACGGGGAGCTTGGCGCAAGCGCCGCTACCGCGCCCTGCCCTGGCTCCGGTGTCAAGAGCACAGCCGGTGCCCACGGCGGCGGCCAAGAGCAAGCCGCCTGCAGCGCCGGTACTGGCGCCGGCGCCAGCCCAGGTCCGGAGTGCTACAGCCGCCGGCGGCGCAGCAGCAGCCGCAGCAGCTCCGGCAACAGCTGCTGCCGCACAGGCCGAATTGCCAGCGCCTAGCTCCGCCGGTGCGGCCACAGCGGCAGTGTCCTCGCCATGCTCGGCAGCTCAATCGTCGGCCGCAGGCAGGCCACCAGCCACGACAGGGGCGCAGCCAGCGACAGCGCCGTCCCCGGCCGCCGGTGAGCCGGCTGAAGCAGTGGCGGTGGCGCACCCAGCAGCGTGCATGCAGACGCCTCCGCCGAGCACGACACACTCTGCCGCCGCCGTTGATGAGCCGCACGGGAGCGACAGCACCTTTGCGGGAGCCCAGCATTTGCCGCAAAGCAGGCCGTCAGCGTCCGGCGACACTGTGCCCCTCAGTCCCGAGCAGCAGCCGGCGGCTGCTCTCGGACAGCGGCAGGCCCAGCCAGCCGGCGCAAACTCAGCGCCGCCTGCTGATCCGTCAGCCGGCCAGCCTGCAGACATGCCCACAGGGAGCTCCGCGCCTGCTGCTGGCGCACCTGCAGCGGCGGTCGTCGCGCCAAGTGCTGCCGCCGCCACTGAGCCTGCCGGGTCGTTCGCTCCCAGCTCAGCGGCGGGCTCCGTCGCAGCGGCATTGGGAGACTGCGCAGCGGCCGCGCCAGCAGGGCAGCCTGCGCCTGGCGGCGCAGCGGCCCCTGACGCCAAGACCGCCGATGGGGCGAAGGGGCCGCAGAAAAGCACGCACGCCACACAGCGTGCCGCAGCAGCACATCCCGACTCAGCAGCGCCTGGCGCCAGCACGGCAGTTGTCGTCAGCCAGACACACAGACCGTCGCCTGGCGCCAAGGAGGATGCGGCGTCAGCGGTCGCCGCGACAGCGGACGCCAAGGAGGATGCGGCGTCAGATGTCGCAGCGCCGGCGTTGTCCACTTCCAGCGCCCCCCCAAGGCCCAGCGGCGGCACCGGCGCCGCCAAACCTGCTGCCAAATCAACACCCGAGGTAGCAGCCACCAGCAAGGCCTCCGGCAGGCGACCTGTCCCCGCCACATCCGGCGCCGCCGCCGCCTCACGGGATCGCCGCCGGTCTCCATCCTCCTCGCACCGCCGCCAACCGTCGGCATCACCCCAGGGCCGGAAGCGGATAGCCTCGCCGAAGCGGCGGCAGCGGTCGGCATCCCCAGAGCGGCGGCAGACGGCGTCCGGCGGTCAGCGAACAACTGGCCCAGGCCGCGCAGCAGCAATGGCGCCGGCCAGTAGGGCGCCAGTGCGCTGCGGGCAGTCCCCTATGTATGAGCTAATTGCTCCTACGCGACCACAGGACCGTGCACGAGCCCTTGAGCACCGGCGCACTTCCGCTGCGGCGCGGTCGCCGCCGCGCCGCCGCCGGCCCAGCAGTGACAGGGGAACTCGTGCCCGCAGCAGCAACAGCAGCCGATCTCGCAGCCGGAGCCGGAGCCCTGTCCGGCGGCGGGGCCGCCGAGAAGCTGATGACAGAGGACACCCGCTGCGCCACGGCAGCGGCTCTGCGCATGGCGGCAGTGCAAGCTGCGCCGTCGGTGGCGGCGGTGCAAGCCGCGCCAGCGGCAGGAGCTCCAGCAGGGACCGCGGTGGGCGCAGCGCACGGCAGAAAGTTGAAAAAGCGCAGGTTGCAGCAGGCGGCAAACGCAGCGCGGCCATCAGCCCCAGATTCAGCCAGCAGGCGGCGCCGCGGCCCGAGACGCCACGGTTGGCAAAGCAGCCTGCGGCGCCGCAGTCGGAGCCTCCTGCATCGGCAGCTGTGCCAGACTCTGGGGCCGCAGGCCGCCCCGCAGCCACCGCAAGCCAGCCCCTGCACCCGGGCGCTGCTGCGGCTGCCGCAGTAACCGGCACCGCCACACTGGCGGCAACAGGTGTGGGCGCCCCTGCCGCCAACAACACGCCAGCCGCCGCCGGCGCCACGCCGGCGCATCCGGTCAATGTGGCATCGGGCCATCCCGCTGTCTCCGGCGTGCTGCCGCCACATCTGGAGGGCGCAACAGCCGCCAAGCCCGATGCTGCTCCCAGTGGTGTTGGCCGCAGCAGTGCCGGCGGCACCGCCGCCGGCCCGCCGGACAGTCTGCCGCCACACCTGATGGCAGCGCCAACCGCAGCGGCAGTGGCAATGCCAGAACAGACCGGCAGTCCCGCCGCCGGCACGCAGCGCCGGCTCAACCCTCGCCTGACGGCGATCCTCACGCAGACCAGGACTGAGCGCGATGGCTCACCAGCCTCACAGGCGGCGGCGCAGCCAGCCCCACTGGTCAAGCCGCAGTCACAGCCGCAGGTCAACACGCTCCTGGCATCGATCCTCTTGCGGGCCGCAAGCGAGGGGGCCGGCGGCGCTGGCTCAGCAATTCCACAGGCGGCGCCGCAGCAGCCGCCACAGCCGCAGCCGCAGGTCAGGCCTCGCCTGACGGCAATCCTCACGCAGGCCAGAGGTGAGGGCGGTGGCTCGCTGGCGCCTCTGGCAGCGCTGCAAGCGCCGGCGCAGCCGCAGCCGCGGTCTCAACCGCAGGTCAACCCGCGCCTGGCAGCGATCCTCTCACGGGCCACAGGCGGCGGCGACAGCGGCGCTGGCTCAGCAGCCCCACTGGCGGCGCTGCAGCAGCCGGAGCAGCCGCCTAGGCAGCAGCCCGAAAAGCTTCCACAGCAGCAGCCCAAGCTGCCCGCCGCAGCTGTCCGCAAGCAACAACAACAGGAGGCCGTGGCGCCGCAGCAGGTGCCGCAGCAGCAGGCGAGTCCGGGCCAGGCGCAGGCGAGAGCAGCCTCGCAACCCGTTGTAACGCCTGCAGCACAGCCTGCCGCGCAGCAGGAGGGGCAGCCGGCCGTGCTGCAGCCAGCAGCGCCGACCGCGGCGGCGACGGCAGAGCAGGAGGCTGCGACTCTCAGGAAGGCTCACGCACGAATGGATGCGATTCTGGCGCAGCACCAGAGGTCCGGCGGCGAGAAGCCGGCAAAGCCAGCAGCAGACACTGCGGCCCCAGCGCCGGCAGCCTCCTCACTTGCCTCCAAATCGCCTTCTGCTCCTGCTCCTGCTGACCCGGCGAAGCGCCGAAAACGCGGCCGCGGCCGCGGTCGAGACGCGACGCTGCCGGCCTGGATGACCCAAAGCGGGCAGGCAGCTGAAGCGCCTGGCTCGCAGGTGCCGCCCGCTGCCGACGACGCTGGTGCTGCAGTCAGTGCTGCAGCCGGCGCCTCGGCTGAACAAGGGCAGCCGCAGCAGCAGCAGCAGTTTGGCGGCAGCGGGGCACTGCCGCCGTGGCTGCAGGCAGGCGCCCCCGGCCGCCAGCAGCAGCAGCAGCAGTCGCTGCCGCCCTGGCAGAGGCAAGCCCCCTCCGGCGGTGCCAGCACCGGCTTCGGCGGCAGCAACGACTTCGTCGCCGGGCTCGCGGAAGCAGAAATTCCCGCTTGGCGCCGGGAGCTGGTCGCGATCGAGGAGGGCTTCCAGCGCGGAGTCTTCCGGCCGGACCCGCCCTCGGGTAGCGGCCCTGCTGCCGGAGGATGCCCCCCCGGTTTCGACAGCTACGGCTTCCCCAGCGGCGGCATCCCCGGCGGTGGCTTCGCAGGCGGCGCCGCCACGGGCGGCCAGCAGCAGCAGCAGCAGCAGCAGTACATCGCGCAGCAGCAGTTTGCCGGCGGCCAGGGCCACGCCTTCGGCATGGGCGGCGGCCACGGCCGCGGCGCGCCGCCACACCTACCGCCGGGCTTTGGCGACACCGCCATGGACTGGGAGCCGCCGCCGCACCTGCAGGGGCAGCTCGGCGGCGGCCGCGGCGGCGGCAGCGCGCCGCAGCAGCAGGGGCAGCAGTTCCTGCATGGCTGGCAAGGTGCAGTGCCTGGCCCCTCACCTCTCGTACTCTGATGCGACTCAGCGAGGGTCAGCTTCTCTTCCAGGCCAGCTGGCACTGTGTGATGAGGCGCGCTGCTTCCCAGCTGCGCTGTGAGTGCTTTGCCCAAACCCTAAATAGTGTCACTTATGACTGTGCATCAACATGCACCACCGATGGTGCCTTGATCGCTTGGGATCTCGATTAGTGATGCTGCGCCTTTCAAGGCACCCTCTGCTCCTACTTCTGGGTGATGTTCCGTCACTTGCACAAGGCAGGGCGTACGCTGAGTTCTCCTGCCTTGCCATGTTTTTTTACCCCTCTACTGAACGGGACCACTCTCAAATGGGCTACCAATGGCTCGTGCACAGCCATCGGCTGTGTCGTGTGACCGTCAGACACATTCGCTCTGAGCCACTCTACTTCTGCTGCACTTATGAAGGCGCTAAGGCGGAGCAGGATATCGTCTGGTCGCAGACGCTGGGGGCCACTACGCAGAGAAACCATTGGACGATGCACTTCCAAATACATGTCTTTCTGATAACTTTTGGTAGCTGCAGGAGCTAGATGGCGGGAAATTTATATCCTGCAACTACCCCTGTACGGTCAATGGCTTCGATCCGCCAATGCTGTATGCCCAAGATAATCAGTGCGCGTTATGTGCATGTGCAGACAAATGAAGGTGGTGTCCGGACAAGGAGACCGCGAGCGGCTGTGCAGACACGGCAAAATGGCGGCCAAATTCCCACGCCGCGGCTGCCATGCTGATCTTAATCGTGGTCTGCATGTCGCTTCTGACTCTGCCTCCATCTGAGTTTTGTCTTTTCAGCCATGAGCGCAGAGGACGCCTGGGCGCAGCCGCTGCAGCACGGCCGTGGCGGCGGCGCGGGACGTGGCGTCCGCGTCAACAAGAATGCGCCGCCCTGGCTCGGCGACCGCCGCTGAGCGTCGCAGCGGAGGCAGCAGAAGCGGCGCTGGCACATCAGGCGCCGCGCTGACTCAGCGACGGCCGCTGAGTGCCACAGCGAAGCCGGCAGAAGCGGCGTTGTCACATCAGGCACCTTGGTGAGTTCGCAATGGTGCTGCGGCGTAGAGGCCGGGCTTGAGAGGAACGCCGGACCTGAGGCTCGGGGGCCTTGGAAGTTGGAAGGCAGGGAGGTTCCCTGGTGCTCGGACCCCGTCAGGGTTTAGGGAGTGGTGCTGCCACTGTTGCAGGCAGTCAGAGGCCGGAGCGCAGGTGGCGGACAGCTGGAGGCGATGGGAATGGCTGCATGTGGCGACGCCAGCTGCGTCTAGCAACTGCACGCTAGGTACAACATCAGAGCGCGGGCTGTGCCGGCTGATGTATCTGACATGGGTTCAATGCTGCGGCTGATTTGTTTTGTTTTGTCTTCGCTGGTACATCTAGTGTTTCTCGCACATCCACTTGTACAGCAGACTCAGTCTGTGTTTCAAAGTTGAGGGTACGGCCGAGCACCCTCAACCTTGACTAAAGTGAATGCTCGTAAGAAGCTTACAAGCATTTCGGCTGCCACATGAAGCGCACCTTTACAATGCAACAAAGGCCCACCAATCATGCCAGCAGTTGCGCACTTTGCTTCTCGTTTCTTCTCAACACTCAAATATGTACGTAGGTAATACAATGCTGACGCTCTCTTCAATTAGCAACTGGTAGATGTCCCGCCGCCCCTCGGCCCCGATGAAGGCTTCAAGACGAAACAGCAGTTTGACAACTGCCGGTGCGGCGCAGCACGAATCAGCACAGGCATCCGCATTTCCGGGCGATACTCGCTGCAGGCGACAAGCGTGCTGCGCCGCCGCCGCCGCAGCTGTGCAGACGCCTGCACACCGATCCGCCGTTCCCCATGGCATCGGCTCTCAAAACCTTGGATAACCGTTTCCGGCTCACTTGCCGGCAAGGCCCGCCAGCGCCGCCTGCTTCGACTTGGCCAGGAACTCCTTGCGCTTGGCCGGGCTCAGGCCCCGCTTCTTGGTACCCTCCATGCCATAGCTGCATGCACGGAAGCAAAACGGGTCAGCAGAATGCCAATGGACCTGTGTGCGGAGCAACAGCAATGCGAGGAAGCCAGCTGCAGCCCATGGGGCTGCACTCTTGGCCCCGCCGCAGCGCCTAATAAATTGGCGCGATGCAAGCCCGCTTCATGCCCTGCGCATGCCGGAGGTATTGGTTGTGCTGGGTCTTTTCGCATCCTGCAGACCCCACCCATGGACTCTGATGCAGATGAGCCGTGTACTAGGCCGAGGCCCCTTAGTCGAGGATCCGCCCCTGGTGGCGCAGTTACTCGACATAAAGGTGAGCGGTGTAAGAAATGAAACCAGAGGGGGAAAGGTGCCAGATGTATGACGTGGCATGTTTCTAAGCTGGCTGCACCCTGAGCTGGAGGCCTCGGTCGAGGAGCCACCCCGGCCGATGGAATCCTGGTACGCCACCTTCGTCTTCGCTTGCGCTGCGCCAGCCGCCAGGCTCAGGCTGCCGAACACTGCGCAGATCAAGCAGAAAAGGCTCATGCCGCCGCCGTTGTTCACATGCCGCACCCGTGTGAACGCCACAATAAGCGCTGCCACAGCTGTCTCTAGATGCTGCGAGCGATGCCTGGGTGCCTGCGGCAGCAACTTGGCACAGGAACCTTCTCCGGGACATGCAGGCCATGCCGCAGCCAAATCAAGAGCTTGCATGCAGACGCATCCGGTGCCGTGGCCATGGCACCTTACCGCCGTGGCGGGCACGGATGCCCCTGACGCCCAGTAAGTATAAGGAACGGCAGTGTAAAACGCATGCTGCCGAAGGGTTCCTGGCGCTGTTTCCAGAAAAATAGCTCGCTGCAGCCTCGTCAGCAGGTGATCGGGCTTGGCTGCAGACCGGTGGCGTGTCTCTCTCCTTCACGGCGCCATCCGAAAGTTGAAAAGGCCAGGGACGAGGGCGAAGGGCTGCTGCTCACCGCCAGCGACCATGCCCAGCGCCGCACGCCGGGACACCGGCGCTGCTGCCTCCGCCCGCACGACAAGTGCCGTCCGCCGCTGCGCCGGGGCTGCTGTGCGCATCGTCACCTGCAGTTGATTTATATGTTCATGTTTCGATAGTGCACTTCAACATCAATGCCATCGGAGCATATTCACGCAAGACACGGTGCAAGCGCTTGGAGGCTGACCTGGGTCTGGACGAGGCTGGCAGACATGGTGGAAGCGGCCATCGTGCTGGGCTGGAGGTGAGTCAGCAGAGCTCTACAGCTGAGATCGGCGCGGAGTCTAGCACTTCTGGTGCATGCAGGAGCGGCTTCTTTTGCGCTCGCGGATTTTTGCGCTGGATAAGGCCGATTCGACTCAGGGCGGGTGTGCAAGGGGCAAAAATAATAATTGCGCACGTGCGGAGTGACGCGAATTGTGCAGGCCAGGTGCAGCACGCCAATCCGAAGCCAGCGAGCAAAGACAGTCTGCAGAATCCACAGTGACCATCATCAAGTTCAGCTACTGACCGACCGCTGTTTGCCGAGACTTGCAATCTCGCTAGTGTACATCATGAGGGTCCTCGGCCCCGCTCCAGGCCTGCACTCCGGCTGCGGCAGGCCGCTGCCTGCCGCTCATACCTCCCAGCCGCTGTGCAGGTCTCTCGGCGACGGAGCTGCACCGTCCCGCAGCCTTACCGTCAGGTGCGTGCATACGAAAGTATCAGCCATTATTTGATAGCTCCTGATCTACCTCCTGATCTACGCTGGGAGAGCCTCTTCAATGATGCCTCCTGATTCCTGCTGGATTGAAGAATCAACATCGAGTATGCGCCTGTGCCGCAGGGTGACCGCCCACCCCGCAGCGGAGCGTGACGCTGCCGCAGCCGCGGCGGGCGCCGCCGCCACCTCCCTCATCCCCCAGACGCTGGAGGAGATGGAGGCGGACGCCGACTCCGTCGCTGTGCGGGAGCTGATCAAGCGGCGGGGTCAGGCGGCGCTGACGCGGGAGGAGCGGCGGCGGCGGCAGCGGTCACTGGACGCAATTGGCGTCCCCTCCTTCCAGGCAGTCCTCGCGGTGAGTTCCCTGGAGAATGCCACAGATGTCATATGAGTATTTGGAGGTTTCGCACGGCAGGCTCGCTGGACGTTGGCGGCATCATGGCATCGCTGTAACATGAACTGTGTGGCGAGGAAGGCAGACTGTGGCACAGACGCATCTGCGTCGTGGTGACCTCTTGCATCAGAATCCTTCGCAGGCATTAGCCAACCCTTCCAAGCTGCCCTGTCTTGTCGCGATTGATACTGCAGCATTGTATGCGCTGTGGACGAACTGTCTGCAAAGGTGTCATCATTGTGACCTCTGCTGCAGGAGCAAGGGGTGAGTCCGCTGAAGCGAGGGCCTGCCGGCATCCTGCAGCTCAATATCGGGCTCTACTGCAACCAGGTGCTGAAGCTCCGCAGCTCTGCACTTCTCGTGTCTGCTCACGACTCGCTCGACCCATGCCCATCTACCATGGTCAACGTCACCAGCATGTCGCGCAGACCAGCCAAAATGCAGTATTCAAAGTATCTATCCAAACGGCCTCCCCGTGACAAATGCATTCCTGCCAATCAAGGCCTGGCCATCCCCCTTGCAGGCGTGCAGCCACTGCCACGTGGAGAGCTCACCGCTGCGCACAGAGGCGATGGACCGCGCCACAGCGGACCGAGCGCTGCAGCTGCTGCAGGGGGGGCTGGACACCGTGCACACGCTCGACATCACCGGCGGCGCCCCAGAGCTCAGCCCGCAATTCAGGTCCGACACGTCTGTTCGCTGAAGGTCGGGCTCTGGCCAAGTTCTGACCTTGCTAGCTGAGGGCCGCAGACCCCGTGCACGCGCTCGACATCAGTGGCGGCGGGCCCGAGCTCAGCCCGCGTTTCAGGCGCGTCTCGTCGTTACCTCCTGGACCATGATCCATATACTGATTTTGTACTACCCCTGGCTGCTTTCTGTCTGTTCATCCCCAGTTGCTCCGCGCGGCAGCGTTCCTGACGGCATTCAGCTGCTGCAGTCTGACGTTGGCATCGCGGTCAAAGCAGACCGTCGTCTTGACTCCCTTGCATCCCCACAGGTATTGTGCAGCGGGCGTGGGAGATTGGTGTCGGGAAATCGACGTGCCCGACATCATCTACCGCTGCAACCTGACGGTGCTGCAGGTTGTTTTTAACCTGACATGTCGCGTTTTCTGCAGGTACATCGTGCAGCGGGCGCGGGAAATTGGCGTCGCCGACATCATCGACCGCTGCAACCTGACGGTGCTGCTGGAGCCGGGACAGGAGGGTTTAGCGGATTTCCTGGCGGAACACAAAGTGCGGGTTGCGGCCAGCCTGCCGTGCTACGGCGCAGAAAACGTGGACGAGCAGCGCGGCGGCGGCGTCTTCGCCCGCAGCATCGAGGTGCGGTTGGCAATAACCATTGAAATCTTAGGGTCGAGGCCGCAGCTGACCTCGATGTCTGCCTCAGCATGCCAACATAATTTTGGCCCCAACAGTGTGTCCTTGCGGCAGCTGAGCGCTGTGAGATGCGGGTTTTCGGGCTCGGCGCTGGAGCTGTTCTGATCATTCACCGCCCAACACGCTTTCAAAGGTCTTGCTGATCTAGCCCCACATGATGTGCATGCTTGCGTCATATTCCAGGCCTGCAGCGGCTGAACGCGGTCGGGTATGGGCAGCCGGACTCGAGGCTGGAGCTGGCATGGTGCACGATGTCCAAGATGCTGAAGATTTTCGACGTTCACTGCTGCAGGGCCTGCAGCGGCTGAACGCGGTGGGTTACGGCCAGGAAGGATCGGGGCTGGAGCTGGACCTGGTGTACAACCCCAACGGCGCGTTCCTGGCGCCCGAGCAGGCCACCCTGGAGCAGGCCTACAGGTGCGTCTGGACCAACATTTAGTTTACGATTGTTCTGTGTCTGTCCTCCTGTCAAAACTTCTGGGAGCCGCGGGCTTGCGTCTGGTCCGTCACCTCCAGTCATGATTCCGCAGCCGCCAGGGTACCGGTGTAGCACATCAGCCTCGGGGCCGCCGCTGGAGTGCACCCGCGCGACGCGCTAGCAACAGCCTGGCTTGGATGTCTCAGACGCCAAGCATAGCTCGCTAGTGCGCAGCTGTCTCTGTGCCAACAGACCTTGCCAATGCTGGTCCACTGATGGAGTGGAGGTGGCAGCTTTCAGGCGCGTCTTCAGCTGCCTGGTGTGCTGTAGCCATGTGTGTGTGCGATCCGCGCAAAAGATCAATGCTGCCTGCAGGCGAGAGCTGTCGGAAGCCTTTGGCATCACCTTCAGCCGCCTGTTTGCGCTGAACAACATGCCCATCAAGCGCTACGTGGACTACCTGCGGCAGCGGGGGCAGCTGGAGGAGTACATGCAGCTGCTGGTCACCAGCTTCAATGTCGCAGCGGCGGAGGTGTGTTGCACTTTGCTTGCAGATCTCCTCGACTTCACGCACTAGGGCACATGTGCCGTGCTATGGTGAGTATTGGCTGGGACGCCTCGCTGTACATGACTCAAGCTGGCACATGAGATATGTAGAGCAACCAGCGCCTTCTCAATGTCGAATTGTCAATGTGCAGGGCGTCATGTGCCGCGACACGGTCAGCGTCGGCTGGGACGGCTCGCTGTTCGACTGCGACTTCAACCAGCAGCTGGCGCTCGGGTTGGGCGGCGCAAACGCGCCAAAGAACGTCTTTGAGCTGGACAGCCTGGCGGCGCTGACAGGGCGTCCTATTGGCGTTGACAACCACTGCTTCGGCTGCACTGCGGGCTCCGGCAGCGGCTGCCAGGGCTCCACCCAGTAGCTGTTTTGGCGGTGATACCCGTACTCCGCAGCAGTGCAGCGACGGCGTTTGGGCCGAGCACCATTGGAACGATGCTCGCCGCCTCCGGCAGCGGCTGCCAGAGCGCAACACAACAGCAATGGCGCTGCAGGTGTAGTGATGACAGCGTCGGCAGCATCGCGATGGCCGCTCACGCAAGAGTTCAGCATTGGCTGTGGCGCGGGGTGCGGCCGCGGCGGCGGCAGCGGCTGCCAAACCACCATGCAGGAGTGGCAGCAGCAGGCGAACAAAAGCAGCCGTGCCAGAACCAGTCAGGCTGGCGATGAGATGCGCCAACGCAGCCGTGGAGTTGCTGCAACAAGAGGAATGTCGTGCTGCACTTGCACGGGCAGGGACCTAGAGAAAAAAAGGTGCCTGGCGCTGCGGCGTCGTGGTAAGTAGCGCACCGGCAATCGGACGAACAAATGTATCATGATAGCTTATACGACAACTAGCAACTTTTCTGTACTCTGAACCAAAATGTGCAACAACAGAATCGACACAACATGGGTCTGTGGCTGAAGGCTCTGTTAAACGACTCAAATGCACAGCTGCACCTACAATACGGTAGCGAAACCTTGCATGCTGTACCTTGTATGGTCTTGCAACCCAATACGACCGATTGAGCGGTCAGCTGGGCCCTACCTCCCTCGACTCCACATAGATACCTTGCATCTAGATGTTTGTCACAGCGGCACCGTGCAGCGGCTGGCAAGGCGACTTTTCAGAAGGTCTTCCTGCGCTCGGCCTTGCCGCACGTGTGCAGCGTCCAGCAACTGCGATATAATGGTTGAATTTCCATGCTGCTCGAGCTGCTCGTGTGCGGCGCCGGCGCCAGCAAAGCCCTCGACATGCATAGCAGGTAACAGCTCCCCGGCGTCCTGCAACCTGACCAATCACTCCCAATTCGTTTGCTTCAGCTGAGCCACTTGCAGGCGCCGTCGGCGCCAACAGTTCCCTCCAAATCCACCACGAACAGCTTGCCGGCATTGGGGGATGCGTCCTCGCCCTCCTCCGAGATGGTCGTAATGTACAGCTGCGTCAGGTCGCGGCCGCCGGAGGCGACGGCGCTGGGGAGCTGCACCAGCAGGTCGGTCACGTGCAGCCGCTCGCCGGTGTCAGCATCGTACACGCCCACCTTGCCGGCGGACTCTCGCGCCACCCAGAGGTTGCCGTCTGCGTCGATGGCGAGGCCGTCTGGCGCGCCCTCTGCATATGTGGGAATTCAAGGTTGACGACACTTGTCACGCAGCCCTCTGGAGGATGCGCAGCAGGGCAGACGACACCTCTGCTGCAACTTCGACGCTGCAATGGCAGTCACAGTAAGGCACATTGTGTGTGCATGATGCAGCCGTAGGGCAGACGCGATGCAGGTTTCCAGTCAGCCACCTTACCTAGGTTCAGGGCTACGGTTGTCCGCCACTCGGCGTCTGTGTCTGGGGTTCTCGTGTCACCGCAGGAAATAAGCGAAAATCTCCCCTTTGTACGTGTCGGTGTAATACATGGTCCCCTTTCTCTGCCTAAGAGAAGGCATACTGCGGTACTTGCAGGCTCTCTCCTTTCAGCTTCATGTCACTGGCTGCTAAAGGCATGCCGGAGCCCACGAATCGTTCGGTTCTGCAGCGATGTGGAAGTGTGCACATCGAAGGAGTTTCGATGCCGAGTGCCGCACCAGGTTCCAGGCCATGCCGTTTGGCAACCCGAACTTGCCCTTGCCGAAGAGCACCGAGAGTTCCGGCGCCGCTCCGCTGCCGCCGATGACCAGCTTGCACACCCAGAAGCCCTCGTCCTCCTCTCACTTGCCTTGTGGCATGCTACCACCCAAACAACAAGGCTCAGTTCCCGATATTAGACATGACGCTGTGGCGGTTCGACACCAGCCGGCCTCCCCGTCCTCCCACTTCTCCTCCAGCGTCACAAGCGTCACAAGGGGAGACATGAATTGTAGTCTCCGCGCCACCTCCCATGCAGGACCAGTCAGAGCAGATGTGTCTGCCATGGCTTCGAGTTTCTGCAGTTGACTCTCATGCACATCTCCAATAGGACGCCCACCTGCCAGAGATGATCTGGCCGCCTGCGCGGCGTGGCCGTCGTCGAGCGCTCAAAGGATTTTGCCGTCCTTCTCCCGCCACTGCTTATGCAAGGTTGATGCAGAGGATCCTAGGATTCCCAGGAAAGCACTGGAAGTTCGTACTTGCGCAGCCCACCTGTCGGCAATGATTTGGCCGCCCGTCGCGGCGCAGCTGTCGTTGAAGCGTCAAGTGCCATCGCCCTTCCGGCCCTGCTCAGCCGGCACCGCCAGCACGTTGCGGATCTCGCCGTTCTTGGCGAGGTCCATCTCCACGATTTGCTGCAGCAGAGGAACTGGATCTCGTCCATAATGCCTCAGCAGCCGGAGGTCAGTGAGGATCCCGCCATTCTTGGCATAGTTCACCTCCATGTTCCACTGCGGGAGACGGCGTCATCTGGACGGGCCTCATCGTCAGGCTCGAGTGCACGGCAAGCGCATTGCCGCACTCATGCACATACTGCAGCGGTAGATCAGCAGGATCACCCAGAGCAGGCGTTGGTTATCTGCGCCTTAAAAGGGGGCCCAGCTGCAATTGCGTGTCCAGCACCGTCCGGGGGGCGCTCGTGGCGATGGCTGTAGCTGTCTGTGCGCCGGCGGCATGCACCTGGCCTCTCGCAGGCGACATCGTCAGACGGTCAGACGCTGGGGTCTTAGCAGTGGCGTGGAAAGCGAGGTGCAATGCTATCGCGCTGTATCCAACCGAAATGCGGTCGCGCTCGGGACTGCATGCATGACGTGGCTGGTCACGAGCAGTGGAGTCGGCACAACAAAGATGTCTCCGGCGTTTGAACGGTCACGAGTTGAGATACCGCGCTCCTAATGTGAACTGGATACGAAAGCTGGCACACTCTCAATCATCTGCCATCGCACGAGGTGATGCACGTGCACATCAAATATGAGCAAGCCCAGCTGCCACTTGGCTGCTCAGCCAGCTGTACCTGCAGACTAGGATGATTGACTGTATTGCTCAAACCTGCTTGCAAAGCGTGTGCCATTACAGCGTTAGTTGCAGCGGTAGAATCCTAACCTGGCAGTGTCTTGGGTGCAAGTAAGTTGAATTCCTGCGTCGCCTGAACCAAAGAATGTCTGTGTTGCGACGTCGGTCACACTACCTACACCTGCCTAGATCACCATATGATTGACGCCGCCGCTGGCGCCGGCCGGCAATAATGGGCTCAGCTGAGTCCCGATAGCAAGCTAGCCGTTACAGCTGGGTAAATTAGTCTTCCTCTGCCGGGACCGCGCAGATGCGCTTAAGCAGCTCGTAGGTGTTGATCATCGCAGAGCCCCTGCAATTAGCCAGGCACAGCTCTTCTGGACATCGCGAATAGATAGCACACGTTCCACACGACGAGTGCCAGCATTTCGAGGACAAAGATCAGTAGAATGTCATCAGCGTCAGCGCCTGCCCGCCAAACTCACCACAGCATGCTGGAAATAATCCGGGGCCCGACGCCGCGCCAGAGTCCCCAGGCGCCGTCAGACTGCAGCAGCGTTCCTGCAGTAGCAGGGGCCGGAAGGGACGTCAGCCCAGCCGGAGCGCATACACACCTTGTGGCAGGCATCGGGCACGGTGGCAAGCTTCTTGCACGGGGCACGGTGAGGGGCGGGGCAACCCCGGCAGTAGCCTCAGAACCAGTAAGCGGCGCGTCTGCGCTGAAAGCAGTGGCTGTCTGCCAGGCCGAGGCCAAGGAAGTTGGTGCGAAGTTTTTTGAAAGAGCTGTTTCGACTTACGCAGCGTCGACGAGAAGGTGGGCTTCTTGCCGCCCTCGCTATTTTCCGTGACCTGCAGGGCCATGATGTAGGGTTAGGGTAAACTCTAAGCTGTTCAGGGCAGGCAGGCAGGCACGTCGACAGTGGCGCCGCCACCCATGCAGCGCAGCAGAGAAGACCACCGTGCTCCTCCGAAACGTCACGCATGAGGCAACTGTGGGGGCGCGCCTGGAGTCGCGTCTTCACCACATCCAGCGGGTTGGTGAAGAGCGCCGAGGTGAGGCCGGCGCATATTGCTGACACCGTCTGCACGCCCATGACCTGCAGCGCGGCAAGCCGATTTCAGTGGAGGGTCAGTTGCACATTCGATCGTACACGTTCAATGTCCGCATGGCGAACCGGCGATGCCCAACAGCGCGCTTTGCAGGGGCGCACGCTGTAGCATCCAATGCCATGCACCACCAGATCACCGAGATGCCGCGTCTCTCGCGCAGCGCTCGCCTGGCTGGTGGGTATGCAGCATGATATCGCTGCCGCGACCGCTGCTGTGAGCCACGAGCAATCCGCTTTTGACGGAACTCTGCGGGCACGCAGCTTGCCGCATCACATCAAGGAACGCGAACTCGCCTGGCTGGTGGGGCGCTGCGTGATGTTGCCGCCGGCGCTGCCATCGCCGCCCAGCCACCGGTCCAGCTGCTGCCAGGCCAGCTTCTGGTAGCCGCCGTAGGCGCCCCACCACAGCGCGCTGGACGGGACGAAGGTGACGATGGACAGGCCAAACCCTCGGTACAGCCCCACCATTCCCTCCGTCCTGCACGGAAGGAGGTGCAACAGCGCTCCCTTCGTGGAACCTTTGTCTTGTTTCAGCTTTGTTTGCCGCATGTCGCTCCCCTAAAACCCCGCCAAAGGCCAGTAGAACTGTTAGAGCAATTCCCTGCTTCCTGCAGCAAGGTCCACCAGCCCCCCAGCCGCTTCTCAGTTGCAGGCTGCGGGGTATCGGGCCGTCGAGTCCACGGGGGTGGACCGATGCGAGTTGTCCATGCAGGGTGTTGAGGCCTGTGCTGGGCCTCCATGACCCCGCAGCGGTTTTGCATACCCCTGCAAAAGCCAGCTCATTCAGCGTCTGCACTCGCTGCACTAGCACTCATTCAGCGCCAGCTAGTCGGCAGAGGTTCAGGCCACCTGATGATCTTCCGCGCCATCTGCAGCCCGTTCAGCCGTTTCCGACCCATGGACAGCGCCGCGGGATCCAGCCGTCCGCTCTGCCCGGCCGCCTTGGCTCGGCTGCCGCTGCCGGCCACCATCAGCCGCTGCGTCACCTGCGCAGCGTCCACGGCATGCCTTGATGCGCCTCTGTCACGTATGGGCCTCCCCTGCGCTTGCCAACCGCGTCCCAACGCCGCAGGGGGGGTGTGCATGTCAGTAAGCCTGCTTGGCTCAGCATGAGCGGCCAGAACAGAGCAGAAGCAATGGGCTGCGCATCGCCTATGCATTGTGCCCAATGCCGCCGATTTCTCCGTTGCCGGTCACATCCAGGTCACCGGCTGAGCCTACTCACCACCCAAAACAGGAACGAACAGCAGGTGCTGCACCCCATGACCCCTTCAAGAAACGCACCACGTCCACTGGGACGACGACGGACTGCGTGGTGAGGCTGGCCACGCCGCCGCCGACGCTGCTGGCGATGGCTGCCGTCTCTGCCGCGCCCATGGCCCGCTGATCGCAGTGCTGCTTCACCTTATCCTTCACTGCTTCGAGCGTCGTGAGGTACACCTGTGCGTAGAGGGCAGCTTTTCAAAAACCAGGCTGCCACACTTTCACCGCTTCCAGCGCCGTGCGGTACACTTGGGCGTAGTGGCTGGTGCATGTTTGTAGACCCCGGGCATGACCAAGGACATTGCTGGCTCCTGCGGCTGTCTGCTGCTGCCGTGAACGCAAGTGGATAATTGAACCGCTACCTGTCTTCTGCCGCAGACCCGACATCTGAGAGCCTCCGCTTCGTCCATCCGCCGCCGCCAGGTCAGCATCTCCGACGCCGTACTCTCATTCCGATGCATACATGGCGCCGTTGAAGGCCAATGCGAGCCACAAGGAGTGACGGTTGCGTACCACGCGAGCGGGTATGAGGCCGAAGATTGTGGTGCCGAAGCCGCGGTAGAGGCCGCGCACGCCATCTGCCCTCACAAGCGCCACCGCCGTTTCCCGGGCACCCTGCCGAGCAGTCCTTGGATGTCCGTTCAGGTAGGGTTTAGGGTTTAGGGAACGTGACAGCCGCTGCCAGCTCGATGACATCAGGTACCGCCCCTTGACATTCAAGATGACCCGTCGGCGGACTCACCCTCAAACCGCGCGGCGCGTCTGACAGCGCCATCTGCTGCGTCTTCACCACCGACAGCGGGTACAGCACCGTCGTGACACCCTGCAAGATCAACCAGAAAGTTGAATTCGTGGTGCCTGCATGTCTGCATCTCTGCGCGGGTCTCTGGCCGAGGATTCGCTGCGCCGGTGAGCGCAGTGCTTTGCGCTTTGACGATGCGTAAAGCGGCACGCCACGACAAGCCACCGTGTCCAAACTTGAAAAGCATTGAAATGCGCACCGAGAAAAGGCCGGCGCCGACCCATAGGAACTTGCCTTTGTCAAGCCTGCAGCGGCGACCGCCGCCAGAGAGCTGTCAGCACAGTACTTTGAGAAAAGTCTGAATGCACAGTTGGCAATGGCGTCCAGACGAGCCATCTGATGCATTCTCCAACTCGTGAGCTGACGGCGCTGGCTGGGATGGCGACAGTGCACAAGCTGCCACGGCTGCCGCGCCGATGCCCTACCTTTGCCAATCGATCTCAGCAGGCGCCCCGGACATGGCGCCTGCCGGCTAGTAGTCCCACAGTATCTCTTCGCTAGGCACGTGTGAGCGATTCGATGTCGGGATTTAGCGGCGTGTTATCCGTCAAACACAATTCGGTAAACAGACGCACGATATTCAAGGTTAGGGAGAGGCAGGTGCGCTGCAGCTTTGCATCCCACTGACCAATGCTGAACGAACACTGGAGCTTTACAAATGACACGAGAGATGCACTTTGATTTCTACGGGCACTGGCGGGCAAGTGCGAACCAATGGTGCCCAGGGTTTTGTGGCACATGACAAAGTTGAGACCTTCCTCGAGGAGGGATCTCAGCTTAATCATCACCCTGCTTCCGGAAGTGTCTTGGCGTTTTTCCACAAATCAAGTGCAAGACGAACAGGCAATCCAATTCATATTTTGAGTTGCAATGCTGGACGCATAGCAATCGAAGGTCGCGGCGGCTGCTCCGCTTTTAAAAAGCGCCAGACACCACACGGGTCCACTCAACTGGCATACGACCATGGACGTTCGCACAGGTGAACTTGTATCACAACGTATCTTGTATTGGCGAGCTCCAGCGGTCTGCACGAGCATGTTGCTGCTGGCTTTCCAGCGTTTTTGACAGAGGACGATATGTGCACGTGCACGCAGTGCTGTTCGAGGCTGCGCAAGGCGCCGTTATCAAGTGCCAACTCTGGTTGGAGGGCATCACAGACCTCTCTGATTTCTCCGAACACACGCTTGCCGGCAGCTGCAGCGCTGCAACGCTTCCATGGGACGGCGTGAAGCTGGAGCTCCGACAGTGAGTCTTTGTCCTCAGCAGATTTTTTTCATTTGTGCGACGATGGAGCGCAGGGCATCGAAAATGTGGTGCGTACGCTTTTCGTAGATGGCAGTTGCGCGCGTGCATGATAGCACCAGGTGCCAGGGGACACATTGCTTCTCTGCGTCGTCGGACGCCCTCGGGCTGCTGCACGAGCTGGCTGTGGCAGTCAGGCGCGGCTCCAACGACGTTTTGCGCGATCAATGGAGACATTGATGTACATTGGTGCGGGGCGTGAAGCTCAGCAGGGAAACATGCTGACTCGGCCGAGTCATCCTCTGGGGCCAACCCTTGACTTTCTGGAAGCTGAACAGGTGACGGGGAGTGCTCAGTTGGGTGTTTATTGTGCATGCAGGGAGCTTCGAGCGCGCATCCTGGCCCTCTCGCAGGTGCGCAAGAGTGTCCCGCACCATGCTCTATCGCCGCTGCACATCGATGATCTGCATGAACCTGGATTCGGACGTGACAGCACTCCAAGAGAGCCTGTGTCAACCTCGTGGCATCACCTGCAGGACGCGGTGAACTTTCTATACGACACTGCCGAGTCGGTGTCAATCTGCCTGTCGCCGGCGCTGTCGGCCGCGGCCGGCGCCATGCTCGAGGTATGCTTGTGCGCATCCACGTTACAATCCAGACGCCGGACGTGTAGATTGTCCTGAATTCCTGAATCATGCCGTTACATTCAAACCCATGCACATGTAGATGACGCTGGCATCGCCTGCATCTAACCAAATTGCGTCCATCGCGCAGGAGGACCACCGGCTGCGGCTGCTGCGCTTCGAGTTGGTGCCCCGCCGTGTCAGCGAGCAGCAATTCTGGAGCCGCTACTTTGCCGCCGTCAACACCATCAGGCGGGCGGTGCTGCCGCCTTGCGCAGACAGTGGTGACATCGGCAGCGGCAGCAGCGCTAAGACGGCCACCGAGCACGGTTCTGAGGCGATGCCAGGTATTTTTGGCCGACTACGATGTGCGCGTGTTCGTCATGCCCTTTCATTCTCAAGAAAGGCACTGTTGAAAAAACCGGTGTTGCGTGATGATCCATCTCCTGACAGATTTTCGGTTACGGATGCAGGAGTATCGCCGCACGCGAAAAGTTTGCACTCCGCATCCTGCGCTTCTGCGGCGACCACCCCGCCGCCGCGCCGCCTGTTTGTCAGTCACCTAGCCAAGACGTTCAGCCAGGTGCGCTGCAATGAAAGCAAGGGATGTCCTGCGGCAATAACGCTGACCGCCATTCACAGCATCATCTCACATAGCGGAATTGATCTGATCTCTGAACATGCCACAGGATGCAACAGCTAAACAGAACACCTTACGCAATTGTCTTCTTGCTATATTGCCTTTACAATACCCCAAATCTTGGCGGCCAGGATCTGACTGCTGTCGCATGTTCAGCAGGTTAGCAGCATGGCGGGTGGCACGCTGTCGCCTGCTTCGGCGCAGAGCGAGTGCACCTTCAACGGCGCCGCCCACATGGCTGTGGCCCTGCCTACGCAGTCGGGCATGCCGGCTGAAGCGGCTGCGGGAACCGATGTACCCCAGCAGAGCGGCGGCGGGACAGCCGCGTCAGCCATGTCGGACGAGCGGCCTGGCTGCGGCAGCAGCGACGACAGCGGCGTGCGCGCTGGCGCCTGGCAGGCCGCTGGCACAGCCGCTGACGAGCGAGGCGGCGACTCTCAGACGGCGGAACAGCCTTTGCCTGGTGGCGGCGCCACAGCCGCCCACAGCAGCAGCAGCTCCGATGTCGACATGAAACCTCAAGCGTCTCTGCCGTCCCTGCACCATGATGCGGCAGCAATGCCACAGCCGCGGCAAGCCTGGTGGCAGACGGCGGCTGCCGCGCCGACACCAGCACCCGCCAGCGAAGCGACAGAATATTCGGCAGCGGCCTTGCCTGGCGGCGCTGACTCCTGCGGCATGGCGGCCGTTGCTCCTGGGCTGCCGCTGCAGCAGCTGCCGGACGATGGCTGGGAGGGCAGCGGCGATTCAGACAGCGACCGGGACGGCAGCGAGTGGAGCCACTGCAGCGACCACTTCATGGCACTAAGCGCCGCGCTGGAAGCAGAGGAAGCCGAGTGGGAGGTGCTGTGAGTGGATGGCGGGTTCATGATGAGTGGGAATTCCGTGGCAAATGGACGCCTGCTCCTATGCCACAACAACGCGCCAGGCGGCTGCTGCGTCTCAGAAAGGCAGACGGCGCAGCCTGGAATAGACTGTTGCAAGGTGATGGAGATCATGGAAACGGCGATGGTGCACGAGATGCGCTGCAATTCAGTCTTAAGGGCCTGACGGGGATTCAGCATCAGTTCGTGCTGGTGTCCTGCGATCGTGGTTTCGCAACGTATCATTGCTGGCTTTTTTATTTATGGTCTTAGGTGGACATGTACATGTACTTGACGTTGCCGATGGTGTGTTCTAGCCACCGTTCGTGGGCCCACTGTTCCGTGTCTCGTGGATGGAAGCAGTGAAAATCGAGCTGCTTACAGAACTCCGCCGCCATTCTGCTACGGAACGGTCGTAGCCACACAAAGTCTGTCTGAGCATGGACACATAGCGAATTGACAGCAATATTGCATCACGGCGACACCTTTGTGTCCTGGCAACCTATAATCGACTCCGCTGCACACAGATAGACCCAGCTGCCTATGGCTGCCTTATCACCCACCCTGTGGAGCACGGTGCATGAAGCGCAATGCATCCCCGATCAATATTGTGTCGAAACACAATTGGGTTGCACCACGCTGAAGATTGTCGATTGGAAAATGGCCGTGGTTCAGCTTTCTTCAGCCTGTACGATTGCCACCGCAGCATCTCGCTCAACACCCAAGGCATTCACGGGCATCGGCAACCTCTGCAGATCCTTCGCCTCGCAGCCCGGCTGCTGCTTGGTGTCTGGATCCGGGCCCAAAAGATTATCCCATCCAGCCTCAGGGTCACGCCGACCGCCCGCTGCTCGGCGATTGGTGAGCATGGCATCATCTCAGGTGCGGCCGCGCCGACAAATGCATGATTGCCTGATCCCGAGTGTCGATAGCCCTGCATCATTGTCACATTCTCATAGCGTATGTCCAAACTCTACATACTCCAAGCAATCCTTGCGCGATCTTTGCCATGAACAGACACGAAATGCGTGGAGTCCATGGCCGGTATGCTGCACTCTGTTCCGCTGCACCGCCATCGCCTCTGCGCCCCTCATCCCCTGACGTGATGTCCATGCTGTCATTCGTATGCAGGCGTTCACCATCGTCGGCAGCGGCCGCGTGGGCAGGGCACTGGCGGACCTGGGCTCCAGCGATGATGTGAGTGCGCCACCCAGTTGCCTGGGGAATCCTGTTTTGGGTGATTGGAGTTGTTGTAGGTGATTTGGGGGACCCCTTCTGGATGGTTGGGCTGTTAGGACTCGGCGGTCACGGCATCGCGCCAGTTGTCGTTGACAATGGCTCGATGGCCCAAGTGGCCTGATCCGCCCGGCAGATGAATGTACGCAGATGACTGTAGCCACAGGATCTACAGCTTATGAGAGTTCATTTCCTTCACAAGTCCAAGTGCAGCGCGATGCTGCACCTTGCGCCTCACAGGGCGTGCACATTGCTCTGCAGGTAATAGTGAAGCGCGGGGAGAAGGTTGATGGGCCGCCGGGGCCGATAGTGGTGGCCACCCGCAATAACGACCTGCAGGCTGTTGTGGATGCCACGCTCGAGGACCGGCGAGAAGGTGGGCAGGATCTTAGCAATCAGGTGTTTGAACCATATCTGAAGTACTATCGAAATCCAGCATGAAACCTGGGCGTACTGATTGCTCGTGCAAAGGAGACTCGGCTGGAGTTGGTTGGCGCGCATCCGACCTGCTCCGTCACCGTCACGACATGCACGCATACCACTGCGAGGATGCTTCGGCCCTGCATGCGCATCAGGCGTTGCAGATGAGCGTTTGACCTGAGGCCTCCAATGTGTGCAGACCTGGTCTTCATACAGAATGGCATGCTGCAGCCGTGGCTCGACGAGCGGGGGCTCGGCAACAACACGCAGGTGGATTTGGCGCACATTCTGGTGTTCTTAGCTACTGTGTGCTTCATGAGTATAGACAGCGCCGTTTTGTGGGGCGCTTTTGGCGTTTTGACGTGCCCTTGCAGAAAAGCCTTCCCAATCGTTCTCAGGTCCACCCTTTTCGCTTGACCAGCTGAAACCAAGCCACCCTCCTCACTATTGTGAGGAGTAGTGAACAGCAGTCACGCCTTGTTTCCGGCAGGTGCTGGTATATTTCGCCGTGGCCAAGCTGGGAGACGCGCCGCAGGACGGGAGGACAGACACAAACCCTGAGGGCCTGAGCGCCGCGACTGGCAAGCACGCCGAGGCATTTGCGGCGCGCCTCGCGGGCGGGGACCTCAGCTGCAAGGTGCTGGATCGGGTCCAGTACAAAAAAGCCATGCTGGAGAAGCTTGTCTGGATCAGGTGCAGTATGTCTTTTCTCCGACTCTGTTGTTCGCTGTGTTGTTTTCGCTGGTCGTCTCTTAATTCGCTGTTGTGCATGCATGTTCGACGCATGAACTAGGCAGCTGCTGCGTTTAGAGGGCTGCCGCGACCCTACTGGGGGACTTTGCCACGCTCTGATTGTGCACTTTAAGGAATCACTCACTCTATGCTCCATTGATAATCGTCGTGCTGCAGCGCGCTCATGCTGATAGGCGCAAAGCATGGCGGCGTCAGCGTCGGCGAGGTGGAGAGCCAGCACACGCAGGAGGTGCGTCCCGCGGCGCTGCTTGCGCTGGCAGCACCTCTCAGCCTCCGCAGCAAAACTCACCCTCGGCTGGAGACATTTGCTGGGAGGCAAGCGCCACGCGCTGAGACCTGTGCAGCCCGACATCACCCTGCATCGCGCCCTCCTGCCCCTCTACATTGAAACTTGTTGCTGAAGCCCGTCTGGCTGTGACTGAGGCTGTCAGTATGACAGCTTCATTGATTGCGGATGTGATTGCGGCTGCCACTGTGGCTGTGTGACACGGGTGCCAGAACTCATAGGAAAGCTGGGCCTCGCTCGGAGGCGGCACTTGAGATGCAGTTGGCTGTGACTGACTTGCTTTCAAAACCCACCCCCCAGTTCAAGCCTGATGGAACAGAACGCAGGATCGATACAGAAGCCTGCTGGATATTGACAGCAATAAGAAATTACACATCCAGGCGTCGAAGCTCATAGAGAGCTTACAGAGCTGGGCGCCGGCGGCGCCGCAGCGCTGGACGTGCAGCTGGCTGTGGCTGAGCTTTGGTTTGAATTACGAAAGTCGACGTTGCAGTTGCCAAACCAAGCGCAGGTGTCGGAGCTCATAGAAGAGCTGGGCGCCGGCGGCGCCGCGGCGCTGGACGTGACACTGGATGACGGCCTTGTGCCGCGGCTGCTGGCGTATTCGCGCTCCGTTGCCGGCTTCCCCACGGCGATCAAGGAGGTGGGCGTCCATATCAGAGAATGCAGAAAGAGAAATGCACACCACACCATGATTCAACAGCATCTCTACAGTCCGTGCCCCATTGTCAGCGTCAGGTTGATCCGTGGCTTGCCGGCAGGCTGCTGCAGGGCAGCGCAGGGAACGACTCAGCTATGGAGCCCTCCTGCGCAGAACACGCGCGCGCATGCCGCTGCCATTTTCTAGAGGTGCTCTGAACTCATCAATCACATACTGTGTTTCGTGTGGACCAGCCTCCGAGCAAGCATATTTGTAAGGAATTTCCTGGCAACTTGATAGTTACAGTACAACACGGTTCGTGTCTTGTTTGTCCTGCGCAGTTCGACTGGCGCAACGGCTGGTTCTATGCGCACACTAAGGCGGCACTGGACACGGGGGATGAGGACCCCTACCCGAAGCACACGGCCTGGCTCAAGGAGGTGGGCGCCATCTGAGGGGTGTCGCAAGGGTGGTCGGAAATGGCGTGGACTGAAGGGCAGCCCGACTGCACGCTGATAGCAGGAGCGCCGCTGCAGCCCACTGTGACGTCCATAGAAGTGTGACGAGCATTTCGCAAAGGCTGTGGCAGCCGAATTTCACATTCACCGATATCCCGCGCGCGCGCGCGCGCGCGCGAGAGAGAGAGAGAGAGAGAGAGAGGTTACACCATGTCGCAAGCCCAGGGTGCCAGCTACGGGGTGGGAACCCCTCACTGCTAAGCTAATCAGTCTGAAAGAAACTGTCGAAACAAACAACGAGGAAGTCCATCACAGCAGCCTGATCAGTTTGATTAACGAACTCGCGCATGGACTGGCCGTCCCAGAACAAGTCCGAATGATAGAGGCGAATGTGCTGCACTGCTAGGCACTCGAAAACCAGGTCCCCCACCGCCACGGTGCCGCACTGCTGGCAATGCCGCAGGTGCCTAGGTGTACTGTCACGCCTGCCCATCACCACCGGCAGAGTGCTGCACCCAAGCCGAAATCGTAGATAGTTGCCAATCCGCTGCGGCGAGGACCGCTGGCGGAAAATCTGCAAGCGTTCCTGTTGCCGCGGCGTGCGTGCAAAACACCTCCAGCATGTGCACTTGGCTGCGCCCTCGCTCTGGCATGTCCGTGGGCATACGCCGAGAGCTTCCCATGCCCGTCGCCGCTGTGCTGCATCCAGATCCATGACATGCTGCACGTCCACCCGCTGCGCCCGCCGTGTGTTGAGCACCTACTGATAACCCAGGCGCTGGCAAGCTTGCCGAAGGCCCCACAACCAGTTTCTGGTGCCAGCCAGCAACGCCTCGGTCTGGGCATCCAGGAGCAGCTGGTGGTGCAGGCTGTCCGGCGGCTGGTCACACAAGCTGTTCCAGAAGCGCAGGGTGTGCGCCAGCCACCGTGTC
>JAABUL010002060.1_pt1 | contig 34991 bp, 32 predicted proteins | sample 5559151 | NCBI WGS metagenome assembly JAABUL01 (sample SAMN10711876, study PRJNA513368) | rock metagenome | isolation source: Antarctica rocks | place: Antarctica: Victoria Land, Pudding Butte sud | reverse complement strand
TGACGGCCTATATCCAGAACCAGCGGGCATAGCAACGGCAAAAGGATAGGGGAACCAAAGGAACCTTTTGCTTATATAATCTGTTAGAGGCTCCGGGCTTAAGCCCGGAGTGATTCACCGGACGCCAGCAGCGCGGTTTCCTCTGCGTCAGCGTTCGGTTGTGCAGTGCTGCTGTCGCCAGTGAGCTATGCCGTTGGGCCGCACCTATGTCATCGCCAGGTGCAGGAAAGGGGGAAGGCAATGTTGGGTCTACTGCTAGTCGTGCTTATCGTTGGAGCTTTAGTTGCGGCAATCTGGGGGCGTTACAGCAGTATTAAACGACGTTACCGTCTTCCTGCTCAAATCAGATGGTACTTACGTCCAGAGCGTTACCGATGATTCTGGCAAAGCGGCATTCGAGATTACGGCTGAGAGTCAAGTTTATATCGCGCTTTACTCACCTGGGTTGGCTGCTCAGGTAGCGCAAATCTCGTCACCCGTAAGGTATGAAGTCAAAATTAAGATGCACTAAACATCAGATGTTGCCTCTTCCGCCTAGCCTAAGCAGTCTGATAACCATAAGCCGGGCGCAGGGCGGCGTTCTGTTTCTCTGACGCCGCGTGTATAATGGAGGTGGGGCGCGTTCAGCACGATTTCGGGCGGGCCTCAGCCATAGGAGGAAGAAATGTCTTTGCAGCAGCCACATTACTCCGCTGAGGAGACCGCCCGGCGCGGCGATGAGATTTACGCACAGCAGGTACGTTCCCAGGTGGAGACGGGTAACCTGGGTAAGATCGTTGCCATCGACGTGGACAGCGGCGCTTATGCCCTGGATGAGACCGCCGTGGCCGCCTCGCGCCGTCTTCTGGCGTTGCACCCGGAGGCGGAGGTGTGGTTCGTGCGCGTGGGGCATCGCGCCCTCCACCGCATCGGCGCACGTTCTACCGGAGAGGGCGTATGATTAGTGGCACCGTCAACGCCAACCGTGAGGCCGTCATTCGCTTTCCCGTGCGCGGCCCCAGCGGACAGGAGCAGGAAATTGAGGCCGTCATTGATACCGGCTTCAATGGTTTCCTGACGCTTTCGCCTACGATTGTCGCCGCTCTCGGCCTTCCGCTCCTCGGTCGCGGCAGGGCCGTCCTCGCCAACGGCAGTGAAGAACTGTTCAACGTCCATGAAGTGACGGTGATCTGGGACGGTCAGCCGCGTGTTGTAGAGACCGATGCCGCCGACACCGATGCTCTGGTCGGGATGTCCATGCTCTACGGCTACAGGTTACAGGTCCACGCCATAGACGGCGGACCAGTCACCATTGAGGCCTTGCCCTGAGCAACCCTACAGCCCAGCGGTCGAACATCGCGCTGCAAGCGACGCCAAACTGCCGCCTTCAGGGTTGTGCGGCAGCAGGCTTACCGGGCAGTTTGTCGCGCCTGAGCGCAGCCGTTAGGCAGCCTTCATAACCAGGAGCGGAGGCAGTCCATGCCGGACGATTACAGTTTCTGCACGAAGTTCCAAGAAGGTCAGCCCGTCAGATACACCGGCTCAGACTTGGACGACTTGCCTATCGGGAGCGTGGGCGTCATCCTGTGGTCCTACCACTGGCCGTGTTACGAAGTCGAGTTCACATACACGGACGGCAAGATTTACGATGCCATCTACGAAGAGGCTGACCTAGAGGCGGCCTAACAAAGCACTGCGCCTGACGCCACGCTGTGTTCGTTCCTCACTCCGTTTGTCGCAGGTGAGATTAGCGGTTAGACCGCTGAACATAAGGCTTTTTTGGCATCGGGTTGGAGAAGAACAGTGTGGGGTGTTTTTGTTGGCTCACTTATCTTCGTCATAGGGATTGCAATGCTGTCCCCTCGCGGATTTTCACCCGTTGGGTTACTCGTCGCGGCTCTAGGGATGACCCTCGCTTTAATGGCAACAGCGCGGTATGCAGTAGACTTGCTGGCGGGATTTGTCACAGTTAAGCCGTCCACTAAGCAAACAATGTATGATGATATGGGAACTGAGCCACCGTCAGCCGAACCGCCGGCAGTATAACACGCGCTGCACCGATGCGGGCTTCACCCCCAATCTTCAGGCCGATAGTTGAAGCCCGTCTCCACTCACCCGTGCGGGTGGGTGGACACATGCGCCCCGGCTTTGTGCCATACTGGGGCATGAAGAAACCCAGCAGGCGCCCCCGTGACAAACAGCCCGCGCAGGCCGGGTCTCTCTTTTTGTCCCGCCTCATCCCCATTTGCTGAGAAAGAACCCCATGTACCAGAACCCCATAATCCGAGGGATGAACCCGGACCCCTCAATCTGCCGGGCAGGCGAGGACTATTACCTGGCCGCCAGCACTATGTTTCTCTACCCCGGCGTGCCGATCCACCACAGCCGCGACCTGATCCACTGGCGTTTGATTGGACACTGCCTGACGCGCCCCGCCCACTTCCAGCCGGAAAAAACGCAGGGGCCGCCCATGATCTATGCGCCCACGCTGCGCTATCATAACGGCACGTTTTATATGATCACGACCAACGTGCATGGCGGGGGCAACTTCTATGTCACCGCCTCCGACCCCGCCGGGCCGTGGTCCGACCCCATTGGGGTCGATCAGGATGTGTTCGACCCCAGCCTCTTCTTTGACGATGACGGGAAAGTCTATTACACGCGGCGCGGCGCGATGCACGAAAAAGATGTGGTGCAGGCCGAGATCGACATCAAGACGGGCCGCCTGTTCGCGCCCTTGCAGTCAATCGGCTACGGCATGGTTTCGGACGATGCCGAAGGGCTGCATTTGTATCATATCGGCGACTGGTACTATCTGCTGCTGGCGGAGGGCGGGTCGCGGTTCCTGCACATGGCGAGTATCGGGCGCAGCCGCAGCCCGTGGGGGCCGTTTGAGCCTTGTCCCCACAATCCCATTATCGCCCAGCACGAAGCCTGGTGGCACCCGGTCAAGAGCCTCGGCCACGGCGACTTTGTCCAGGCGCACGACGGCTCCTGGTGGATTGTCTTTCTGGGGACGCGCCATGCGAGCTACGATGCGCTGACTATTCTGGGGCGAGAAACTTTCCTCGCGCCGGTGGAGTGGCGGGACGGCTGGCCCATTGTCAACGCGCAGGCCATGCGCCGGCTTTCTGTGGACGCGCCAACCCTGCCGCTGCATCCCTGGGAGCCGCCCCCGGCCCGCGACGACTTCAGCACAGACACTCTGCGCCTGGACTGGACGTTCCTGACCGTGCCTGCCCCCAGCCTCTTCAGCCTGACGGAGCGGCCCGGCTGTCTGCGCCTCTGGGGGCAGGCAGCGCGGCTGGAAGAAGGAACGCAAACCGCGTTCGCGGGCTGGCGTCAGCAGGATTTGCACTGCGAGGCATCCACGCGGCTGGAGTTTGCTCCTGCAAGCGATAAAGACGAAGCGGGGCTGACCGTATTCCACCGGCATGGATACCACTATGATCTGTTCCAGACACTGCGCAATGGCAGCGCGGCATTAGTCCTGCGCAAGTGCGTCGGGGATATTGTCCATGAGCAGGCAGTGGTTCCGGTTCCCGGCGGGCCGCTGCGCCTGCGTGTCACGGGCACGCCGGATACCTACAGCTTTGCCTGGGCCGCAGACAACGACGACCACTGGCAGACTGTCGGCACGGGCCTCACGCAGCTTCTGACGGCGGAAGTCGCCGGAACCTGGGTCGGCAACCTGATTGGGGTCTATGCCACGGGAAACGGCCTTGCCTGCGCCATGCCCGCCGACTTTGACTGGTTTGAGTACAAAGGCCATAATGCGTGAGGCTGGGGACGCGGGATTGAGGAAACCAAACAAGAGGCCGCCCGAAATTACTTTTTTCCCTGCGGAGCCTGCCTATAGCCCGCCAGAAGTGCGCGGGCTTGCTTCAGGCGTCCGCTGACGACTAAAGGAAAGAAGGCCGCCAGTTTCGCATGCACCACAGGGCTGCCTGCGTACTTCTTGCACAAGAGATACCACTCTGTTGGAAGGCGCAAATCGGAGGCTGTGCCGCCGAAGCCCGGCCCCCAAATCTGCCTTCGCCCTTGCTGCGTGGTGATTAAATCACGGATGCCAAACTCCACGGACGGCTCAATCTGCGTACCTTCGCCCCAGTCGTTCCAGGTGGCAATCTGCACGATGCGCGCGGGGCTGCGCAGCGCCTTTGTGAGGGTGTCTGCGTAGGTCTGCCCTTCCCTGTCTGCTGCAAACCCCCACGACTTGCCCACCCCCGCCTCCTGATAGATGTCATGGAAGCGCGGAAACGCGACAGCGGCGCACAGCGTCCATGAACTTGCCGCACGGCAGAACCTGTCTTGTGCCCCCAGCGCCTGCTCTGTGCCGCCCTGGGGCAGAGGCCAGTCAAACGCGCCCGCCGCGCTTGCCCCCGCCCGCTGCACCGTCTCGGTCAGATAGAATGGCTTGCGCGGCAGGGCGGAAAACATCTGCTCCCATTGCCGGTCAGCGTAATAAGGCGCGCCGAACGACAGCAAGACCGGCCTGCCGTCCACTGTCAGATAAGCAGGGGATGAGAAAAAATGGGACTGCATCTTCTGCATCGCCCGCTGCCCATGCAGGACTGCCTCTGAGGCAGGAAAGACGCCGCCCGCGATCTCGTAGGGCACGGATTGGTCTTCATAGCAGATCGCAAAACGCATGTGGGCCTTTTGCAGAAGGGGGATCAGGCGCAGCGTGTTGCGGTTGATGACCCCGTAGTCGCGGTACTCGTCGCTGCCGTACCAGTCAATCACGACGCCGTCAATACCCGCCAGCTTCATCAATAAAAGTTGGCACTCCACTGCCTCCGGGTCGCCTGAGTCATAGGGGCCGATCAGGGGATGGTAATGGGACGCGATCTCCGGCTGTCCGGCCACGACATGCTCCGGGTGGAAACGATCCATAGTCCAGTGCCAGCCCCAGCGTGGGCTGAACGGCCTGGCTTCAAACCACGGCAGGTAGTGCGCCATGAGAAAGCGCCTGCCCGGCGGCGCTGTGCCGGGCACAGCCCCTCGGGCGCTTTGCAGCGGCAGCAGGCAGAGGGCAAGCAGGCAGCTCCACAGGACTTTGACCGGCATGCGTGGGGGCATCGTCAGCGTGCCTTTTCTGCGGGAGAGGGTGGCACCAAAGATTTCATCAGGCGGCGGGCCTCGCTTTGGCTGCGCGGCGCGTGCGGCAGGCGGCGCAGTGTCCAGGTGAGCGTGCGCGACTGCGCCTGCCCTGCCGCACCGTCCGCTAGCGGCCCTAATGCTTCCAGTTCCAGGTAGCCGTCCGTGCCGCCCTGGCTGTACACTTGCAGGCTCGTGTTTTGATCCGGGTAGACCCCCTTCGGGTCAAGCGCAAACTGCTCCGTGAACACAAGATTTCCCCCGTACAATGCCCCAATCCACCCTTGCGCTGCATCCACGCCGACTTTGTTGCCCTGCACCGTGTGGCTGGTGACTGCGAGCAGGCCATCCCCGGCCTGCCAATTCGCCGCGCCTTCTTTTCCTGCCAGAACCACGTAGCCATTTGGGAACCGGCTGGCGGGGCTGAGCGGCAGAAAGACAGTGGCATCGGGCCGCGCCTGCGCGATATTCCACAGGCCTAAGGGGAACGAGCGTTGTGCGGCGGGCATGCCGGGGGCGGTGGGTGCCGGGTGCAGGAACGTTTCCCGCAGGGTCAACTGCGTGCTGCCGGGCGCGAGGACAAAGTCTCGGATCGGGCGCACCTGCCGGTTCCGGCTGAGGGGGCCGGTCAAGCGCAGGCCATTGGGGATGCGCGACACGCGGTACGGGCCGTAGTCCATCTGCGGATCGGGCGGCCAGTTGCCGGCCTGGCGCTGACGCTGCGCCCAGTCGTCCTGCGGGGCGGGCCAGAGCTTGTCGCCGCCGTAATTGACCCACTCGGTCGCGCGGGGCGGGTAGGGGACGGCAAACGGCAGCGGCCTGCCCGCAAGCGCGGGGTTGTTCCACAGCATATTGGTTTGGGGCTGCCCGGCGAATTGATACGCCATGATGCGCCCGATGGCGGGCACAAGCACCACGTCCACTGTGCCGTTGGTCAGCAAAAAGGCGTCGGGCCAGCCTTTGTACGAGGTCTGGTACAGACGGGTTGTTGTGCGGTGGGCGGTGGCGCGCGGAGCGGCGTGTGCGGGCAGCAGGGCCGCGCCGATCCCGAGGAGTGTCAGCGCGCTGCGAATAGCTTTGGTCATGCTGAGTTTATACCCCTGCTCCCCTGCATAAACGCCGATTGCGTATCAAAAGCAAAGTCCCCTGTCAATGATGACTGGGGGCTTTGTCATAGCGAAAACCAACGGACTACTGACACGACTGGCTGGAGTAGTTATTGTAGGCAGGCGCGGGCGTATCCGACTCCGTGCCGCCCACCGATTGTGTCCCCCACCAAAAGCCCCACATGTTCCAGTTCTTCTGGTAATAATTCCCGTTTGAGGCGCGTGGCGTCCCGTTCGGTTCAAGGACTGAGAAAGGATACCAATGCGCGTGGCCGTCCGCGTGGACTACGACCGAACCCTGGGAATGGCGTCCGTTTTCCGGCATGCCATGCGTGGCCCAGTACCCAGGCGGGTCGTCTGACTGTGCAATCGGATAGTCGGTCAGAAGCACGGCTTTGGCAGATTGACACAGATCGGCGGAGTCGAGGCTGCGCGGCGGCGTATTGCCGGTCGGGTAGAACGAAAGGTTGAACCGGTAATCCATCGGTGGATAGATGTCGTTATAGTAATGCGCTTGATCTGTCTTTGATGTCCCCAGCCCCGCGCTCGCCGGGTTGGTCATGTAGTTGTAGTTGTCTTGTTCCATTTGCTGAGCCGTGCCCTGCGCGGCGGAACCGTCGGGACACTTAAAGATGGCGAAGCTTTTGGTGTAGGCGTTTAAGCGTGCCGCCATGACATAAGGCTCAGTTCCCGGATAGGAGACTGGATAGACAGCATCCGCAGGCAAGAGATTGTCATAGTCCTGGCAGTATTGCAGTACTCCTAATCCAATCTGTTTCATGTTGCTCAAACACGTGGTCTGCCGCGCCTTTTCGCGGGCTTTGGCGAAGACCGGGAACAAAATGGCGGCGAGGATCGCGATAATGGCGATCACGACGAGCAATTCAATCAACGTAAAGCCGCGCTGCCTGGATTGGTTCATCACGAAAGTCCTTTCAAGTAATCGGTTCAAGGTCCAACGAGAAATAAGTAATGGGTTCCCCAATCGGTTGGGTAAGGTGAACGAATTATAACACCACATTGCTTTTCTGTCAACAGGTCGGCAGAAATATTTTTTCGGACAACCGTTGACAGAATGCCCATATCGGCCTATAATGCTCTTACCCAACCGGGTGGGGAAAGAAAACTATGCCTATTACATGCTTTTTGCGCACTGCCGCGCCTGTGCGCCGCATCCTGCCTTTGCTTCTTCTTCTCCTGCTTTCCGCCGCCTGCCGCGCGCAGGAGCCGCAGGTCACTAAAGTGGAGCCGCCGAACTGGTGGGTCGGCCACACCGTCAACCCCGTGCGGCTGCTGCTGCGCGGCAAGCACCTTGTCGGGGCGCAGGTGACGACTTCGGGTGCGGGGCTGCATGCCTCCAACCTTAAAACCAATCGCGCGGGAACATCTCTGTTCTGCGATCTGACCATCAGCCCGCAGGCCGTGCCGGGCGCGCGCACGCTCACCATTGTCACGCCGCAGGGCAAAACCACTGCCGTGTTTGACGTTCTGCCGCGACTGAACCCTGCGGGCAAGTTTGCGGGCTTTTCCAGCAATGACGTGGTTTACTTAATCATGCCGGACCGGTTCAGCGACGGCGACCCGTCCAACAATGACCCGTTCGCCTCGCGCGGCTTGTTTGATCGCTCTAATCCGCACCGCTACCACGGGGGGGATTTGCAGGGCGTCATCAACCACTTGCCGTACTTAAAAGACCTCGGAGTGACCGCCGTTTGGATGACGCCCGTGTATCAGAACGTCATGCACCTAAACTCGCGCGAAACCGATAACGGCAATCCCATCAGCGACTATCACGGCTACGGCGCGATTGACTATTACGGCGTGGAAGACCACTTTGGGACGATGGCGACTTTGCAGCAATTGGTGACCAAAGCCCACGCCCTGGGGATCAAGATTATCCAGGACCAGGTGGCAAACCACACCAGCCCGTACCACCCCTGGGCGACCGACCCGCCGACCCCGACCTGGTACAACGGCACTGTCGCCGCCCATCTCAACAACACGTTTGATCTGGGGCCTGTGGTGGACCCGCACGCCACCCCTGCCATGCGGAAGCCGACCCTGGACGGCTGGTTTGTCAACATCCTGCCGGACATGAACCAGAACGACCCCGAAACGGCGCGCTACGAAATCCAAAATGCGCTGTGGTGGGTGGGCATCGCAGGCTTTGACGGCATCCGCGAGGACACCATGTCTTATATGCCGCGCGCGTTTTTGCAGCGCTGGAGCGGCGCCCTGCGCCGTCAGTTTCCCCATCTGGAGATTGTCGGCGAGGTGGACAACGGCGACCCGGCGCTTGTGCCCTTCTTTCAAGGGGGGCAGAAGCGCTATGACGGCATAGACACCGGCGTCAAATCCCTGTTTGACTACCCGCTGTATTATCCCCTGCGGCGCGCATTCGCGCAGGGCGGCTCTTTGTACGAAGTGGTCAGCATGCTCGGCCACGACTCTTTGTATGTGGACGCCGACCGCATGATGACGTTTCTCGGCCTGCACGACGTGGACCGTTTTATGAATGAAAAGGGAGCCACCCTGGACGGCCTGAAGCTCGCGCAGACATTTCTCCTGACCACGCGCGGCGTTCCCCTGCTGTATTACGGCGACGAGCTTGCCATGCCCGGCGGCAGCGACCCCGACAACCGCCGCGACTTCCCCGGCGGCTTCCCCGGCGACGCCGCGAATGCATTCACCGCCCAGGGCCGCACCCCGGCCCAGCAGGACGTGTGGACCCATGTACAGACCCTGACCCATCTGCGCGCCCAAATGCCCGCCCTGCGGGGCGGCGCGCTGTCCACGCTGTACGCCGGCGGCCAGCAGTACGCCTACGCCCGCACCCTGGGCGCGGACGCTGTCATTGTCGCCCTGAACAACGACACCAAGCCTGCCACCATCACTCTTAACATCGCCCCGGTGACCTGGCCCGACGGCACGGCTCTGACCGACCATTTAGGCGTCGTGACCAATGCCCGCGTTGCCCAGGGACAATTGACCCTGACGCTGCCCGTCCGCACCGGCGCAGTGCTGACGCGGTAGGGGCAGGGAAAGCCTCTGATCCCAGCCCCCTCGCCCGCCCACGCACTGGCAAGCCCGGAGGTCTGCATTGGCAGGCCCGGAGGGGCGGGTGAGGGAGCCGGGAGTGCGCTGGCCGCCTAGCGTATGGCTGTGTCGGCGGCGTTGTCTCGGCGTTTCTTTGGGGTGTTAAGCGTATACCGACGACGGAACGATTTGCTCCGTCGTCGGTATGCCTATGGAAAGAGTGGGAAACGAGTGTGCAGCGCCTCAGCGCCGCTGTCACGCGGCGGGGATGCAGAAACCCGAGGGACTTGGGTAACATTAACAAAAGGCGATATCATGGCTATTTCTTCACATAACTCCGAAAACGGCATGGTGCGGCTGGAAGACATCGCCGCCAAAGTGGGCGTGTCGCGCTCCGAAGTGTCGCGGGTCATCAACGGACGGGTGCGCGCGGGCAAAGGGGTCGGTGCGGCCATGCGTCAGCGTATCCTGGATGCGGCGCAGGAAATGAACTACCGTCCGCATCGGGCCGCACAAAGCCTGGCGCGGGGGCGCACCGACACAGTGGCCCTGATGATGGTGATTTACAAACAGGAAGAAGGCAATTTCCATACGGCTGTGATGCACCATGAGCTGTCGCCGCATTACCATGAGATTATCGGCGCGCTGACCTACACGCTGCATCAATATGGGATCAATCTGCTGCTGGCGCAGTGCGGCGGGGAAGACCAGGACCCGCAGGATGTCATGGAAGAAATCGCCCGTTCGCGCACATGCGATGGCATGGTCATCACGGATATGCGGGTGGATGACGAACGCCCTCAGATACTGGAAAACGCGGGCCTGCCGTATGTGGTGCGCGGGTCGTCGCCCAAAGGCGGCGTCGTGGCCGTGGGCATCGACAATTTTCAGGTGGGCTACCAGGCCATTGCTTATCTGCACGGGCTGGGCCACCGAAACGTTTTGTTTTTTAACATCGGCCAGGACTTGATGTCGGGGCAGGGACGGTATCGCGGCATGTGCGCGGCCCGCGAGGAGCTGGGCCTGCACATAGAATATCAGGACGATGCGCACTATAAACACGGCATTTACAACGCTGTCAAAGAGCGCCTGCGCCTGCCGGACTTTCCCACGGCGGTCTTCACCGAAGACGAGCTGGGGGCACTGGGGGCAATTCATGCCCTGGAAGAAGCCGGGCGGCGCATTCCCCAGGATGTCAGCGTTATGACCTGCCTGAACGCCCGCTTTATGCACCAGATCGCCCCGCATCTGACGGTGCTGGACCTGCATCAGGCGGAAGTGGCCGCCGAAGCCGGGCACCTGCTGGCGAAGATGCTGCGCGGCGACAGTGTCACGCCGGGCCAGCGGTTCCTCGCGCCCCAATTGGACGAGCGCGGCAGCACGGCCCCGCCCCCCGCTTCCTAGTTTCCGATGGATTTTCCCCAGCGTAATACCGGTTTTCGGGCATAACCCCCGGTCTGCCCAAAATTAATCCTGCTACCCCCTTGACAAGCAGCAAATGATTTGATAGAATAAACAAGTTTCTTACCCCAATCGGTTGGGGTAACTTGGGTCAGGTGCATAAAAGCAAGGGAGCATCATGCGCATGAAAACATTTCAGCACGCAAAACATGGGCGGCAGGCATGGGCGGCAGCTATCGCCCTTTTTGCCGTTTTAGGCGGCACGGCGGCAAACGCCGGAGTCATGATGCAGGGCTTTTACAAAGACGTGCCCAGCCCCGCCGCGGGAACAAGCGCCGCGCCCTGGCTGTGGGACAACCTCGCGGGACAGGCCAATGCCATGCGTCAGGCGGGCTTCAGCGCGGTCTGGATTCCGCCGGTGCTGAAAGGGGCGGCGGGCGGCTATTCCAACGGCTACGACCCGTTTGACGACTACGACATGGGGTCTAAAAACGAGGCAGGCACCGTCACGACGCGCTGGGGCACGCGCGAACAACTGGAGCGCTGCTGCGCCATGCTGCGGGCAAACGGCCTGGACATTATTTTGGACGTGGTGGACAACCACCGCAGCGGCGATGACGGCCAGTTCAACTTTCGCTACGCAGACGCTTACGGCAATGCAAATAGCGGACGCTTTCAGAAGGGGCCGGGAGATTTCCACTGGTCGTTCAGCGCCAACAACCTGCCGGAAGACCCGAATGTCCCCAACCCCGGCGATGACTATGCCTACCAATTCGGGCGCGATCTGGCTCCGATCAACGGATACAAAGGCTCCGATGGGCAGGGGTATGCCTACGAAGGATTGGAAAAAGCGGGCGATTGGATGACCAAAGCCCTGGACGTGCAGGGCTATCGCCTGGACGATGTCAAGGGCATCTCCACCGACTGGCTGCGCCCGTTCCTCAATTACGGCGCGATGCAGGGCAAGTTCGCGGTCGGCGAGTTCTACGACAGCAATGTCGGCACAGTCAACAACTGGATCCAGAACTCAATGCAGAACAGGTCCAGCGCCTTTGACTTCGCCCTGCGCGGGCAGATCCAGTCCATGTGCAACAGCGGCGGCTCGTTTGACATGACCCAGTTAGACCATACCGGCCTGGTCGGGGTCAACCCCGGCGGCGCGGTGACATTCGTGGAAAACCATGACACAGACAGCTCGAGCCCCATCACGCAAAACAAGATGCTCGGCTACGCGCTCATATTAACATCGGAAGGTTATCCGTGCGTGTTCTACCGCGATTGGAGCACAGACAGCGGCAGCTACGGCCTGAAGGCTCGGATCAACAACCTGGTCTGGATCCATGAGAAGCTGGCGAGCGGCCCAACCCAGCAGCGCTGGAAAGACGGCGATGTCTTTTCCTACGAGCGTCTGGGCAGCAGCGACGGACGCGACCTGCTGGTCGGCCTGAGCGACAACGGCGGCTCCACCCGCACGGTGACTGTGCAGACAAACTTCGGGGCCAATGTCTCGCTGCACGACTATACCGGCCACGAGCCTGATGTCCGCACGAACGGCAGCGGACAGGCGACAATCACGATCCCCGCCGACACAAACGGTGGTGGCTACGTGTGCTACTCATGGCAGGGCTACACCGGCAGCTTTCCGGTCACAAACAACAGCACCACGCAGGAGTATGCCGGGGCGCAGGATTTGGACATCAAGCCCGCCGACAACACCCAAACCGTGCAGGTGTGCCGCGTCTGGGCAGTCGCAGGTAAGCCTGTCACGGGCGCGCTCTACTACGACGCCGCAAGCTGGACAGCATCCACCAGCATCTACCTGGAGCTGGACGACCCGACGCTGGCGAAAGTCGCTTCGGGCACCTTTGTGCAGACGACCACCCAGCCTTCTTCAATCTCGGCAATGCCCAGCCGCACCGGCTGGTACACGTTCAAGATACGCTCGTACAACACTCCCGCCGCCAATGCGAAACCCGCATACTGGCTGCGGACGACCTACACCGCGCCGCAGACCTAAAAGCCGCGCATCGTTATCATCCGCCGGGGTTGTGTGCCCCGGCCCGTCTGCAGTACCAAATATCTTTCTAATGGAGAAAATGCAATGAAGTTATTGATCCCCGCAGTGGCCCTGACCGCTGCCACTCTATTCAGCCCGCTCGCCGCGCAGGCACAGACCACGACCTACGCTGGCAACGGCGCAACCGGCTTCGGCGGCGAGGTTGGCCTGGGAACTATCACCGTCTCGGAAACGTCAGCTGGCGCGATCACATTTGGCCTGGCGCTGGGAAACGGTAAGACAAGCCAGGACGGTAATGCTTCGATCTATTACATAGACTCCGTCCCGAACAGCGGGTTTCAGGACACGTCCACACTTCGCGACTCAGGCACTAACGCTGATTCGGTAGGAATAACCGGGGGTAACGGCTCCACCGTTGCCTATTTTGCGCCCGGCTTCAAGGCGGACTATGCGGTCGCTTTCCAGGACACCTACCTGGATCTGTTCAAGTTAAATAATGATGGCACGATTACCTATCTTAACGGCAACGGCAATCCTGCTGCGCCCAATGCGTACCAATTCACCTTCAATGCAGCCGACATCGGCATCACCGCGACAAGTCCATTCAGCTTTGTCGGCACTCTCCTTAGCAAACCCTACCGCTCCAACGAAACCTTTGGAACCAGTACGACCGTCGTTGACCCCAATAATCCCAACGCGGCACCCAATGCGGGTGATAAAGGCTCAGTGACTTTCAGCAACTTTAACACCTTCACGCCGCTGGCCGCCGCGCCGGAGCCGGGCAGCATGGTGCCGCTGGCAATGGGCGCATTGGCCCTGGGCGGCCTGGTCATCGCCCGCCGCCGGACAGCCTCCGCCGCCGAATAAAACCGACAGACCAACAATAAAAGCGCCCCACCCAGTGCAGGGTGGGGCGCTTTCTTCTCTCTTCACTCACCGAGAACCAACCATGTTCCGCAAACGCGTGTTTCCCATTCTCTTTCTGGCGCTGGCGATCGCTCCGGCCCATGCCCAAAGCACCCTCATTGTTGCCGACGGCTTTGCCGGCCCGCCCGGCGCGATCACCGGCCAAAGCAGCGGCTACGGCTGGCAGGCGGGCAAAGCTTGGACAAGCAGCAGCGCATCCAATCCCGACCAGGTCACGAGCGGCGGCCTTGCCTTTAGCAGCAATGGGCAGACGCTCGCTGTCAGCGGCGGCAAGCTCACCACGGTCGGCAGCGATGTCGGGGCGTATCGCCGACCGCCAACAGACTTTGGGGCCTATGGCGGCGATGTCAACCAGGACATCTGGATCGGGTTTCTTGCGGCCAACACCACAACCGACATGGCGAGCGCTTACGCGGGCCTCTCGCTGTTCAACACCAGCGAGCAGTTCTTTATCGGCGTTCCCGCCGGCACAGATACGTATGGCTTCCAGAATGTCAGCGTGAATGGGCCGGACGGTGCGCCCCAAGTGGTCTCCTCCACAACAACGCCGCCGAACAGCCAGACGCATTTCTTAGTCACCCACTTCAGCTTCACGGCAAGCGGCACCACGGAAGTGACTTTGTACGTAGACCCGACACCCGGCCTTGCCGCCGCCCCCCAGGCCCCGCAACTGGACAAAATCTACACCACAAGTTTCCAGTACAACGAAATCCGCTTCCAGTCCGGCTCCGACACAGGGGGCACGCCGCACCCTTACAACTTTGACGAGTTCCGCATGGGCAGCACGTATGGGGATGTCGCGCCTGCCGCCGCGCCGGAGCCATCGGGAAGCGCCGCGCTGGGCTTGGGCATTCTCGGCCTGTGCCTTCTCGCCGTCAAAGCCCGCAAGCGTTCTGCGGGGCAGTAAGTTCTGGAAATATAAATAGCGGCTGCATTCTCTCGTCCATGCGCAGACAGAGCAGGGCCAAACAGCAAAAAACCTCCTTTCTCTTTGAGAGAGGAGGTTACATTGCGGTCGTGTGGTGGAGGATAGCGGGATCGAACCGCTGACCTCCTGCATGCCATGCAGGCGCTCTCCCAGCTGAGCTAATCCCCCACGCGGTTACAGAAGCTATTATACACCTAAATGCCGCTGAAATCAAGCCTGCAGATGCTGTTTTGACCCCTTTCCGTGTTTCTTCCCTGAAATGAGAGGACTTTGGCGACCCACGGCGCAAAACCGCGGCTCAAAACTTGACAAAACCCGCCCGCAGGCGTATAATCATTAGGAGTTCGCGGTTTTTTTCACAAAGTGTCTCGGTTAGTTCAAGAGCGCTTTTGGTAATAGCGTTTATACCGTCCTTCAGTAACCCTATTGTAAACGCGGAGTTGCCGGGCAAAACAAAGCGTATCGTTTCGCTCCTTAGAATGTGAGATTGCTGATGCCTGCGACCGCCAACAGACCCTTAGAAACATCTCCCTCCCCTTCCTCTTCGGTTGATTTTCTCCGGTGCATCCACGACGACCTGGCCGCCATTGAAGCGCTGCTGGACGAAGAAATCCGTTCCGATGTGCGTGCGGCCTACGCCATTTCCGGCCATACCCTGTCTGCTGGGGGAAAGCGGCTGCGGCCTGCCCTGGTGGTGCTCACCGCGCGCGCCGTGCAAAATACGTTTTCCATCCAGACCATCCATGCCTCGGCAGGCGCGGCAGAGCTGATCCACATGGCGTCCTTGATCCACGACGATGTGGTAGACAATGCCGCCGAGCGTCGTGGCCGCCCCACCGCCAATGCCGCCTTTGGCAACCAGATCAGTGTCCTGGTCGGGGATTATCTTCTCGCAAAAAGCATCTATCTCGCGGCCCGCGAGGGAAACATTGATGTCATTCGCGTGTTCAGCAAGGTCACGGTCGGCCTGAGCGAAGGCGAAGTGCTGCAAATCACGGCGAAGGGCGATGTGGATACGTCCCAGGAAACCTATCGCAAGATTATTCAAAAGAAGACGGCGGGCTTTATCGCCGGTTGCTGCGAGATCGGGGGAATGCTGGCCCGCGCCGCCGCCCCGCAGCTCGCGGCACTGACCGACTACGGCGCTAATCTGGGCCTGGCGTTTCAGATTGCCGACGACTTGCTGGACTACACCGGCGACCCCAAAGAAACCGGCAAGCCTGTGTGCAGCGATCTGCGCGAAGGCAAAATGACCCTGCCGCTGATTCTGGCCCTGGCCGATGTTTCGGATGCGGAGCGGCGCGACCTGCTGCATATCCTGCAGGAGCCTGACGCCCTGACGGAAACTGAGATTGAGGCTGTCCGCCAAACAATTGTCCGGCATGATGGCTACGCGCGCACCTTGCTCGTGGCCCGGCAGTATGTATGGGCAGCGCAGCAGGCTTTGCAGGCGCTTCCCGACTCGCCTTACCGTGCCTCGCTGTCGGCCCTGGCAGACTATGCGCTCACCCGCACGCGGTAAGCGTCTGCCCCCCGCTTATTGCATGCGCTTACGGCACAAAAACGCACCCTGCTTACAGAGCAGGGTGCGTTTTTGTGCCAAATCAAAGCCGAACGCTAAAAGCGCTTGATCGCCATCGTCACGGTGCCCAGGATCGTGATGTCTTCGGAGTAGATCGGTTCGTAGTCCGGGTTTTCCGGCTGCAGGCGCACAACGCCCCCGTTTTCCCGGCGGAATGTTTTCACGGTGGCTTCTTCGCCCAGCAGTGCCACCACAATTTCCCCATCTTCGGCTGTCTGCGCTTTGCGCGCGATTACAATGTCGCCGTCGGCAATTCCCGCCCCCTGCATGGAGTTGCCGTACACCTCCAGCGCAAACAAGTTCTGGCCGGATTGATCGCTTCGGCGCAGCAGAGCCATCGGCAGAGGCAGCATCTCCGGCATCGCGCTTTGCTCCGCCAGGATCGGTGGCCCGCCTGCCACGCGCCCAATCAGCGGCACGCACACCGCCCTGCCCAGCGGTACCGGCGCGCCGCTTTCCATCAAGTCAATGGCACGCTTGTACCGATCCCGCTTCAAGAACCCCTTTGTTTCCAATGTGTCCAAATGCTTTTTCACCGTGCAGGATGAGCTGAGGCCGACTTGCGCGCCGATTTCGCGGACGGTGGGGGCCTGCCCGCGCTGCTCAATGGACTTGCGGATAACTGATAAGATCAATCGTTGTTTGTCGGAAAGCGTGTGCATAAAGTCTCCTGGATAAAGAGTGGAATAAGTGCGAATGAGTGCTATCAGCCTCATTATACCACCACCGAGGAACGACTTCAAACAATTGTTTGTTTTAAAGCACAGGTGGGCAAAATAAGTTGACTTGAGGCTGTATGTTTGGTATAATGCCTCCAAGTCAAACTAATGTTTGCTTAGTTGCCTGTGAACTTTTGTAACGGTGAGGAGAAATAACTATGGTTCCTGTCCGCGCTGATTTCGGTTCCGAATACAGCAAAAGCGCCTCTTCCCCTGCGGATGCGGCCCCCGTTCGCCCCCGCCTTGTTTTGTGCGATGTGTCCCAATCCTCTGCCCCCACGCATACTTCCGCAGTTTGTTCCCATAGGTCACGCAATGGCTGGCAGCGGAGCCTTTTGAGTCTGGCTGTTGTCAGCGCCTTTTTGTTTCTTGTCTGCAATTGCGTGTTCGTGCTCTGGCACACTGCGGTTGTCGCGTATGCCAATTCAGCGCGCGCTTCTGTTCCTATGGTTTCCGTGCATGTCGGCAAAGGCGATACGCTCTGGCGCTATGCGGCCCGCTATGGCGACCCCGCAGCCTATATGCCCGACCGGGTGCAGGCGATTGCGCGTGACAATCATCTCCGCCTTTCCGCTCCTCTCGCCCCCGGACAAACTCTCCGTATTGCCGTCCAAAACCCCATTGAGCTTGCCCATCTTTCTCAGCAGTCCCACGCGCGTGTCGCTTCTACACTCCTGCGCTAAAAGCATGCGCTTGTCCTCTCGGCAAAGCAAACGCCCCTGCATTCCGCAGGGGCGTTTATTCTGTCAAGCCTAGCTCCACGCGCCATTCGCGATTTTGCTTGTTCCAGTAGCGGGTGCAGATCGGCAGGAAATCGCAGGTCGGGCAGACATCGGGCAGCGGGATAGGCCGGACGGCGTCAAAGTCCTTTTCCAATATCTCTAGCCCAATGCCCCGTATGTCTTCTTCCAATGCCGCCATTTCCTCGTCTGTATAGGATGCCGATGCCGTGACCCCGCCGCGCAGGGCATGGATGGTGGCATACACAGGCCGGTCGGGCCAATTGCGCTTGGCAAGCAACTGGTACACGGACATCGCCAGGGCTTCTTTGACATCGCCTTCCGTTACGCCCATGCGCCCGGACTTGTAGTCCACAATCTCTAATGCGCCGTCGTCCACATGCTCGTCAATGCGATCCACGCGCCCGGTGAGCACGAACGGCCCCATGTCCCACTTCAGCATCTTTTCCGTGAGGAAGACCCGCGTGGTTTCGGCCCGCGCTTCCGAGGCGGCGTGGTACGTTTCCAAGATGCGCACGGCATCGTCTTTGTGCTGCTGCTCATGCGCGGCATCGATGTAGCCCTGCGACTGCCAGTTATGCTTCACGCTCGCCACCAGCTCCGCTGCCGACAGAGCCGCGCTGCCGCCCGCTTCATGGAAGTTTTGCAAAGTCTGGTGCAGGGTGGAGCCGAATGTAAACCCGGCCCTCGCCTTGTGATAAAAACGCCCGACCTTCTCCACATAGTCCAGGCGGTACATCATGGGGCACAGGAGGAAGGTGCGCAGGCGGGTGGGGGAGAACTCCGGCTTGCGGGGCTTCTTTTCGGGTGCGGGCTTGGGGACTTTAGGCTCAGGGGGCTTGCGGGGCATGGTCTTATTGTACCCGATAGGGCATTTTTGCCGGGCGGCAACCGCAGACGGGCAGGAAGGGCGGGGGAGCCTCTTCTGAATTGCGCTTACGCCGGGCGCACCACAACGCGGCTGCCCTGCACCTGCACCACCTGCACCGATGTGCCTGCCGGGACAAAGTCGCCCTCGCTGACCACGGCCAGGCGGATGCCTTCCACGTCCGCCGTGCCCGAGGGACGCAGGGCGGTCACGGTCGTGCCCACGCGGCCCACAAAGCCCGTGTAGTCGTCGCTGGAAACATAGCCAGCCGTTGCCGTCTGGCGCATCGGCTGGCCCAGTTTATTCCACACGCGCGAGCGGGGCAGGTACAAAAAGAACGCGGCAATGGTGGCGATGGAGGTCAGCAGGGCCGCGCTTGCCGAGTAGAGAGCACCCGTTTGCGTGCCTCCCAGGGCGTAGAACATACCCAAAAAGATCAAGATGAGACCGGCAAAGGCGGAAAGGCCGTGTCCCGGAAAGACGTGCGTTTCCAGCAGCAGCAGCGCGATCCCCATCAGAAACAGCACGACGCCGACCCATGTCGCCGCGCCGACGGTGATATGCGAGGCAAAGATGAGCACGACCAAAAGGCCGCCCGCAATTCCCGCAATGCCCCATGTATGCCAAGTGAGAAACTCCACCACCACCAGGGCGAGGCCCAGGGCCAGCAGCAAAATCGTCGCCCAGGGCTGGCTGACCCAAAGCGCCACCGCCGTCCAGCCGTCCAGGTGAACAGGGGTGACTGCGGCCCCTGCAAGGCCCATTTTCGCCAGAACGTCGGTCGTATCCGGCGCAATCACATCGGCATACCCCACGGAAGCAGCCTGCGCGGCGTTCAATGTCAATGTCTCGGAAGGCCGGATGCCAAGCGACGGCAGGGCGGCATCGGCGGACACAAATGCCGCGGCAATCGCCGGGTTGCGCCCTGCCGCCTCCGCCGCGCCGCGAAAGTCGGTCTTGGATGGCCCGTCTGCGGCCCCGCCCAGCGAAGCGGCAGGCGACAGGGCCAGCGTCTTGCAGGCCACGGCCACCAGGCTGCCCGCGCCCAGCGCCCGGTCATGGACATATGCGGCAATGGGCAGGCTGCGCGAGCGGCTGATCACGCCGGTTTTAATGGTCTCTGCGGCGTCCGCACTGCCCCGCATCGTGTCCAAATCCAGAATAATGCCCGCCGCGCCGCCCTTCCACGCCTGGTTCATCTGTGAAACGACATAGCTCGCCATGCCCGGCCACAGCGTGCCATGCACGTCAATGACAACCACGCGCGGCGCATCCGCCCGCGTGCTGATACTCGGTATCAGGCCCAATACGAGTAAAATGCAGGCAAGCCTAAGCGTTTTCATTGGTTGTTTCTGTCATTGATATGGTCTGTAAGAGGCGCATAGGGCTGGGTCTTTTCTAAGAGAAGGCGTAAAGAGAGGCTGGCTGGCTCTCGCGCCCCAGCCCTCTCTCCCGTCCTTCCAGGCCCGCCAGTGCGGAAGCGGGCCTTGTGCCCTGGCCCTTTAGGGCGAGGTTTTGTGTTCAGCCAATGCAATACAGTGTCCGTGTAGAAGAGGGACAGGCGCGAAGCGCCAGGATGAGGGATTTACGCCTCTCCTGCACCCTAAAGTTGGAGCAGGCGGCCTTTTCTCCATTGCCGAGATCAATGATTGCGCGTCAGCGGGTCCCGCAGCAAATACCGCTCCAGCCGGGCATGCGTGCGTGACGCCAGCGAATGTGTCCACAAGATCAGGCCCGCGCTCAGCTCAGAGCAAAACTGCGACCAGCGCTGCTTTGCACGGGCGGGCAGGCTCATCTTCCGGTCGGCCCGGTGCGCGGCCATGTGCGGCGCAAACTCGCGCCACAAGTCCAGCGACGGTTCGCGGGCGGGCAGGGCATGCAGCATGCTGAGCGTGCGGGCGAAGGCGTCAAAGTCCGCCCGCGCGGCAGGGTCGGCGTCCCACAAAGCCAGCAGGCGCGCATGGCGGGCGTCGTCCAGAAGGTTGTCCAGATAGTCCGAGTAGAGTTCACGAGCCTCGTCGCGGGTCACAATGCATCACTTCCCCTCATGGTTTCTCTTCAAGCAAGCTGCCTGGGCCGACCAAGCCGAGGTACGGCTTAAAGCGCGCCTTAAACGCCAGCCGCGCCCGGTGCAGCTTGGACTTGACATTCGGAAGGCTGATCTCGGTAATCTCGGCAATCTCCTCGTAAGATAAGCCTTCCAAATCGCGCAGTGTAATCAGCAGGCGCTGTTCGGGCGAAAGCGCGGCCAGTGTCTTGTCCACAATGCCCTGCAGTTCCCGCTGTTCGGCGATGCGCCCGACATCGGCTTGCGGGTCGGAGGGGTCCGGCCCGCCCCGGCCTTCCCCCCCTTCGCCGTCATCGTCCAGCGAATAGCCCTCGTGGCCCCGCTGCACTTGCCTGTCGCGCAGATGGTTCAGGCACGTGTTGCGGGCAATCGTATACAGCCATGTGCGGAACTTGCTGTCCCCCTTAAACGACGGCAGCGAGCGCAGGGCACGCACAAACACTTCCTGCGTCACGTCATATGCTTCCTCGCCCGCCGTCATCCGGCTGACCAGATGAAACACCGGCCCCTGATACTTGCGGAATAATGTCTCAAACACGCGCGGGTCGCCTGTGGCCCGGAACTGACGAACCAGCGCCACGTCCGGGTCCAGACGGGGCAGGTTCGTAATCGCGGTCGTAAGGCCTGAGCGGTGCGGGGCAGTCATAAGTCTTTGCTGATAAGTATTCTGACACGCCCGCTCCCAAAAAGTTGCACGCGGCTTTGGGCGTACCCACCATCGCGTGTTTGGCACCCCTCAGCCGCCGCACATTAGGAATGGTCCTCTCCCGCAAGCGGGCGAAGGGGAGCAGGAGTGGCCCCCCGCCCTGGCCCCCGCTAACGCACTGGCGTACCCGGAGGGTGGAGGCTTTGCGACTAGGGGCAATTCTGGGGAGCCAGAGAGGAATGCCCATGCGGGCTATGGGGAGCCAAAGGGGAGATGTTCTTTCCCTTCCCTTGAGGGAGGAGCTAGGGGCAGGTTCTTATTCCTAACCCGCGCCCGCTTCTGCACTGGCAGGCCCGGAGGGGCGGGAGAGGGTGGCATTCTTATGCCGGGTAAGGGTCGTCTTGGCGTCTGCGGGACAGGCGCTCTGCGCCAGGGTGAGGGCTGTCCTATCCAGCGGCGGCTGAGGGGTGAGGGCTGCCTTGTGCAAAGGCATTCCACTCGCATTGTATCTGCTTTCCATAGGCGTGCCAAACGGTCCGCTCCCTAGCCATGCCCTGAAAGCGCGCCGTCGGCGTTCGCCCATGCCGACTGCTCAGCCTGTAAAGAAAACACGCTGCACGAACCAGAACGCGCCTGCCAGGATCACGCACGTTGACCCTGTCATCACCACCCGGCGGGCCACGACCGGGTCGCGGCGGCGGATGAGGGCCAGCAAAGGGGCGACCGACAACACAATGCACATCTGCCCAATTTCCACCCCCACATTAAACGAAAACAGCGACCAGCCCAGCGCATACCGGGGCAGGTGCATCTCGCGCAGGGCATTGGCGAAGCCAAAGCCGTGAATGAAACCGAAACAGAAGGCGAACAGCAGGCGCGGGTCGCCTTTTCCCTTGTAAGTCAAACTGTGGATGCCGACAAACACGATGCTTAGGGCGATGGCCGGCTCGATCAGCCGGGGCGAGGGGTTGACGATCTGCAATGTCGCCAGAGCCAAAGTGATGCTGTGGGCGATAGTGAACGCGGTCACAATCTTCAGCAGCTGCTTGAGCGAACCGCCCAGAAACAGCAGGCCGACGATGAACAGAATATGATCCGGCCCGAGAAAGATATGGTGGATGCCTTCAAACACAAACTGCCGAATGACCGCCCCAACGCTCTGGCGGCTGCCGAGCCGGTACGAGAAGTCAGGGGCATCTTTGGAAAAGATAGCCTGCCGTTCCAATGTGCCGCCTTGATAGATGTTGACAAACGTCTTGTGGCGCGGGTCGTAAGGGAACAGCAGGCAGTAAATTTGCAAGGCGCGCGGCGGCCCGGCCCACGGGAACCGAAACTGCATGCGCACATCCCTGCGGTCCGGCACCGGCGTGATTGAAAGGAACTGTCCCGAAAGCTGCTGACCGTTCGCGGCCAGATGAAACCGCGACAGGAGCATGGCGGCAAGCCCGGCCTGCTGCGCGGCGTCCACGGCGGGCGACATCAGCATGTTCGGCTCGACCGTGGGCAGGCCATGCGTCAAATCGGTGGCCGATGCCTGCACAGTCGCATCAATTCCGTGCGCCCCGAGGCGCAGATCAATAAAGCTTGATGGTGCATTGTGGGCCTGGGCAGGCAGCCCGAGCGCAAGGCAAACAATGAGCAAAAGGCCCCAAACAGGGAGCGAAATCCGATGGTGCATTCTTGAGGCCCCAGTTTAGTGCGCGGCGGCTACTTTGGCGTCCGGGGCAGTCGAGCCAAGTTGCTTGAGCGCGTTGGAAGCAGCCTGCGAAGACAGTGGGCTGAAGTTTGGGTTCATGCTGAGCGCCTGATAAAGATATTTCTGCGCCCCGACACGGTCGCCCATTTTGGCGGCAATCATCCCGGCATGAAACAAATACCGGGCATCCGGGGTGTGACGGCTGAGCGCGCGGTCGCTGGCGGCTTTGGCCTGCGGCAGCAGGCCGTTCTTGTAGTAGCACCAGGCCAACGTGTCGGCATCATTGACGTTGGGGCTGAGCTTGTGCTCCTCGGCAAACTGCATGGCCTGAACCAAATTGCGGTCGTGGTCGGCGTAGAAGTAGGCCATCTGCATGTGGTCGTGGACGGCCACGTCCGTGTTCTTCCGATGCATCTCTTCAACGGCTGCGTATGTCTTTTCGGCGTCGGCCTTGCGGCCTGTCACGGCATACACATCCCCCAGCGCGACAAGCACATCTAAGTTGGGCTGGACGGCCAGCGCCTTTTGGTAGTCGGTGACAGCGGCAGGGTAGTCCTTCTCGGCAGCTTTGACCCGGCCCATCGCGGCCAGCACCTGAAAGTTGTTTGGCGTCGCCTTGAGTGCATCTTTGAGAACACCGTCGGCGGGCATGAGTGCCCCTTCATTAAAGAGCATCAGCCCGAGCTGTGCGCGGCACCACGCGGTGTTCTCTGCGTAGGGGCCGCCGGCCTTGATTGCTTTGACCATCAGCCACATAGCCTTGCGGCTGTCGCCGGTCAGGAACAGCAGGTGCGCGCCCCGGCTGTAGGAAGACAGGTCGGGCCGAATATCCAGCATGGATTGGTAGTGGGTATAGGCATCATCGTAGTGACCGAGTTCTACATCGGCATCGCCCCACAAGCCGTAGGCGGTGTTGTTGCGAGGGTTGATCGCGATTGACTGCTTTGCGTAGTCCACGCTTTGGTCAAACTGATGGCGGTCGCTGGTCACCCAGGCCAGGCCGTCCAAAGCATCGGCATTGCGCGGGTTGTGGGCGAGGGCCTGTCCATAGGCCTGTTCGGCGTAGCCGTAGTAGCGAAAGTCGGCATTCTCGCGCGGCTTCTGCATCAGCGCGTCGCCCAGGTTGACCCACATCTTGTCGTCGGATGTGTTGGCGCGGGCTTTGCCCATCCACCGGGCGATTTCCTTGTCGGCGGCGGTGGCGGTGCCGGGAGGGGGAATGGCGGCAAAGACCTGTTCGGACGTTGCCGCGGCTGCAGCGTGGGCAGATGCATGGGCGCGGCTGTGCTTGACTGACCAGGCGGCCCCGCCAATCACGCAAAGCGCGACAAGGACTGCCGAAATCTTGAGGATAAGTGCGTTCTTCATAGGGTTCGTTTCCACAAAAGGATGACCGGCAGCGGGAGAATGCTCTCCCGCTGCCGGTCATTATAATGTGACGGGGTCAGCCGCCGACGTTCGGGCCGGAGTCCTTGCTGTTGCGCGTGCCTGCATTGGGCGTGCCCGCATACGGGAAGGTCATGTTGTACATGGTGTCGTTGCTGTTGATGTTGTCACCCACCAGCGCCACCGGCATCTTGAAGCTTGGGCCATTGGCCACTGCGGTGAGGGCGATATCTATTACATCGTCACCGAAGCGTCGGCCATTGGGCCAGCCGCCGGGGACGGTATCTCCTCGGCTGTTGGTCAGGCCGTCGCCGCCGAACGCGCCTAGGCGGCTGTAGCCATTCTCGCCAGCGATGCGCGCCTGAGGAACCGTTGTTTCCACGCGAATCACATCGGGAATGTAGACAAGCGCGAGGTCGTCGCGCCCTGTGGTCTGGAAGTTGGTCTTGTAGACGGTGTTGAGCAGCACGGCCACTTCTGGGTTCTGGGCATAGGTTTTATACCTGGCGTTGTCGTTGATCGGCAGGTCGCGGTTGTAGTTGTCTTTGTCCTTCAGAGCCACCAGCAATTCGTTGAACAACGGGTTGGCTTCGCGGTTGACCTGAATGTACGGGCCGGACGACTTGTTGTCGCTATTTGTGCTGCGCAGGGTGATGCGGGGCCGGGCCACCGACGCGAACACGCCAATACCGGTCTGCATGCTTGTCGTGACCGCGCCGTTCTTAAGCGCGAGGCCCGTATACTGCGTGGACGCGGGCAATTGGCTGAGCGGGATCACAATCCCGTAGTGCAGCGTGTTGTAGCCCTTGAAGCCGTCTACGCCCGTGCCGTCCTGCCCCAGCCCAAAGCCTTTGGTGTTGCTTAAGATGCGCGAGTCAAGCAGGTCGAAGATGCCCGGTATGTCGGCATAAAAGCCGTCCTCGCGGGCACCGGCAAAGACGGTCTGGCCGCCGTTGAGGTCGTATGTGGTTTCGCGGGTGTACTTGTCCAGCGAAGCGCGCGAAGTCGCGCCGCTGACGGCCCTGCCATAGCTGGGATTGGGGCTGCCGTCGGACAGCATCTTGTTCATGTCGTTGTAGAACGGCGTGGCGTTGATACCCGTGTTGTAGGGCGGCACCATCAATGTTGAGTTATTGAGGGTCGTGGATTGATTGCCGACCACTTTGGTGACGCTGTAGGTCTGCACGAAGTTCTGGCGCGCATCGCCCACGTCCTGAATGCCGCCGATTTCCGTGCCGCGCCCGTAGCGCAGGATCGTGTCCAGGTTCTTATAATTGCCGTTGGTGCCCACCGGCGAGAACTTGAAGTCGTAGCGCTGAAGCTCAACGCCCGTGCTGGGGTTTGCGATATGGATGCTGTAGCGGGCATCGTCGGAGAACGAGTCGTACATGACGCCGTCGCCCGGCTCGGAAAAGGGCCGGACGCTGACTTCAACAACCAGTGACTTGGGGCCGTTGTTCGGCGCCTGCCGGATAAACGCATAAACGTCCGTCAGGTTAGCCTGCGGGTCGAGTTTGATGAGAGGTGCGTCGCTGTGGCTGGAGGCGAGCGCCGGGCCGCCTGCGAAAAGGCCGAGCGCGCCGAGGGCAACCGTTGCCCCCAGCAGAGATTTGAGTTTCATGGGTGTTTCCTTATCTATGGCCTAAGAAGCGGAGCCGGACGCCCGGCGGCGGGCACGGGCGGCGGCAAAGGTCAGCCCGACGCCGCCGATTGCCAGCAGGATCAAAGTATTCGCCTCCGGCACCGCAGCGGCAGGCGCCATGGTCGTGCCGGTGAATGAATTGCCCTGGCTGTCAAGCGCCTCATACGGGGCCGACCCTGCCGCAAAGCTGCTGTCGAACGAGAAAGGGCCGGTGGCGCTTCCTAGGGAGAACGCTCCCATGGAGGCATCATTGGTCGGGGCGAACGAGAACAACCCGTTGCCGGGGTCATAGCTCGTGAAGAAGCCTGTCGGGGCGCTGAGGTTTGTCGGAGAGTCATTCAGCGCACCCTGGAGCGAGACAATAGCCAGTTCGTTGGCTGCCGAGGCCGGGTTGGTGACAAGGTAGCTGTAGTGGGTCAGCGCCCCGATCTGGGTCACTGTGGAGTCGATGCCGACCTGCGCGCGGGCAAGTGCGGGAACAAACAAAGCGCCGAAGGCGCCTGCCAGCGCAGTCCATGCTGCGGCGCAGCGTGGTCGAGAGATCATAATGGCCTGCTTTCCGGGGCGTGTGACGGCAAAGCGCCGCCACGTCGTGTGGGCAAGTGAACAAAACGACAAAGTGCCGGGAGTGGGCGGCAGCCCGGAAAGAAGGTAGCCGGCCTTGATGTTATTCTGTTCTCGTTTGGGCGTGCATCCATGCACTGAGCGCTATCCGTGCGTCTTGCGGGGCGGTTACAGCGGGGTGGCGGCATAAACGAGGCCGCGCAGAGGCCGAAAGGGCGGAGCGGGATGGAAGCGCGCTCGCCACTGCGTAAACTATACCCACTGAAGCCACGGACACAGACAATAATACGAGGCCAATACTACGATTTGGTTACAGTAATTTGTACATAGCTGTCGCCCCCAGCCTCCTCTCCTGCATTGGCAGACCTGGAGGCCGCAAGCCGGCGAGGGGGAGCAGGAAAGAGTAAGTCCTAACGGGGTTGATCTGTGCGTGCGCGGCAGGGGATAGGGGCGTGCGCGACAGCAACAGTCACGGGGTTAAAACCCCCGTGCTACCGTTACAAAACCCACCTGCATGGGTTAAGAGGGGGCTGTTCCTAACCCACGCCCTCCGGGTAGCTAGTGCTTCAGGTTACTTTTGCACGATTACTTAGTTTGGAGCGCCCACGTAAAGGGCGCCCGAGGCAGTGCGCCCTGCATTCACCAGCACGGAGCAGCAGTGCTCGCGGCGTCTCCCGCCCCCGCGATCCGAGATGCCGCAGACGCCGATGGTGTTTCGGCTTCGGGGGAATAAGCGCTTTCCCCGGCAGCATTGACGGCAGTCGCCAGGAAGTAGTACGTGCGCCCGTCCGGGGCGTTTTCCCCAGTCAGCGACGGCTGCGCAAGCGCCGCGCGCCAGGGTTTCGGCCCTTCATTCCCAGTAGACGTGCCCCGGTAAAGGCTGTACGTCAAGACCGGGGCCGCCGCCGCGCTTGCCATTTCCTGTGCGCCGCGCCTTTCCCGCCTTCATTGGCAGGTATAATACTCTGACAGAGTGTGTTCCAAAGGAAGTATTCTATGACTGCAGAAGATGCCGAGATTATCCGCACTATTCGCCGCGAGCTGAGCCGCAGGCCCCTGGACCCGACCCGCGCCGACATTCAGGTCGTTCACGGGCGCGTGACGCTGGCAGGCATCGTCACGACCCTGCGTGACAAGCCCGATACCAACCTGCAGCACGAGATGGACCTGCTGCAAAAGCTTCTCATGCGTGACCGCATGATTAAAGATGTCTCCATCAATGTCCGCCTGATTGTTCCTGAAAAAGAAGACGAAGCCACGAACACGCGCGGACGCACGCGCGGCAACCACTAACCCCATGAGTGAGCAGGTCCAGGCGATGTTCGCCCGCATCGCCCCGCGCTACGATGCCGCCAACGACATTCTCTCCTTTGGCCTGCACCGGCTGTGGCGTCGCCGCGTCGTGCATCTGGCGCAGGCGCGACCCGGCCAGCGCGTGCTGGACTGCGCGACCGGCACCGGCGATCTCGCCCTCGCCTTCAAGTCGGCTGTGGGATCGGGTGGCCAGGTCGTCGGCACGGACTTTTGCGCTCCCATGCTCACGACCGCCCCGGCCAAAGCGCGCCGCGCCCACCTGGACGTGACCTTTGAAGTGGCCGACGTTTTGGCCCTGCCCTTTGCCAACGACTCTTTTGACATTGCGAGTATCGCCTTCGGCATCCGCAACGTGGACGCACCCGCTCAGTGCCTGCGCGAAATGGCCCGCGTGGTTCGGCCCGGCGGGCGGGTCGCCGTGCTGGAGTTCGGCCAGCCTTTTGGTTTGTTTCGCCTCCCCTACACCCTCTACAGTCGTCATATCATGCCCGCGCTGGGCGGCCTGCTCAGCGGCGACCGCGCCGCCTATGAGTATCTCCCCCGCACCGCCGCCGCCTTTCCCAGCCGCGACCGTTTTCTGGCCCTCATGGACAGCGCGGGCGTGTTCGTTTCGGCGCGTTTTTTTTCCTTCACGTTCGGCATCGCTTATCTATATTTGGGCGAAGTGAAATAGTGTTGGGCCGGTGTTCGCCGCCCGTCACAAAGGCGTGCCTTCGGCTGATCAGAGGCGTCTCCAGCGCATACCAACGACGGAAGAAATCGTTCCGTCGTTGGTATGCGCTCGCAACGAGGGGGAAATGCCGATACAACCACGGTGCATCGCCCTCGGCTGCCGGGAGCGTCTATCTCTGGCGTGGGGGGATTGTGCGGAACCGGCGCAGGAAAACATTGCCGACCGACAGCAGCCATTCGCGGTCGGCTTCGGTGGCATACTCGGCCACCACCAGCGCGCGGTCTTGTCCGCGCACCGACAGCGTGCTTGCCACCAGATGCTGCGGGTCGCGCGCCAGGTGAAAGCCGCGCACATCGGGGCGCGGCAGGCGTCCCCCATGCCGGTGGCCCAGAAGCTGATGCAGGCTGCTGACGCCGTCGGGATCGATGTGGATCACCTCACGCACCAGCGCGGGGCGCACCATCGCGATCAGCGCCATCAGGCCCAGCGCTTCCAGCGCCAGCCAGCCGGCCACCAGCCAGGCCGTCCACCGATGCAGGGGCAGCGGCAGGTCGAGCGGCGCGATCTGCGTCATCAGCAGCACGCTCCGGTGTCCAAAAAACAGCACGATGCCTGTGTACAACGTGACTAAAAGGTTCAAGGCAAGCACGGCCACAGCCAGTTTTAGCGCCCACGGCAGGGGGCGCGGGGGAATAGTGATGGTCACCGCGCTCTGGTCGTCGGCTTCGTACACCTGGATTGTGCAGCCGCCGGGCCGCTCAAACGCATCGGGGACTTCTTCCAGCAGCATAGGATTTGCCACAATTCTAAGCGAGAGGCTGCGCCGCCAACTCCTGCTTCTTTTGCAGGCGGGCAGGGGATACGAAGAAAGGAGCCTCGCACCGTATTATATCACCGGCCCAGGCTCCCATAAACCTGGACGCGGGGAAGAAAAGAAACTGGACATAAATGACGGTAGAGACGCATCGCCTGCGCCGGGTCACTGCCGGGTCAATGGCTGCCGGTCAGCGTTTCCAAATAACGGCACAGGGCGCGGTAGTCGTCTTCCTGCGCGGCGTGCGTGCGACCCGTCGGACTGACCGCGACCTGCGGGGACGGATGATACAGCGGAAAAACCATCAGGCCGTTCCAGGCAGTCGGCATGGCCGCGTCCCGGCTGAGCCTAATCTCGTGCGGCGAAATCAGGCGCAGGGCCGAGAGCGCTTTCGCGCCCAGCGTTACCACCACGCGGGGCGCGACAATCTCCAATGTCCGGCGCAGAAGCGGCGAACACGCCCGCACTTCGCCTGCGGACGGCGGGGCATTGGTGCCGCGCACTGTGCGCGGGTTGCACAGGGCCGCGTTGGTGACAAAGACAGCGGCGCGCGAGAGGCCCGCCGCCGCCAGGTAACGGCTGAAGTTGCGCCCCGATGCATCGCCGGACAGCGGAACCCCGCCCCGGTCGCCGCCCAAACGTCCCGGCGCTTCCGCGATAAACACAAGCGTGGCCCAGAGCGGCCCGTTGTCGGCGGAAAGCACGCGCCGCCGCCCTTCCATGCGCGGGCACTCGCGGCACACCTGCGCTTCTTCCACTAATTGCGAGAAAAGAATGTCACGCATCGCCGATACTCGCTTTCCGTGAGTGTGTGCATCGCAAGGAGTGAAGCGGCCCCCCCGCCTAAGTTCTGGGGGGCATGAGGAGAGCCTACCCCCGGTCTTTAGGAACCTACCCCCGGTCCCTCCCTCAAGGGAAGGGAGATAGGATAAGAGCACAGCCACGGCATTTTATCTGTATTGCTCCCCAGCCCTCCGGGCGCGCCAGTGCGCGATTGGGGCGGGGGGGCTTTCCTGCCAGGTTCCCTACACACTGTTAACGCAGGCAAAACAAAAGGCCCTCTTCCCGCAAACGAGAACAAGGGCCTGAACTCTGCCGAAGCTCGCCTAAATCTCCAATTTATCAAAGCGCCCCATGCCCTCGTTCAGCGACACTCGCAGGAGCTGATGGGCTTCTTCCACCTTTGCCAAAATGATCTGCGCCTCGGCTTGCTCCTCGGAGCCGGCGGGGAACCGGGCCGGGTCGCACCGCCTCCGCAACTTGTCCACCGCCGACTGCACCGCCAGGTAGTCCGCGCCGGGAGGCAGGCCCAGTATCTTATACGCCGTCTGCACAGGATCGGTGGAAAGCGGCGGGGCAGGGGAGAGGACCGAAGATTGGGACGCGGGGGCAAGCTCGCGCCGCGCCGCCGACTGCCCTTGCAGGGCGGCGATTTTGGCCCGCGCCCGCTCCATCGGGTCGGAAGAAGCGAGAGGCGAGGCCGTGCCGGGCAGGTCCTCGTGGGTCAGCGCGCGGCTGAGTTCCTCCTGCGCCCGCGCATCCAGCGTGTCAATACGCTCTTTGGCCGCGCCGAGATAGGCCCGCGCCACGTTGTAAAGCCGTCCGGGAATGTCGCTCATAATGCCTCGCTACGTCCCCGACGTGCCGCCCGGCCCGCCGACTTTCGCTTCCAGCTCCTGCAACTGTCGGTCAACATCACTCGTGCCCGCCGGGGTGATATGCGCCGTCGTTGTCGCTGGAGCCGGTGCGGACGCCAGGCCCATGCGCTGCTCCATCGCGGCCAGCTCGGCATCGGCGGCGCTGCTCGACTGCACGTCGTCCAGGCCGGCCAATCGGCCGCTCAGGCTTTCGCGGGCCAGTTCGGTCCGTGCCTGCCCTTCGGAGCGCGCGTTGGAAATCTTGGCCGCTGCCCGTTCAAACGCATGGTCGGTGCCTGCCGACGTCATGCCTTCCAGGGCTTTATTCATGGACGTCTCAATCTGCGCCTGTTTCCACTGCGTTTTGAGCGCCATCGCTTCGGCTGTTTTGGCCCGGATACGCTCTTCCTCGCGGCGCATGGCGACCTTGACCTGGTCGGTCATTTCCAGGGCGGTCTGCAAAGACCCACTGATGGTGGTCAGTGTGGTTTCGTACTGGCCCTTCTCCACCAAAAGCTGCCGCGCCAGGTCCCTGTCCCCGTTTTTGAGGGCAATCTCGGCTTTCGCCTGTAGATTGCTGACGATCTTCTGGGTGCGGTCCAGCTCGGCCTGCAGGTTATTCTTTTGCGTGATGGCCTGCACCGCGCGTTCACGGTTTTTTGCCTGCGCCTCGCGCATCTCGGTTTGCGCCTGTGACAGCAAAATCTCCGGGTCTTCCAATTGGTCGAGCTTGAAGCCGAGCAATCCCTTCAAGTAGCGCACGATACGGTCAAACATTTCAGAGGTTCCTCTCAGCACAGTTCTTATTACTAGACACGGACCGGGCCAAAAAGTCGCAGTGTGCGCCGTTCTCTCCCGATGATAGAAGAATTATAACCCACGCGGCCTGCTTTTTCAACCAACGGCCTTCATGCGTCCCCGGCAAGGTACAATCGGGCATGCCCCACGACCAGGACGACACCATCTGCGCGCTTGCCACGCCGCCCGGCGCGGGGGGCTTAGGGGTTGTCCGTCTCAGCGGCCCGCGCGCCTTTGCCATTGCCGATGCCGTCACGCGTCGTCCCCGCAATATCCCCTGCGCCAAGCGCAAAGGCTACACCCTGCACCGGGCCACAGTGGTAGACGCGCAGGGCGAGGCCATTGACGGCGTCCTGCTGGCTGTCTTTCATGCCCCGCGTTCTTATACGGGCGAAGACACCGTAGAAATCTCTGCGCACGGCGGCCCGGTTCCTTTGCGCCAGATACTGGGGCGGTTGTTGGAAAGCGGGGCGCGGCTGGCCCGGCCCGGCGAGTTCACGCAGCGGGCGTTTCTGCACGGCAAGATGGACCTGGCGCAGGCCGAGGCCGTCGCCGACATTATCGCCGCGCGCACCGACCAGGCCCACACGCTGGCCCAGCGTCAGGGCGCGGGCCGGTTGAGCGAGGCAGTGCATGCCGTCCGGGACATTCTAATCGGCGTGCTGGCGCGCATTGAAGCCTCCATTGATTTTCCTGAAGAGGTAGGCGAGCTGGACTTAGAGCTATGCCTGCATGAGCTGAACCGGGCCGACTACTTGGCGCAGACGCTGCTCCAGACCGCAGGCAGCGGCATTCTGATGCGCGAGGGCATCTCTGTCGTTTTGCTCGGCAGGCCCAATGTCGGCAAGTCCAGCCTGCTGAATGCCCTGCTGCGCACCTCCCGCGCCATTGTGACGCCCATCCCCGGCACCACCCGCGACACATTGGAAGAGACCATCAATCTGCGCGGCATCCCCCTGCGCCTGACAGACACAGCTGGCCTGCGCGAGACGACTGACCCCATAGAGCAGATCGGCGTCGCCCGCAGCCGGGAGGCCCTCGCCCGCGCCGACTTCGCCCTTTTGGTGCTGGATGCCACCGACGGCGAAACCAACGAAGACGCCGCTCTGCGCCATGCTTTAGAGAACCGCCCGCACCTTACTGTCTGGAACAAATGGGACTTGGTGGCCGAGACACCCGCGACACTGCCTGTTTTGAGCGCCGCTGCCGTCCCCGTGTCCGCCACGACAGGCTGGAACCTGAGCCAATTAGAAGACGCTCTCGCCCAATCTATTCTGCACGGCGCGTCCCCCGTGACACTCTCCAACGATGCCGTCGTCACCCATGCCCGCCATCGCCGCGCCCTCCAAGCCGCCCGCGAGAGCATGGAGGCCGCCCGCGCTACTCTCGCCGCGCGTCTGCCCGCCGACTTTTTGTCTATTGATGTGCAGGGGGCATTGACCGCCCTCGGGCAGATAACGGGTGAGACGACCCCCGACGATATTATTCAGGAGATATTCTCGCGCTTTTGTATTGGAAAGTGAACGCGACGCCATAGACGGTACTAGGCGTCTTCGGCCCCATTCTCCACCGCCGCAGGCGCTTCTTCGGGGGGCTTTGGGATGCGCTGCGCTTCGGCGTCGGCCACCTCCACCGGCCCATAGTAGGCGACGGGGCTTCCCACCCGCAGCGCCCAACCCTGGTCGCCCCAGCTCCAGTGCCACCATTCGCCGACATAGTTGGTCAGGCCCGCGCCTTCCATCGCCCCAATCAGCAAAAGGCGGTTGGCCTGCGCCGTGTCCGAGAGCTTGTGCCAGTAGGTCGGGGCCGTGTCCCAGAACTCGCCTGGTGACGTGCAGTCCAGGTCGGAGCCGTCCGGCCCGCGCAGGCCCACATCCAGCGCCCCGCCGGTGGTATGGGGCGGTGGGGACACATCATCGGGGGGCGCGACCATGCGGTTCAGCATGCGGTGCAGGGTCGCACGGGACCACTCCGGGTGCTTTTCGCTCATGTCGGCATGCACGCGCACGCGAATGTCGCGCTGCATGGCGAGTGTCCGCAGGGCCGTCCCCAGGGCCAGGGTGTGCCCCGGCGGCAGCGACTCTTGCACGGCATTAACCTTGCGCGCCACGGTCTCGCGCAGAAACGGCAGGCAGCCCGGCCTGAGTATGACGTCTGGGCAGAACACGCGCAGGTCTACCAGCGGCTCGCCGCCGTCCTGGATGGGCACGGCGCGCAATGCCCGCAATGGCTCCCCAAAGGAGCGCATGTCAAAGCGCTTGTCAAAGCTCGGCTTATCCGTGGGGTTTGTGTCGGTCGGCTGCGTCACTCTCTACTTCTCCCTCAAACACTACCTGGGCAGGCCCGGTCATGCGTATCTCCTGTCCCGCGCCGGGCCAGTCAATACGCAGTGTGCCGCCCTTGCTGACCACGTCTACAGCCCCCTCCGGCACCAACTTGAGAACGCGGGCCAGGACGCCGACCGCGCATGCCCCCGTGCCGCATCCCCATGTTTCGCCCGCCCCACGCTCCCAAATGCGCACCTGAATGCTGCTTTGACCCGTGAGTGTCGCCCACAGCACGCTGGTGCGCTCAGGAAACAGCGGATGCGTTTCAATGATGGGCGACACGCGCCGGAACTCGTCTTCGGAGGGCGCGTCGCCAAAAATCACCGTGTGCGTGCTGCCCGTGTTTACTGAGGCAATGGCATATGTCTCGCCGTCAACAGTCAGGGGAGAGCGCAGCACCGAGTCGTCAGCAGTGGAAAGATTACTCGTGCCCAGGAACGGAATATCGGCGGGCGCGAAGCGCGGCAGGCCCATATCCACGCGCACCAGGCCCTGTGCCTCGCCCGTGTCCAGCATCTCCACGCGGCGCAAGCCCTCTTTGGTCGCCACCACAAAGCACGCGCCGCGTGTCCATCCTGCCCGGTGCGCCCACAGTGCGACGCAGCGCAGGCCGTTGCCGCACATGTCTTCCGAGCCGTCGGGGTTGAACATGCGCATGGACAGGTCGACCTCATCCGCCGCGTGTCCCGCTACCAGCAGCCCGTCCGCGCCGATGCCGATGCGCCGCGCGCACACCTGCCGGGCAAGTTCGTTCCAGTCCACGCCCGCATCCGCTTCGGCTTCGTCCACCAAAACAAAGTCGTTGCCTACGCCCTGCATCTTTGTAAATCGCATGATGCTTTTAACACAGAGGCCGGGGGCGACGGTTCCCACGCCCTGAAGCCACACAGCAATCCCGCGCCGCCGAGAGACGCCTAAGAAACTGTATAGAAAGTTTGGCTTTCTTCCGAAAATATGGGCATGGAACAGTCACCCTGCCCCCGAAAAGCCTACTCAACCGACCTGACCGACGCCCAATGGCAG
>JAABUL010002056.1_pt1 | contig 35072 bp, 49 predicted proteins | sample 5559151 | NCBI WGS metagenome assembly JAABUL01 (sample SAMN10711876, study PRJNA513368) | rock metagenome | isolation source: Antarctica rocks | place: Antarctica: Victoria Land, Pudding Butte sud | reverse complement strand
ACAACCAGGACAGCGGGCCACCACCCGGGCCCGCCCCGCCCACCGAACGGCCGCGCCCCACCGCGCGGCCGTTCGCATTCTCAACCCCAATCACCCGCCTCGCAGCCCCCATTTATCCGGGGCAAGTATCTAGGTCGGGGCTGCCCGTTCGCGGTCGTGCGCGGGTGGGCGTTTGGCCAGCGCCTCTACGGGCGCGCGTCGTGGCCGTGGTCGCTGAGCTGGGCATCGAACCATTCGTGCAGCGCGTTGCGCACGGTTCGGTCGGTGGTCGTGTAGCGCAACTGCGCGCCGGTGAGGAGGGGGGCGTAGCTGATCTCGATCTGCGAGGCGTGCGTGCGCAGGATGTCGAGCCCGGGCATGCGCATTCCGTGGGTGGCCATTGGATCGCTGAAGTCACCGCGTGAGAACAGGCGCTGCTCCTTGCGGAGGTGGTCGCGGATGAGCGGGAGCTGGGCGCGATCCCCCGCGCGCTGTGTGGCGACGGACTCGACGCCGCCGCTGGCGGTCTTGGCGAAGGTGTGCGTCGTGCGGTTGAGGTCGAAGGGCATGATCCGCTGGCCGCGAGCGCGGACATCGGCCTGACGATCGCTCACGGCCGTGGTGCTGCCGCAGCCCGCGCCAAGGAACGCGCTTGCGGCGGCGAGGGCCGCGCCGCGCGGCGGTCACACGCGTCGCGCTCGCGCTGCAGCCAGTGCTTGTGCTCGAGCTGGGAGACGAGCCGCGAGACGGTGCTCTTCTGCAGCCGCAGCCTCCGCGCAAGCTCGTTCTGCGTAAGCAACGCCTCGCCGTCGAGCTCAAGGAGCGCATGCGCCTCGGAGATCGGGACCGGCTGGCCGCACGGCGTGCGCTCAGGCTGATGAAGGCCGAAAGCCCGGACAAGGCCAATAAACGCACGCTGGAACTCGTCAGGGTCGTGAGCGAGCGGGACTGAGGCGCAGCAGCGCGCGCACGATGGGCGGGGCGGCGAGGAGCATCACGAAGAGCCGCAGCACCTGCACCGCGAGCACGAACGTCGAGTCCGCCCCCGCCGAGACCGCGGTGGCCAGAACCGCGTAGAGGCCGCCGGGCGTGGTGGCGAGGTAGCCGTCGAGGAACGACACCCCGGCCAGCGGCGCGAGCAGCGCGCCGAGGCCGGCGCACGCGAGCAGGATCGCAGCGATCGCGGCGAGGGTGGGCAGGAGAAGGCGGCCCGCGGTGCGCACGGCTTCGGGCGTGAAGCGCAGCCCGACCTGCAGGCCGATGACCGCGAAGGCGATCTCCTGGAGTGCCCCGGGCACCACGAGGCCATCCGCGGGCCCGGCCAGCGCGAGGGCGCCCGCGACGAGGAGGGGCCCGAGCAGGCTCCCCGCCGGCAGGTGCACCGCGCGGGCGAGCGCCGCCCCGACCACGGCGGCGAGCACGGTGACGCCCACGCCGGCGAGAACGTCCCCGGACCCGCCGCCGCCGCCGGCCGTGGTCGCGTGCTCGCCCGAAAAAACGAGGGGCACGAGCAGCGGCGTGAGCAGGACGATGACGAGGACCCGCAGGTACTGCATGAGCGCGACGAGCCGGTCGTCGGCGCCGAGCTCTCCGCTCATGGCCACGATCCCGCTGGCGCCGCCGGCGATCATCCCGAGCGCCGCGGTCGGCGCGTCGACGGGCGCGACCCGCGCGAGCACGACCCCCGCGACCACGGTGAGCGCGAGGGTGAGGAGGCTCACCCCGAGCACCGGGGCCCAGTGCTCGCCCACGGCCCGCAGCGTGTCGGCCCGCAGCAGGAGCCCCAGCGCCGCGCCCACCACCGCCTGGGCGGCGAGCATCCCCGCTCGGGGGAGCGTGACCCGCGGGCCGCGCAGGGCGGCGACGAGGCCGACGAGGAGCGCCGCGAACAGTCCGGGGGCCGGGAGCCCGAGGGCGCCGACGAGGAGCCCGAGGGCGAGGGTCGCGGCCGCCAGCGCCGCCCACCGCGGCGCGCTGCTCAAGCGGGCGGCGCGGAGGCCTCGGCGGTCCGCTTGAGCCCCTGCGCGGGTTGGGCGACGAGCCGGTCGCGCAGCTTGTCGAGCACGGGCCCACGCGCGAGGAGTCCGAGCCTCCGGCCGGGGTCGAGCTCGAGCGTGTGGCGCACGCGGGTACGGCCGTCGCCGACGGGGGTGAAGGCCCACGCGCCCTCGAGGTCGGAGAGGTCGCCACCCGTCCGCTTCCACCGCATGCCGTGGGGCGCGTCGTAGGAGAAGGAAAGCTCGAGGCGGATCTTGGCGATCCCGGCGTCGGCGGTGGTGCGCACCTGGATCGCGCGGCCGTCCGCGTCGCGCTCGATCACCTCCACCTCCTGCATCGTTCCGTGCCACGCCGGAGCGCCGTCGAGGTCGGCGGCGACGGCGAAGCACGCCTCGGGACTCGCTTCGACCTCCTCCTCGTGCTCGCCGCGGAGGCGCGCCATCAGGCCACCGCGGCGGGGGCGGCGGTCCGGGCGTTGTCGGCGATCCCGCCCGCGATCCGCTCCCACGCCCCGCGCGGCAGGTCGTGCCCCATGCCGGGGACCTCCAGGAGCCTGGCGCCGGAAATCGCCCGGGCCGTCGCGCGTCCCCCCGAGGGCCGCACGAGCTTGTCGTCGAGGCCGTGGACCACGAGGGTGGGCGCACGGATCGTCCGCAGCGCGGCGGTGCGGTCCCCCGAGGCGAGGATCGCCGCGAGCTGGCGGCCCGTCCCCCCGGCATGGATGCCGCGCTCGTAGGAGAGCGCGGCGAGCGCCCGCGTCTCCGCGTCGTCGCGGGGAAACCCGGGCGAGCCGATGAGCCCGAACACGCGGACGAACGCCTCGACGTAGCCCTCCTTGTCCTTCGGCGCCTGACGCAGGAGGACGGGGTAGATCCGGAACGCGGGCTGGCCGACGAAGCGCGCGCCCGTGGTCGCCATGATCGAGCACAGCGAGCGGACCCGATCGGGATGGCGGGCGGTGAGGGTCTGGGCGATCATCCCGCCCATGGACGCGCCGACGACGTGCGCGGCGTCGATCCCCAGGCAGTCGAGCAGACCGACCGCGTCGTCGGCCATGTCCTCCAGGCGGTAGCCGGCGCGGAGCCGCCGCCGGAGCAGGAGCTGGTCGAGCGAGGGCGGAGGCACGTCGTGCAGGACGGTCGAGCGCCCGCAGTCGCGGTTGTCGAAGCGGATGACCCGGAAGCCCCGCCCGGCGAGCTCTGAGCAGAAGCCGTCGTGCCACGCGACCATCTGGGTGCCGAGTCCCATGACCAGCAGCAGCGCCGGGTCACCGGGGTTCCCGAGCTCGTCGTAGCAGAGTCGGATGTCGCGGCCGGCGTCGCAGAAGCGCTCGTCCATGCCGCGCCAGGTTAGGAGGCCCCCCGGCCCACCCACGCCTCGCTAGAGGGGCGCGAGGGAGCGGGCGGCCTCCTCGGCGTCCATCGCCGCCACCTCCGCCCCGAGGGCGGCGCGCAGCTCGAAGCGCGAGAGGGGCTCCCGGGCGAGCGCGAGCACGCGCTCGCGTAGCTCGGCATCCCGAGCCTCGTCGAGTCCCCCTTGCCGGCGCCGGTAGGCGCGCGCGGCGGTGCTGGGCCGGGCCAGCGGGAGGACGACGGGCGCGAGCGACGTGGGGACGAGATGGCCCGAGCTGCGCATCGTGGGCACGCGGACCACCGCGCGGGCGTTCTCGAGCGCGCCGACGTCGGCCGGAGAGTGGCGGCCACCGCGGGTCAGAGGTGCGAGAGGACGTTGACGACCGTGCCGTCGGGGTCCTCGACGAAGAACCGGCGGACGCCCCAGGGCTCGTCGGTCAGCGGGTGCACGATCCGCAGGCCCCGCCGGACGGCCTCGGCGTGGACGGCGTCGACGTCCTCCACCTCCACGGAGAGCCGGGGCCGGTGGACCTCGGGATCCCAGGCGCTCTCGGCGTCCGTGCCCACGGTGACCTGCGCCGTCGGGTTGCTCGGCGAGCGGTACATGGTGAGGTCGTCCTCGTCCATGGCGACCTCGAAGCCGAGCAGGCCGGCATAGAAGCCGCGGCTCGCCCCGAGGTCCCCCGAGACGAGGTTGGGCACGCAGCGGCGGATGGTCATCGGGCGGATGGTGGCAGGGGTGGCGGCGTGGCGGTCTTGCTGGGGGTCGGCGCCGACGGGCCGGTGTGGGCGGTCGACGAGGACGCGCCGGTCGTCGAGGGGGAGCTCGCGCCGCTCGTGGGTGGGGGAGAGCGGCGGGGCGGAGACGAGGGGATGTCTCCGAGCGCGGAGCAGATCGGCCTGCGCGAGGTCGCGGCGGCGCTCCCGGCGGCGGACGCGGGGCTCGCGGGCTACGCCTCCGCACTACTCAACTGGCACCGCCGCCACTCCTTCTGCGCCAATTGCGGGGCGGCGACCGGGGTGGAGGAGGCGGGGCTCGCCCGCCGCTGCCCAACGTGCGGCCTCTCGCACCACCCGCGGGTCGATCCGGTGGTGATCATGCTCGTGGTGCGCGAGGGCGCGGTCCTGCTGGGGCGCCAACCGCGCTGGCCCGCGAAACGCTTCTCGGCGCTGGCGGGATTCGTGGGGCCGGGAGAGTCCCTCGAGGAGGCGGTCGCGCGTGAAGTCGCCGAGGAGGCCGGAGTCACCGTCGGCCCCCCGCGCTACGTCTCCTCGCAGCCCTGGCCGTTCCCGGCCTCCCTCATGCTGGGGTTCGTCGCGCCCTGGGCGGGCGGCGAGCCCGTTCGTCAAGACGACGAGCTCGAGGAGGTGCGCTGGTTCTCCCGCGGGGAGGCGGCCGCGGCCGCCCGTTCCGCCGACAGCTGGCAGCCGGCGCCGGACGGCACCCTCGGCCTCCCGCCCCGCACGGCGATCGCCCGCCGCCTGATCGACGGCTGGCTCGCGGGCTGAGCGCGACCCTGCCGCCAAGGGCGGTGCCGGAGACCGCCGGTCGGCCCGCGACTCGCTCGGGATCCTTCGGGTCGTCGGGGCGGTGCTCGCAGCCCGGGAACACGATGCCGGGCGTCTTATGTCCTCACCATCGCTCGCTTGATGTCGTGATGTTGCGCAGATAGGCTGAGTCCGTGCGGACCACCCTCACCCTCGACGACGATGTCGCTGCCGCACTCGTGCAACGCCGCACTGAGCGCGGCACGGGTCTGCGTCGTGAGGTCAACGAGCTGCTGCGCGCTGGTCTGGCCGCCGCGAGCCAGCCGGGCGCGAAGACGGGGGAGCCCTATGAGCTCCCGACGTTCGACCCCGGGCGCGCGCTCATCACCGACCTCCGGGCGCTGAAGGACCTCCTCGACGACGAAGACGACGAGCGCGCTCTGCGCAGTCGCGCGTGATTCTCGTCGACGTCAACCTGCTGGTCGACGCGACGATGACTTCCGCGCGCGACCATGACGCCGCGCGGTCCTGGCTACAGAACCAGTTGGGCGGAACCGCGCGGGTGGGGCTGCCGTGGCCGTCGATCACCGGATTCGTACGTGTGGTCGGACAACCTCGAGCCTGGGAGCGACCGCTTCCCGTCGGCGGAGCCCTGACCATCGTGCGCTCATGGCTCTCGCGTCGGTGCGCATGGATACCGGAGCCCGGGCCACGGCACCTCGACCTCCTCGAGACGCTACTCGGGCCGCAGCCCTCGGTGCGGCTCGTGACCGATGCGCACCTCGCCGCCCTCGCTGTCGAGCACGGCCTCGAGCTTTTCAGTCGCGATCGTGACTTCGCGCGCTGGGCCGACCTCGGCCTCCGGTCCCGCGACCCGCTGGGCTGACGGGGTCTACAGAGAGCCGGTGGGACGGGTGCTACGTTGTCGCACATGAAGGTCGGGGTGCGGGATCTACGCAACCGGACAAGCGAGATCGTCGCCGCCGTCCAGGCCGGGGAGACCGTGACGCTCAGCGTCCGCGGCGAGGCGGTGGCCGACATCGTCCCGCACCGGCGCCGGAGTCGGTGGCTTCCCGGCGGATGGCTCGGGGGGGAGCTCGAGACTCGGTCGGCCGACCCGGGACTGCGCCGGGATCTCGACGAGCTCGCGGGCGGGACCGTCGACGAGCTGTGAGATGAGCAGTGGGCTTCTCGACACGTCGGTCTTCATCGGCCGCGAGCAGGAGCGCGCGCTCGCCCCGCTGCCCGACCGGGTCGCGATCTCCGTCGTGACGCTCGGCGAGCTCGAGCTCGGCGTCCTCGCCGCCACCGATGCCGAAGTGCGACGCGGCCGCTCGGACACCCTCGACCTCGCGCGCGCAGCCGACCCGCTGCCGATCACCGAGGCGGTCGCCCGCCGCTTCGCCGGGATCGTCCACGACTGCCGCGGCGCCGGCGCCCGCGTCCGCATCCTCGACGCCCTGATCGGCGCCACCGCCGTCGAGCACGGTCTGCCGGTGGTGACCCAGGACGACGACTTCGACGCTATGGCCGCAGCCCACCCGGCGCTCGTGGTCGTCCGGGTGTAGACCGTCGACACGTCCCACGGCCTTTACAAGTCGGGGCGTTAGGGTAAAGGGATGCCGCGGATCTCGTCCAAGAACCAGGTGACGCTGCCGGTTGCCCAGATGCGCGCCGCCGGCGTTCGCGCGGGGGACGAGGTCGCCGTTCGCGTGGCCGGTGATGGCGAGCTGGTCGTGGCGGTGCGCGGTGCTCGTGTCCGCCGCCACGCCGGCATCGCGACCGGCATCTACGCTGCGGGCGAGCTGGAGGAGCTTCGAGACGAGTGGGAACGCTGATCCTCGACGCGAGCGTGCTGATCGGACTGCTCGACTCCGCTGATACCCATCACGAACGCGCCGTGACCGATGTTGAGTCAGCCGATCTGGCGGGCCACCGGCTCGTGGCTCCCGCCAGCGCCTACAGCGAAGCGCTCGTCGCGTTTGCCCGCGGCGGTCGTCTGGCCGATGCGCGTGACGCCGTCTCGGCGATGGGGATCGCCGTAGCTCCGCTGACGGCGGCGATGGCTGAGCGAGCGGCGAAGCTGCGTGCCGATCACAACAGGCTGCGACTGCCCGACGCGATGGTCGTGGCCTGCTCGCGCGAACTGGGTGGTCAGCTCTTGACCTACGACGACCGACTTGCCCGTCACGCCGACTGACACGTACCTGGAGGACGTGGGGAGCTGGGGCTCGCTCGGCGGCTGGACCGCGCTGCAACTGGCCGCTCGTGGGCGCGCAACGTCCGCTGTCGCGCTCGCGGCCGGGAGACGGGCGGCGACTTCTATCCCGCGATCACCCGTCGTCAGGCGGCGATGCACCAGGGGGGTGCGGGTGCTGACCGTCTCGCCCGGTCCGACCTGGACCTCCATCTGGACCGACCCCGACGGCTTCGCAGGAGCCGTCGCGACCGCTCAGGGCGTCACCCACCAGGAGCTGCTGCAAGCGATCCCGGCCGCGGCCGGGATGCACTCGGGCCAGCTCCTCGAACCCGCCCAGATCGCGTCCCTGATCACGTACGCCGCCTCGCCGCAAGCCAGCGGGATGACCGGGCACGACTATCCCGTCGACGACGGCGCGATCAAGACCATCTGAGGACAAGGTGACCACCTACGGGACGGCCGGCGCGTCGATCGACGTGTCTACGGAACGACATCCTCGACCGGTTCGCCGCGTGGTCCCGACGCCGTGCGCACGAGCTCCCGGGCGGGTTCGCGAAGCCTCGACGCGAGACCCGGGTCGATCTGCTCGACTTCGTCGATCAGAGCCGTGATCGCGTTGGCGAGGGCCGTGCTCAGGTCGCTTCGCCGAAGTCCCCGCACGAGCGTCTCGGCGAGCGTCTCCATGACGTCGGGCGGCAGGTCATCGACGCCACGGCCCTGGTGGGCTGGCAATCCATGACGCAAACATGCGAGCGAGACGACGTGATCGCGTACGCCGTTGACCATGTACAGCGCCTGCAGGTTGCGGTCCCGGGCGATGCTCGCTCGGGCATGCAACGCGTACAGCCATCCCATGCCGATCAGGGTCTCGGGCGTCGGCGACGACGAAGGCCTGGGCTTGTTCGCTTCACCGAAGAGCAGGCGGAAGGACGCGCCGGACGCCGCGAACGTCTCCCACGGCCAGAACGAGAGATCGACCTGCATCGAGCTGGGCAGCAGAAACACGCGAAAGAGCGTGCTCTCAGACCACACGTCGAGATGATCAACGGCGCCGTGGTCCTTATACATCCACCCAGTCCAGGCGTCACCGACATCTGCGGGCTCCAGGCCGGCGGCCAGACGGAACGCGAGGTCGATGTCCGACCACTCGTCCTCACGATGGGCGGCCGCCGACCCGACGATCGCCGCAGCCCTGATTCGTTCATCCACCCGCGCAGCCGCGACGAGGCATTCGCGGAGGTCGCGCCGCTCTGCCTGGCTGAACACAGGCCGATCGTAGGAGCAGCGGAGTGCCGTTGCGGATGACCAGGGTCTGCTCCATGCGGGCGTCCCCGGCGCCCGCTACGGCCAGTCGAGCCGTTCGGCGAGCTCAGCGGGTCCGAGTTCGAGCAGTCGGCTTCGCCGGACAGGCTTGTATTCGCCGTCGTGTAGCGCGAGCCAGGTGACCGTTCGCTCGGCGGGGTCGACGAAGAGCACCTCGTCGACGTGGTGCTCCGCGTAGAACGAGAGCTTCTGCCAGCTCTCATCGCCCGGGGAGAGGATCTCCACGACGATTGCGGCCGTCGAGAGCCACACGCCGGCTGCTCCGGGCCGGTGCAGTCCTCCGTCCGGCACGCGGAAGTCGTGCTCGGACTCGCCGAGGTTGAACTCGCTCATCGCGGCCAGGAGCCCGGCGTCGCGGGCTGGGCCGTCGAGCAGGACGGCGAGCTGCTGAGAGATCCGCGCGTGCTCGAAGCTGGGGCCGGGAACCATGTGCCGGACACCCTGCCAGACCTCGTCAAGGCGATCCACGCCCGCTCGGCGACGACGCTCGAGCAGCGCCTCGAGCTCCGGTGGAGGCGCGCCAAGCACAAGCATTGCCATGCCGCCAAGCCTAAGCGATTCGTCGGGCGCGATTCGCGCCGCCTCCGGCGGCGCGCGGTCCTGACTGCGCGCGGTGCGCAGCCATCGCTGGCGACGAGCCGCGTCACCGCCGTGCGACGGGTCGCGGATGCTGCTGATCATGTGAGTGTGTTGGCGGCGCGGTGAAGGTCGCCGCGGTAGACGATCCGTGCGATCCGGCGGCCGTGCGCGGCGCCGGCCGGGAGCTCGTCCAGGGCCAGCTCGCGATACAGGACGCGCAGCTCGCCGATGCGCAGTCGCCGCCATGGCGCACGGCCGCTGAGGGCGCGGTCATCGGCGTTGGCTGGCAGCGCGGCCAGCGTCTGCTTGATCGCGCTGACCAAGCGCTTGCGGTCGACTGCGCTGAGGTTGCGTAGGTCGCGCTGTGCGCGCCGACTGAGCTCGACGTGAGCGCCTGCCACGGTGGGTCTACGCGCCGTCGGTCCCGTCGAGTTCGGCGACGACGTCAGCCAGCGGGCGGGCGCGTCCGCGGCGGCCGTCCTCGTCGGCTTCGGCCATGCTGGCGACGTACTCGGGTGCGTTGGCGAGGATGAAGTCCTCCAGCGCGTCCTCGTCGATCGGGCTGAGGACGGCGACGGGCTTGCCGTGGCGGGTGACCAGCGCGGGCCGACGCGAGCGCTCCAGCTCGTCGACGATCTCGCTGGAGCGACGCTGCAGTTCTCTGATCCCGTAGGTCTGCACCGCGCCTCCTCCAAGGCCATACGTACAAGTGACGCACACCATAACGCGGGACGGAAAGCACCCGGATGAGAGCTACGTGAGGCAGCCGAATGGGAGCGGAACGAAGCACGAGGCGAGACTGACCTGGTACATCCACATCGGGCAGTCAGGACTTGCTTCGAGCGTCGATCTGGCGCGCCGCACGACGCCCCCGGTCCCGGATTTCAGTTCGCACGGTGCCGCCTGCGGGCGTAGCAGGTGGCGATGCGGCAGGCGAGACTATGCAGAATCTCGGCGGCGGCGAGCTGGACCGTCAAGGGCCGCGACGGGACAGTCGGAAGCAGTACACGGTGCCGAAGGGCAGCGATCCGCGCCCGTTCGAGGGCCAGCCGGTTAGTAGATCGTGACGCGCTGGCGGTCGATTGCCACGCAGCGGCGGTCCTTGACGATGTAGACCTCGACGTAGTGGTTGCCGCGGTAGGCAGTGGGCTCGGAGTGGTGGGCGTTGCCGAGCTCGATCTGCCCACGCAGAGCGTTCAGCCGTGCGGCCTCCTCGCCGTCGTTACGCACTTTCCAATAGACGTCGTAGGGCTGCGGGACAGTGCAGCGCGTGATCTCGAACGCGAGCGAGCGGTTCTTGCCGACACGATTGCCGTGCCGGGCGAGCTGGTAGCCGAAGAGGCGGTCGCTCTTCTTGCGGACACGCCCGCGGACGACGACCTTGTGTCCGGCGCTGAGCGATATCGGGAAGCCGCGGTCGGTCTCGATGTCCTGTTCGGAGTCGGCGGTGTGCGCCGAGAACGAGGCGGCTTCGGTGAGCGCCTTCGCCGCGGGCGGCTTGCAGAACCTCGTCCCGAACAGCTCCTGCCACGCCTTGACGCTCGCCTCGACGCCGCCGCTCTGGGGCAGGTCGTACGCCTTGCGGGCCTTCGCGGCGTAGTCGTGAATCTTGTTCCGGAAGGTCGCGTACTCCTCCTGGTTCCACCTGTCATGGAAGTTCTGCGACGGGCAGCTCGGGTCGATGAGCGTCGGTAGCCACGGCCGCGCCTGGAGCCACGCATCGAGGTCCTCGATGATCGTCACGAACGCCGTCGGCAGGTCGATGTAGCAGCCGGGGGAGAGCAGCTTGCACGTCTCGGACACCTGCTCAGCGAGCAGGAAGCTCAAGACGACCGACCGCACCGAGAACGTCTGCTTGAAGTCGCGCACGTACTTCATCACCCGGATCACCTCGACCAGCCGGCGCGAGGTGATGCGGTCGCGCGCGTCGAGCCAGTCGTTGAAGCCCTCCGGATTGGTGTTCTCCAGCTTGTTCTCGGACCGATTCGTGATCCAGTGACCGTCGTCGCGGAACCTTGTTCATCACCTCGGGATCAACGTTCCCGGGCATCGCCTTGAGCATCGATTGGTCCTGGAGGATCTGCGCTTTGAGATCGTTGAGGTCGGACTCGACGATGTTGCGGACTCTCGCGGTCGATGGCTCCTTGAAGCCCTTGATCTTCAGCTCGCCGACGTCGGGGCGATCATCGTCCGAGCGTTTGGTCTTGAACTTGAAGTTCGGGGCGATGACCTGCTCCATCAGCAGCGACGCGCTGATCGCCTTGAGCATGTTGTTGACCGCCACGCGGACCTCGTCGTCACCCGCTTCGGGCTGGGCGATGAGGTTGGTGAACTGCGCGTGTGTCTTGTTGGGGCTGTCGCGCGTCGCGCGGCCGATGATCTGCACGATCTCGGTCAGCGATCCGCGGTAGCCGACCGTCAGCGCATGCTCGCAGTATGGCCAGTCGAAGCCCTCCTTGGCCATGCCGAGCGCGATGATCAGGTCGATGTCGTCGACCTCGGTCATCGTTCGCAGGTACTCGACGATCGTGGCTCGCGCGCGCGGCTCGTCGTTGACCAGGTCGGCGACCTTGATCATCTTGCCGTCGGCGTTGCGTCGTACGAGCAGGACGCCCTGCTCGTCTTGATGGTCGACGGCGCCGAACGCGTCGATGATCTCGTCGACCTCGCGCAGCTTGTCTTTCGTCGACTCGCCGGACTGCACGCTGGGGATGTGCAGGATCGTCTTCTTGTCGGTGTCGAGGACCTCGCCGATAGCGTCGGTGTAGCGACCCTGATAGAAGTGGTAGCCGATTCCCAGCGACTTCAGGTGCGTGTAGCCGTCGAGCTGCTCGTAGTAGTTGTAGGTCACCTTCCTGAAGCGGGCCTCGTCAGCGGGCTCGAGCACGGGGATGGCGTCGCCGCGGAAGTAGGAGCCGGTCATGGCGACGACGTGTGCGTTCGTGTTCTGTATGACGGACCTGACCAGCTCGCCCAGCCGGCTCGCGTCTGAAGCTGACACGTGGTGGAACTCGTCGACGGCGAGGAGGACCCGGTCGAACGCGCCTTCGTCGATCGCGTCGTGGGCGAAACGCAGCGTCGCGTGCGTGCAGACCAGTACCGCTCCAGGTCCGTCCAGGAACGTCTTGACAGCGTCGACTTTGGCCCGATCGGACCCGGGCGAGCATAAGTTGTGCTCCGGCTCCACCTCCCAGTCGGCGAAGAACCCCGCCTCTGTCAGCTTCGTGCTCGCGAACGACGCCCCGATTGAGCGCTCCGGCACGGCGACGATGACCTTCTTCAGGCCCTGATTGAAGAGCTTGTCGAGGGCGATGAACATGAGCGCTCGCGACTTGCCGGAGGCCGGGGGCGCCTTGAGCAACAGGTACTGGCTGCCGCGGGCCGCGTAGGCCTTGGTCTGCATCTCGCGCATACCGAGTGCGTCGGTCTTGGTGCTGCCGCCGGTGTTCTGGTATGTGACGTGGACGAGGTTGGGCATCTCAGGCAGACGCTTCCGCACTCATCGACTCGTATAGAGCGAAGAGGCGCTCCAGGCGCTGGTCGTCGGTCGGCTTCGGTGCCAGGCCATAGAGGCCGTCGATGGTCGCGTCGAGCGCATCGTGGGCGTGCTCAAGGTCCGCGGGTATGCCATCCGGAAGGTACATCGCGCCGAGCGAGCGGTCGGCATGATGCTCGCGAGCCTCGAGCACAGCCATCGCGTGCTTGGTCAGCCGAAGCTTGTCCTCGGCCGAGAGCGCCGGCACCGGGAGTGTGTTGTAACAGAGCACCGCGGAGTAGCGGTAGTCGGTCTTGATCTTGCCGCCCACCGTCGCGATCCATGCGGTGTGCAGCCGGGACTGCAGCAGCGCGAACAGCCAGGGCTCGGCGCCGTAGATTGCGTTGGCCGCGTTCGAGATCACCGTGCGCGAGTCGAGGAAGTCCATCGGGATTACCTCGCGACGCTCGGACGAATGGATCGGCACGATGATGGAGGTGCCGTCACGGTGGGCGCGCTGCAGGAACCGATACGGCCGGTCGGCCATCGCCTGAGCGGTTGTAGAGCCGCGCAGCCGCATCGCCCGGACCTGCTCGGCGCGACGCGCGATCGGTCCGATCGCCAGCGCCCGGCCGGCGTCGGCGTCCCGGATCCACAGGCAGTAGCGAACACGACCGCCCAGCATCTCGGTCGCCCCTGCGTATCGGCGGATGAACTCCTCGGCGCGGGAGTCTTCGGCGAGCATCTCTTCGCGTTCGGCCTCGGTGAGGTTCAGATGGCCGCCGTCAGTGGGCTTGCTTCCGAACACCATCGCCGGCAGATCCGACAGGGGCGTCCTGCGCTGGTGGACGATCGTGTTGTAGGCGGTTGGCAGCAGGTACGGGCCGATGTTCGCCACCCGCTGGGCGCGATCACCGGCGAACAGCAGCCGCTCCTTCGCTGGGCGCGCGGAGAGGCCGACGATCGCGCAGGTGACGCCCGCGTTGCCGCGGGCCTGGTTCGTCCACCGGAACGACTGGTGCGCGAACGCGATCTCTACGTCCTCGGCGAAGATCGTCGGCCACATGAGGCCGACGTGGTCGCCCTGCGAGACGGAGTTCGTCGTCACGAACGCCAGCTCGGCACGACCGTCGGCGACATACCGCGCACCCTTGAGAAACCACAGCGCGATGTAGTCGAGGTTCTTCGGGTAGCGGGTCGTGCCGAAGTAGTCGACACACTCAGCTTTCTGCTCGGCCTTTTGCATCGAGGAGCCCAGGTAAGGCGGGTTCCCGATGACGTAGAGCTCGCCGTCGTCGTGCTTCGGACAGACGTCGTCCCAGCTCAGCCGGGTTGCGTTGCCGGAGACGATGTCGCCCGAGTCTTTCAGCGGGATCAGAGGGATCTCCGCGCCGAACAGCTCGCGGAACTCGGCGTTCATCTGGTGCTTGGCCAGCCAGAGCGCGAGGATGGCGACCTCGTGCGCGAAGTCGTCGATCTCGATTCCGTAGAAGCTCTCGAGCTTGACTTCTGAGACCTTGAACAGGGCGGCCGTGGATGGGTCAATCTCCGTCATGCGCCGTAGGGCGCGGTGCTCAAGCCGCCGCAGCTCTTTGTACGAGATCACGAGGAAGTTTCCCGACCCGCAGGCCGGGTCGAAGACCCGGACCTTGGACAGGCGCGTGACGAAGCGACGGACCTTGGGAACGGTGTCAGCGGCGCCGAGCTCCGCCTCCAGCGAGTCGAGGAACAGCGGCCGGATGACCTTCATGATGTTCGCAACGCTCGTGTAATGCATCCCGAACGCCTCACGCTGCCCCGGATGCACGACCGCCTGGATCATGGAGCCGAAGATGTCCGGGTTGATCTGGGACCAGTCGAGCGTGCCCGACTCCATGATCACCCCGCGGGCCTTCGCGGTCAGCCGTGGCGCGGGCGACTCGGTGCCGAACAGGTTGCCGTTCACGTAGGGGAAATGACGCAGGTGGGCCGCTACACCCACACGCTCCGCGTCGGAGCGATCGAGTAGCGCGAAGAGCGTGTCCAGGAAGGCCGCGGTGTCGTGGCCGGAGGGCCGCGTGTAGGAGCCGACGGCGTTGGTGAAGCAGCCGTGGGGGAAGACGCCGGTGTCCTCCGCGAAAAAGCAGAACAACAACCGCGAGAAGAACACGTTGAGACCGCGGATGTCAGCGTCGGTCTCGATCGAGTTGGCCTTGATGATCTCGTCGTAGAGCCGAGCCATTCGCTCAGCGGCCTTGACGTCGGCGTAGTGCAGGTTCTCGAGCTGCGTCTTCTCGATCCCGGCCCACGGCAGGAAGAACGCCGCGTTGCCGCCGAGCTCCGTGAGGTTGATGTCGAGCGTGTCCGCCGTGGTGGTATCGACCGCAACGAGGTGCAGCGCGTCGCGCACGATCAGAAAGCGTGGCCGCTCCCGCATGACGCGCTCGTCGCGCCGGGCGTCATCGACGGCGGCATGGACATCCTCGCCGGCCTGGAGGTAGCGGTCAAACACCCGACCCTTCCACAGCGTCTCCCCGGCGCGCGAGGACCGGTTGTAGGTTCCCGATCGCAGGCGGCTGAGCGCGGCCTTCGGGATCCCATAGGCCAGCAGCAGCGAGTGGATGAGCGTTGGCCCCTCGGAGAGGTCGAGTTGTGCGACGCGCTCCTCGACCTCCTGCAGGTTCATCGCCCGCCCACGCTACCTTGGCCTCCCGGGGCGCGGAATCGTGCAAGCGCATCAGTCCAACGCAAGCAGCGGAAGCGACGGCACCGCATCACAGCACCCGCGCAACGTGCTTCGCACCTTGACCGGCCCGGATGTAGCCATCGAGCGTGCGGCGGTCTTCGTGGCGGGTGACGTCGGCGATCTGGGCGGGAAGGTAGCCGTCGCGCGCCGCCTGGGTGGAGAACCCGGATCGCAGCGAATGTCCGGCGAAGTCGCGGGGGTCAAGGCCCGCGGCGCGTGCGCGGCGCTTGATGATCAGCGCGACTGACTGCGCCGAGAGGGGGGAGGACACCGCTCCCGATCGCGTGACTCGGCGGGCGAGCGGGCCGTCGGTGAGCCCGGCGTGGTCGATCCATGCGCGTACCGCGCGCACGGGGCATGGGTTCGGCGTCTGGGCGTAGGCAAGCAGGAAGCTGTGTCCTTCGCCGGTCTGGTCGGTCTTCGAATGACGGCAGGCGGACGGTGAGGCCATCGTGGTGAGGGGAGAGGTGCTCGACGCCGATCGCGACGAGCTCCGAGCGGCGTAGCCCCAGCGCGAAGCCGACGAGCAGCAGCGCGCGGTCGCGCAGCCCCGCCGGCGTGCTCGGGTCGATCCGGTCAATGAGCTCCAGCAGCGGGCCGCGTAATAGCGCGACCTTCTTGGCCCGAGTTCCGCAGCTCCTGGGGCTGGTAGGGGTTGAAACGGCATGTGAGCAGGCGGTTTGTTGTCCCGAACGGGTGTTCGGCGTGTATCTAGGCCGGTGCGGGCTGGTCAGGCGGCTGCGACGCGGCCGGCTCGGCGGCGGCGAGCGCGAGGAACAGCGGCGGGTCGGGGACGCCGAGGGCGCGCAGGATGTCGCGCTGGCGGGCGGTGATCTCGGTGCGCTGGCGGCTGGTGCCGGCGGGGCCGGTGAAGGTGCCCAGGTGCATGCGCTGCAGCTCGTCGCGCAGGTTGCGCCAGGTCTGGGCGGTCTGGGTCTCGGCGATGCGGATCAGCAGCAGCGCCAGCCAGCAGAGGATGACGTGGGCGCGGATGCGGTCTTCCTTGCGGTGGCGGACGGGGCGCAGGTCCAGCGCCAGCAGAGGATGACGTGGGCGCGGATGCGGTCTTCCTTGCGGTGGCGGACGGGGCGCAGGTCCAGCGTGGTCTTCATATCGCGCCAGCCGCGCTCGACTTCCAGCAGCACACATGACGGGTCGGCGACAAGGATCGTGCAGCCGCGCTCCCAACGGCGTGCTGAACGCGCTCGCGCCGCATGCTTCGCCCGCGCTCTCACGACCTGCTCAACGACTCTCATCGGCGTGCTTCCCGACGTCTCCTGCGGGGCGGCTGCCGGGGTTCCGGTCTCAACGCTCGATAAGGCCGCTTATGTGCACCACAGCGGGTCGCTCATCGTGCGCAACCCGTGGCACGTCAGGGAGCGATCAGCTCGACCTCAGGGAAGTAGGTCCTGACCCGGCTGGCGTCGCGCGTGAGCAGGACGAGCTTGGCTACCGCGGCGTGCGCTCCGATGAAGAAGTCCGGCAGCGGAACGGTGCGTGGCCCGCCTGCCTCCCGATACTGCGAAAATGCCTGGGCGACGCGCCACGCCGCAGTAAACGGCAGGTTCAGGCGCTTCACTCCGACGCCACCCAGCGCTCGCTCGAGCCGCTCCTGGGTCGAGTACCCCGCGGCGATCTCGGCGTAGACCACCTGGTTGATCGCCACCGCGCCTGCATCGGCGGCCTGCGCGAGATGCTCCTCCGACCATGCGCGCCATCCGGACGGCGCTATGACGTCCAGCAGGACGCTCGAGTCGACGAGCGTGGTGTGCGTCACGCCCCGCGCGTCAGGCGCAGGACCGCCTCGGCCGCCATCCCGCTGTCACCGCTGTCACGCAGCCGAGCCACCAGCTCGGCTCCGCGTGTCCGGCCGGCCAGGGGCCGCACCACGGCGCCATCGTCACCCGCCACCACCTCCACCTCGGATCCGGGCGAAAGGCCGAAGCGCTCGCGCAGCTCCTGCGGGATCGTCACCTGCCCCTTCGTGGTCAGACGCATGGTAAGAACGCTAGCAGTAGTACCAGCCGAGATCGCCGACACCCTCTCGTGCTGGCTCCTAGCGGATCTCCACTCGCGAGCAGCCGCGCAGCCCGGCGACGACTGCGGCCTCCTCGGCGAGGTCCACCGGCGGCCCGAGCCACTCGGGCGTGATCTCGAGCAGCTCGCCCTGCTTGCGCGAGCGCCACAGCCCGGCGAGGGCGCCATCGTGCAGGATCACCATGGGCCGGCCGACGGGCGGGAACAGCTTCTTGCGGATCGTCGGGTCGGGCACCAGCGCGTCGCGGTCGGGCTGGGCGACGTAGGGATCGAATCCGCCGAGCAGGCGGATCCCGCGAGTGGGCGGCGGCGCCTCGAGCCTCCCGGCGTCCGCGGCGAGGATCCAGCGGCGGCTGCCGCCGACCCTTCACCGCCTCGAGCTCGTCCTCGATCATCCCGAGCAGGGCCTTGGCGTGTGCCGGCGCGGTCTGCCCCCAGGACGCCAGGTGCGAGTGGGTGGCCGGCCCGTAGCAGCGCAGGAAGCGCCGCGCGAGCTCCTCCCGGGCGTCGTCCAGCGCCATCTCCGGCTCGGCGGCCAGCGCATAGGTCGCCTTCTCCGGCATCTCGGTCACCCCGAGCGGCCCCAGCGCCCGCCACAAGCCCGGGCGCACGTGGTGGCTCTGACAGCCCCGGCACCACGGCAACAGCCCGGCCGGCAGGCGCTCGCGTAGCGCCTGATGGAAGGCGTCGCGGTCGAGCGGGCCGCCGGCGAGTCCATCACGCGCCGCGGCGCCGACCCGGTCGAGCGCCTCGCGGACGGAGAACCCCTCCGCCTGGACCTCCTTCGCGGGGTTGGTCCCCACGAGCGCCTTGAGGCCGTCATCGTCGGGCACGAGCGCGCGGGTGAAGACCGCCACGTCGGCCCGGGGCACGACGTACGGCGCTCCGCGCATCGCGTCGACGACCACGACCTCCTCCGGAGCGAGCTCGCCGTCGGAGCGAGCATGCAGCGCCACCGCCGCCCAGCCCGGCGGGAACTCCTGCACGCCGCACGCGGCGACCGCGGTCAGCGGGTCCGTGTGCGCGTGGAGATGGTGGCCGGCGAGACGGAACGCGAGGGCCTGGTCGGTCTCGACGCTGAGCATCGCCGCCGACGCTAGCCCGCTCCTCAGCCTTCGCCTACCCCGCGAAGTCCGCCTCTAGAGCGCGCCGAGGCAGCGCTCGAGGTGGGGATTGACCTCCGCGGGACGGGTGAGGTTCGGAGGTGTCCTCGTAGTACAGGCGCTGTCCGTTCGCGTCGGCGTGCGGCATCAGCAGTGAATCAGAGCGCCGCGGCCGGACGGCTACCCTTCGAGGTCCGGCGGGTCGCCCACTCGGCCGACGGCGCATCGCGCGACGTAGCCGGGCCCTCGGGCCCGGTGGCCGGGAGTGTCAAGCCGCCCAGGCAGACACACGAGTCCTGGGACGTAGGAAGTAAGTGGCGATCGCTGATCCGGCAGACCGGGCGAGCCTGACGGCTCGTCCGGCTACTGCCGGAACTCGCGTAGCCCGAAGCCGTCCACCCACCGAGACAGCGCGCGCAGGATCAGCGCCAGCGAGGCGAACGCGAAGCCGGCGCCGACCACGCCCCTCTCCGTCGCTGCGCCCACGAGCGCCACGCCCGGCGCGACCGCGGGCAGGAAGGGGCGCAACACGATGCGACGCGGTCGGCGCCGGGGCTCCTCCCCGGGTCCGGCGTCTCCGCTGGTGTCGACGAGCAGCGTCACCGGCGGGCCCGTCCGTCCTGCTTACCGGCGCCCACCGCCGAACAGCGACAGGAAGAACAGGAAGATGTTGAACACGTCGAGGAAGATCCCCGCTGCGATCGGCACGGAGGACTCCATGCCCGAGCGGCGCAGCCGGTTGAAGTCGAGCACCGTGTAGCCGCCGAAGATCAGCAGCCCGAGCACGGCGTAGATGATGTTGCCGCCCGGGATCGCCGCGAACAGCATCACGATCCCGAACAGGATGAGCCCGAGCAGCGCGAAGAAGAAGTAGCGGTAGTAGGCGGAGAGGTCGCGCCGCGTGGCGTAGCCCGCCGTTCCCAGCGCGCCCACGAAGAGCCCGGTCGCGCCCGCCGACTGCCAGAGCGCGGACGGCTCGGCCCGGGCGTACTGGTTGAGCACCGGCCCGACGGCCACGCCCAGGGCGAGCCCGACCCCGAAGAGCAGCGCGATGGCGAGCTGCTCGTGCCCGCGCGCAGCGGCGAACTGGAGGCCGAACAGCGCCCCGAAGGCCACGAGGAACAGCAGGAGCCCGGTGCCGCCCGACAGGTTCCGACCCAGGTACGCGCCGCCCGCCGCGAAGGCGACGGTGACGGCGACGAGGCCCATGGTCTGGCCGAACACGGCCCGGGTGTCGTCACGGCTGAGGGCGCGGCCTCCGGCAAGGCCACCAGCGACGGACTGACTGCGAAACGAGGACATGATGGAAGTATGCCGCTCGGAGCCGGACGTTTCGGGGATCTGGAAGCCCGGCGGGTGGCGGTCCTCGATGATCCTTCCGGAGGCGCCCTTCTGGCGCGACCCTACTGCCGGTCGAGCGCGGGCAGACCGTCGATCGAGCGGGCGTTGGTCTCCGCCCGCCGCCGGGCCAGCGCGTCGGGCCCGCCCACCCGCAGCCGCTTCTCCGCCGACAGCCGGTAGTGCTCGCGCTCGCCGGCGGGCTCCATGAGGGGCACCCCGTACCCGCAGGACTCCGCGATCCGCTCCACCTCGATCCGCACGACCGCGCGCACGGCCTCCGGCGGCCCGAGCGCGGCCCCGGCGAAGGCGCCGAGCAGTTCGGCGTGACCGGTGTCGTCGGGGAAGGCGACGTCCCCGCGCCCGTACAGGCGCAGGATCCGCGGCGGCCCCGAGAAGGCGCACAGCATCACGACGATCCGGCCGTTCTCGCGCAGGTGGGACACGGTCTCCGCCCCCGACCCGCCGAAGTCCACGTAGGCCACCGCGTGGGGCCCGAGCACCCGCAGCGTGTCGATTGGCCCCTTGGGCGAGACGTTCACGTGGCCGTCGTCGCCGCGCGGGGCGGTGGCCACGAAGAACATGGCCTGGCGGCCGATCCAGGCCTCGAGCCGCGCATCGATCTCTTGCAGGACCTTCCCGCATCCCACCGTATCCAGGTCCACCTTGCCCGGGACGGGCACGACGCCGGCCTACGGAAGCCGTTTCCCGCGCCGGCGGGCCTGGTACACGCAGGCCATGCTCGACCCCGAACGCGTCGCCGAGATCGAAGGCAAGCCTGTCGTCGACTCCGACGGCACCGACATCGGCACGGTGGCCGACGTCTACCTGAACTCCTCCGACGACCGGCCGGCGTGGGTTGCCGTGGAGGACGAGGACACCCGCGTGCTCGCTCCCCTCGACGGCGCCCGGTACGAGGACGAGACGCTCGTCGTCGACCACCCCGTCGACCTCGTGCTCGACGCGCCCGCGGCCGCCGGCGAGGGTGGCGTGCTCGCCCCCGAGGAGGAGCAGGCCCTCTACGCCCACTACGGGCTGCACGACTCGGCCCTGCGCGAGGACACCGGCCGCCCGGCCAACCTCGACGCGACGCCGTAGCGCGGCCCCGTCTTCGCCCCGCGGGCTGCCTAGACTCCCGCCCCCTCATGGCGAAGGCGAAGCCCCGGCCCGTCCGTATCGAGCAGCGCGGCGCGTTCGCCGCGATGCAGAAGCTCGAAACCCGCTCCAGCGAGCAGCTCGAGGCCGAGACCCGCTTCAAGGCGGCCGCCCAGGCGATCCTCGGCGCCCGCGCCGCCGAGCGCTACGACGCGAAGGCGGCCCGGGCGCACTTCCAGAAGTCCATCGCCGCCGCCCGTCCGCAGGAGCGCATGCAGCTCCGGCGCATGGCCGACGCCTCGCTCGCCCTCGCCGAGCGTCGCGCCGGGGACCTCAAGCAGGCCGTGGAGCGCCTGGGCCAGGAGCCGCCCTCCTCGCGCCAGCTCCTGGGCCTGCGGATCATGGGCCTCGTCGCCCCGCCGCCGTCGGCCGGGCGCCTCGCGCGCGCCCGCGGGATACTCGCCCTCCTCGGGGCGGTCGTCGTCCTCCTCGCCCTCGGGCTGGGGATCGTCGAGCTCGTCTCCCTGCCCTTCGGCGGCGTCTCGCTCGGCGGCGGGATCTTCCTGGGGATCCTCGTCGTGCTGATCGCCCTCGGGGTGCTCGTCCTCCTCGGACGGCGCAAGCAGCGCCGGCTGACCCGGGAGCGGGCCGAGGCCACCGCCGAGCGGGCGGCCGGCGCCCGCTAACGGCTGCTGATCCGCGCGGAGTCGATGACGACGGGGTCCTCAGGGACGCCGTCGCCCGCGGGGTTCGTGGGGATGGAGCCGATCCTCGTGGCGACGCCGATCCCCTTCACGACCCTGCCCAGCACGGCGTAGTCCGGGGTCAGGCCGGCCGAGACCGTCGCGTCCTTCGCCGTGACGATGAAGAACTGCGAGCCCGCGGTCCCGCGCGCCTCGGGTCCCGCCTTCGCCATCGCCACCGTCCCGCGCGTGTAGTGGACCGAGCGCCGCGGCGGCTCGACGGTCTTGTAGCCCGGGCCGCCGGTGCCGTCGCCGCGCGGATCGCCGCCCTGGACCACGAAGCCCTGCACGACGCGCTGGAAGGAGAGCCCGTCGTAGAAGCCCTTGCGGGCCAGGGAGGCGAAAGAGGCACTGGTCTTCGGAGAGCCCTTGACGTCGAGGCGGATGACGATCGTGCCGCAGCTCGTCTTCAACGTCGCGGTCCAGGTCTTCCCGGGATCCAGACGGGCGCGGGGCGGCCGGAGGGCCTTGACGCGCTTGGCCCCGGGCCTGGCGACCACGCGACAGCCCGAGGTGGTCCGCGCCGGCGCCTTGGCGGCCTGCGTCCTCGCCTTGGGCGGCGCGGAGGCCTGCTTCTTCTCCGTCGCCGAGCCGCAGGCCGCGAGCACCACGGCGAGCACGCCAAGGACCGCGAGGAGACGCCGCACGGCGGGTCAGGATAGGGGGCGCCGGAGGCGAATAGCGACACATACTCCGGCGTGGTCCTCCCTAGCCTCCCGGCCCCGATGGCTTCCCGCCGCGTCCGCCTCATCGTCAACCCCTCCGCCGGCGGCGGGCGGGCGGCGCGGGTCCTGCCCGAGGTCCAGGACGCACTGCGCGCGCACGGCCTGCCCGTCGTCACCTCGCCAACCCGAAGCCTCGAGCACGCCCGGGAGCTCGCGCGTGAGGCGGCCGCCGAGGGCGAGGTGGCCGCCGCGCTCGGCGGGGACGGGCTGGCGGGCGCGGTCGCGGGAGCCCTCATCGGGACGGACGGCGTGCTCGGGGTCCTGCCCGGCGGTCGCGGTAACGACCTCGCCCGCGTCCTCGGGATCCCGCGCCGGCCGCGAAAGGCCGCCGACGTGCTCGCCCGGGGGGCCGAGCGCCCCCTCGACCTCGCCGAGGTCGACGGCGCGCCCTACTGCGGAATCGCCTCCTGCGGCTTTGACTCCCACGTGAATCGCATCGCGAACGCCGCCCCGGCGCGCCTGGGCAACCTCGTCTACCTCTACGGCACGCTCCGTGCGCTGGCGGCGTGGACCCCGGCGCACTTCTCCCTCGAGCTCGACGGGAGGGCGGGCGAGCTCACCGGCTACGCGGTCGCGGCGGCGAACTCGGGCACGTACGGCGGGGGGATGCGCCTCGCCCCGGACGCCCGGCTCGACGACGGCCTGCTCGACGTGGTGACCACCGGCGACGTCTCCAAGCGCCGTTTCCTGGCCCAGCTCCCGAAGGTCTTCCGCGGTACGCACGTGAACAACCCCGAGGTGGTCGTCGCCCGCGCAGGGGAGCTCCGCATCGCCGCGGATCGCCCCTTCACCGTCTACGCCGACGGCGACCCGATCGGCGATCTGCCGGTCACCGTCCGCGCGCTGCCCGCAGCCGTCCGCGTGATCGCCCCGTGAGGCTGCTGGGCGCGAAGCTCGCCCTCGCGCGGGCCGTCGGGGTGCTCGCGCGCCGGGCGGGCCGCGGCGGGACGAGCCTGCCGGGGAAGGTCCTGCTGCGGATGGAGCCGGGGGCGCTCGAGGCCCTGGCCGGGCGCCTGGAGAACGGCGCCGCGGTGATCTCGGCCACGAACGGCAAGACGACAACGGCCGGGATGGCCGCGGAGATCCTCGGGCGGGCGGGGCACGTTCTCGTCCACAACCGCGCGGGGGCGAACATGGCCGGCGGGGTGGCCTCCGCCCTGCTCGACGCCGCCCAGGTGGGCGGAGGCGGGATCCGGACGGCGGGCGACCTCGGGCTCTTCGAGGTCGACGAGTTCTGGCTCGAGGAGGTGACGACCGCGCTGCGGCCCCGGGCGCTGCTGCTCGGCAACCTCTTCCGTGACCAGCTCGACCGCTACGGAGAGCTCGACTCGATCGCCGAGCGGTGGAGGCGCGTGGCGAGCACCCGCCCGTCCGGCTCCGCCCTCCTGCTCAACGCCGACGATCCTGCCGTGGCCGACCTCGGTCGTGGCCAGGAGGACGTGACGTACTTCGGGGTGGAGGATCCGGGCGTCGCCCTGCCCGGCATGCAGCACGCCGCCGACGCCAAGCACTGCCGTAACTGCGGCCACGCCTACGTCTACGCCGTGGTCTTCCTCGCCCATCTCGGGCACTACCACTGCCCGAGCTGCGGGCGGATGCGGCCGGCGCCGACCGTCGCCGCCGAGCGTGTCGTGCTCCACGGCACGCGCTCGGCCGAGCTCACCCTCCGCGCGTCCGGGCAACGGGTAGACGTCGCCCTCCCCCTTCCCGGGCTCTACAACGTCTACAACGCGCTCGCGGCCGCGGCCCTCGCCCTGTCGCTCGGGGCGACGCTCGAGCAGGTCCGGGCCGGCCTCGAGGGCGTCTCGGCGGCCTTCGGGCGCGCGGAGACCGTGGCCGTCGCCGGGCGTCCGCTCCAGATCCTCCTCGTCAAGAACCCCGCGGGGGCCAACGAGGTGCTGCGGACCCTCGCGCTCGAGGGCGAGGAGCTCGAGCTCCTCGGGATCCTGAACGACGGGATCGCCGACGGTCGCGACATCTCCTGGGTGTGGGACGCCGACTGGGAGGTGCTCGCCGGCCGCATCGCGCGCGTGACGTGCGCGGGGACGCGCGCCGGCGAGCTCGCCCTGCGGCTGAAGTACGCGGGGATTCCCCCCGAGCGCCTCCACGTCGTGCCCGAGGTGTCCGCGGCGCTCGACGCGGCCGTGGGCGCTGACGGGGCGGGGACCGTCCACGCCCTGCCGACCTACACGGCGCTGCTCGCGCTGCGCGACGAGCTCGCGCGCCGCGGCCTCGCACCGCGCTGGAGCGAGGCATGACGGCGGATGTCGTGGCCTGGCACGACCTGGAGTGCGGGGGCTACACCGCCGACCTGCGCCTCTGGCGTGAGCTGGCGGCGGAGGCCGGCGGCTCCATCCTCGACGTCGGCGCGGGGACCGGGCGCGTCGCGCTGGACCTCGCGCGAGCAGGACACGAGCTCATCGCGCTCGACTCCGAGGCGGCGGTCCTGAGCGTTCTGGAGGAGCGCGCCGCGGACCTGCGGGTCCGCACAATGCACGCCGACGCCCGGGACTTCGAGCTCGGGGAGGAGCTCGCGCTCGTCCTGGTGCCCATGCAGACCGTGCAGCTCCTGGGCGGGCCGGAGGGTCGTGCGCGCTTCCTCGCGCGCGTAGCCATCCACCTACGCCCGGGCGGGCTCCTCGCCGCCGCGCTGGCCACCGATCTGGAGGCCTTCGGGCCCTCCGACCCACTGCCCTCGCCCGATGCCGCCGGCGGGCTCACCTCCCAGCCCGTCGCCCTGCGCGAGAATCTGACCGCATGGACGATCGAGCGCGTTCGTTCCCAGGGCGGCGAGGAGGCGCACGACGAGATCTCGCTCGACCGCGTCTCGGCCGCCGGGCTCGAGGCCGAGGGCGCCCGCCACGGGCTCGTCCCGCGCCCCCGCCGCCGGATCCCCGCGACCGCCCAGCACGTCGGCGCCGTGGTGGTGGTCCTCGCCCGTGCCTGAGCCCCGCACCCTGCGTGTCTGCGCGCTCTACCCCGAGCTCATGAACATCTATGCCGACCGGGGGAACCTCCTCTTCCTGCGCCGGCGCTGCGAGTGGCGCGGACTGGGCTTCTCGCTGTCCGGCGTGACGCTCGGGGACCGCCTCGACCCGGACGACGCCGACCTGTTCTACCTCGGCGGCGGGCAGGACTCCGACCAGCACCGCTGTGCGCTCGACCTCGCCGAGACCAAGCGCGACGCGCTGCATGAAGCGGCCGCGGCGGGCAAGACGATCCTCGCGGTCTGCGGTGGGTACCAGCTCCTCGGCCACTCCTACGTCCTCGGGGACGAGGAGCTCCCGGGCGCCGGCCTCGTCGACCTGCGCACGGTCCGCGAGGACGGGCCACGGCTCATCGGCAACGTCGCTATCACGGTGGACCTCGACGGCCGCCGGGAGGTGCTCGCGGGCTTCGAGAACCACGGGGGACGGACGCACCTCGGTCTGAGCGAGCGGCCGCTGGGCCGCGTGCTCGCCGGCCACGGCAACAACGGCGCCGACGGGCACGAGGGCGTCCGTCGCGACGGGGTGATCGGGACCTACCTGCACGGCCCGCTGCTGCCCAAGAACGCCCGCTTCGCGGACTGGCTCATCGTGCGCTCGACGGGCGGCGCGCCGCTCGCTCCGTTGGACGACGAACTGGAGCACCGCGCCCACGCCGAGGCACGCCGTGCCGCCGGGGTATAAGATTAGGTCTCTCTCAGGGAGGGACCCTTTCTCGTGACACCGTCTCACACCGCCCAGGCCGAGGGGCAGTCCTCCTCCGGTTCCTCGACCGCCGCCGAGCTGGAGTTCCGCGAGGCCACCAAGCGCTATCCCGGCGCCGATACGGCCGCCGTCGACCACCTGTCGCTGACCGTCCCGGCCGGTGAGATCTGCGTCCTGGTCGGCCCCTCGGGCTGTGGCAAGACCACCGCCATGCGGATGGTGAACCGCCTCATCGACATCACCGAGGGCGACATCCTCCTCGGGGGTGCGTCCGTCAAGAACCAGGAGCCGGCCGAGCTGCGGCGCTCGATCGGCTACGCGATCCAGCAGATCGGCCTCTTCCCTCATCACACCATCGGGGACAACATCGCGGCCGTCCCCCGCCTGCTCGGATGGGACAAGGACCGCATCCACGCCCGGGTCGACGAGCTCATCCAGCTCATCTCCCTCGACGCCGACGTGCGCGACCGCTACCCCGCCCAGCTCTCCGGCGGTCAGCGCCAGCGGGTGGGCGTGGCCCGCGCCCTGGCCGCCGACCCGCCCGTCCTGCTCATGGACGAGCCCTTCGGCGCCATCGACCCCATCAACCGCGAGCGCCTCCAGAACGAGTTCCTGCGCCTCCAGCGCGAGATCCGCAAGACGATCGTCTTCGTCACCCACGACATCGACGAGGCGATCAAGATGGGCGACCGCATCGCCGTGCTCAAGACGGGCGGTCACCTCGCCCAGTACGCCCCCCCCGCCGAGCTGCTGATGTCGCCCGCCGACGACTTCGTCGAGCAGTTCGTGGGCGCCGACCGGGCGCTCAAGCGCCTCGCGCTCCAGCGCGTGCGCGACATCGACCTCTGGACCGCGGCCCTCGCCCGCCCGGGCGACCTCGCGGAGGGCATCCGCCGCAAGGTGGCCGACGCCGACCTCCACCTCGCGCTCATGGTCGACGCCGACGGCCGGCCGCAGGGCTGGGTGTCCGAGCGCGACCTCGCCGCGGCCGGTGAGCGCATCCCCGAGAAGCCGTCGTCTTCGGCGCTCCCGTTCATCGACCTCGACGACGTCCTGCGCGACGCGCTCGGCCGCCTGCTCGACTCCGAGATGCGCTACGCCCCGGTGGTCGACGGCGCGGGCCTGGTGACCGGGGTCCTGTCCATCGACGTGATCTCCCACGCGCTCCACGTTCCGCCCGAGGAGACCCGGTCGAGCACCGAGCTCGTCGCCGACGCCGAATGATCGACGTCCTCCTCGCGCAGGGCAGCGGGTTCTACCAGAAGCGCACGGGCGCGGGCTGCGTCGCCGAGAACGGCTTCTGCCCGAGCTGGATCGCCGACAACATCAACAAGTACTGGACGCCGCTGGGCCAGCACGTCTTCCTCACGGTGACCGCCGTGGCGATCGGCTTCGGCATCGCCTTCGTGCTGTCGCTGATCGCCCACCGCCAGCGCTGGCTCACAGGGCCGATCACCGGGGTGACGGGAGCGCTCTACACCGTCCCGAGCGTCGCGGCGTTCTTCCTGCTCATCCCCGTCAGCGGGCGCGGCAACCTCACCGCGGAGATCGCGCTGGTCTCCTACACGCTGCTCATCCTCTTCCGGAACATCACCGCCGGCCTGCGCAACGTGCCCGAGGACGTCATCGACGCGGCGCGCGGGATGGGGCTGACCCCCAACCAGATCCTCCGGCGTATCGAGCTGCCCCTGGCCATGCCGGAGATCCTCGCCGGCCTGCGCATCGCCTTCACCACGACCGTGGGACTGGCCACACTCGCGTTCTTCGCGGGCGGGAGCGGACTCGGTGAGCAGATCTACTCCGAGAAGGCGGGCACGGGCGGGATCTTCTTCAAGTCCAACGTAGTCGTCGCGGGCGGACTCGCCGTCCTGCTCGCGGCCGTCGGCGACCTGGTCTTCCTGAGCATCCAGCGCTTCGCGCTGCCGTGGCGGCGGGCCACGGCGACATGAGCGCGCTGCTCCTCGCGCAGGCCGGCGGCGCGCTCGGCTGCGGTCCCGGGCCCCAGCACGCCAGCACGTTCTCCGACGCGTTCCAGCTCATCGCCAAGGAGCGCGAGTCGATCTCCGGCGGGGTATGCATCGGCGGCCTGAGCGAGTTCGGCGACCTGGCGCTGCGTCACCTCGGTGTCTCGCTCCTCGCGATGGCCGTCGCAGCGGCCATCGCCCTGCCCACCGCCCTCTGGCTGGGGCACATCGGACGGGGTGAGTTCCTCGCGGTGACGGTCTCGAACGTCGGGCGCGCGGTGCCGAGCCTCGCGCTGCTCGCGTTCTTCGTCGCCTTCCTCGGCCTCGGCCTTCCCAACGTCGTGGCCGTGCTCGCCCTGCTGGCGATCCCCCCCATCCTGACCAACACCTACGTCGGGGTCCGGCAGGTGTCCTCCGAGACGGTCGATGCGGCCCGTGGTCAGGGGTACACCGAGACACAGATCGTGCGCCGGGTCGAGTTCCCGCTCGCGCTACCGCTCATCTTCGCGGGCCTGCGCACCTCGGCGGTGGCAGTGGTCGCTACCGCCACGATCACCCCGCTGGCGAACGTCCAGTCGCTGGGCACGCCGATCCTCGAACCCCAGACCTACGGCTTCTCGGGGCAGATCGCCGCCGCGATCGTTGTCGCGGCGATCACCCTCGCCACCGACGGAGGGATCAGTGCGCTCGGCCGCGCGCTCACGCCCAAGGGACTCAAGGTCATGGCCCGCCCCACGGCCCAGCGGCGGCTCACTCTTCCCTTCATCCACCGAAGCAGAATGGAGACCAGATGAAGAAGCACGCGCGCGTGCTCACCGCGTTGCTGGCCGTGCTCGTACTCGGGCTGACGCTCGCGGCGTGCGGCTCGAGCGACAGCGGCTCGAGCAGCAGCGGCAGCAGCAAGAAGTCCGGGTCGAGCGGCGACTCGGGCAGCAGCGGCAAGCTCATCAAGAAGGACGCGGCCAACGCGAGCAAGAGCCTGACCATCGGCTCGAAGAACTTCGCCGAGCAGTTCATCCTCGGGGAGATCTATTCCCAAGCCCTCGAGGCCGCGGGCTTCAAGGTCAAGAAGTCGCTCGACCTCGGCTCGGAGCAGATCGCCTTCAAGGCGCTCAAGGGCGGGCAGATCGACGCCTACCCGGAGTACACGGGCACGGCGCTGACCTCGTTCTACCGAGTGAAGACCGACAAGATCCCGCGCGACAAGGACAAGGCCTACCAGGAGCTCGTGACCAAGCTGAAGGGCGACGGGATCACCGGGCTCCCCCAGACGCCGTTCCAGGACACGTTCGTCGTCACCTCGACGAAGGCCGAGGCGAAGAAGCTCGGCAACCCGAAGACGATCTCGGAGCTGGCGAAGAAGGCCGGCTCGAAGGTGTCAATCTCCGGCTTCCCCGAGTGTCGTCAGCGCACGGACTGCCTACTCGGCCTGAAGAACATCTACGGCTGGACGCCGAAGTTCGTCTCCTCGCAGGGCAAGTACGCGGACCTCAACGGCGGCCAAGCCAACCTCACGTTCGGTTTCGGCACGGACGGCGAGCTCGCGCTGAACAAGTACGCGACGTACGCGGACGACAAGAACCTCTTCCCGCCCTTCTACGTCACGTTCCTGATCAAGGACTCGTCGCTGAAGAAGCTCGGGCCCGAGGGCCAGAAGGTCATCGAGGCGGTCCAGAAGCCCATGACCGAGCGCGTCTTCCAGGAGCTCAACTCCCGCGTGACCCTCGACAAGCAGGAGCCCGCCAAGGTGGCGGCCGACTACCTGAAGTCGTTCGGCTTCGTGAAGAAGTAGACGGGCTGAGGGGAGGGGCGGCACGCGGCGCCGCCCCTCCCCGTCTTCGTGCGCTGAGCGGCCGGGAGCTCAGCTATGAGCGTGGTCCAGCTCCAGCGCGCTGGAGTTGATGCAGAAGCGCTGACCGCCGGCGCCGGGGCCGTCTCCGAAGACGTGCCCGAGGTGGCCGCCGCAGTTCGCGCACGTCACCTCGGTGCGGGTCATGCCGTGCGAGCGGTCCTCGTGGAGCTCGACATGCTCGGTGTTCACCGGGTCGGTGAAGCTCGGCCAGCCCGTGCCGGAGTCGAACTTCGTGTCAGAGGCGAACAGCTCGGTCCCGCATCCCGCGCAGCGGTAGGTCCCGTCCTCCTTCGTACGCCAGTACTGCCCGCTGAAGGCGGGCTCCGTCCCCTGCTTGCGCAGCACGGCGTACTGGTCGGGCGAGAGCTCCTCGCGCCACTGGTCCTCGGTCTTGGTCACCTTCGCGGTCATGGGACGAAGCCTAGACGCGAGACCTTGCTCGGAGCTGAACCACCAGCGCCTCGGCGGTGGCGGGCCGCAGCTCCGACCAGGCCAGCTTGCGCCCGAGGATCGTGCGGACCTCGACGACGGCACGCTCGCGGCGCAGGCGGCCACGTCGCCACCCCGCGTCGGCGAGATCGCGCAGGCGCAGGACCCGGATGCGGTTGGTGGGGACGTCGTCGAGCAGCCACAGCAGGCGCCGGTCGGTGAGCGCGAGCAAGGACGAGGGGCTGGTCCATGTCGCCGCGGGCGTGACGAGCAGGACCTCCTCGCCGGGGCTCACGGTGCGCGCGAGCTCGGGGCCGAGCGCGCGGCGGGTGGGCTCGTCGAGGTGCTCCCCGGGCGCGGGGCGCCGCCGGCGAGCGTGCCCGGAACGATTCTCATGGCGCCGGCGCTGCCACAGCCCGGCCCGCAAGAGGTCGTAGGCGCCGTTGAGCTCCGCCATCCGGGTCTGAGCGTCGGCCGTGGCGTTGACGTCGGGGTGCCAGCGGCGCGCGGCCTGGCGAAACGCGCGCCTCAGCTCCTCGGGCGAAGCTCCCTCCGGGACGCCGAGGAGGGCGTGCGGGTCCACGCGGTCATTGTGCCTGTCCCTCGCCCACCCCTCTCCCCCCTCCTCGCCTCACCCCCCACCGGCGAGCTTCGCCTACCGCCACCTGCGCCTGCGCGTGGGTCACGGCTACTCCGAAGTGACGAGGAGGAGACGGGTCCGGCCATACTGGTGCCTCCAGCGGCAACCCCAGCGCCGTGATCCGGCATCGCCCGCGCTAGACGCCGACGACCGTGATGGGCGAGGCCGCCTGCTCGACGAGGGCCCGCAGATCGGACGGATCGGTCGTCAGCACGACTGCACCGGCGCGAGCTTCGGCCAGGGCCGCGACGACGGCGTCGACGGCGGAGATGGTCGCGGCGCGGCCGGTAGCGCCCCGCAGTCGTGCCCCGGCACGGCCCTGGGGCTCGTCGACCGCACGCACCTGACAGGCCCTCAGGAGCCGGTTGGTGTGGAAGTCACGTCGGTGGTCGCCGGTGAGCGCCTCGGTCAAGACCACCGACGGGACCTGGGCGGGCCAGAGCCCACGGCGGCGCAGCTCCTCGAGCCTTGCTCGCTGATGCGCCAGAGCGGTGAGCCCCCCGGCGTCGAGGACGAGCGTCATGCCCCCCCGCCCGCCAGCGACTGCTCCGCCGCGCCGCCGCCGGGCAGCGTCTGCTCCGCCCAGTCGCGGGCGGCGGCTCGCTCAGCCGCGGGGATCGGGCCGAGCTCGTCGCGTAGGTCTCGGAGGTAGTCGTCGAGAGCGACGATCCTCTCCCGCCGGTCGAGCTCCTCGGCCAGCGCGGACGCCGACACGCGTGACACGTTCAACCGAGCCGTCCGAGCCCGATCGAGCAGCTCATCGGGAACGGTGATGTTGACGCGTGCCATGCGCATACTGTACACACGAGCTTCGCCCCGAGCGTGGGTCGCCTACCGGCGGGCGACCCGCGCCGCGAGCCACGCGAGCACGGCCTTCCGGACCGTGAGGTCAGACAGCAGTACGACGCCGTGCCCGAGCACACGGGTGACGAGCCGGCGGGAGCGCAGCGGGCCGGGAAAGGCGTTGGCGACGCTCGAGGCCTCGTTGCGGTCCGAGACGAAGAGGACGTCGTGCGGGTGCCAGCGGTGCTCGCCCTGGAGATCGAAGACCACGGGCGCGTCCGGGGGCGAGAGTGCGACCGCGGCGCGGACGCGGCGGCCGGCGCCCTGCGACATGACGAGGGCCGCCGTGGAGGCCCCGACGCTCGCTCCCACTATCCCCAGCCTGCGCGGATCGACCTCGGGACGGCGCGCGAGGAACTCAAGCGCGGCGGCCGCCTCGCGGGCCAGGGGCTTCTCGTCGATCCCGCCCCGCCCCGTGTAGGCGAGGGTCGCGAAGCCCGCCCGGTGCAGGTAGGGGACGAATGGGTCCCACTCGTCCTTCCCGCTGCGGAACTGGTGGATGAGCAGGACCGCGGGGGTGCGGCGGCCGGTGGTCGTGAGCTCGGCGCGGACCGGGCCGCCGGGGGCGTGGAAGGTCACGGCGCGGCCGGGGACGCGCGGGAGCTTCTCGACGTGCGCAGGAGCACGCGCGGCCGGCCGCGTGGTCTCCCCTCCCCCACTCCGGCCGCCTCCGCCGCAGCCGCGAGGACCAGTAGGGCGAGGAGCGCGGGGCGATTCACGCGCCGGTGGACCCGAAGCCGCCCGTCCCTCGGGCCGAGGTCTCGAGCTCGTCCACCTCGAGCACCTCGACCGCGGGGACGGGGATCACCACGAGCTGGGCGATGCGGTCGCCGGCGGACAGGCGCGTCGCGGTGGCGCGATCGGTGTTGAGCAGCAGCACCCGCAGCTCGCCGCGATAGCCCTCGTCGATGAGCCCGGGCGCGTTGACGAGCGCGATCCCGTGGCGCGCGGCGAGACCGGAGCGCGGCAGCACGAGCCCGGCATGGCCGGAAGGCAGCGCGATCGCGATGCCCGTCGCCACGGAGGCCCGCTGGCCCGGGGCGAGCACGACGTCGGTCAGCGCGTGGAGGTCGAGGCCCGCGTCACCGGAATGGGCGCGGGTGGGCAGGCGGGCCTCCGGGTGCAGCCGGACGACCTCGAGGATCACCCGGGACGCGCACCGCCGCCCGTCCGGGCGGCGGTCGGTCCGTGCGCCGACTCCCAGCGCGCGAAGCGCGCGGCGACGGGCGCGGGCAGTCGCGCGTGGACGCGGACGCCCGTGGCGGTGTCCTCCCGGGCGAGCTCGCCGTCGAGCTCGTGGAGCTCGGCCAGCCGCGCGCCCTCGCGGTAGGGGACGAGCAGGTCGACGTCGCGCAGAGTCGCCTCGAAGACCGCGGCGATGCGCACGCCGAGCTCGTCGAGATCCTCGCCGCTCACCGCGGAGACCGCGACCGCGCCCGGGTGGCGGAAGGAGAGCTCGCGCCGGCGCTCGTCGTCGAGGAGGTCGATCTTGTTGAGCACGAGCAGCCGCGCCTGACCGCCCGCCCCGATCTCCGCGAGGACGTCGTCCACGGCCTTGAGCATGTCGTCGAGCTCCTCCTCGGGCGCCGAGGCGTCGACGACGTGGAGGATGAGGTCCGCCCGCGTGGTCTCCTCGAGCGTCGCCCCGAAGGCCTCGACGAGCTGGTGGGGCAGCTTGGAGATGAAGCCGACCGTGTCCGTCACGAGGTAGACGCGGCCGCCGAGGCGCATCGTCCGGGTGCTCGGATCGAGCGTGTGGAACAGGCGGTCGCGGACGGAGACCTCGGCGCCCGTCAGCGCGTTGAGCAGCGTGGACTTTCCCGCGTTCGTGTAGCCCGCCAGGGCGACCGTCGGCAGGTGCGCGCGCTCCCGCTCGGCGCGCTGGACGTCGCGCGTGGAGCGGACGTGGTCCAGACGGCGCTTCAGCGCGGCGATCCGGTCGCGGGCCAGGCGGCGGTCGGTCTCGATCTGGGTCTCGCCCGGGCCGCGGGCCAGTGGGTTGCCGCCTCCGATGCGCTCGAGGTGGGTCCACAGCCCCCGCATGCGCGCGAGGTTGTACTCGAGCTGGGCGAGCTCGACCTGGAGCTTGCCCTCGGCCGACTGGGCGTGGTCGGCGAAGATGTCGAGGATCACCGCGGTGCGGTCGACCACGGGCACGTCGCCGAGGGCCTTCTCGAGGTTGCGCTCCTGGCGCGGCGTGAGCTCGTCGTCGGAGACCACGACGTTCGCGTCCGAGGCCTTCAGGGCGAGCTTGAGCTCCTCGATCTTGCCCTCACCGAGATACGTGTTCGGGTGCGGCTGCTCGCGGTGCTGCACCATGCGCCCGACGCTCGCCACGCCCGCCGTACGCAGGAGCTCCCCGAGCTCGGACAGGTCGTCGCCCTCCGGAAGCGCGGCGATGAGAAAGGCACGCTGCTTCGCCCGCGCCTCCGGCCGGGTGGGGGCGTAGCGGGGATGCCCTCCGTTCGTGCTGGTCACTCCCCATCCAGTCTAGGCTGCCGGTCGTGCGCCGTGTGACGCTCCTCCTGGCGCTCGCGGCCCTCAGCGGGGCGGCTTCGGCGTCCGCCGTGGAGCGCCCGCCGACCTCCTTGCGCTTCCACGCCTGCCCGGCGGACTCCGGGGTCGGCCGCACCACGGCCTGCGCGCGGCTGCGCGTACCGCTCGACTACGGACGGCCCGGCGGGCGCGCGCTCACGCTCACGATCTCGGCCAAGTACGCGGCGGGCACCGCGGGCCAGCGCCGGGGCGTGCTGCTGGTCAACCCGGGGGGTCCGGGCGGCGAGGGGCTCTCGCTGGCGGCGTCGGTCTGGAACGCTTTACCCGAGGATCTCAAGGAGGCCTACGACGTCATCGGCTTCGACCCGCGGGGCATCGGTCACTCCTCCCCGCTCTCGTGCGGGCTTCGGCGCCTCTACCGGCCGCCCCTGCCCGATCTCACGGGAGCCGAGCGCCCCCAGGTGGCTCGCGCCCGCGCGACCGCCGCCGCCTGCGCCCGGCGGGGTCGCGCCCTGCTCGCGCATCTGGACACGCAGGACACCGCGCGGGACCTCGACCGCATCCGCGCCGCCCTCGGCGAGGAGCAGATCTCCTACCTCGGCTACTCCTACGGCACCTACCTCGGCGAGGTCTACGCCCAGCTCTTCCCCGGGCGGGTGCGGGGGATGATCCTCGACTCCGTGGTGGATCCCACCGTCGGGGGCTACGCCGACGGCTTCCGCGAAGACCGCGCCTTCGCGGCCCGGTTCGGCGACTTCCTGGGCTGGACGGCGCGGCGCTGGCGCCGCTACCGGCTCGGGCGATCGCGCGCGGCCGTGGCCGCTGCGAGGCTGCGGATCCGGTGAGGACGACGAGCCCCGCACCTTGAGGTCTAGAGGCGTGATGTGGGTTGGCCCGCGGGGCAGGAAGCGGGCGGTGACATAAGAAGAGGGCCTCCAGCCCTGTCAACTCGTGATTGGAGCACGAGATGGACGCTTCGCTGGAGACCCTCGTTGT
>JAABUL010002055.1_pt1 | contig 35108 bp, 30 predicted proteins | sample 5559151 | NCBI WGS metagenome assembly JAABUL01 (sample SAMN10711876, study PRJNA513368) | rock metagenome | isolation source: Antarctica rocks | place: Antarctica: Victoria Land, Pudding Butte sud | reverse complement strand
TATTGCGTCAAGGAATCTTGTCTCTGCTTCTGCGTCTTGCCTCTGGTGAGCATGGCAGATGCCAAGGCACTCGATCGCTCGCACCGTGTCAGGATGTGTTTGCCCAAGTCCGGTATTGCGCCACGAGAGTACTCGCTGGTATAGATCCTTAGCTGTAGAATACCTGGAGCTATTCAGGAGGCAGTCGGCGTGAGCGTCTTCCGCATCGATCGTGTCTTTGTGATCTCTGCGCAAGCGCTTCTCGTGTAGCTCTAATGTTCTCTGCCGATATGTCTCCTCCTTGCTGTAGCATGCCCTCAATCTGCAGCACTCTGCAATGGTCTGCAAGCAGCTTGCGCTAATGCGCCACTCGGATGTGTTACTGGAGCTCGCCATTATGGCTTCGCTCAACCGAGTAGCCTCCTCCAGCCTACCTTGACGCATGATTTGCTCTGCACGGCTAAGGCGGTAGTCGAAGACGTGTATGTGCTCTGAGTGATACATTGCCTCGCAAAGTGTAACCAATTTGGTGTAGAAGATCTCTGCCATCGTTGCGTCGCCTTGGAACTCTGCTATTCCCGCCATGCTGCGATAGGTGTATACCGATTTGGTGTTTTCGGAGGCATCGCTGGCCGGGCAGCGTTCCATAATCTCTTGCCACATCGCAATGCCATCCTCCTCATGCCCGAGCATAGCTAATTCTAGAGCATAGTCATGCATGTTGTCGAGCGTCCGTACACTGCTTGGACCCTCCAATGCTTCCCAGCATTCGAAGCTGGCTTTACCCATTTCAAGACAAGACTTTTCATTGCACTGATCATAATAAAGGTGAGCCAACTCAAATGCTGACTCTGCAAAGTTCAAAGATGGGTACCCCGATATGTGGAGAGCCTTTTGGAGCGATTCCGCGGCGATGTCTATATCGCTTGCAGATCGTGCTTGGTAGTAGCGGAGTCTGCCGTAGAGCCACGTAGCTGCTGCAAGCCGTTCATCTTGTTCAGGAACGAGCTGTCGGAGGATTTTGACACTCTGTTCTGCCCGTTCCAACGCTTGGATATACATTCCGCGTTCAATGTCGAAGTCTGCTGCCCAGCAAAGCAGATGCGCCAGGTCCAGCCAAGCTTCCGTTGTCTGGTACTTGTAGCCCATGATGACGTGAACGTGAGGAGCAAGTGCGTCGCAAATAGGCCATTCGGCCACTATAATCTCGGTGGGATATTCTTTGGACACGTAGGCTAGAGCTGCCTCCTGCCATTTTTGGAGGGCATTATCTTTCTGCAGTGAATGTTGGACGAAGAGTTGCACCAGCCGGTGCATCTGGAAAGTCTGTAAACCAGCTCGAGTGGTGATGAGATTGAAAGATTGCAATACACCAAGGGATGTTGCTACCTCCGGCATTTTGAGCAAGGATTTCGGGACGCTTTGACGGTCGAGCATCGCAAGCAAGGACAGAAGCTCGGTTGCCCGAGGCTTCTGTTGCTTGATCTGGTCGTAAGATAGCTTCCACGTTCGGAAAACAGAATTCATGCTTTCTTCGTCGCGACGAGAGTCGTCGAGCTCTTCATAGAGGAATTCCTCTGAATCTTCTCCCCGAAGTGCGTTGGTATAATCTATAATCGAGACGCCATTGTCTTTGATAAAGGCTGCTGCTTGAGATACTGCCAGAGGAAGTCGATCCAATTCCTCTATGAGATCGCGCATCTCCGCTGCATCGATGTCGAATCCCTCGCCCTCCAAGCTTTGAGAGAAAGAGCGAGCCAGCTTCCTCGATTGACATTGGCTGAACAACTATTGGCTTCGTTTCTTTTGTTAGTCTGCTCGCAACACGATGATCACGAGTCGTGATCAACACTTGGCTATTCTCCAATCCGTCCGGGAGAAACTTGGAGAGATTATGTGACGGGTTGTCCAAAGAGCCCCCGGACTTATACTTGCCAGGCCACCAGTGCTCAATGTTGTCTGCATTGTCGACGACGAGAAGGTAGGAGCCCGTCGTGCTCGAGAGCCATGAGCTGACCAGTTCGAGAATTGAATCTTCCGGATCGTCCCAGCCCGGTATCTCCAATAGCTGTGCGATTCGTTTGTACCCTTGATAACAACGAGCGATGTTACCTCCATAGACCCACACAGGACATGAGCATCAGGATGGCTCTCCTTGTATCGATAGCAGTACTCGATCGCGACCTGCGACTTACTCCAAATTTATGTGAGTACACTTACAGCCTGTGCTCAAGGCGAGAGCTGCTTACCCGACCCCGCCGATGCCAGATATCGCTACCCGCTTCTGGGACCCAAAACTTGAAGCAATGGACTGTAGATTGTTTTCTCGGCCTACGAATCGTGCATCGCGGCTGAACGGTACGAGGAATAAGCCCGTCGCACTCATACATGATTGCAGAGACTCTGAAGGCCTTCTGTCAATCATCTAGGCGCCATCTTCGAGGGTTGGTCTGAGTCGCGTAGGAAGGTGACAGCCAATGCACGAAGCTTATAGTGTCCTCAGAAGCATTCTCTGCGTCGGTTGTGACGGACTCCCAAAACGCAACTGGAATTCGATCAATACCTACAAATACTCATTAGTGCCTGTGGTCTTCGAAACATTTAGCGGCCGTTTACTTTTTCCCATCTTCCGAAACATATCGAATCGATTGCAGACGCGATGTGAGGGTGCAGCTGCCGTATGCTCTCTTTGTGCTGCTTCGACCAGCCCAGCGGCGTTGTGACCACGACGTCGTCAAAATACTGTTTCTTGCCATCGGAAGTAGTCAAACAGACTGGACGATTCCCGCCTATCCGAGCTTCCACAGAGTTCATCACAGTGTTGAGTTGAATGTGCGCTTGTGCAAGAGGAACCGCAGAGATCCGGGCAATTATCTTCTGGTAGTTGGTAGGTATGAAGCCGTCGTCTGTAGAAATTAGTCGCATACAACGAAAAGTTAATCCTTGTGCCTGCCTCCTTCAATACAATCTTCGAGATAGAAGGACTTGAGTGATTGAAGCTCGACGCGATCACCCACATAAGCTCCCCACATCTGCGACATGCCTAGGACGAGCTCCACTTCTCGCCTAGTCATGTCCCCGGATTGGAAGGCCCGATCGCACCAGCTTTCGAAGAAGCTGTACAGACTCGCAGAGGAATGGAGTTCTTCGTTGCGATTCGTGCTGTGTTTGATAGCCTCCTCCAAAATCCCCCATACTTGCTTTAGGGCCTTTTTGGCTTCCGATGGAGCTACTAAGTTGCCTCCACTATCGATTAGGAGGGTGCTCTCCTTCCATCGATGAAGGGGAGTCCCGGTCTCCTTTGCTAGCTCAACAATCGGATTATATCCGGTGCTGGCGTTTTCAGCTTGCAATTACGAAATCTCGGAACCGGTCCGTGTACCTGTGTACCCAGTTCGCTCCGCTGTCGGTGCTGAATTCAGCTTAGAAGTGGTGCAGACACTCTGCCACTTACATGTCAACCTCTAGCGGTCCCATCCGATCGCTCTTGGCAATCTGTAGGGATATTAATCCTCGTGCAATGAGCGACAGATCTTTCAACGCCAACCCTACCACCTATTCGGTTGCGGGCTTCGATGATCGTCACATCGTAAGAATGTTCAAGGAGCACAGTCGCGCACCGCAGACCAGACACTCCAGCTCCAACGATACAAACTTGAGGAGTTATGTGTTATAAGCCACTCTATGACAACCCCTTGACTGTGTAGTGGGAGATCTCGAGAAGCTTCGTTGTAGCTGCAGCTGCACGCTTGAACGCGATTAGTCAGGTTTCTATTGAGCAGCTTGGCAGTAACTACTAGAATCTAACACAATCATGAGCCCATTAAGGAGTATATCATATGTCTAGAATTACAGGGATGGTACTTTAGCACCCCATTCACTATGCCTTGATTAAAGAATGCAAACTCGGTACCGCACACAACAACTCCGCAATTCACCATGTCCCACCCCACACCCATAAACCCCACCCTATTCGCCCAAACCCAGCTCTCCCTCCTCCTCGCAGAACAAGCTGCTGAAACAGCCTCCACAACCTCCCTGCTCAATAACATATCCCCAACCTCCCTCGCCCGCGCCGGCCTCGCCATCACAAACCTCGTCTTATCCGCTCAACGCACTGGTCTCGGCGGGAAGACGGTGTTGGAGCTAGAGCAAGATAAGGCTATCGGTAATGATGGTGTGGTGGGGGAGCATGGCATTCGGGTGGGAGATATCGTGAGAGTGGGGACACAGCCAAGGGGTGGGGAGAGGAAGATGGAGAGAGCGCGGTTGGAGGAGAAGGGTTCTGAGGGGGTAGTGGTCAGGGTGGTAAATAGGGGGATACAGGTTGCGTTGGGGGAGGGGGTGGAGGAGGAGGGGCTCGGAGGGAGGTTGTGGGTGTGAGTATGTTGGTCTATTGATTTCTTTGCGTTTCAGGTGGGAATACAGGCATTGGATGGGATACGGTGTGCTGATTGTGGTGTTGGTGGTAGGGTCAAGTTGGCTAATGATGTCACGTATAAGAGGTGTGTGTGTGCTGGTTTTTGGGGGGGATTTTTGAGGTTGGAAGGCTGATGTGATGTGGTAGGATGAACCAGACGTTGAAAAGGCTTGAGAAGATGGATGAGAGGGAGTTCACGACCCTTGCGCGAATACTGTTTGGGATGGATACGCCTACGCCGGTGCTGAAAGAGGATGAGGAAGTGCAATTCATTGACTCGACGCTTAATGACTCGCAGAGAGATGCTGTCCGGTTTGCTCTGGCTTCGAGAGAGGTTGCTCTCATACACGGGCCTCCGGGTGTAAGTCAACACCAGCACCCAAGTGATTTGGAGGACTAATATCTGTTAAGACTGGCAAAACGTACACACTCATCGAACTCATTCTGCAGCTTGTCCAACGCAAACTCCGTGTCCTGGTCTGTGGCCCTTCGAACATCTCCGTCGACAATATCGTCGAACGCCTAGCTCCTCACAAGTTGCCCATCATACGTCTAGGACACCCAGCTCGTCTCCTTCCGTCGGTACTGAACCACTCTTTAGACGTCCTAACACAAACCTCGGAAGCGGCAGGCATCGTGCAAGATGTGAGAAAGGAGATGGATGCGAAGCAAGCAAGTATCAAGAAAACTAAGAGCGGGAGGGAGAGAAGATCAATCTACACTGATATGAAGGAATTGCGGAAGGAGTATCGAGAGCGAGAGAAACAATGTGTGACAACTCTGGTAGGTGGTTCTAAGGTTGTTCTGGCTACTTTGCATGGAGCTGGAGGCTTTCAGCTCAGGAACGAGCAGTTCGATGTCGTAATCATTGATGAAGCAAGCCAAGCGCTTGAGGCACAATGTTGGATTCCATTGCTGTCAGCAAAGAAAGTAGTCCTGGCAGGCGACCATCTTCAACTACCGCCAACCATCAAGTCAACGCCATCGAAATGGAAGCCCGGGCAAGATAAGGATAATGAGAAAACCGCCAATTCCCTTGAAATTACTCTCTTCGACCGTCTCCTCACTCTTCATGGCCCCAACATTAAGCGAATGTTGACTATTCAATACCGCATGCACGAAAAGATCATGCGTTTCCCGTCGGACGAAATGTACAAATCAGCCCTCCTAGCAGCCCCTTCGGTCGCATCGCGGCTTCTGACAACATTACCTTACGAAGTCGAGGACTCAGATGACACACGGGAGCCCCTTGTATTCTATGACACTCAAGGTGGTGACTTCCCCGAAATAGTTTCCACCTCTGATGATGCTTCATCTGACGGCAGGACTCCAAGCAAATCTTCTCTTCTGACTGACAGCAAAAGCAATCCCTCAGAAGCTGGTCTGGTCAAAAAGCAGGTCACAGCCCTGATCTCTGCTGGCGTACACGCAGAGGACATAGCAGTCGTTACGCCATACAACGCACAGCTTTCCTACCTCTCACACGACTTAGGGCTCAAAGAAGCCTTTCCAGGCATCGAGCTTGGCAGTGTGGACGGCTTTCAGGGTCGAGAGAAGGAGGCTGTGGTCGTGAGCTTGGTGCGGAGTAATGCAGAAGGCGAGATAGGATTCTTGAGCGAGAAGAGAAGGCTGAATGTTGCTATGACAAGGTCAAAGAGGCATCTATGCGTTATTGGAGATTCGGAAACTGTGGGGAAGGGAAGCAAGTTTTTGAAGAGGTGGATGGAGCATTTGGAGAAGGAGGCAGATCTGAGGTATCCGGATGTTGGGGAATTGTAGAGTGTGTGAAGCCTGAGGAATGGTTGGCTGTCTTGCAGCAGACTTAAGATAGCATGAAGACAAGACCTCTAGAGGGAGGAAAGTGCTGGCAGGAGGTATCACCTTCGGTGGAGGCACTCACATCAATCTGAAAGTAGTAAGTCAAAGTATTTTACTATGCAACAGAATCCGTGAACCTGGGGGACAAGATATCTAAAGCTGAAATTCCCTCGTAGCGGGACGAGAAACACGTCCGAATCTCGCCTTAGTCTTACCTTAAGCCTGCAAGACCTGTTCTAGATCGTGTCTTCTCTGTTCTTCCTTCATTGTGACGCGTAATGATTTCCATCTTGCTCAGTCCCTTGTATCATCCATCTTATTTGATCATAGACAGAATACTCCGCCATTCCTTGCACTTTGTCGTCATCTATAAGCTATCGGCCGCGGTCCGTCCGCCATCTTAGACTACGTGAACAGTTCTTGCTGTACAATGAACTGGACAGGCGGCGGGCTATCACGCTCCCGCTTCGCCAAAGGTTCTCTCACAGCCAAGCAAAAGAACTACTTTGCTAAAGCCAGAGGCAAGCTGCAGCATGGCTGCCCACCACCGCCTGAGATACAATTCTTCGAGTTTGGAGAGTGGATGCCCGAACGCAAGGCCATCGATTTCTCTCCGCACCATGCTACAAAAGGTGGCTCACCTCCAAGACAGACGACGCTCGATCAATTCGAGACCACCAAACCTCTTGTGAAAAAATTGGAGAGCCTCAAAGAACGACGCGAGCCTCAAAAGCGGAAACGTTTGCCTTTAGAAGAGATTGGGAATCGGACAGGCTCCAAGGCACCATCGCTACAGAGAAAAGAGCCCATCATCATTGGCTCCAGTCCGAGCGCCTCGTCCGCCTCCTCTCATGGCTCTCCTGCGGCTAAACATCGCCCTCTACGCAGCAGCAGCAACGACGATATACTCGATGCTCCCAGCATTGAGACAAAACGGCGTCGTCTACTTGAGATGGATGACTGGATGGGCCTCGACCGCCCGTCTATGAAGCCGGTCAAGATGAAGTTCGCGGATCCCGCAGATACGGACCTCATTGGAAAACGAAGGAGGATAAGTATAACCAATCATAGACTCCCTTCAGACCGAAAATGGCCTGTCACGAGAGAAGCAATCCCTGTAAGGAGACTCCATGAGACCTCAAAGGCGACGGCGCAGTATTATCCTGAAGAGGATATAAGTGTGCGGATTGGATCCGCGGGTGACAGGAGTGATGGGCGAGCCTCTTTAAAAGACAACAGCAGACTCAGCGTTCTGTCCGACGAATTACTGGATGGCGAACCACGATTGGCTCACGAGCTACAGCCATCAGCCCCTGTCTTTAACACGCCAGGTCCAGCTCCAATACGCTTATCTGATCATGCTCATCGCGAGGTGCTCACACCTCCGGCATATATGAATAAGTCTTCTTCGCCTGTTAGAACCTCAAATCGGGTAGACCATCTGCATCGACACCGACAAGCCTCCTCACCTGCCGGTATTGCAGAAAAATTCACGAGCAATGGAATGGATGAGTTGCGCGAGTGGGCACTACCATCTGAAGAGCAGGAGCAAGCACAGGAAGAGCCGAGCTTCCGAGTCGTCTTTAGAAAAACGCCGAGGCCTCATGCTCAGAGAGTAAGAGGACTAGGAAGCAGTCCTTTTGTCCGAAATTTTGCCTTCGCTGAGGCTCGGACAACTAGACATCCGCTGGAGCTTCCTGCGGCTTCTCCAGCTTCGAAAAGGGTTACCTCGAATGGAGTCGAGTTCCATAATGTGAAAAATCCCGAACTCGCAAGAGGGGACCATGACAAAAGAGCTATCGATCCAAGGGCAGTAGGACTAGCTGATGTCGTTCCTCAACTAGTCACGGCTGCTTCAGAGGATCCCGTATTCGATGGCGTGGATAACCACCCAATACATAGTGACCCAAAGGTAGAGACTGTAGCTATCACAACACTACCTTCAGTAATGGCTTCGGCTCAGATCCTGACTGAATTTCAGACATGCATAGCCAGCAATGCAAGACTTGAAGATGGTATTACACGCACGCTGCAAGATATGGAAAAGCGCTTCGCACAAGAGACAGCTAAGACTCCGCCGGCTACTATGCCACGTCATCACCTTCAAGCTATCGACCGACCAGGACAATTACAGCATTATCAATTACAAGATGCTAGTGAGGCAGGGGCGTCGATGCGAGATCTCACAAAACCGGACCCTGCGGAGGGCAAGACGTCGCTGCCGCAAGCACCACTTCAAGCAGCAACGACAATCAGTGGACAGCAGCGACCGGCTGAGCCATCAGTCACCACCAATGGCAGAAGTCAGGTGTCTTTACCGGCTACGAAAGAAAAAGAGTCACTGGAAGCCGCGGAAGACGAGGAAGCAGCATGGCGCAAAATCGTCTTTGGCGACGATCAGGACAGCAACATTCACACCTTCGAAGAACCTGAGGCACCCTCTCAAGCATCATCATCGCCATACCACCCTCTCCTCATCCAGCCCTCCCTCCTCGCTGAAGCCGCCACCAGTCCCTTGAAGCAAAATCCACATCTAGCCGACTCGACCTTCGACGCATCCACATCCACAGCTACCTCTCGCAGCCCCTCCCAAACCCACGCAGTGAACTCTCCTACAAAAGACTTCACTTCAATCCCTCCACCCCTGCCACCATCAATTTCCACCAACCCCCCAATCCCCATCCTACCAATCCTACCTCGAACCCTCGTCCAAAACCCCATCACTTCCTCCCTCCAAGGCGAGGCAAGTAGTCCACCCCACCAACCCCTCCCCCTTACCAACATTTCCTCTGACGAGCTGCAACGGCCGCCAGAACGCCTGCCGGACTTCCCAAGCAAACGCCACAGAAACGATCAAAACCAAGAACCTCGCGCCCTCGAAAACCCCCAGGAGCAAAGACCCTCTGGCACCCAAACCCGCAGTCATAGCGGCATTACTCGAAAAGAGAAAGTCGTTTTCAAAAAGCCGACGCGGTATATAGGCTCGCACTCCTCAAATGCAGCAACACCTGTGGTGTTGGGTGAGAGGGTGCTTAGGAGTGGGAGGAGAGTCGGTGGCACTGGAGGGAAAGGGGCAAGGGAGAAGATGATGGCGAAGGGGAAGAGCAGATTAGCAGAGCGAGAGCATGGGCAGAATGTGATGGGGAATGATGATGATATTGTAGATGATTGATTGGTCGCTAGAGAAGTAGCTTCTCGTAGATGAGAATTAAATGACCAATGCGTCTTTTGGTGGAGACTTGCTAGGGGAGATAAAAAAGTCCCATGGAAGAGATAGGCATCAAGTCGAAAGCACAGGAATTGAACGATTTAAGAAGGGAGGAAGCGACGACATAAGACGAACAATGATGCTATCATCAACACTTGACATAGTCAACTATACTCAGTCCTTACAACCTTGGAGCCATCGATCACACAATTCAGTCAAAACAGAGTATCGCAACAGCAACGGCAACAAGTAAATGTTAGTAACATTATCAATGCCAGCCGAGTCAACCCTCAGCAAGGCCTATAAAATCTTAAGACAACACCACCACCACCCATACCCTGCGTAAATGTCTAGCCTCTCCCCGCAGGTAGAGAAAGATATTATATGTGCACTCATCGACAGCATCCCAACCCTTTCGAAAGAGCAAAGCACGCCCACACCCCCTTGTTTCCATGGCATTATCGACGCAGGAGAATGTGGCGCAAATCGACTAAAAGCATGTCGGAGCATAACACATTGTCTGAAAGCAATACTGTTCCGAGTGAAGGCACAGTGGCAAGAAGACCCAAGCTGCGGGTCCAAGTCATGATGTGATGGTGAGTCGGACATGTGAGATCCCAGTGATGTTATTCAAAAATTGCGTTTCCTTGATGGGATTATCCGTGAACCGCTCGTAAAAGCCACGCCGAGCTGGGTATCTTCCGCGCAATGCCGAATTTCGATGTCTAAAACGCTTGAGTCGCTGCCGATCGTCCCGAAATGGTCGTATATTCGTAGGAAGTCTTAGAGAATTGCCGCATGAAATGCTGTGATTCATAGAGGACTTCTTGACATCTTCTTGGAAGTATGCCTAAGTAGAAAGGTGAAGTGTCGAGCCCGAGATGTTTGCTTTCTGCTGTGGTATTTAAGGCTTGCATCGATACACAATGGTTTGAGACTTTATCTACTGCAACTGCTCACAATTTCACGTGACCCGAGTGGGTGAGGCATCCTTCGCAACGGCAATTATCGTCACAGCGACAATCGGCGTTGCGCGAGCATCCATTGATGGGGAAATTCAGGACTGAATATCCGTTGAAATCCATAGGCAAGACTGGCGGCACTTCCAAATCTAAATTTTGTGCCTGGGGTTCCAGATCCTGGCCAGCCCAGTCGGGTTGGCCATATGATGCCTGCGGCCGACTTGTTGGAGCTGATCCACCGTCGAATTCCCCGTCGAAGTCTCGGTCGAAGTCCTCGTCCATTGTATCATACATCTTCTGCACCCACTCCATGGTAGCAGGATTCATTGGGTGTGTCGTGCAACGCACGCAGTTGCAAGCTGGGCCGCATTGACATTTCCCGTAGGATCTGCCGGTAACTTGCTGCTTCTCCGTCTGGTTTTGGCCATATTGTCTGTTGTCGAAGGTTGGGTCAAAGTTGTTTTCAGGAAGGTTAAGAAAGTCGTATGAAGGTGCAGATGGACCAGAAGGCTCGAAGCTAGGGAACTCGGAAGCCGGTGCTTTTATACTGTTAGAGAGGCTGTCATTGGTGCTAGGAGAATACAGGTACTCACCATGCGGTTCCTGCTGCTGATCATTCATGGAATGCTGGTTGAGCATATCATCGATGGGAGCGTTGAGATTAAGGTCTGGGCACGTCCGCGGCAGAGAATGACTAGTGGCGATGAACTCGTCTTCTTGAGCAGGCCCATGATTGTTGTAAAGAATGTCGTGTTGAAATGGCTGGTTACTATTGGTGTGAGTTGGTGCGCCATGGGGGTAGCTTTGATATTCTTGTTGTGAGACGTGGTGGCTCGGGATGAGATGAGGATGGCCGTGGACGTTTCCGAATGCCCCCGATGGTACTTGTTTTGGAGTTGATGGAAGACTTGGGTCCGCATCCAGGAAACGGAGGGCATGGCCTTGCGTGGTTGTGGGACCATTGTAGTGACTAGGAGCTGGAGGGGCTGGATGGTACCCGGAAGGTGACGACCACGAAGGAAGAGGAGCCTGAGGAGATTCTTGAGGAAGGTAACCCTGCCCAGGATTCCCAGGAAAGCATTGCTGAGGACAGGCCTGCGGGAGAATAATCTGGCTAGAAGTACTCTGAGGAGGAGGAGCCTGAAGAGGATAAGCCTGGAGAGGAGAGGCACCGTATGCACGATGTTGATATCCTCTTAGCGGCCCGCCGTTGTTGGTTTGACACGTCGACTCACTGACACCAACTCCGCAGTTGTTATGGAGGTCGTTGGACGGGTTCCGTCCAAGATTCGGTGCCTTTTGAGAGCCTTGATCTGAATGAGATTCCTCAACCAATGGAGGAACCATGAAAGTGCTCTCTTCTCGCGACTGGCCAGCTTTGTACGGCTGACAGATGCATTCACCATCCGCATCTACGCAATGTCAGCCTATCTGCTAGATATGAGGCGGAGAATCTGAAACAACGCATACTTACTTATGCCAATCAAGACCATCAGATATTTTTCCTTCGTTTTGCAGGTGCATGGCGGTTCTACGTGGGGGCACCTGGCCTTAGGTCGTCCCGGTAATCCCACCTGGATCATCCATTGCGAAAAATGGTCACAACCTTTCGAACGATGGCCGTTGATGCAACCTCCACTATGAGCAGGAAGTCAGCATCCTTGAATGCGTATTGCTTGGGGTCACAGTGTCTCGCATATAGAGCGATGTGGAGATAGAAGGGGTCATGGACAAGGTCGCATTCACAGTCCACGTACCATGCCCATTTGATTTTATGCTCAACACCGTTGCTGGTGCGGATATACTGAACAGGCATCGTAACTTTTCTCCGCTGCTGCACCTCCCACCCACGCGCTGAGATCCAAAGATTATATACGGTCAGAAGCCAGACGTTGCTGACACATAATCCTTATCTGAGACGCCACAGATTTGTATCACCTGGCGTGGGCAGCAACCATTCTTTGAACGGCGATTCCGGGGGGTGCGGCCGATGGCAATTGGAAAAGATGTTCGATGACTATGAGGGGAACAGACAGCTAGTAATCACGTATAGTACTGAGGTGTGCGGAGAGGCTGATGTGGTGTACGATGTTGCCTGTTCGTTGGGATTGACTGAGAGAGTATGTTCGTGTATCATGTGAAACAGAGGACGTAGAAATTGGCGTGGAGAAGCTAATGCCTTCGGAGAGATGAGACCTATTCAAGCGCAAGTGCAACCCTCGAGATGGGCCTGCGGTGGCTTGTACGATGGATCCCAGTACGGTAGTGGGGGGCGACCGTCAGCATTGCCAAGCTCTATAAGGCCCCAACATGCCCCCAGTAGTACACAATGAAAACAGACTACCTTACGGATCAAGGGCCAAGAAAGTCGAGGTGGACCAAAGAAGGAGAAGAATTGACTTGGGGCGTCGCGGGATGTTGCTTAGAAATGGTAGAGCCTAGAACTAGTTCTAGAGGCTAGTTCTAGAGGCTCTTTCTGCGGCCCGTTCCGTCGTGGCCGAGGGTCGGTATCAAAAGTCACTCCCTTTCGGGTCACAGGTCGGCCAGGGTCAGTTTTTTCTCGGCCAGGGTCTAATTCGCGCATATGCCCAACGTCAGCGTTTTTACCCTAGATGAGGTCCCCGCGTATGCTTAGTATAACCGTTCAACCCCGGCTAAGGTTCTACTAATTTCTTAGCATATGCTGAGTATAGGCAGTGAATAAGACGGAGACGGCGCATATTATTACTGTAACTCTCTAGGGCTTACGTGGGGTTATAGACCACTAAGAAGTCTACTTTTTTATGCTTATTCTTAGCATATGCACCACCTAGACTAGGAAATGTATATGTAGCCGAGCTAATTTTATTTGACCCCGGGTGAGGTCGTCGCATATGCTGGGTACTAGCTTTTGACCCTCCGAACCGCCTATGCGGAGCCTACGTTGACCCCGGCCGGGAAAAAACTGACCCTGGCCGACCTGTAAGCCCACTGCCTTTCTCGCCTACGATATCTAATTCGGCGCCCTCAGGCCAACTTTTCAAATCGGCCACAACTTTTGCGACGGACCCTTGGGCAGTAGGAAGGGCCAACGACTGGAGAGCACAGCTGTAATATACACTGTTTAGGTATTCTACAGCTCTCAAGTTACTTCAGCCTCAACATGTCCTAGATAGCCGAATCTGTGCCTTCATTTTTCCTTTCGATCCTCAAAGTCCAAACAGCCGCTATTGTGTCCGCGAATCAAGGTACCCGATTTCCTTTCAAATCAATACGGATGCCATGCTAGCGGTACTCGAAACTTGTGTCTAAAGAACGCCAGATATCGATCACTTGATCAAGCTACGTGTGGTTACAGCTGGTCAATGACGCCACAAATCAGCCGTTTCTCGCCTGCTGATCAATGCAAATGACATTCGGGTCTGCCCCAGGTCGCCATCTATCAAGATGTGGAAATTGTTGCTACCACTCCATAACTTGGCCATCACCCGTGTCGGCAATAGAAGGATTTCCCCAATATCTTCCTGTGACGCCATCGATGTCTCCGAATCCAAGCCGAATTGGGATCTTAGCCCCATCGACTAACATGGCAAGTCAATGAACAGCGGATCTCCAAATTTGCTTGATGATGGAACTTACCTGGCGGCTTTGGGGGTGTAGAGCCAACCATCTTGCCCACTACCCGAATCCAACATAGTCAGCACGTTTTGATACACGTGGATACCCAACATTTGTGACGACCGCCTCATGAGCGAATGCAGGATACTCACTATCAGTTGATACCCAACCTGGACAGCAGGCATTGATGATCAAGCCTGGATTCTCTCGCGCAAGTACTGCTGTCAGAGCATTCACACATGCTTTGCTAACGCTATACGCTTGCTGTGGCCAGCCATGCTGGCTTTCGGTGCCATTATTGGCGCATGCCTATGAATGTAAGCAAGCGCACCGTCCTTCTCTGGGATTATTACATACTTGATATTCCTGCATCATGCCTTCTAAGTCTGATAAATTCATCTTGGGGCTCCGGAAGCGCTGCTGGATCTCTTTGGTGTATTGCTTCAAAGATGAGCCCGTAGAGGAGACGTTGACAATCCGGCCATTTTTATTCAAGAGCGGTATGAATGTTTGGCACATCTGGAAGAGGCTGTCAGAGGCACAAACTGCGAGAGTTCTCAAGTTCAACGGTCGAAGGAGCAGCAGTTGCGGGATGAGTCAGAACCGACCCGAAATAATAATGACCATCGATCAAAAGCCGAACCGAAGGGATTGAACGATCGGAACTGTAGATACCCAAGGATGAAAGCGAAAATCAAAGGGCACAATTTGCCTACGGAAGAACGATTGAAAGCCAAGTGACATGCGTGCAAATGGGTCAAGGATCTTAGCCAGAACATCCACTCACTTCCAAGGTTCCCCGGACGTTCGTGTCAAGCGTTTTCCTGACGCTCTCAGCAGAGTACTCATCATCGAGATTGACTCCAGCATTGTTGATAAGCACGTCGACAGCTCCATGATCTTCTTTGATCGCTTTTGCGAAACCCCGAATGCTTGACGGATCGGCAATGTCAAGTTTGGGGTACCTGACTTGGGTGTCTGAACTCGTCTTGAAGGCCATATCGACACCTTTGCGGGAGGTAGCGTAGAGGACGAATGGTTCTTGAAACCGGTCTGCAAGGATCTGTGCGATGGCTTCGCCGATACCACGATTCTGATACGCAATCCTCAGTATCGTGCATAATGTGCATTGCTTGGGGTTCGCAAGGGATTCGTACCGCACCGGTCACGATGGCAACGATTGGACGCGGCATCCTGGCAGGTAGACAGCCTAGTACCCCACAGAGGCCTAGGTGTGATAACAATCAAGCTGATAGATTTACAGAAAGAGGCTTTGTAAGAAATGGCTAGGCTGTGAGGAGTTTTTAAAGGAAAGTCGCTGTCAAGTAAATGGTAAATCTATTACACCCTGAACATCTGTAGTATATCACGTAGACACTTAAGAACAAAATCCGGTAGGAATAAAATTTGACAGAGAATAGGCTAAGAAGCCGGCCTGGAAGTCTACCATCGTCATCGATTTGAGCCTTAGTGTTTACACTCTTTTGAGGGGGAGGCTTACTAATACATGGCTACCAAAGGTAACCATATGGGAGAAGATTCTAGCCTAGAATAAAAACTATCTACCAAGGAATAAAGAAAAGATTGATCTTTAATTCTCCCTTGATAAGAGATTTATCAGGGGTACGTACCCGCTCCGCCCTACAACAGTACAAAGCCCGGGTTCCATGGAGAAGATCACGTGATCCTTTATCTTATCAAGATGTCTTGGCATGCACGCACATACTTTATGCCCCATGGTATATACCCACGCAACAACTCATTCGCAATAATCTTCTTCACTACTACATTCTTCCACCAGATCTTTGAGGCATCCCTTTATGCCGGACTTTCCAGTGCCTCTCGTCATTGACCTGACTAAATTACGTCTTTAACCCTCTTGAATGAGGCATAAGAATTGGTCTCTTCCTGGAGCCGCCGCTTGACAGTCCCAATCAGAGTACTTCAATGCTTTCGGTGCAGTAAGCCAGGCTTTAAACATGGTTATAATTGACAGGCGTTGCATCGGCCGCTGTGAAACTCCATAAGACAGCGCACCTGGTGGTACGATGTAACTTGGAAAAACTAGCAGTCATCATGATGTAAAAGCAAACTTTTATCGGCATAACAATGTATGCTAAGGGATTCCACGCTGGAACAGTAGTTTCGACGATAAAGTCCGTGACTTGGCTGAGGTGAAAAGTTTCCGAATCCAATATCCGATACCTGAAACTATCGGTCAACAAGTGAGCACAAAGGAGTCGGAAGCCGAGATTCTGTGAGACACCGGGTAGCCCATGGAAACATCAATGAGTGGTCATACCACTTTTAGGCACGACCTCAGAACGTCGAGTGCAGGCTCAAAGCCGGTCTCAGCTGCCTCACCCTTGGGTTGAAGGTTCACAAAGGGCAAAAGGCATTCCTCCGCGAGATCTTTTGCGCTTGTCTACTGAACCTCACTCAAATCTTCCTCCCGTTGACCAAGATGCTCGATCGGATTCAGAAGGATTCTAGGTGTTTCGAGGGGGCATTTTCAGAACGCCCGGATAGCGTTGTGCGCTCTGTTTCGCGGACAGTATCCAATAACAAGCGAAAAAGCGGTTCCGTTCTCCAGCATGTCAGGAGTAGCTTACCGAGCAGTCTTGACCCAGTCTTGAGAAGCTATGGTTCCTATTCCCGATCCCACGTGGCGTGCTTGTGCATCTAGTCCAGGACTCTCCGTGCGTATTCTTGGATTGCAAGCCTCATGCAATTGGCAGCTTCCTTAGTGGCTGCATATCTGTTAGAGATCAGCATGACTTTGAGGCTTTGGAACAGTGCCTTGTCTCTCGTGTTAATGGTCAAGGAGTCGATCCCCCAATGACCTGTTCAATGCACCCCGCTCCATCGAGCAATCTATAAGCTGCTCTCTGATGGTCACCAGCGGATGCCAGGGTCCATTGCGGCTCCTAGATGGAGACTCACTTGTATTAGGCAGTTTGACACAACTTCTGGAAAAGTGTCAGTCAGTATGCGAAGCAGCTGCCCCAGAGTAGCCTGTCGCCGACGACTATTTTATATCGCTCCGATGCCTCTTACAGGCGCTTTCGCTTTGTGGGGTACCCCCATAGGGAGATCAAATAAGTGACTCTCCTGAAACGCGAGCGAGTCTTACCTGCCCCTCGAAGGCGCTGCATGCAAAACGGATCGTCGCGCTATTCAAAGTTCCTAAAACACATTGCAGCTGAGCTACTGTCGATGAAAAGGATGAAGTGGTCAACAGCATTCTTCGGTCGACAAGATCTGCTTTCAGGCCCTTGTCTGCTAGCATCCCTTTGATCGCGTCAAGAAGTTGGCGCTGAGCGTATCACCGAGCGGATCGATCATAGCATCTATAGAGTCTTGAGTCATAATCTTGGGCTGTACAAAGGAATTGAAAAGTATGTAACGAGTGAGATGGTGGGTAAGGGACGCCTCGAATAATGATATAGACTCTGCTAAGAAGCGCGGATGATCACAGTGTGGAGTGTCTGCGGCAGCGATCGCGATGTTTCAAGCAGCTATGGTGAATATTTGTGTATGACCTTGCCACCACACATGCACTTAGACTGGTTGCATGCTGTTTCCGACGTATGAAACGGCAACAGTGCCATGTAATAGACAATTCCAGCTTGTGGATACGGTAAGGTCACATAAATCTCACTAAGTATTCCCTTGGCTAAATAGGCACCTAAATACGAGCACATATTCCCTGGTTAACTTTGTAGTCCTGATGTACTGTATGTGCCAATGATGCAAGGTTTCAAACCCACATATTATATGAGGTTCCTCGCGGCCAACACAAGAATCCGTACATGCCGGAGCCCCAGAAGCGTTTGACTCCACTAGTTGCATGAGCTTTATTTATGCAATACTAGAGCCTCTTAAGATATGTACGACGCAAAGAGATTTCTTCAGCAAAAAGTGCGAAAAACAAAAAACAATAATGCTCCCTGACGGGGATTCGGACCCCGGCCATCCGCGTGACAAGCGGATATCATAACCCCTAGACTATCAAGGATTTTTAGAAGCCGCTCCTAATTTCATATATGATATAAATATATTGTATATATATCCAAGGCTCTTCGTTTCCTTCCAAAGTAACTTGATATCTCGTTTAGCTCTAATGTTAGTAATATAAGGACTCATATTCTCTTAAGATAGAAAAATAATACGGTACTATATAATATGTATCAAAGATATTAATCTTCTACAAAGCACGTGCATGCCAAGACGTCTGATAAGACGGAAGATCACATGGCTATTGCCACATTGTGGGCTCACCGAACGTCACGTCCTCGCTACGCCATAGCGACAGCGTGATGTATACATTCGAAGGAAGGCAATAGTCGAATCTTCCTTTCACTGTCGTTGTCAGCCCTCACTTGTGCTACGATGCGCTCTACTTACCATATCTTAACTTCATTTACCGAGAGGAGGACAACTGCGGCCGCATCCACTATGTCTTCATAGCGCATGAGCTGCTCAGTATACTCGGCGTTGCATATTAAATAGCCTACGGCAGCGAGAGCCGACATGAAAGAAGCGAGACCTAGGAGCGTGGCGAGAATACACGGGAGCTGCATCGTCGTTATGGTTGTAAGATGGACTGATGAAGTTGGGAAAGGCTAGGCTTCTGAATCATTTGACTTGGCGGCAACAATCTTGTTGTTGGCTGATGAGATAGTCCGAGGAACCGTTAGTATACCCATTTCATCGCACTTCATTGTCTTCGATTTGTGCTCTTTGAATGTTCCCCCATGCACTTCTCAGTTGGGTCTTGTGCTGGTGGCAGAGTGAGAAGAGACTAAGATACTAGAGAGATGATCTTAGTGCGAGTACGGATTTGAACGGATGGCGGTGCAGCATGGTGAAAACCAACGTTGACTAATATGATATCGATGACGATGAGCAAGGTAGCAAGATCGAAACGAGTCATTATAACAGTGACCAGGGACCCGGAGGGATAAAGTCCTCAAGGTAAAGGAGAGCTAAAAAGTGCACTGTAAGGAGAGATTCTATGGTCTTCACAATGCTTTCCACAAAGCGAATCTAAGCATTATTGCTCAAGCGAATCTGATCTGGAACATGATACTTGAGCTTTCTGCCACCAAACGTCAACCCGCAAACCCTTCGCCTGAACGCATAGTCCAATCAGTCACAGTCCTCCACATTACAGCCAAGCCTATTCACTTCTGCCTTCAACATCTGTTGAACCAAGTCCGCAGGCAGTGTTTCACAAGAAAAGGGAAATCTACTCTCGTCATAATCTCCCTAAGACTTTATGGCGCTGACTTTGATCAATTGAGGGCATCGATTGAGCGGCTATCAAGGACATCATTGGTTTCGGCTAAGATGTCAGTCAATGTTGTCGACGGTAGCATTGACTATCCCTTGCTGCACGTAAAAGACACTCACTTGGAATCGAATCATCCCTTGCATTTAGCCCGGCCTCGGAGGTTATAAGTTTGAGTGCTAAATCTTCAACGCCCAGGTCTGGGAGTGTAGTGAGCATTTTATGTTTGCATCCTGAAAATACTCACTTAGGGGCGGATTTTCCTCGCATTTAGCTCGGCAAATGTTGCTTCGTCTAGAGTGATATCACTTGAAGAGGTTCGATCGATTTTGACTGTATAACCTTCGCTGACTGGAAGTGTAGTAAGCTTGTATGTTTCTCATAGATGCAAAGAAACATAGTTGCTCACAAATAACAGTGTCACCGACATCCTTCGCATTCCTCTCGTTAATTTCTCGTCGGCTGAAAGTGATATCGCCGCGAGCGGCGACAAGGGATTCGTCGACTGAAAGTGTAGTGAGCGATGATGGTTTAAGGATGCGAGGAATAATTATTGCTCACCATCAATATCCAAATCGACGACCAAGGGTAGGGAATCGGGCATTGGCGCTGCTGCAGCAAGGCAGAGCAGCGAGGCCATAGCGGTGATGATGCTAATGCGCATGTTGTTGAGAATATTGAAAGTATCTTTGAATTGTATGAAAATGGATCAGCTCTGGGCTGAGGGTCAAAGACTTGGGTTGTTAAAGAAGGAGGCTTTGCGAACTATGAAAATGGGAAAGCTCGCTCTATATATGGCTTTTCATTGCCTCAATCATCGTAACGTTTTCTAATCAATAGGCCCACCTCCAACATGTTTCGGGCGCTTCTTTCACAATGGGCTCGGAGTCACTCGGGGACGTCGTGCTCTTTGGGAAGTTTTACGCCACGAATCTACTATTGTAGTCTTCTACTTGAGGTTCTTGCCCCGATATCCAGGCCCGAGGATAAGCGAAGACGAGTTCGAATAATGGCGCAGCCTTCTCATACTACTCAGCTGATCTGCAAGTCTCGCTACAAAATCAATTGAGAGATTCCTTTGGCGATCAAAACCTTAATGGCCAATATGGAAGGAATTCCTCACCTATTGGGGAATCGCAGGGGCATCCCGTATATTTACCTGACCGTCCTTGGTAGGTGACACTATCAACGTCTCGTGTAGCCGCGGCTCTTGCAACGCAAATTTGTACTGGTGTATGGTCCCATCACGGCCCGCATCCGCATTCGCATCACCCGATGCCGTGCCTCAGTCGCTGCAACGCCTCGATGGTTAACATGGCTTACACAGGTGTGAAGCTCCTACCTCAAATTTCCGTCAATTTGACACGCTCCCCTTTGATTTGCTATCAGGAATACCTATGGTGCTTAGTACATAATAATCTCAATAGGAAGGGCGTCAATGTTTTCCATGGTCAACAAGCGTCGTGAGACCCGAAGAATAGGAAAGCATAGCGGATGATGCTCTTAATGTCGATGGAACAGAGGAAAGACCATCATTCGGAAGAGAGACGGGCTCGATGCCACTGAGTTGGGGCAGAAGGCGGTAGAAATCGGCAATGCCTGGTTCGAGGACGACTCATGTTGCGATGGGACGGTTCAGAGGACAAGAGCATGTTACGCCACCATGTACGGAAATGGCAGTTGACACTATGTACAACATATGCGAGACTCCATCAAGGAGGTGCACGTAGCAAACACCGAGGAGACCCACCAGGATTGCCGCAACATCTGTGAGGTGCAATAAATAGACTCCAAATCACTCACACCACACGAAGTTCAATGAATTTATCATGATTCACCACAGGTCCATTTTGACTTTATACAGGGCGGAGGGCCGGCGTGATCGCTTAGCGCTGGAAGAAGGACTCGACCCATGGGAGTGCTCGGTGACACCTGGAGTAAGCCTGTTCGAGAAGTCCGGTGGCAAGTACTGCTGAGTTCATCTTAGTAATCTCGTGGATGCGGGAACGGGGAAGACTGATACACAGTGGATATACATGAGTGGATGTAAAAGATGTTGATTTTGTATGCGTGCATGCCAAGGCATCTGATAAGATAAGATATCACGTGACCTACCCCGTGTACCAATTTGGTAGCTAAAGTAAGTCATGAATATAACTACCTGGTCTTGGATATACTACATAGAAATATGTATACGAAATTATAGGTGTTAATTATTTCAATATAAATCGTAAATTACTTAGCCTTACAAGATTTGTTATGTTGTAGGGATATAAGAGTTATCCCATAGGGCTAGATCCTGTAAGGCTGATACAAATTCGCGGAGCTGGGAGATTTCGAGCTATCAACCAGCATGGATTTGGACAATGCCACAAGATGTTGACGCTGAGCCAGAGGAGAAGTCCAAACCTCCTCGATCCAAGGCCCAGCCAAAGGAGATTTCACAGCAATGGCTCACGACGCCGCCACCCATAAAGCGTCTTTTTGATAAATTTCCTCAAGTGACATATTCTTCCAATCAGCTTCCACAACGAGCAGCGAGACAACGAGATCACCATGCTTTGTACGTGTTTACTTCGCAGGAGGGAGCTACGAACGGGGCGGCCTCGTTCAATCCTGGGTGCCTGAAATGGCAGGTAAGATCTACTTTGAATCTTGACTTTCTCAACAGACTCAATTACTGACGAAAGCTTCTCGGTCGCAGGTATACTTGAAGTTCAGGGATATCCCATATGTTACGGTCGCATCTAGTAATCATGCTTCGCCAAATGGGGCTCTACCCTTCCTTCTTCCATCAGCCCAAAGCCCATCGACTGCGGCTGTACCTTCCAATCGCATTCAGCGTTGGGCTCAAGATGTCACTGGCATGCAGAACAACAACGCCCCGGGATCGGGACTTGTAACAAGATCTGAGCAAGGACTAGCAGGAGGAGAAGCAGCCTCGTCCGCTCGTTGTTTATCCTCGGACATGCGCTACGAAGCTTACATGGCCCTTCTGGACCACCGGATACGCAACGCATATGTACGTACCCTGCTCATAGCCACAATGCACGTTGAACTAACCTGTCCTTGCAGCTCTACTCAATCTATCTATCAGCTGCAAATTTCGCTTCCATAGCCCGACCTCTCTACGTCAACCCTAGCTCCTCCAATCGACTGGTCCGTATTACACTCTCCTACCAGCTCCGCTCAGCAGCCGAGGCGGAACTGCTCAAACAAACGCCTATCATCGATGCCGACGCTATTTACCGCGAAAGCGACAGGGCTTTTGAAGCATTGTCAGATTTGCTGGGGGAAGATGAGTACTTCTTCGGCGAGATGAAACCAGGGCTATTTGATGCGAGCGTCTTTGCCTATACAAATCTCCTGCTAGATGAGCGGCTCAAATGGGAGGATACACACATGCGAGAAGGGTTGGAAGGATATCAGAATTTAGTTGCTCACAGGAGGCAGATCCTAAAGGCATACTTCCAATAAACATTCGTACATACAAAATCAGCAAGTCCCTTCGCTTCAGCAAACTCCGTTGAAATGCACTTCACATGCTCGCTCGCCTGTCCAATCCATGCATGATACTGCTCAACGCCTTAACGATATACAATTCGCTCACGCTCTGCCTCCCCTCCCATTTCCCCTTACGGCTTAGCTCACAGTCGCCCCAAACGGCACGCTCTCCTTCAGATCCTCCACCAAATCCTCCACGTTACTCAAATACCTCCCCAGCAATCCCTGCTTCTCCTCCGTCGTCTTCGTTCCTGCCACTTGCGTGCCTCCGCTTCCCAACCTCTTACTCGGGCTTCGCTGCAATCCTTCCAGATTACCTCCACTCGCACTCGGTGTCTCTGGCATCAGGTAGAAATACAAGAACTCGACAACCTTCATCTTCACTTCCCTGCTCGTCCCCCTACTTTTGAATAGACTCGTAACAGTCAACAGTCCATCCAGCGTCTCAAACGTCCGCGTGTTCTGCGGAGTAGATAGTAGCGCTGTGACTAACGTCAGGAGGGTGCATGATTGGATTGCCGGACAAGATGTAGGATCTAGCAGGTCAAGGAGTAGGTTCATATATATTTCGCGGGCAAAGAGGGAACGGGAGGGTGGATGGATGAGGAGGACGCCGTGCAGAAGGTCGAGGGTGGAGACAAGAAGGAGGTCATTGGCGCCGGTGGAGGATCTGGAGAGAAGACGTTCGAGGCATGCTATCAGGCGGATTGCGACTAGTGTAGGCTGTTAGTGCTTTACCACTGGCTTATGAAAAGGGAAAGGGTACCGTTCCACTCAAAGCCTTCCTGCAGCTTGAAAAACTCCCGGAAGGCCGGATCGTCTTTCAGAGATGATAATTCTTTGGTTGTCTGCTTCGATGCGCCGATCGGTACTACCGAGCTTCTTCGATCTGCTGGGGTGTTGGTTCGTGATAGACAGATTTGGGCCAGGAGTCCTTCCAGTTGGCGCAAGCCTTTGCGGATTTTGGCTCCGTCGTAGGACGAGAGGTAATCGAACGAGAGAGATAGCAAAGACTCCATGTCTGCAATTTGAATCGTTCACGAGTGATCAAGTGTAGCTGTCAATGCAACCTGTGACTGGCCATGTACAATTCGGCAACAACTCCGTTGGCCGGACCACCAGTTCTGCGGCGGAATCACCTAATCCCCCCTCCAACTCCGCCTTCTCGACGCATGCGACCATGTCTACCATGTTTCCAGCACCGAACCTCAAATTGATGGACCTGATATGGGAGGTCACGATCACCACCCAAGGCGACAAGTCTGCGCCAAAATGACGTCGTAACTTCTTGTACCGAGCATGTGATCTGCGTCAGCGGATGTTCAGGCACCGACTTTGGATATACTCTGGACCTCTTCTTCTGGCAATGAACAGCATACTTTTCAGCCAATTGGCCTGACAGCGACGTGTCACTTGGAATAAGGACAAGGTAGCAACAATGGTCCCAGGAGATTTTCAATCCCCAAACGCAATTCCTCCGCGCAGGTCTTCCACAGGCTTAGGGGCGGGCTACGTTAACCCAGCGCAGCCTGTCCTTAAGCCCGTGCCGGAAAGCAGCTGGATATCCCAAGACCAACCGAAGCATTCGAAGCGGCCATACGTCTCGACGCTGCCGCCTTTGAGCACAACAGATCCAAATACTCCCAATTCAGCCGACAGCGTCGCAAAGCACGTACAAGGGGTAGAATGGACGGCAGACAAAGAGAGGATAGTATTGGGACCCTTCGACTACATGTACGACCATCCGGGAAAAGATATTAGGAAGCAGTTCATTTCGGCGTTCAATGCTTGGTTGAAGGTTCCGGAGGAGAGTCTGGCCATTATCACCAGGGTAGTTGGCATGTTACATACGGCTTCTTTGCTGTATGTATCCATTGGAGGCTTGATCTGGGCTCCTACAAATCTCATTGACTACCTCATCTAGCGTCGACGATGTAGAAGACTCCTCCATCCTACGCCGCGGCATCCCAGTCGCCCACAGCATCTTCGGTACCGCCCAGACCATCAATTCAGCAAATTATGTCTATTTCTCTGCGTTGCAAGAATTGATGACGTTGCAAAATCAGAAAGCAATTGAGATATACACAGATGAGCTTTGTAACCTGCATCGTGGGCAAGGTATGGACCTTTTTTGGAGGGATACATTGACGTGTCCGAGCGAGGATGACTATCTGGAGATGGTTGGAAACAAGACTGGTGGTCTGTTCAGATTGGCGGTCAAATTGATGCAGGCACAGAGTACCAATGAAAAGTCTGTCGATATAGCACTCCCCGGTTTGTTGGGAACTTGGCTCACGAAAATCCTAGGGATTTTGTGCCCTTGATAAACCTTATCGGCCTCATCTTTCAGATCCGCGACGACTACATGAATCTCTCCTCCACCGAATACACCGAAAACAAAGGCCTCTGCGAAGACCTAACGGAAGGCAAATTCTCCTTCCCACTGATTCACAGTATTCGCTCGAACCCGCAGAACAGACAACTGATCAATATACTGAAGCAAAAGACGACGGACGAAGAGGTCAAGAGATACGCAGTGAAGTATATGGAGAGTACTGGGAGTTTTGAATATTGTAGGGTCATCCTGCGAAGTATGCATGAGAAAGCACTGGCTATGATTGACGAGATTGATGAGGGTATGGGACAAGGCAGTGGAATAAGGTTTATTCTGGATAAGATGGCCGTGTGATTCCATGCAGACTCAGACGTTGTATGTCTGCCCATTATGGATTTGGCGTCACGTATGTCGACGCTATCGAGGTAGGGATTGGGAATTCTACCACAACCATCGCACTTCTCTACTACACAATCGCTGTTCGAGCCCATGTTCCAATTGGAAAACCCTTGTCCTCTGCAATCGTCCAGCAAGCCGAGACTCAATTATGACATACATAACTTACTGTTCTGTTTTCAAATTCCACCCACCTTCAAGCTGTCTGATATCTCGCAGCGCTTTGATCTGTTGCCACTTTTCAAAGGTCCGTGTACTGGAATGGGACTGATATGAATCGCTCAACGTTACATATTGTGCTTTGCTCCTATGACATTGCAAGGAAACGCCAAAAGCGGAAGTCGTTATCCAATGATCTGGATAGCTAACAAAGGTGGAAGATACGAGGAATCCCCGAGCGATGTCACATAACTTAGCCTTTGACCGCTTCCTCGACGTCGGTCTCGTTCCTGGTCTCCTCGGTCCGACGCTGTTGGTACACATCCAGTCATCACATAAGCCGAACTTGGCATGTACAAGGCTTTGATGTCCCCAGGCTGACCCTATTCTTGAATAGCGGCTGGTAGATGTGTCGCATATTCATAGACGTTTTAACATGTGGCATTATGCTCGCTGGTGCTAATGAATCTATAGAGATACGGACTGGAGATATTCGAAACGGCAGATCCAAATTGGGCTTAGCGTAATAATCACTAGATTGCAGTAAGCTCAACAATGTTCTTACAGTATCTGATATCGACGTGCCTCTTTTCAGCCATGCTGACTTACAAGGCATTTGGCTCACGTACAATAAGGCACCTGTCACTATCTTCTATACACAGGAAGTGCTGTACACACCCTAGTATTGCCCAGACTGTGTTGAGGTGGATACACAGAACATCTCACAATTTACTGGCCAATGAAGATCTTAGTAAGGCTCCTGGCATCTCAAGTTATTCTGACCAAAGCTCATACATTTCAGGCTGGCAAGGGAATGAGTCTTTCTTCCGTTTCACGCGAGGTCGCTTTGTTTGTAATGAAGAATTGGAGATGTCGCAACGATACGTACACTTCAATATGGACAAGCTAGCTCAGATTGCGGCTTCTACTGTTGATTCGAGGTGTTGCGTCGCAATTGAAAAGTACCCAGACGGGCAGTATTCTAAAGCATTTCTCATGAAAATGGAAGACGGAAAGCAGGTGGTTGCCAAAGTGCCCAATCCAAACGCTGGACAAAGTCAACTTACAACCGCAAGCGAGGTAGCGACAATGGAATTTGTGATGCTGATAACCCTTTTTGACCAATAGTGCTGATATCTCGTAGGCCCGCGACGTCCTCAATACTCCGGTCCCTAAAGTTTACGCCTGGAGCTCGGAAGCCCAGAGCAACGCTGTGGGGGCTGAGTACATCATAATGCAAAAAGCTCCAGGCGTTCAACTTGAGCGTGTATGGACCAAGATGGGATTGGACGACCGTTTGAAGCTCCTCAAACAGATCTTGCGCTATCAAAAAAAATGGATGTCAGCCTCGTTCAAGCAATTTGGAAGTCTTTACTTCGCCCAGGACATGGGGAAGCAGAACTCGCAGGCTCCACTCTACTTCGATGAACATGGCACGGTCATAAAAAACCAAAAATTTGCAGTAGGGCCGTCAACAGGCCGAGAGTATCATGATGCAGGCAGAGGATCGATTCATTATGATAGGGGCCCTTGTATGTGAGCCTAGAACCAAATGTTGCCTGTCCTGCAGCTAACGCTCAGCCTGCAGGGGACTCAGTGGAAGACTACTTAACAGCTATTGGCAATCGAGAGATCGCATGTGTGAAAGGAATCCCTCGACTACCGAAGTCGCCTATTACGCTCCGTGGGCCAGGCACGTACATGACGTGTAGAGAGAAAAAGCTGAAAGCCTTGGAGTCGTATCTCACCATTGCTAATTGCCTGGCGCCGGTTGATCGATCGATTGCGTCGTCGTGTCCATGGCACCCGGATCTTCATCAAGAAAATATATTTGTCGATACCGAAAATCCCAGCGAAATCGTTGCAATCATTGATTGGCAGTCGACTGAGCTGGCGCCTTTGTTTAACCAGAGTCGTCAGCCATACTTCCTAGACTACGATGGACCGCCTACGCAGGGGCTTGAGAGGCCAGTTTTCCCAGACAATTTAGATCAACTTGATGAGGCATCGCAAGAAAAAGCCGAGTCTTTATATATAAGCCAAGCGCTCACGGTTATGTACAGAATGCTTTTGCGTAACGAGGCTCCCCTTCTCTTCCGCACTTGGGAATATCAACAAACCGCAAGCTTCGAGCTATTGCTTGTTGCACAAAGGCTTTTCATTGACGGCGAGGCACAATATCTAGCCTCTATCCTCGCGCTCGAGGATGCTTGGTTGGATCTTCCTGGCGTCGTGGCTCAGGGTTCTCCGCCTTACCCATTTCACTTCTCTTTGGCAGAGAGGACCGACATAGAGGCTGATGCTAAGGGAGCAGCTGATGGCATGAACCTAATGTGTAGCGTCAGGGATAGCATAGGCAGAGATCTGTTCCCCGAAAGAGGCGTCGTACGGGTGGACCAATACGATGAAGCCAAGGATGCTTTGCGACAAATCAAGACTCAGGTCCTTGATTTGTATGCTCACAATGATCATGAGCGGAAATTGTGGGAGGAGGATTGGCCTTTTGATGATTGATACTGACCCTTTTCTACCCCATCTCATCATTCTGAGCAAGATATCGATCATATCCAGCAAACGTCGCTCATGGAAGTCTTGGATTATGGTAGCTTGGTCGTGCGAAAACCTGTCGCCCAGCCGCGGACGATGTCTCTGATGAAGGTGCAGCCCATGATGCATCTTGCAATTACTCCTATGCTATTTCAATGCTCTACGGTGTCAAATTGGAATCTAATTGCCAATTATAGCAACAAGTCGACGCACCCTTCCAACATTTCGAAGGATCCTGGTATCAGCTTATGGCGTTCGGGTTCAGCACCGCGTCCAAGACTGTTCGTCGTCTCCATTACTGCCCCAATACCTGTCATGGCGACTCTCCAAAAGACATTTCTAGCTTCACGAATGGGAGGTCGAGGGCACCCTCACCCATATTCAGGGCCGAGCTGAGTTCAATATGCGAGACGGGGAAAGGATAGTTGGCCAGTCTGAAATGGAGGGATTACGCTCCTTCATGGGTGAAGGATCGAAGGATTAGTTGCATACTATGACGGTGGACTTCGCTTACTGGCGACCATCAAGTCCTCTTTGAAGGTTACATCGTAGGGTGGCGGGGTCTGATGCGCTATCCTGTCTATTTCTGACATTGCTAGGAGATCGTCCTGGTTGTGCATACTATCAGGATGTCGTTGGGGGAGTGGCACGGACGAAGTCAGCCTGTCAGCTCAAAGTGACGGCACCAAACACTAAAACACAAGCTTTGTTACACCAGTGTACCAGCGCCATCCAAGAGGTTAAGATGGAAGCATAACAGGCCAAGGTTGTGGAAGGCTGAAGATCCCTGTTCTGATGCTAGCCAATGAAAGAGGACCTAAATGCGCTGACCATGCTGCTTACGCACTGAGCCGCGACTGGCTTACGCGTTCCAGCTCAGCGGCTCCCTTTCTCGTGCCAAGCATCAGCAATATCTAGCGTACCTCGAGGCTGTGCCATCCTTTGCGCCCTTCATATGTTGTCGACTACTCTCTTTTGCTGCATCTCAGTCTTTACGGCTTTCGTTGTGTAGGCATCGTGTTTTTCAGTTTCCCTCTGTTCAGGAACCTCTCACTCATTGGAAGGGTGTTCTCCTGTTTCGAATTTAGACGCCGCGTTGCACGGACAGTCATTTAGTTGGTACTTTGCGCATTCTCGACCTCATAAGCAACGAATTTTCCTCGCTGTCTGGATCAAGGAAGTAGTATATAGGAGAATGAAATCATTTGCGAGCCTCCTGGGCGCCGCATGCCTCCTCGGTATGTCAACTTCGCGGATCTGCCCAGCCTTTATCCGAGCGGAACAAGCTGATACTTTGATCCAGGCATCTCCTCCGCACAACTCCTCAAATATACCCCGCCCTCACACAGTGGACTCTCATACACTTTCGCCGAAGCTCCGCTAAACAGCACTGGCCATGAATCCGACATCTTCTTACAGATACAAGGTCCAGCAAACGCCTCATGGATCGCGCTGGGGCAAGGCGACCAGATGAAGGGGTCTCAGATATTCGTCATCTACGCCAACGCAGCTGGCAATAACGTTACACTGTCGCCACGATTGGCCAGCGGCCATGACGAACCGAAAGAGGAGCGTACATCTAGCGCCTCTTTGCTCGCCGGATCCGGTATCCAAAACGGGCAGATGACCGCCAACATCCTCTGCAAAGATTGCTACAGCTGGAAGGGAGGCTCAATGAATCTCACGGGGGCAGGACAGCATTGGATATGGGCGACCAAGACCGGCGACCCGATCAAATCGGACTCGCAATCCGCCAGCCTCCAGCAGCACGACGATGGCGCCTACGCAAGCTTCGACATCGATCTGAGCACCATGAAAGCAGGCAACACGACCAATCCATTCTTGGACCTTGCACAGGCCAACGTTACCGACGTGAGTGCGGCGAGTTCAGGCTACGATGGCCCTGCTATACCAGTCCACGGTTTCATTATGTGCGCGGCCTTCATCGGCGGCTTCCCCTTAGGCGCCTTTTTGATCCGCCTTGCTTCTTTCCGCGGCCTGATCTGGATCCACGCCGGCGTGCAGATGCTAACCTACTTGGGCACTATCCTTGGACTCGGATTAGGGGTGTACATCGCAAACAAGGGCGCGGCTGACGTAAGTCCTACGCTCCCTTGAATATTCACAGCGCGTGCTGACTGACTGCCTCCTTCCAGATCAGCGAATTCCACCCAGTCTTCGGCATCGTAATTATCGTCCTCCTAATCTTCCAACCCATCCTCGGCTACATCCACCACCTGCAATACAAACGTCACCAAGGGCCCAACCCCTACACGCACGCTCATGTCTGGTTCGGCCGTGTGCTTGTTTCTGCCGGACTGATCGATGGGCTTCTAGGCCTTCTCCTGGCCGGGAAGGGGGCAGGGGTCATTGCCGCGTATTGTGTCATCGCGGGACTCGTGTGGCTCCTCTGGATCGCGGTGGTGATGTTTGCTGCGAAGAGACAGAAGGGGTCGAGGAAGACGAGTAACGATATTCGGATGGCGGCGTTGGTGGATGAGGATGAGCGGGATAGAGGAATGTATAGCGGTCGTTGAGCTGTTCACTCGTCTCAGGGAGACGGAGCTTTTATGTGCTTGGTTTGAATAGAGGGATCTATCTGCACGGGCTTATATATTCCGACATCTGACGTCATAGAATAGATGACTATATGTGTAGATGAAAATGGTACAATCACTGAAACTCCCCACTGCATGCTGCACTCAGCATATCGTCAAGCCCGCATTGGGGGGCGGCAAATGTCCTCTCCAAACAACCCCAGTCCTACCACTAAAAACAGCATTGCCAATAGCTCCCCTCTGATTGGCCACCGCCTCGGCCGAGAGTAAACACTGCCGGTCATCGAATTCCACCATTGCACCAAAGACATAAACGTGCACTGCTGTGGCTTCTCTGGTAGGATTCCTATTACAATTCTTCTTGATTCCTTGAAAAACCCTAGAGCTAATCGTGGGTTTTGAGGGTATCGCGATTAAGACAGTGTGGTACGCCTTGGATTCAATATTAGGGTATAGAGGTGTTGCTGTTACGCATCGGTTTTTTGGGGGCGGGAGGATACTCTTCTTCAAAACCACAGGGCAGTACGGAATTTTGATGATTGAAGTACAAGAATAATCAAAACGAAATCCACCTCCCGAACACGCAGCTCCCAACATGGCCGCCCCGTCCATCGAGCCCCGAGGCGAACTCGCCCGCCCTAGCATCAAACGCGCGCAATCATCTCGCTTGCGAGCACCGCACAAGGAAGTGCACTCGGACCATGGCGAGATCGTGCGGGATATCATTATTGGCTATGCGGATGGGTTGACGGTGCCGTTTGCGCTGACGGCTGGATTGTCTTCGTGAGTTTGGATTTCGGTTTTGTAAAGAGTGGCTTTTTCTGGGCGTCTATACTGATATCACGTTAATAGGCTCGGCTCGTCGAAGCTTGTCATCATAGGCGGCCTGGCGGAGCTTTTCAGCGGTGCCATTTCCATGGGTTTGGGAGCTTATCTCGCTGCGGTTACCGATCGGGATCATTACTTCTCAGAGGAGAAGCGGGAGCGGGAGGAGGTTGTGGAGAAGCCTGATGCGGAGAAGGAAGAGTGCCGTGAGATTCTGGAGAAGTATGGGATCAGCCGAGAAGCGTCGGCGATGGTGGTGAGGGATCTGTGTAAGGATCATGAACAGTGGATCCATTTTATGATGGATTTCGAGCTTAAGTTGGAGAAGCCGAATGTGAGTCGGGCGTGGATCAGTGCTGCGACGATGGGCGCCTCTTATTTTATTGGTATGTGGGACCCTGTCCCTCGCTGTTGGATACAAAGGTAAGATCGGTGGCTGATTCGTCTTTCCAGGCGGCTTGATCCCAATGATACCATATTTTGCGATGCAGAACGTCACCCATGCTCTCTTCGTCTCCATCGCCATAACGGTCATCATCCTTCTCACCTTCGGCTACCTCAAGAATTGGGTCACTGTCCGAACGAAGCGGAGTGCGGCGTATGGAGCGATCCAAACGCTTTGTATTGGCGTGTTGGCGGCTGGTGCGAGTTATGGGATCGTGAAGGCGATCGACAGTACGAACAAATCGGGCAAGCCAGTCGCTTGAACGGTGGGTACATGAGTAGTGATGGAGTTTGGCCACAAGGAGCGCTAATGCGGGCCCAGCGGGCAAGGTATAGAGATTATTCATAGATACCCATATCCAGTCCTAGAATCCATACGCAGTTCTTCCACTCTCGCGGCTTCGGAGTAACAAAGATGGCACCTGGCGCCGCCTCGTGCCCAGCAATGGAACACTGTGATAGAGGCATAATAATCAAGAGCAATTTTTTTGAGATGCTCATCCTCAATGTTGCTCGGACCGCCAAGACAGCACGAGGGCCAAGCGCCAAGAGTTTCTTGCCAATTGGCCTCTCTTTGATATTAGGCCGGACTGGTTGGAACAGGCCGACTTGGAAGGTCTGTGGGCGAGAATAGGTATTGACTTACGAGCTGGTTGAAGATTATCTTTTTGAGCTTCTGCGACTCGGGAGAGAGAGCTTCCGATGGTGATTCCATCATACCAGTGCGCAGAGATGTTGACTGTGGAATCCGAGCCAGATAGTGTTCTACGTAGCCTTCAGATGGCGAAAGCTGTACAACAGTACAGATCGAGAGGACACACCATCTTATGCTGCTCACCTGTGAAGCCAAAGGTACGATGCCACGCCAAGCACTACAACAGCCACGGCAAAGATCTGTGCCCATGCTATCAACCCCCGCATCACCAATCCCCTGAAGAAATCCTCCGTGGCTTTTGCATCATTGATGCGAGGGAATGGCTCATCCGGAATTGGCTTTCCAAGAGCTTTGCAAAGCGGCCTCCAGCCATCCTTGACCTCCACAATATGCAACTTCCCCTCTGGCACTACCCGTCGTAGATATTCCATATGATAATCATACGTCCGTCGGACACACGTCGTATTCCTTTCCTGATAATACAGCTCCCCAAACCTTCCCTGGTCCATTGCATTAAGATACGTTGTGAAATAACGCAGTGTCGGCAGTGGCCAGAATACAAAATTCAAGAAACCCATGTTCAAGTTCCTGATCAGGGGCTCCATACTTCGCCACGAATCGTCAGGATCCCGCACCGTACAGATCACCGTGGCGTTTGGATACAATTCCACCAACTCCTCCACGAACTGGATTAGGGGAGAATCAGTGCAGGCGACATAGCCTTTCATTTGCTCCTTGAGACTATCTTTGACGATCTTCTTGTCTTGGACGGTTTTGATGGGGGTGTGGCGGATTATATCGATCCAGCGCTTGAGATGCGGTTCTTCGCGCAGGAACAAGGCCTGCCCTCCATGGTAGACGGGACCTTGAAGGAGAATTTCTAGAGCGGCGGTGAATGAGCTTGTGCCAGTGCGGGACATGCCGCAGCCGATGACCTGAAGCTCGTTCTTGGGATCGGGACGGAATTGGGATTGTTGTTGCCCCATAGTTGTGGGTGAATTTTGAGAAATTATTGATATGGCGGGGCCTCCAGCTCAACGTTCTGGAAAGGGCTCCTGTATGTCTTTGTGGAAAGACTTTCCGCGTGCAGAGCTCTTGCATTGAGCGAATTCACATCGAACAACAACCTATTGATGGTCTAAGAGCAGGTAGAGATAAGATTTCACGACGCGACAGTAGGGACTCTGTGATATCATCGTGCAGCAGTAATACAGCGAAAGAAGCATAAGGACAAGCGCGGCTTAAATAGAAGGACTAGTTCATCTTGTCAAACCGCAGATTTTCAACTCTCAAGCGCGTTGATTCAGAATGCATTGGTGGAATAGACAATGATGGAGTTTACCATTAATGCAAGGCGGCGTTCATAACCTCAGCCGATTGGAAGTGTGTCAGGTCGCAGAGCGCGAACGGTACTAAGTCGAGGCCTTCATCATGGTACAACAGACGATAAGGCCTCGTGAGAGCAAGACGAAGAGAAGAAGACAATCTCAATTGAGTCCAGTAATGATCAATAAATGAGAGGGGAGCATGGAGGACATTAAGTACTTTAGTAGAGAAAGATGGTGCCACGTGGGTGCCAAGGATTTGATGACATAAGGATCTACCACCAATCACATCCTCCATCTCTTAACGCTAGAACTAGTTTCCGTCCCCGCCCCAGATGCCCCAGATTCCCAGCAATCTGGAACTCGGCTTTGGACGAAACCGGCAGCTTATTGGAAGTACGATGAGCTCCGATGAGGATGATGGAAAGCTGGATGGCGACATGTTCCGGGAACCCGATGACTACTTCGAGCCCGAGAAGCCTGCAACTTACACCGAGCACACCCTTCTCTCAGGCCAAAAGCTGCGTCTGCGACTAGTCGGCCACAATCCTTTGTGGGTACCTGCGCACATGTTCTCTTCCATTCTTGGGCTCTTTGACTGATGACCCTTTCCATAGGGCCATTACCTCTGGAACGGAGGTCAAGCTCTATCTACCTACCTCCAACAGCACGCCTCACGGCTAGTCCATGGCAAGACGGTCCTGGAACTTGGCGCTGGGGCTGGACTTCCGAGTCTTGTGGCTGCCATCCTCGGTGCTCGAAGGGTTGTGGCCACCGACTATCCAGATGCAGACTTGATTAACAATCTGGCATACAATATAGATACGTGCTCGCTTATACCACAGCCCACTACGACAATTGCAGCTGAGGGGTATCTTTGGGGCTTCCCAACAGACCCGCTCGTATCTCATCTAGCTGTACCCTCTCAGAGGTTTGATACCCTGCTGCTAGCCGATCTGCTCTTCAACCACCATTGTCACAAAGCTCTCGTCTCTACCATCTTTGAGGCACTCGCTCATACGCCTGACGCTCGGGCTGTAGTCTTCTTCACACCGTATAGGCCTTGGCTACTGGAGAAAGATA
>JAABUL010002054.1_pt1 | contig 35124 bp, 33 predicted proteins | sample 5559151 | NCBI WGS metagenome assembly JAABUL01 (sample SAMN10711876, study PRJNA513368) | rock metagenome | isolation source: Antarctica rocks | place: Antarctica: Victoria Land, Pudding Butte sud | reverse complement strand
AAGTTCAAATCTGTCTTCTGACAATAGCATCTGATGCTGATATAGCTTACAATCATCATTTGCTTCAACTGACTTGACGTTTGACATTCTGATCAGCGCGTCAACTTTCAGATTCTGTTTTCTCGACTGATATATGATCTTGAAGTTATATTTAGATAACTTCTCAGCTCATTTAGCTTGTCATCTGATCAGTTCTTTGATGATCATGAAGTACTTCAAATTCAGATGATTGATGAAGATCTTAATTAAAATATTCGTACATTTCAATTCAAAATGTCAATGCTTCAAGCAGCAAATGATGATCAGCAGTTTCTTGTCATAAATCTCGTAGTTGCATTCTGCGAAAATCATGTTCTTGCTATAGAAGATCACTGAATGTAGAATGTCTTTATCATCATACTGAGACAATACTTCGTCGTTGACATAGTTCAAAAAGTCAGTTTTCAGAATAGCTTTTCTGATTGAGTCTAAATGCTTCAGAATGAAGACTGTTGTCATTTATTGCTTTAGTTTTTCAAAGATTGTTTGACAAATCTCTGTTCATTCAAAGAAGTGATCTTTTCAAGTCAGCTTTATCATGAGTCAAACAATCTTTGAGAAGTTCTTTATGAATTGTTGATAGAAATTGCAGAAGTCAATGAAGATTTGCACATAAGTCAACGATCGAGACACTTTTCAGCTTCGAATCACATCTACTTTTCGAGAATTCATTCGCAGATCATTGATAAATATTAATAGTTTAAGAAACGAGATTTTCTGAATCTTGAATTTGCACTTGTCAATGTTTATCTGCAAGTTGACTTCGCGAAGCTTGTTTAACACTTCTTTCACATGAGTTCTATGTTCTTTCAAGATCTTACTATAAATGAGAATATCATTCAAGTATGTCTGACAGAACTTATGCAGACAGTTAAACAATACATCGTTGATATAATGCTGAAAAGACGTGAATTCATTGATCAATTTGAAAAGCATTACTCTATACTTGTAAACATCAAAGAAAGTAACAAAAGTAGTCAAATTCTTGCTTTCTGAACTCATGCGCAGTTTATTAAACGTGATGATAATGTTGAATTGAGTCAGATACTTACTGTCTTGAATTTAAGCTAGTACTTCGTTTATTAAGAGTATTGAATAACGATTTCTTTTGATCAGAGCATTCAGTTTTCAATAATTCATGCAAAAGCAAAGACTATTGTCTTTCTTTTCAATAAATAGTATTGACAAAGCGAAGAGAGTTTTGCTGAGTGTAATAAACTTCTTCTTCAAGTTCTCTTCTAGATACTTCTTGATCTTCTGCAACTTGTGACTCAACATGAGATACAATTGACTTCTAGAAGATTGATTCTCATCTTTTAATTCAATCTTATAATCATATGATCGATGCAAAGACAACTAACTGCGTTGTCTTTTCTTTATTAAAAACATTCAGAAAGTCATGATAAACTATCAAAAACTTCTTCTTCAGTTCATTTAATGACATGACAGAGATCATTTCATTCAGTTTCGCGAAATCTTCAACTGAACTAACCACTTTGTTGATTTCACTAATGATCAAGAAAAAGATCTTGATCTTCTTATTCTTGACTAAAGTTCAATATACAACGACTTCAATCATAATAATATTGACGAGTTTCTTTGTCTCAATTGACTGAAATGAGTGAAGTTGATTGAGATCAACTTAAGTACTTTGCTTTGCTATGAAAGCAGATTTAATGAATTGAGCAGATTCAATGAATTTATTCACTGATTTCTGATTCATGAGTCTCTTCAAGATGATTGTTGATGTAACAATTGAGTTCAAGTTCTTTTGTTTCATTTCACAGATTTCATTTGATTCAAATTTGTGAAATGCTGATTGACTGCTTACTTTCAAAACAACAGATTTTGATGTTCAAATCTTCAATGATGATATTAATTAATCATTTGCAGAATCTATCAACATTTGATTTCTTTTCAATTAAAGATTTTCAATGATTATTTTATGTTGATTTAGATGAGTTATTAATAAAAACATCATTTCATTCTTGTGTTTTTGTATCATGATCAATGTATACAGAGTGTATGTAATCGACTTTCAATCAGAAGTTTCATCATACGATTGAATCAACTTTGATTTTGACAGCGATATTGATTGAATATCAAAGCATTCACATAGCTTTGACATCAAAGATTCATCAATAAAAGTCATGTCAATGACTTCAGTATTTATCAAAGTGAGAAATCTGAATATCTTTTCTAGACTACTTAAGATGATGTCAACAATGAACGACTTGAAATTAAATGAATCATCAAACATGCTGATGAAGCAGAATATAAGTATATTGCTCTCAGTCACTACTTTGACGAAGACAAGTCGTTTTTCAAATTCGTTGCAATTTCATGCATTTAAGCTGATTCAAGACAGTCATGTGCTTTATGTTCTGATTTCTTGCATTTGAAGCAGAGTTCTTTTTTAAACAACTTCTCTTTAGCAAAATCAACGTTCAATATTCTGAGTTTCTTTCATGCAAAGATTGAAGTTGAGATCGCAGTAGTAATCATCATCAAGATGCTAGTGATAAAGTGAGTAACTTGAGTCATTAATGTCTTGAAAGCTAATTGAGCATTTAATTTTGTCAATCGAACGTTGACTTGCATGCAGATGTCAACAAATTCATTCAAATTCATAGTTTGTTCATTGATCATAACTCGCTGAAGATCTGAGCTAATCTTATGCTGAAAATTATTTAGTAAAGTTTTATTATTGTATTCTAGTTTCACACTAAGTTTCTGAAATTTCATTTAAAATTCATGAAAGAAGATCTTGTTTTAATACAGCTTCAAGAACTGTTATTGAGTCATGTAATGTTGATTGAGATCATCGTACATTTTATTTATGATCAACAGTATCTTTTCTGCTTCAAGAAATGAGTTCGTGATCATGTTTCTCATTCTGAGTGCTATGTGTTTGATCATCGTTTCACTGACTCAACTTTTCACATATGCAATCTTTATTTCTTCAATAGAAAAATGTTTCTTGTTCATCTTCAGCTTGTTTTGCATTCAAGACAATTAATTATTCACATTCTGTCTTGAATCTTCAAACAGAGACAGATCAGATAGCTTAATTGACTTCAAGAATCAATCTTTCAAAATCAAAGTGCTTAATCGACTTGATGTTGCTTCTAGATGATGTATAATTACGTTCTTTTTCTTCATCTTTTTCTGTAAATATATTTGAACAACGTTCAACGTTATCTGCGTAGCTTTCAACTTAATGTTGATAGCTTTCAATTCAATGTTGATCTTGTTGATGTCATTCAACATCTGAATCATGTCATTGTGAATCTTGATTTCAATGTCATGCTGTTAACATATGTACTTGATAAAGACAACGAGATTGTTTGCTTTATGAGTGCTTATTCAAGCATTCAATTCAGTGCTGATGCTGATCTTGATCATTTTGTGATTGAAGAGCAACATGTTCATGTTCTCTTCTTCTGTATTCAATGACACATTCGTGTCTTCTTCTTCTGATGTTGTTTGATTCTGTGATAAAAGTGATTCTCTTTCAGCATTTTGAAGTTTGTAGTGAGCAATGCTCACTGATTCTGATTCTAATTCTGTGCTTCTAGTCATTGTGTGAGTAGAAAATTGCTGATTAAAATTCAACTGAAATTTCTGATTTCAATTCTAAAATAACATGTTCATGTTCTTCTGTTCTTCTGTTTTAATGACGAGCTCAGTAAAAAGTTAGTCTAGAGCAACGCATTCATGTTCTTCTGTTCTGTTCTAGAAATTTCTTGATTTCTAATGAATCTTCTGAGCTCAATTTTCTGATTTCAATTCTGATTCAAGTTTAAATGATGTAGCTTGTTTTTATATCATCTACACGTCAATAGCAAGATTAATAAGCTTTGAACTAATGTTATGAGTCTGCATAAAGCGAATCATATGAGTATATTCTAACTAGAAGTTCAAAGCTGAAGAAGAAAGAAGATGCAACACATCATGAGTTTTACTCACGAAGACACGCTAGGTTGCTAGCGTGTCAACATCAGCTCTATACTAGTCTATGATAGTCTGACATGATCTATGTTAGACTAACTCAAAGTGCATGATTGCAACATTATTTACAAAGCGACATTTGACAAAATGTTAAGACATACAAGATACATAAATAGAATAATGCGCAGACTTGTTAATGATGTATCAAAACAAGTATGCTTTCTCTTTAAAAGATGTTTACAGAAGAAAATACAGTCAACTCAGTTCAAGAGTGCAATTACAATAATGATGCAAAAGTCAAATAAGAAAGATTACTTTAACACAAAAATATATAAATCAATTGTGCTACTCAACACATTAAGCAAAATATTGAAGTTCATTGTATTTGAACATCTGTAAAATATCATAAAAGCTTACAACTTAATATTGAATATTCAGATGAGAGCTTGCAAGCACAGATTAATAGATACAACTTTGCAACTAATTATAAAAAAGATATATACTGTGTAAAGTGACATGAGAAGAAAAATAGTTTCATTGCTGAGTTTAAATGAGAAGAGTGCATTTGACAATGTGATGCACAGCAAACTTTTACACAACATGAAGAAGAGAAAAGTTTCTAGACTATTTCTCAAGTTTGTGAAGAACTTTTTAAAAGATCAATGCATCATGATCACAATTGATGATTACATGACGAAGAAATGCAGCATGAACATTGACATATCACAAGATTCTTTACTATCATCAATATTATATTTGTTTTACAATGCAAACTTGTTAGAAGTATGTGATAACATCAAGTTAAGAACTAGCTTTACAGACTTCATGAATGATGTTAATATCTTAATATACAAAGAGTTTATAAAATGCAATTGCAAAGTTCTTAACGAGATTTATGATAAATGCAAACAGTGATCAAAAACGCATGATATCAAATTCTCAATGACAAAGCATGAATTGATTCACTTTATAAAAACTTCTAAATAATACAATATGAAAGTTGATGTAAAGTTGATGAAACATTAGATTAACTTGAAATTAAATATCAGAATCTTGAAAGTTCAATTGAACTTCAAGCTGAAATGAGTAACTCACATGCATCATATTGAAGCAAAACTAGTGATTAAACAAAAGATCATGCAGACAATCATTGAGTTTACTTGAGACTCATTAATGACAACAAGTAAGCAAATATACTTCATGATGATGCATGTCATGATTCTAGCCTTGTCAGACTCAGTCTTCTAGCCTTGTCAGATTTATTTTCACTTTGTCATCTTGACTAGTTTTTATTGAGTCTAGCGTCGACTGAGAAACACACATATGTAGTCAGCTTCTTTTTTGTAGCTATCTTTCTTTCTTAGCATTTATCTTTTAGTTAAATGACACTTTTATCTGACTCGCTCTAGACAGATCTCTAACATTAGATAAATGCTCATCATTTACTACTCTGCTATCAATGAATAAATAATACGAAACAATCTATTTAGTAAGGAAAATTTGCAAGAAATTCTTCAAATTTGCACTATCATTTTAGATCACAAGAAATTCTTTGATTCTACACTCATTTTCATCATTCTATTCGCAAGAAATTCTTTGAATAAAGCACTCAATTATTATCTGAAATTCACAAGAAATTCTTTGAATTTTCACTCATCAAAAAACATCAATTCAAAACATCAATCTCTCATCTACTCTTATCTCAACAACTTCTATCTTCTCTCATCATGACATGCAACGTCAAGTCAGTTGAGTTTTAAACAACTCATCTGCTTAGAAGCACTGTCAATAGAAGAGTTTTACTTCTACTCATCAATGCTTTAGTCGAAGCTGAGAAAGCTGTCATTGCATGAAACATAAACATTGAAAATAAACTGATCATCAAGTCGAGTTTTGATATCAATCTTCTGACTCAACTCAAGTACTCGATATCAATCTTCTGACTTAACTCAAATACTCAATTTCAACATTCTGACTCAGTCTGATATCAATCTTAAGTCGATACTTGATTCGAGTTTTCAACTCAACTCGTCAAGAAATCGAAAATGACATCAAGAGAGCTAAATATAGAAATTTTTCCGGTTTATCGCCTTTGCATTACCTTTTTGCATTACCTTTTTGATAGAAAGTCATAAAGGGAAACATGAAGAGAAACATGAAGAAAAACATGAAGAAAAACATTGAGATTATTTGGTAGAGAACTTTGATAGAGAACTATGATAGAAAGTCATAACGAGAAACTATGAAGACTGTTTGATAGAAAGTCATGAAGAAAAGTCATGATAGAAAAACATGAAGGTTATTTAATAGAAAGTCATGGTAGAAAGTCATAATAGAGAGTCATAATAAAACATTTATCTATCTATCTTCATGTCTTGATGTTACGATTCTAGTCTTCGTCTATTCTTCAACTAGTCTTCGTCTGATTTCATTCTAATTGAGTCTAGCAAGAATCTGATCTAAAGATGATGTCATTGAGTTTCTGCATCATATGTGTAAGACGTCAACTCAATCGAGTCTAGCACAGAGCTGAGAAACATACATATAAAAATCGAGTTCTTTTCTGTAGATACTTTTCTTTCTTAGCATTTATCTATTAGTTAAATGACACTTCTATGACTTGCTCTAGATCGATCTTTAACACTTGACGAGTTGAATCGAAAATTTCAAGTTGATACTCAATTTCAATTCTCTGACTCAACTTAAATACTTAAGTTGAACATTTCAACTCAACTTGAATACTTGAATCAAGAATTCTGACTTGAATTGAGTCTTGACGAGTCGAGTACTTGACTTGAACTCAAGTACTCGACTTGACGTGATCAGTCTAATTGAAAAACAACTGTTTCATTGAATCAACAATTAACTCAATGAAGTCATCAATATGCTGAATGAGCTTTGAAGTTAAAGAGACTTGACTTTACAACTCAATGAACACTAACTTCTTGTACAAGACAATCACAAAAAGAGAGCGAAACAACTAGAAGTTGCTTTTGATAAAAACAATGAGCTAGAGAAAAAGATCAATCAGCTGCAAGGCGAGTGATTGAACTTCAGAGTGAAACAACGTCAAGCTGATTGATTTATGTCTCGTCAAGATACTCAGTCAGCTGAGCAACAAGTCAATCAGAAAGAAGCTCGCTTTCAATGAGAATCTTCTACTCTATCTGATAACAAAAATGATCATCACAAGTTCATTAAGCTTTTGAATTCACTCATCTTCATCAAAACAGATGACTTTATCTGAAAGACATGAAACATCAAAATAACTGACAAGCTTGATGTCAACACGAATCATTACTTTACTGAAAAGATTTATATTGTCTATGTGATTTTCAGACTAGAAGATGATGCTGATCAGTAAATTTATGCAAAGCATCATGTTGATGCTTTCTCACTCTATCAGTCACTATCAAAGCTACTGAAACATTTGAAAGAAATTTATGAAGATCAGAATCTGATTTGAAAGTGTCATTGCAAATACGTCACTCTGAAGCAGCTCAACAAGCTCTTCAGCTCTTTCTATTCAGAATTCACTAGAATATTCAGCTTTCTGAACTACAATAATATCACTTTAATGAACGACATTCAGAATAAAATCAACAATTGTCTTCAGAATGTGTTGTCAGTTTGCCTCATAGAGTTTAACTCACTTGATAAGCTCAAGATCTTTCTTCAAGATGTGAATAATAAACAATGAGTTAATTATCAGCTACATGATGAGCAATGAACAGTCAAATCAATAACAGCTTCGAAAAAATGTTTTGTTTCTTCATTGAAATCAGCTTCAGTCTCAACTACTAGCTATGTTCAACTCATTACTTTTTTCATCTTTGAATCTGAACAATCAAGAATGTCAATCATCTGCTTCAACTGCAAAGTATCTAGTCATCTTTCAAAGAACTGCTCTCAGCTGAAAATTAGTACTTTAACATTTCATGCATTCAACTCTTGTCTCAATAAAATCATCATGTCAAAAGAAGAGAAGAAATTATTTACAGAGAAATCGAAGAATGAGACAAAAAACTAGTGACTTTCATCAAAGATGCAATGAAAGATGTGTTAATTTCTTCAACAATGAGCAGCTTAAATGATCTCTTTGCTTCAAAATCTTTGACTACTGAATATGTACTATCTAGAAATGAAATTAGATACTTATTAAAGTCATTGATTGACACTGAAGCAGCTGACTATTCATTCATTGATGAATTAATCGCGCAGAATGTTTGTGATCATTTGCAAATTGAATCTTTATCTTTAATCAAGCTCAAATCAATAAGGAAATTTGATGATCATTATGTAAAAAAGCTCATTACTCATGTGATTTATTCAAATCTAACTGTTCAAGATCATATGAAACGTTTCGTCTTTATGCTGATCACTTGATTAGATCAACATCAGATGATTCTTGAAAAAACATGAATGAACAAGATCGAGATAACTATTGATATGAAAGATGATTGTCTTCAATTTTCTAGTTTCGAAGCTTATATCAAAGCTTTTATCAAAGCTCATTCAACTGTTCTTTTGAGCAAGAAAATCGCGATAGAACAGAAGAGTTCAATCTCTACTCAAATACTAAGAAGATTTATTTCTTCTGTTATCGTTCAACTCAGCAAGAAGTCATCTTCATTCAGTAAAATCGTGAAATCATTTAATTCAGTCAACTTCGCTTCGTCTTTTGATTCAATGAACATAGCAATAATAAAGGCTGCAGCATATAGATCACTAGTCAAACGGTTGAATGTGACTACTTTCGCGATTATCATCACGAAAATTGATAGACTTCTAAAAACAGCTAGAAATTAACTTGAAGATGTAAATCTACAAGAGCTTTCACACGAAGAAATCTTGAAAGAAGTCAAAGCTAAGCTTTCTTTGAAATATCATGACTATTTAGACGTGTTGAATTGAGCAATGACTGATCAACTATCTTTTCATCATCTCTATGATCAAAAAATTGAGTTAATCAACGAAAGAACATTTTCTTGAAGTTGTCTTTATCATATGTTTGACTACAAGCTTCAAAAGATGAAGAATTATCTGATTGAGCATCTGAATAAAGACTTTATATCTTCTAGCTCAGCTTCATATGCTTCGTTCATACTATTCGTTGAAAAGAAAGATGATAGCTTGCGTTTCTGTATAAACTACAGAAAGCTCAATGCTTTGACCAAACGAAATCGCTATTCTTTGTCATTAATAGACGAGACTCTCGCTCGTATACAAGAAAGCAAATATCTGACTCGATTGAACATCATTGTCGCGTTCAATAAACTGCGAATGCACTCAGATAGCGAAGATTTGACTATCTTTATCACTTTTTTTGATTTCTACAAATATCACATGATGTCTTTTGAATTAATCAACGGCTTAACTTTCTATCAACACTATATGAACGACGTGCTATTTGATTATCTTTATCAGTTTTGTCAGATTTATTTAGATGACATTATCATTTACAGCAAAACACTGAAGAAACATAAGCGACATGTATGATTAGTTCTACATAAATTACAAGAGACTGATCTTCAGATGAATATAAACAAATGCAAGTTTCATGTTCAAAAGATTTTCTTTCTGAAACTATTGCTATTCATTGAAGAATTAAAGATGAATCTCAGAAAAGTACAAGCAGTAGTTGAATGATTTACTTCTACAAATCTCGCTCAGATGCAGTTCTTCGTTGACTTCTGCAATTTCTATCAACATTTTATAAAGAACTTTTCGAAGATTGTTCATCTTCTAATTCAACTAACTCAAAAAGAGATGATATTTGAATGAAATCAAGCTTGTTAAATGATCTTTGATCATATGAAGAAACGAATGACTGAAGCTTCTATTCTTGAAACAGACTCATTCAACTACGTCAATAATGATATACTTTCTCAGTATGATGACGAAGAAACATTGCATTTGATGATTTACTACAGCAAGAATCTGAGTCTCGCTGAGTGCAATTATGAGATCTATGACAAGAAATTACTAGCAATCATTTGTGTCTTCAAGCATTGATGATCTGAGCTGAAATTGACTGAACTACTCATCAAGATGTTCATTGATCATCAAGCTTTAACGTCATTAATGAAAGATAAAGAGCTAAGTAGACGTTAAATACGCTGAATACAAAAGCTCATTGACTTCAACTTCAAAATCATGTATTGCTTAGACAGATAAAACATCAAAGTCGATGCATTGACTCGTCAAGTTGATTTAGTTTCTAGAAGTTTTGAGAATGAATGATGTCACTATCAATGAACTACGATTCTCACGTTGAATCAAATGAAAATCGCTGATCTAAAAGAGAAAGAAAATGATGAATCAATTTATCAATTGATTCTAGAAGTTAACAGAATCAACGAGAATTGTATTCTACTTCGTGAAGTCGTATTAAAAGATGAAGCTCAATATGAATATACTAAATTAAAAGATTGTTGAGTTCAGAACGAAATACTATATCGAAGTGATCTTCTATAAGTTTTCTTCAATGAGCATCTTCAAATGAAGTTAATTTAAAAAGTTCATGATCAATCTTTTATTAATCATCTCAAAATTCTCAGAACGATGAAGATCATAAGAAGATACTACTATTGATCTTCAATGCAAAAGATAATAAATCAATATATTCAAAACTGCTACATTTGTCAGCAATCAAAGACTTCTCAAGATAAATTCAATGAACTACTACATTCTTTACTCATATTCAAACAGTGATGAAAGAACATAGTCATGAATTTCGTCATCAACTTATCTTCTTCGAAAGACAAAAACATCATACTAACAGTGATATGTAGATTGACAAAGAAACAACATTATATTTCTTGCTTTACTGATGACGAGAAAATCACAGCAGAAAAAACAGCTGAGCTAATGCTTCAGTAAATATATTGAATACACGATTTACTCAATTTCATTGTTTCAAATCAAGACTCTCAATTTATCTTCATTTTATGAAAGTCGCTTTGCAAAAGACTAAACATTAATCTTTAACTCTTCACAGTTTATCACTCTCAGATTAATGATCAAAGTGAATGAGTTAATTAGAACATTGAAAGATATCTTTGATTCTTCTGTTCATACATGCAGAATGACTAAGCTAAACTACTACTCATGATTGAGTTCATTAACAATAATGCTCTGTTCTCAGTCATTTTCTTGATTTTTTTCTTTCTAAACAAAGACTTTCATTCTTGTATGAGCTTTGAACTTGATGTCATCAAATATGAAAGTTCTCATGAACGCTTGCAGATAACTAAAGTCGAGAATATATTTGAACATATGAACAAAACACTGAAGTTTGCTCGCAAGTCACTAGTCAAAACACAGAAACAAATGATGAAATAAGTCAATAAGCATAGAAAAGAAGTTGATTATGAGATTGAATCAAAGATGTTTCTGAATGAAAGAAACATCATTACAGCGAGATCTTTTAAGAAGCTAGATGACAAAATGCTTGATTCTTTCATCAATTTAGATTTCATTGACTCTTCATATAAACTAAAATTATCAAAGTCTATGCATGTTCATGATGTATTTCATTCTGATCTACTTCGCTCTGCCGTCAACAATCTCTTGTCTGATTAAAAGAATGAACTCTCAGATTCAATAGTGATAAACGACGAAAACGAGTGAAAAATCAATGATATATTGAATTTTCGTTGATATCGAAGATGACTTCAGTATAGAGTCAAATGAAATGACTATGACAATGATCTCAATTGATACAACGCTGATGATGATGAATTTATGAACGCTCAGAAGATTGTTGACGATTTTCATATTCAATACTTGAACAAATCGCGCTAATTGACAATTCAATCAATCAATCAAGTTAAGCAGAAAATACATTCATGCAAACATGAATCATTGAAGAAAGAAAGTAATGTCATGATTCTAGTCTTGTCAGACTCAATCTTCTAGTCTTGTCAAATTTATTCTCACTTCGTCATCTTAACTAGTTTCTATTGAGTCTAGCATCGACTGAGAAACATACATATGTAGTCAGCTTCTTTTCTGTAGCTATTTTTCTTTCTTAGCATTTATCTTCTAGTTAAATGACATCTCTATCTGACTCGCTTTAGACAGATCTCTAACAATGCATTCTCTGCTTAGTCATGAAATCATCATATGATATACATCATAAAGAGTGAAAGATCATCAAAAGAGTTTGAACATCAAGTTGAGATCAGTATAAGAAAGAGCATTGTAACAAATCATTAACGTTTATCATATAACATCAACAGAGATTCTACAGATGAAAATAAACATGATGTTAATAAATATTTACTTACGAAAACTGATACAAAAATCGATAATAAACATGAACTTTCAAAAATCAAATGAGATCATTGAAACAATAATGTGTCAAATTCGCAACGACTTGACATTAAAAAGAAATCAAAAATCAAAGCTGCGCAAAACATCTTTACAGCTGAAGCAAAAGTGAATGAAAGAAACACTTAAACAGATAAAGATGAATCAAAGTCATTTTTATACAGTGATTCTCTGATCAAAGTCATTAAAGATAATTATAATTGCAAACAAGAAAATGTCAATAAGATAATATAATTTTGACACATTTGCATTGAAGCAAAGAGTTTACTTGAATGATAGTGACAGCAGAAATAATGTTACAATGATCATGATGAAAATGAACTGAGAGCTAGATAAGAGATTGAGAGAATTGACTTTAGTCATCACTCATCATGATGAGCTGAAAGAATTAGTCGTGAAAGCGAAACATCTCACAAACGTAGTGACAGTGAATCAAGAATGTCATGAAAAGATATACAAAGTATACAGTGATAGTCAGACTTCTCTGAAAACAGTGAAAGCTATGATATCAATAAAAGATCAAACACGTCTGCAATGAATTTAAGTCATGCATGAAAGCATTTAATCTTAAAAAGTCACACTGAAGCTACATTAAATGACAAGACATGCAGAAGTACTTGAAAATGAAGCAATGAACAAGATGATTAATGATGCACATGATTTGTCTTTATTGCTAACTGAGCATCAACGCACTGAAATAATAATAAAATTAACACTCATACAGAAACAAATCAGATAAACATGAAGAATAGTTTGAAAAGAGAGATTCAACACAACTCATTTTCAATATCTGACATCAAAGATGATACATCAACATTTGTGATTGCACAAAAATTATGCAAAGTCTCACAATGCATTATTGATGCAGTTATGCATGAGAAAAATTGACTTCAATCAATTTCTACATAAAAGATGAATACTTGATGTCATTACAATGATGTGCAAATGCAACAAAGATCAAATGTTGATCAAGCACATTTTATTAACATGTTTTAAATGAAAGACAGAATGAAAGATGATGCAATGCAAAGAGAACATCATGAACTTGAGAAAGCTTTTAGAAATCATAAGTGTGACAATAGCAATCATTTAAATGATACTTTCAACAAGCATACTGAATCAATTTCAGACTGTAACATCATTAAAGAATTAAATGAAAGAAAGAGAAAGTAAAGAAGAAATAAGCTTATAAAGTTTTTGCATTGAGAATAGTTACAGTATAAAGCGCAGAAAAAAACGATAGTAGATATAAAAAGAGCGCTACGCTAGCACAGCGCTCGCTACAATATATAAAATCTTGCATAAACTCATAATGAGTGTTGAATTGAGTAAGAATAAAAAAAATGTTTGAAAAATCAGTATAATAATAATAATAAATTCATACACTTTTGTGACATCGATTAAGTATGCTATTTATATTGAGTGAACAAAACTCTCTGAGGTAGAAAATCACTCACTGTTTATACAACTGCTTTGCGCAGTTGAAACTATCATTATGAGACTATGTATCAAATTAGTTCACGTTGATTGCACATTAAAGAATGAGTAACTCAGTCACTTTAAATTGCTTCAGAAGCTTTGTTTTCATCATCATTCTTGCAGCTGCTCTGAGACTCTTCATGATAATAATGATTATTTAATAGTTCAAGAAGTCGATGTCTTGTAACATTCTTGATCGCAAATGCAATTAGTTTGAGCAATGCATAAATATATGTTTCATCGTTTGATGATTTCAGTTGCAGTCACATCACATGCTATCTGCGTCTGAAACGTTTTTGAAGTGCAGATAAACATTCAAATCTATGTGTTCAATTTTGATGTATAAATCGCGAGTGATTTTCTACTTCAAAGAGTTTTGTTCACTTGACACACATAGCATAAAGTTTCTCATGAGTCAATCTAATTGATGTCACAAAAATGTATGAATTTATTATTATTATTATTAAAGAATAATTTAAACAAATGCTATAAAATATGCAATGTAAGATAAATATTAAAGCATTTACTACTGAATTGCAAATATTATAATCTTTCAACAATTTTGTTTTAATCATTTCAGTCATATGCATGAACTTTTGCAATCTTAAGTTAATAAAACTATTGTTTAGTCTTAATTCTACTCAATTCATGTATATAAAAGTTAAACTTTCATTCTTTTCTTTCACTCTTTGTCTTTCATCTTGTACATTATTTAATATATTGTTTTGTATCTAGATTCTATCAAAGTAATAATAATATCAATCTTTTATATTAATAATATCTTTAGTTTAACTCAATTTCTGACAGAATTAATAATCATCATTAAAAAGATTAAGATGAATTCTTTTAAGATAAATATCATTATCAATTAATTTATCTTGATTAACATTAAAGATATTCAAAGTTTTTTAAATTTCGCGAACTTTTATAAAAGATTCATTTATGACTATAGTAAAATAGTTACTTTGCTCATTCATTTCATCAGAAAAGATGTACTCTTTGTCTGATTTCAGAAATGTCAAATTGCATTCAACATTCTTAAAAAAGTTTTCACTTTCAAGATTATTTTTCATCATTATAATTTAAATCACAAGATTGTGATAGAAATCAATGCTTCACATTTGCAGTTTGAGAAGTGAACTGAATTATTAAGTTTAGTTAAAGAAACATTTGTCACTTAAAGCGAAATAAAGTCGAGATTTTAGCTGAGCTCATCTGAATGTGATCAAATTTTATGAATAAAATCTGCAATCATTTCATATATCATTGAACTGAATCTGCGTTTATTCATATATCATTGAACTGAATTGCACTTTTGTCACTTTCATCACTTTCATCGCTTTTATCACTTTCGTTTCTTTCGTTGCATTCAATTTACTACTCGTTTATCTACTTGCTCACTTTACTCGCTCATTTACTCTTCATTCTACTCATCTATTTACTCGCTCATCTACTCTTCATTCTACTCGTCTAGTTACTCGTCACTCTACTCACTCATCTACTCTTCATTTACTCATCATTCTACTCGCTCATCTACTCTTCATTCTACTCATCTAACTACTTGCTAGACTGATTACGTCAAGTTGAGTACTTAAGTTCAAGTCAAGTACTCGACTTGAAAAGTGTCGAGTTAAGTTGAAATTTTTTTGAAAAAGTGTTGAGTTAAGTTAAGAAGTTGAACCTGAGCACTTGAGTTGAGTTGAGAAGCTTGATTCAATAACTTAACTTGAAAACTCAACTCAATTTGACAAGATATTAGATAGATGTAAATAGCTTGATTGAACAGTCTTCATGATTTTCTTCATGACTTTTTATTATGATTTTCCGTCATGACTTTCTATCAAAGTTAAATGATCTTTATGTTTTTTCTTCATGTTTCTCTTCATGTTTTTTATCATGTTTCTTGTCATGACTCTCTTCATGTTTCTCTTCATGTTTCTCTCTATGTTTCTCTCTATCTCTCTCTATGTTTTTCTCTATGTTTCTCTCTATGTTTTTCTTCATGTTTCTCTTCATGTTTCTCTTCATGTTTCTCATCATGACTCTTTATCAAATGATCTTCATGTTTTTCTTCATGACTCTCTATTGAAAAGATAATGCAAAAAGATAATGCAAAAGTCAAAAATCGAAAAAATTTCTATATTTAGCTTTCTTAACATCAAGCTTGAATTCTTGATGAGTTGAGTTGAGTTGACTCAATTCTTAGTCGAATTGAGTCACGTCAAGTTGAAAATATGAGCAACTCAACTCAATCTCGATTCAAGTTCAAAATGTCAATTTGAAACTTGACTTGATGATCAGTTTACTACTTGCTCATCTACTCTTCATCTACTCTTCACTCTACTCGTCTAGCTACTCATCACTCTACTCATTCATTTACTCTTCATTTACTCGTCACTTTACTCGCTCATCTACTCTTCATTCTACTCACTCACCTACTCTTCATTCTACTCGCCTAGCTACTCATCACTCTACTCGCTCATTTACTCTTTACTTTACTCGCTCATTTACTCATCACTCTACTCACTCATTTACTCTTCACTTTACTCGTCTAGCTACTCACTCATTTACTCATCACTTTACTCTCTATCAAACTTTCTATCAAATGCTTTATCAAACGCTTTATCAAATGCGTTGATCAAGTGTATAAAACACGTCAAACAATGCTTCAAACAATGCTTTCTATATGACTTTCTATCTATGCTGACGTTAAAGAGTTCGAAGTTTTCATCTTCTTTTTCCCTTTGTAGTTTCTACTTTCTAGAACAACAACAATCAAAATATCAACATGTTCAGCTATCAACTCAACTATCTACTCAGCTATTTACTTATTCATCTAGTAGTCAGTCTATTGCTTCAAAACATGCTTCAAAAGACGCGTTGATCAAGTGCATAACACAGATCAAACAGTGCTTCAAACAATACTTTCTACTGAATTTTTCACTGATCTTTCTACTGATCTTTCAACTGATCTTTCTATTAATCTTTCTACTAGTGAGCTTTCTACTGATCTTTCAACTGAGTCATTTATTGATCTTTTTACTACATGACTTTTTACATGACTTTCTACATGACTTCTCATCAAGCTTCAAATTGCTTTGCAATCAAGAATCAAATTTGTTTTCTATCAAGCTTCAAACATGATTCTATCAATCATTCTACATGACTCTCTATCTCTTTAGTTTATTCATTAACTTTCTCATTAACTTTCTCAATGCATATATTAAATAGCTATTATTTAGATAGTTAAATCAATCATTAATTATTCAACGTTACAACTACGTATCAATGTTACAAATGTTAAAATAGTCGTGTTTATTGAATTAAACGATAAAGATGCATACTGCGCTCATAAGAATGCTAAAAATGCTAAAAATGTTGAGAATATTAATGCTTTTATGAATATGTCTCAGCTAAAAGTGACGCAAATCTGAGACATAAGATTAAATGAATATTTGAAATATTAATTGCTAAAAGCGCTAAAATCTGTTACTGTCACTCTTTACAAATTATGAATGCAAACTATATATTCAATTCAATTCAATTCGATTTGAATTCATACACTTTTGTGACATCAATTTAAACTCAACTCATGAGAAACTTTATACTATTTATATCAATAATAATAATAATAATAATAATAATAAATTCATACACTCTTGTGACATTGATTAAATCGATTCATGAGAGATTCTATGCTATGTATGTTGAGTGAACAAAACTCTCTGAGATAGAAAATCGCTCGCTGTCTATACGATTGCTACACGCAGTCGAGACGATAAAAATAAGACTATGTATCAAATTTGTTCATGATGATTGCACGTTAAAGAATGAGTGTTCTTATCATCTTAAACTGCTTCAGCAGCTTCGTTTTCATCATCATTCTCGCTGTTGTCTTGAGACTCTTCGTGATTGAGATGATGACTTGATAGTTCGTGAAGTCAACATTTCGTAGCATGTTTAATCAAAGATGCGTTCAATTCAAGCAGTACATCAGAATATGCTTAACTGTCTGATGACTTTATTTGCAGTTGCATCGAGAGCTATTCGCGTTCAACACGTTTCTCGAGTGCAGATAAATCTTCAGCTTTATGCGTTCAATTCTGATGTAAGTTGCAAGAATGCTTTTAATCTTCTGAAAATCATCACGCATCTTTACTGACTTCTTGAATAGATGAAATCTTTGAGCGAAGAATGCATTAATGTCTGCGATGCATTTTTTGTAGTTTTTTCATCAAAGATTTCATTGACTTTTGTGAAACTGTGCAATCACACGTTTGCTCATTTGAATCATCATTAAGAAATTGAGTCGTTTACATCTAGACTGTATCTTTGCTTCTTTGCAAATTGAAGCGTTCAGAAACGTCATTTTTTTAAAGATTGAAAAGCGAAAAATGAGTTTATTAATTTTTATCAGATGAGCACATATGATCTTGCATACTCATCAAGTCTTCTGTATTCTGTCGTTGATTCAACTGCGTAGTGTGACTTGATTCTGAAGCTTATTCAGATGAACATGTAGTGAAAATGTGTATGTTTTGACTTTTAGCGTTTTGATGTTCACTTTTCTGAAGATGTTGATCACATGATGCAATGCTTGATTCTGAAGAGTTTCTAGTCTTCATTTCATACTCAACAATTTCTCTTCTTTATTACGTTGATGTCATACTGATGCTTCGAACGTCATTTTCAATCTTATCATTGCAGAGTATATCTGTCTTGCTTTTGCAAATGTAACTTCTCAGATGAAAATCTCAAGTCGACTAAGCATCAGCATCTTGATGATGTGATCTGCTTCTATTTGATGAAGATGCAAATCTCATTGTAGTTTTATATTCAGTTGCACTTCAAGAACTTGTACATCTGATTTCAACTTTATTATCAAGTTTTCTATGCATAAACTGACTGTCATGTCAAATCTTTTTGACTTACAAATGAAGTGAGTGAATTTGTATTTCTCTGAAGCAAACGTAGCATCATGAGTTTAAGCTCACTTTGCACAGACATCATATGCTCAACTTAGTGATTTGCAGATTGATTCTGTGATTTTGTCATAAATCAGAATATTGATGTCATTTACAAAGTCAAGCACTTTGATTTTAATTTCTAAAGCTTTGCATTTTTTGATTAAGCTTGCGTTAAAGAATAGAAAGAGAATCAATGATATGAAAGATCTTTGTGATATGTCAGCATTTACTTGTTGCATCACGCTGATTTGTTCATCAAACATCAGCAATGACTCTTTGTCTTTCAGAAAGCTGCGAGTTCATTCAACTATATAGTTCAATGTTCTTTTCATTCTCAGAGTATGCAGAAGTCTAGTGTACAAAACATGATTGAACGTCTCAGCAATGTCTAGACTAAGCATGAAGACTACGTACTTGATTTCACAGTCTCATACTGCATGTACTTAATTTACTAGTAGATTCAGCGCTGAAAACATGAATCACTTGCATCTCGCTCTCATTTGAGCGTTTGAAAGCATGTAATGAGTCTCAGCAATGTTACTTAATCTTTTGATCATGATCGATTCTAATGTTTTATTCATGATGTTTAGCAAAGCGATAAGTCAATACGTCTTTGAATCAATATAATCACTCTTCTTTGATTTATGCAGTACTATTGTCTGAGCTTTTTTAAACTGCTTTGAATGATATTTGTGAGTTACACATGCATTGAATAAACTGATTAGTATCAAAGTCAGTTCTGTTAAACTCACTTGAAGCATTTTATTTGAAATTTTGAATGCATCTGATACTTTGTTGACTTTTACTCATTGAATCATCTGTCTCATCTCATCTTGCAATAAGATTGAATTAAACGACACTGTCAGCAATATAAATGATTTTGAAATGTCATTGATGTCTGCTTGAAACAATGATGAAAAGAACTTCTTTTGTAACATCTTTGTTTTTTCTTCAAATGAGTTTGCTATGTGATTGAAATTGTTGCTCTTTAATGATGAAAACTGTGAAAGTTTCTTAAGTAACTGACTTTTGATTCTGACTCATTTTGCAAAGCATCAAATCAATTTCAATTCACTGCTCAGTTCATGCATCTATGATTTAAAATGTGAACATTTTGTTTCTTTAATGATCTTGTTTTTGTGATCGTTGTATCTCAGATAGTCGTTTCATGCTTCTAAAGTATTCTGCGATTTTCATATGATTCATAATCATTGCAATTTCATCACGACTTTCAAGCAGATCTGATTTCAAAAGTCTCATGCTTGAATCAATGACTTTGCTCAAGAAATAAACTTCTTGATGATCTCTTGTAACATATAAGTGATTTCAACTACTCTGTCATCTATCACTGTCTTGTCATCAAGAAAACGATTAACGAGAAGATGTATTTTTAAACGAGTGTTTAGTGCTTCTGTGTTCATTTTCTTTCATAATCAACGAGTCGTGAGCTGCATGAAGAATGTGCATAAACACAACTTCGTGACAATTGAAAGATGATCAGATCTCTGATGTAGATCAATTCTCATCTTACATTTGTATATCATGAATTGAATTTTCTCACTGTCAAACACTAGATTTATTGTTGTGAGCTGATTATGAGTCTTTCTAGTAATTGTGTCTGATTCAAGCAGTAGTTTTAGTCTTGCATTCATAATGATGTTTAGTAGAGCATTCATTGCTATGTGATGAATAAAGCATTTTCTGCCTTCTCAGTGTAAATGATGCAGATTGAAATCTTCTACAATTAGCTGTTCACAGTCATCTTTGATTAGTTCATTCAGACGAGAAATAGTAAATGATTCTTCTGTAAAGATGATAAACAGTGAGCATGAATTGTAGATGTTTATGAGTTGTAGCATTTGTATCTTGTCTTTCAAGTTGCTAGTTTGTAGCTTGATTGAACAGATGTTTGATTCAATGATTTTTATTGCTCATTGATCGAATTTTAGATGCTTGTTAACATAAATGCATGTTCTTACTTGAAATGATGAGTCTCTCACTAGATAAAAGAAGTTGTGAGTCAAGCTAAACATCTGCAAAGCGTTGATGTTGCAATCTTGTTTCTGAATGACTATTATGTCAAATTTATGAACTTCTCTGTTTATTAGAAATGATTTCTGAATTTTTAATGACTTTCTGATGTTGTATTATAGAATTCGCAGAAAGATTTGATTCATCATAAAGTTATCTGTAACTGTTGTTGACTCTGTGCAGAGACAGCTTTTTGTATGCTTTTAGTCATCAAGAATCTTTCACATTTTCTGATTTGACATTTCTGTGTTTGTTCAGATGTCATGTCTTTTGAATCATTAATCACGCATGAAAAGCAATCAACTCATCTTTTCTTAACTTTCATCACTTGTTATGTTGACTTGTTGATGTTTCAACTGCTTGTCATCATTAAGATGTTCATTGAACTCGCAAGATTTATTGAACTTAAGAAGTTCAAAAAGAAAAAAGAGAATGAGTGATTATTTTTTGACACTTCAGAGTATCTGATTAATCTGTTTTGAAAGATTTCTTCTGATTGCTTTATCTGTAGTTTTCACTTGAAACATGAGCATTTTCAAAGTTCATGACTATCGTTGCAGTTCACGCATCGTCTTTTATTCATTGACACAACGCACTTCTTGATGTGATGTTTATCTGCGCATTTGAAGCAGCACTCTTTATTTTTGCAGAATCTAGTCATATGATCAAAATTGAAGCATTTATAGCACTGTGTGATACGACAGTTCTTTTCAAACAATTTGCATAAACATTCTTGATATGAGTTCAGCATGTCTACATTTAGTAGTTAATTCATCATCATTTCAATCACAATCTTTATGATGAGTGATGAGTGAATCTTCTCACTTTCAACTATCTTCTTGAGTTAAGCTATTCTTAGCATCTTTAAATCTTTATAAAGTCTTGTGTTGTTCTTTATCAATCTTTTGATGATCATCTTCTGATTACTTGTGTTCAGTGTGATGTGTACATCATGTGTTAGTATTGCAAAGCTTCTACACACTACATGCGCTGAGCTTGCGATTTTCTTCACTCATGTTTGAATCTTTTCTAAAGCTGCTTAAGCTTTTGAACTCATTGCGTGAAGTGCAATGTTTTCGCTTTCAAGCTTGCAAAGCGACATTATTAGATCTTGTTACATTATCGATATGTTTGTAATTTCTTGAAAAATCTGATCAATCAATCTCTTTTGTATCTTTTTCATCTCTTTTCTCTCTTCTATTTTCATTAGAATCTCATGTTTCTTGCAAAGTAATGACAGATCATCTTTAAGTCATTGCTTCTTAATTGTCGCTTTTTCTTTTGCTACATCGACTTATGATGATGTTTTGAATGTAAAACGTGTATTTTCTTATGTTTGTAGTTGTTTATTAAGAAGTTGAATGAATGTTTTCAACTTTTGTACATTCTTCGCAATGAATATGTCTTGATTTTCAATCTTTCTTTCTGAAATGTTTTAAAGACGTTGAATCAACTTTAAGATCACTTCTTTTCATGAGTGATCTTTGCTCTTTTCTTTCTTTAACATCAATGTCTGTGTTAGTAGATTGATGATGCTGATAACTTTCATCTCATCATTGCGTGAGTGTTTAAATCTTGCGTCGCTGTCTCTCTGTGACAAGTTAACGCTGCTCGCAATCATCATTGAATCAGCATTACTGCTGCTAATACAATTTATCATCATTTATTCATCTACTTAATCTTTTCTCTCTTGTTTATAATGCTCTGTTCAAAAGTTTATTTTGCGCGCGTTGTGATTGTTTTCTATTTATATCAAGTGAACAAAACTTTCTAAGAAAGAAAATCACTTGTTGTTTATACAATGACTTTACATTGTCAAAACAATGATCATAAAACTATGTATCAAGTTTGCATTTATAACTTCTATTCAGCGTGTGATGCTTAAGTAAACTCTTGATGAGTGTTTGTATTGCTTGATTATGATGCATTGTTCTTACTCTGCTTTTCATTAATGATATTTTATACAATGATGCTTTAATCTTTGATCTTCAATCATGAAGTTGATTTCATTGCACTTGTGATGCTCATGATTGTAGTGTTGAAAACTGCGTTCTCTTGCTCAATGATTATTATTCATTGAGCAGAGAAATACATAATGAAAGAAAGATGTGCATGATGAGAAGATAAAGTGTGATTGTATTGAATAACTCTTTTCTTCTTTTGATTTGACTTATGTCACATAAACGTTGAATGAATTGTTAATATAAACATGCAATTGCAATTATTTGATGATTGACTTTGATTAATAGAAGAGAATGCGTTTTGATTATTCTTCTGCGCTTTCAATTTTTCATGTAAATAGATGTATGACTTAACATTAAGTAAAAAAGATGAGTTTAAGTTTTCTCAATATATCAGCATGATTAACAAGTCATTACTTCTTCAAGTACTGTAATCATGACTCTCAGATTAAGAACAACTATTTTATCTGATATCTTTTCATCAATTACTTAATAACACTGTTGATGTGATGAAGACATTTCAGTATATTGACGTGATCAATGAGTTGCAAATTCTTCAATTACTTGTAGTCATGACTTTCATACTGAGATTAACTTTTTCACTAAATATCTTTTCATCTCTTACTGACATTGACATGTCATCAATCATCTTCGTAGATTGATTGTAACTGTTAGAAAAGATGTTGTCGCGTAAATGAAAACTCTGCACAATCAACTTTTCTGCTTACACAACATTTTAACATCATTCAAATTACGTTGAATTGAAATTTCTTGACTTTTCTGACTTCTATTTAAACACAGAATAGAATCAAAAGATTCGTAACTGACATCATGAATAAATGAATCTCATTATCAGCTCAAACTATGTATTCAAAAACATTCTTTTTCAGTATGATAAAAATAAGATTCTTCATTCAGTTACTTACTTTTCAAAGAAGCATAACTCAATTGAGTGTAACTATGAAATCTACAATAAAAAACTTATGATCATTGTTTGCACTTTCAAGAAATGATGATCAGAGCTTAAAAACTTTATTTATTCTGTTAAAATAATTATGAATTACAAAAATCTTAAGTATTTCATGTCAACTAAGCACTTAAATTATTATTAAGCTTGTTGAAGTGAGTTTCTGTTTAAATTTAACTATCATACTACTTATTATTTCAACAAGATTAATGATAAGTTGAATGCTTTAACACGTTGCTCAGAAACAATTTTGAAAACTCATGTTTTAAATCTTAATATTATTAAAAATCTTGTTTTCAACATTTTTGACATCAAAGTCATGAATCTTTAGTTAAAAATCATCATTTTAAATTCAGTTCAGTTACATCTGTTTTTAATTATTTTAATACTTTTGCAAATTTTAACTTTCATGAATTTAGAAATTGAAGAATTCAACATTGAAAACATTAAGTCTCAGCTAAATTAAGACATTCTGAATCTTGATGAAGATTTTGCTGATACTTTCACTTAAACATTATGAAAGTAAATTGAAATCAATGATAAATTTGCAACTCAGATAATTGAAGCACTTCATAATGAAACATGATATCACAACAAGATTTCTTTAATTGAGTGTAAAAAACACGAGAATTATTTGTACTTTTAAAAAAGAAAGTATATATTCAACTTAGATAAACTACGTCTTTGTATCATTCAGCTTACTCATGATAATGTTGTTGATAATTATTCAGAAAGATCAAAAAGTTATAAATTGATCAGTTGAGTTTATTGATAATTAAATATTTATAAGTATGTTCAACACTTTATACATAACTATTACATATATACACATTTTAAACTCTTTAAACAATAAACTTAAGAATGATTGTATTTTCTTTCAATTCTTGAACGTTGTTGATGTGATATCTTCATGAACTATGTAAATTCTTTATCACTTAATATTTTCATAAATATCATATATATAAAAAAACAATCACAACGCGCGTAAAACGAACTTTTGAACAGAGCATTATAAATGAGAGAGAAAAGATTGAGTAGATGAATAAATGATGAGTCAGCGATGAAACTCATCTGTATGCAATGCTGACTACAAATTTACTGTTTAGCTACAGTAAATTTTAAAGATTATCAAAATTTTGAATGACATTGAAGCGTTACGTGATGATGAAGTGTTATGCATTGATCGTGTGCAGAGTTTTCGCGATCACGCAAACTTTAATAATCTCAATGTGCATGTTATAAGCAATCTGCATGCAGATGAGAAAGTCAAATAGAATGCAGAACTACGAGAAAAATCGCTTATGAAAATCATTAAATTCAGTATCTCATCATCATGATGATGAGAACTGAGACAGAACACTCTTACGTTTAATCTGTTGAGAATAATTAGCAGAAAGAACTTGAATCATGAACATTCTTTAGATTTACATGCTAACTACATATAAATCTTGTTAAGACTGCGTGTCTGTTACTACATCATAAGCAACTCACGAGACTCATTAAGTTTGACATGAACAAACTTGAGAGTCTCGTTAATATCATTTAACAAACGTTCAGACACAGACATTCTATATGTAAGCAATACATTGATAAGAAGACTTTGTTAAAAGAAGAGAGACACAAGCAAATTAATAGAGAATGATTGAACTACGCTGTCTGATTAGAAGTGTAACATACAAACATTTCTGCAAAACATGATCGATCTGCATGAGAAAGATTTCTACAGATAATGCAAAACAGATGAGTTGCACATCTAACAAGTAAAGTGAGTGTCTGCGAAGCATGATATACAATGACAACGACTGTTAATCTTGAGAATCTCATTTCTTTACTGAGCTCTGACTCTCAAATGTCTTGATGATAAAATCAATTTCTAGTTAAAAACATCATTTGTATAGCTCAAGAGAACAGTAGTGCGTGTTGATGTGATTAAAGAAGAAATCGACTGTGATACACATGCATATCACAGACGAAACATCTGCAATTCATGTTTAAGAAGTAAACTGTCAAAATCTGAGCAGTGAGAAATCTTGTTCATCTTGAACTGTAAATCTGTCATGAGAAAACTCTCTGAGTAATTTCTCAAGTCTAAGGGAAAAATCAGCATAGAAGTCGTGCTCTATGTATGTTGCATGCAATGTATACAACATATTTTTGATAGACATTGAAACTCTGAAAGCAGAAATGTACATAAGCTCACTGCATATTCATCTGAACATGCTGCAAGACAAAATCACATTACGCAGTTGAGTCAACAATTGTACGTAGAAAATCAGACAAGCATGCAAACTGATACGCGCTCGTCTGATGAAAGTCAATCACATCATTTCTCGCTTTTTCATCATCAAGAAAGTGACGCTTCTGAACAACTTAATTCAAGAAGACATGAAAATACAGTTGAAACGCAAGTGATTAGCTCTCGCTGCGATGATTTCAACTAGTGACAGCATTGCAATAACGCAGTATTACAGAAGTCAGTGAAAGCAACGATGAGAAAAATATAGAAAATGCATTGCAGATGTTGATGTCATTTCAACATAAAGATTGCATTTGTTCAACAAGATGATAAAGATGCGAAATGATTTTCAGAAGATCAAAAGCACTCTCATCATTCACATCAGAATTGAATGCATAGATCTGAATGTTTATCTGCACTTCAGAAACATTTCAGACGCAGATAACGTGCGATGCAACTGCAACTGAGATCATCAAATGATGAAACATGTACTCATGCATTGTTTGAACTGATTGCATCTGCAATCAAGAATGTTATGAGATGTCAACTTCTTGAACTATCAAATAATCATCACTATCACGAAGAGTCTCAAAGCAGCTGCAAGAATGATGATGAAAACGAAACTTCTGAAGCAATTTAAAGTGACTAAGTCACTCATTCTTCAACGTGTAATCAACGTGAACTAATTTGATACAAAGTCTCATAACAATAGTTTCAACTGCGTGAAGCAATTGTATAGACAGCGAGTGATTTTCTATCTCAGAGAGTTTTGTTCACTTGATATAGATAGCATAAAGTTTCTCATGAGTCGACTTAATCAATGTCATAAGAATGTATGAATTTATTATTATAAATAAATGATGACAAATTGCATGAGCAGCAGTAATGCTGATTCAATGATGATTGAGAGCAGCGTTGACTTGTTACAAAGAGACAGCAACGTAAGATTTAAACATTTACACAATGATGAAATGAAAGTTATCAGCATCATCAATCTACTAATACAGACATTGATGTGAAAGAAAGAGAAGAGCAAAGATCATTCATGAAAAGAAGTGATTTTAAAGCTGATTCAATATCTTTGAAACATTTCAGAAAGAAAGATTAAAATCAAGATATATTCATTGCAAAGAATGTATAAAAGTTGAAAACATTCATTCAACTTCTTAATAAACAATTATAAACATAAGAAAATACACATTTTACATTTAAAACATCATCATGAATTGATGTAGTAAAAGAAGAAGCAACAATTAAAAAGCAGTGATTCAGAAATGATTTATCATTGCTTTGTAAAAGATGCAAGATTCTAGTGAAAATAGTGAAGAGAAAAAGATGAAAAAGATACAAAAGAGATTGATTAATCAGATCTTTTAAGAAATTGCAAATGCATCAACGATGTAATGAAATCTAATAGTGTTGCTTCACAAACTTGAAAGCAAAAACATTGCACTTTACACAGTGAGCTTAAAAGCTCAAGCAGCTTTAGAAAAGTTTCAGACATGAGTGAAGAGAATTGCAAGCTCAGCGCATGTAATGCGTAGAAGCTTTGCAATATTAGCATATGATGTATGCATCATACTGAACATAAGCAATCAGAAGATGATTATCAAAAGATTAATAAAGAACAACGTGAAACTTCATGAAAATCTAAAAATGCTGAGAATAGCTTGACTCAAAAAGATAGTTGAAAGTGAAAAGACTCACTCATCATTTATTGTAAAGATCGCGATCAAAATGATGATGAATTAACTACTAAATGTAAACATGTTAAACTTATATCAAGAATGTTTATGCAAATTGTTTAAAAAGAACTGTTGTATTACACAGTGCTATAAATGCTTTGATTTTAATCATATAATTAAATTCTGCAAAAATGAAGAGTGCTGCTTCAAATGCACAGACAAACATCACATCAAGAAGTGCGTTGTGTCAATGAATAAAAGACAATGCGTGAATTGCAATGATAGTCATGAACTTTGAAGATGCTTATGTTTCAAGTGAAAACTACAGATAAAGTAATCAGAAGAAATCTTTCAAAATAGATTGATCAGATATTCTGAAGCGTTGAAAAACAATTACTCATTCTCTTCTTTCTTTTTGAACTTCTTGAGTTCAATGAATCTTGTGAGTTCAATGAACTCATTGAGTTTGATGAACGTCTTGATGATAATAAGTAGTCAAGACATTGATGAATCAACATGATAAGTGATGAAAGTTAAAAAGAGATGAGTTAATTATTCTTCATATGTGATTAGTGATTCAGAAGACATAATGTCTGAACAGATACAGAAATGTTAAATTAGAAAATATGAAAAACTCTTGATGATTAAAAGCATACAAAAAGCTGTCTTTGCACAGAGTCAACAACAATTACAGATAACTTTATGATAAATTAAATCTTTCTGCGAATTCTACAGTATAACATCAGAAAGTTATTGAAAATTCAGAAATTATTTCTGATAGACAGAAAAGTTCGTAAATTTGACATAATAGTCATTCAGAAACAAGATTGCAACATTAACACTTTGCAAACATTTAGCTTGACTCACAACTTCTTTTATCTAGTGAGAGACTCATCATTTCAAGCAAAAATATGCATTTATGTCAACAAATGTTTAAAATTCAATCAATGAGTGATGAAAATCATTGAATTGAACATCTGCTTAATCAAGCTACAAACTAGCAACTTGAAAGACAAGATATAAATGCTACGACTCATAAATATTTACAATTTATGCTCACTGTTTATCATCTTTATAGAAGAATCATTTACTATTTCTCATCTGAACAAACTAATTAGAGATGATTGCAAACAGCTAATTGTAGAAGATTTCAATCTGCATTACTCACATTGAAGAGACAAAAGATGCTTTACTTATCACACAGCAATGAATGCTTTACTAAACATCATTATGAACATAAGACTAAAGCTACTGCTTGAATTAAATACAATTACTAGAAAGACTCACAATTAGCTTACAACAATAAATCTAGTGTTTGATAGTAAGAAAGTTCAATTCATGATATACAAATGCAAGATGAGAATTAATTTACATTAGAAATTTATTCATCTTTTGATTGTTACGAAGTTGTGTCTATGCACATTCTTCATGCAATTCACGACTCATTGATTATGAAAGAAAATGAACACAGAAGCACTAAACACTTATTTAAAAATACATCTTCTCGTTGATTGTTTTCTTGACAACAAGACAGTGATAAATGACAAAGTAGCTGAAATCATTTATGCACTACAAGAGATAATCAAGAAGTTTACTTCTTGAGCAAAGTTATTGATTTAAGCATGAGACTTTTGAAATCAAATCTGCTTGAAAATCATGATAAAATCGTGATGACTATAAATCATATGAAAATTGCAGAGTACTTTAAAGACATGAAATGACTATCTGAGATACAATGATCACAAAAACAAAATCATTAAAGAAACAAAATGTTCACATTTTAAATCACAGATGCATGAACTGAGCAATGAATTGAAATCAATTTGATGCTTTGCAAAATGAGTCAGAATTGAAAGTTAACTACTCAAGAAACTTTCACAGTTTTTGTCATTAAAGAGCAACAATTTCAATCACATAGCAAACTCATTCAAAGAAAAAACAGAAATGCTATGAAAGAAATTCTTTTCATCATTGTCTTAAACAAACATCAGTAACATTTCAAAATCATTTATATTATTGACAATGTCATTCAGTTCAATCTTATCATAAGATAAAATGAGATAAATGATTCAATGAGTAAAAGTTAACAAAGCATCAGACGCATTTGAAATTTCAAATAAAGCGCTTTAAGCGAGTTTAACAGAACTGACTTCAATACTAATCAGTTTATTCAATGTATATGTAATTCACAAATATCATTTGAAGCAGTTTAAAAAAACTCAAACAATAGTACTGTGCAAATTAAAGAAGAGTAACTACATTAATTTAAAGATGTATTGACTCATCACTTTGCTAAACATCATGAGTAAAACATTAGAATCAATCATGATTAAAAGATTAAATGATATTACTAAGACTTATCACATGCTTTCAAACGCTCAAATAAGAGTGAGATGCAAGTAATTCATGATTTCAGCACTAAATTTACTAGTAGATTAAGTACATACAGTATGAGACTGCAAAATCAAGTATATAATCTTCATGCTTAATTTAAACATTGCTGAGATGTTTAATTGCATCTTGCACACTAGACTTTTGCATACTCTAAAAATGAAAAGAACATTAAACTACATAGTCAAATGAACTTGCAGCTTTCTGAAAGACAGAAAGTCATTGCTGATGTTCAATGAACAAATCAACATGATGCAATGAGTAAACATTGACATATTGCAAAAATCTCTCATATCATTGATTTTCTTTCTATTTTTTAACGCAAGCTTAATTAAAAAATGCAAAGCTTTAGAAATCAAAATTGAAGTGCTTAACTTCATAAATGACATCAATATTCTGATCTATGACAAAATTACAAAATTAATTTGCAAATTACTGAGTCAAGCACATGACATCTGTGCAAAGTGAGTTCAAACTCATGATGCTACGTTCACTTCAGAGAAATATGAACTCACTTACTTCACTCATAAGTCAAAAAGATTCGACATGACAGTCAGTTTATGCATAGAAAACTTGATAATATAGTTGAAATTAAATGTATAAGTTCTTGAAGTGCAACTGAACATGAAATTACAATGAAATTTGCATCTTCATCAAATAGAAGCAGATTATATCATCAAAATGCTGATGCTTAGTTGACTTGAGATCTTCATTTAAGAAGTTACATTCACAAAAGTAAGATAAATATACTTTGCAATGATAAGATTGAAAATGACATTTGAAGCATCAATATGACATCAACGCAATAAAGAAAAGAAATTGTTGAGTATGAAATGAAGACTAAAAACTCTTCAGAATCAAGCGTTGCATCATGTGATTGACATCTTCAGAAAAGTGAACATCAAAACGCTGAAAGTTGAAACATATACATTCTTGCTACATGTTCATCTGAACAAGTTATAAAATCAAGTCACACTACGCAGTTGAATCAACAACAGAACACAGAAGACTCAATGAACATGCAAGATCATACATGCTCATTTGATAAAAATTAATAAACTCATTTCTTACTTTTCAATCTTTAAATGATGTTTTTGAATGCTTTAATTTGCGAAGAAGCAAAGATACAGTTTAAATGTAAACGACTCAATTTCTTAATGATAATTCAAATGAGTGAATATGCAATCATACAATTTTACAAAAGTCAATGAAATCTTCGATGAGAAAACTACAAAAAACGCATCGCAAACATTAATGCATTTCTCACTCAAAGATCTCATTTATTCAAAAAGTCAGTAAAGATGTGTAATGATTTTCAGAAGATCAAAAGCACTTTTGCAACTCATATCAGAATTAAATGCATAGAGCTGAAAATTTATCTGCACTTGAAAAACGTGTCGAGCGCGAATAGCTTTCAATGCAACTGCGAATGAAATTATCAGACAGTCAAGCATATTCTGATGCATTGCTTGAATTGAATGCATTTTCAATTAAATATGTTACAAGATGTTGACTTCATAAACTATTAAATCATCATCTTAATCATGAAGAGTCTCAAGACAACAGCAAGAATGATGATGAAAATGAAGCTGCTGAAGCAGTTTAAAATGATAAGAACATTCATTCTTTAATGTGCAATCATCATGAACAAATTTGATACATAGTCTCAGTTTTATTGTCTTGACTGCATGTAGCAATCATATAAACAGCGAGCGATTTTCTACTTCAAAGAGTTTTGTTCACTTGACATATATAGCATAAAGTTTCTCATGAGTCGATTTAATTAATATCACAAGAATGTATGAATTTATTATTATCATATATAAATATGTTCTAATTTTCATTGATCATTTTATCAAAATGAAACATTTAGTTCTCATCACTTTTATGAAAGTTGAAGAAGTTATTAACTGCTTCTATGCTTATGTTTGAAAATATCATGATTTACTTGAGTTCTTCATATTTAATTGAAATACATAATTTATCTTCAATGTTTGAAAGCATATATGTAAAATGCTGAAGATAAATGCTAAGTTATTCATAATATATTACTTTGAAATTGATGATTAAATTGAGAAAATTAATGCTGTTATGAAGCATTATATTCAAGTATTCATTAACTACATGCAAAATAACTGAGTTAAATAACTTTCTGAAGTTAAATTTATTATCAATAACACATTGTTATTAATCATTTTAACATCATTCTTCTTAATCAATTTAAGTTAAAACTTACGTTTAAACTTTAAGTCTTTTAAGTCTTTGCTTAAGAATTTTATGTTTTAAGCTTAAAACAAGTTAATCAATGTTAAAGAGTTCATTAAAAAAATGAAGAAATTAACTGAGCATTTACATAATGAAATGTTTATAACTCAGATTATTTATGAATTCAATGTTAATCTTTCTCATCATTCTTGTTTTAAATACTTTATTAAAGAAATCATAACATACACAAAATGAACTTTTGAACAGAGCATTATAAATGAAAGAGAAAAGATTGAGTAAATGAATAAATGATGATGAATTGCATTAGCAGCAGTAATGTTGATTCAATGATGATTGCAAGCAGCGTTGACTCATTGCAGAGAGACAACGATGTGAAGTTTAAATGCTTATACAATGATGAGATGAAAGTTATCAGCATCATCGATTTACTAACATAAACATCAACGTTAGAGAAAAAGAAGAACAAAGATCATTCATGAAAAGAAGTGATTTTAAAGCTGATTCAATGTCTTTGAAACATTTCAGAAAGAAAGATTGAAAATCAAGATACATTCATTGCAAAGAATGTATAAAAGTTAAAAACATTCATTTAACTTCTTAATAAACAATTATAAACATAAGAAAATACACATTTTACATTCAAAACATCATCATGAGTCAATGTAGCAAAAAAAGAAGCAACAATTGAGAAGCAATGACTCAGAAACAATCTGTCATTGCTTTGCAAGAAACGCAAGATTTTAGTGAAAATAATGAAAAGAAAAGAGATGAAAGAGATATAAAAGAGATTGATCAATCAGATTTTTCAAGAAATCATAAATGCATTGATGATGCAATGAAATTTAATAATGTTGCTTCACAAGCTTGAAAGTGAAGACATTGCACTTTATGTGATGAGCTTGAAAGCTTGAGCAGCTTTAGAAAAGTTTCAGACATGAATGAAGAAAATTGCAAGCTCAGCGCATGTAGTGTGTAGAAGCTTCGCAATATTAACACATGATGTATGCATCATACTGAACACAAGCAATCAGAAGATGATCATTAAAAGATTGATAAAGAACAACATAAAACTTCATGAAGATTTAAAGATGCTGAGAATAGCTTGACTCAAAAAGATAGTTGAAAGTGAAAAGACTCACTCATCATTTATTGTAAAGATCGCGATCAAAATGATGATGAATTAACTACTAAATGTAAATATGCTGAACTCATATCAAGAATGCTTATGCAAATTGTTTGAAAAAAACTGTTGTATCACACAGTGCTATAAATGCTTCGATTTTGATCATATAATCAAATTTTGCAAAAATGAAAAGCATTGCTTCAAATGCACAGATAAACATCACATTGAAAAATGCGTTGTATCAATGAATAAAAGACGATGCGTGAATTGCAATGATAATCATGAACTCTGAAAACATTCATGTTTCAAGTGAAAACTACAGATAAAGCAATCAGAAGAAATCTTTCAAAACAGATCAATCAGATATTTTAAAGCGTTGAAAGACAATTACTCATTCTCTTCTTTCTCTTTAAACTTCTTGAGTTCAATGAATCTTGTGAGTTCAATGAATTCATTGAATTCAATGAACATCTCAATGATGACAAGTAGTCAAAACATCAATGAGTCAATATGACAAGTAATGAAAGTCAAGAAGAGATGAGTCAATTGCTCTTCATGCATGATTAGTGATTCAAAAGACATGATGTCTGAATAAATATAAAAATGTTAAATCAGAAAATATGAAAGACTCTTAATGATTAAAAGCATACAAAAAGCTGTCAACAACAGCTACAAATAACTTTATAATAAATTAAATCTTTCTGCGAATTTTATAGTACAACATCAGAAAGTTATTAAAAATTCAGAAATTATTTCTGATAAACAGAGAAGTTTGTAAATTTGACATAATAGTCATTCAGAAACAAGATTGCAACATTAATGCTTTGCAGACATTTAGCTTGACTCACAACTTTTTTCATCTAGTAAAAGACTTGTTATCTTAAGCAAGAACATGCATTTATGTCAACAAGCGTTTAAAATTCAATTAATGAATGATGAAAATCATTGAATTGAACATTTGTTTAATTAAGCTACAAACTAGCAACTCAAAAGACAAGATATAAACACTACAACTCATAAACGTTTACAATTTGTGCTCGCTATCTATCATCTTTACAGAAGAATCATTTACTATTTCTCATTTAAATGAATTAATCAAAGATGATTGCAAACAGTTAATTGTAGAAGATTTCAATTTGCATCACTCACATTGTCATGAAGTGAAGTCTCATTTCTCAATGACTCATGAAACAGCATTGATTCAATTGCATCTTCAGAATTCATGAGAACATTGACTATCATTCATAGAGATTTTTCAAGCATGACTCAGTTACATCTTCAGAGTTCATGAGAATATAAACTATTATTCATAGAGGTTTTTCAAGCAGAGCTATTAAGTTGCATCTTCAGAGTTCATGAGAACATTGACTATCATTCATAAAGATTTCTCAAGCGAAGTTTTCTTCTTCATCTTTTTACTCATCTTTTCATCTCATTTCTAGACGAAGACATTGACATAGTGTTACGAGCATATCAAGATCAATAAGACTGAACAGAGCTAGTCGAGATCTGATCTAGATCTGACTCAGATTTGACTCAGATATGACTTAACAGCTTTTTTCTTTCATTAACATCTTGTTCATTTACATCATCTTCTTTTCATGTCATAAACACATTTCTTTCAAGTCTAGCGCAGTCTCTGAACATTACATAAATAAAAGCTTTTGTATCAATCTTCTTCTGTATTCTTAATATTCAGTTATAACTATTTCTAAAGATCAAGCACTATCAATT
>JAABUL010002052.1_pt1 | contig 35146 bp, 24 predicted proteins | sample 5559151 | NCBI WGS metagenome assembly JAABUL01 (sample SAMN10711876, study PRJNA513368) | rock metagenome | isolation source: Antarctica rocks | place: Antarctica: Victoria Land, Pudding Butte sud | reverse complement strand
GTTATTATTATATTAGGAACCTAATATAGACCTAAATAGTATAGTAATTATTAGTATAAATAGAATAATAACTATAATATTCTAAGTTATATAGAATAGATCTAAGATATCTAGACGTACTAAGGCTGTAGGCCGCAAGCGCGCTAAGCCTAATTAGGCTATCCCTAAGTCTTATATATACTAGAACTATAATAATATTAAATATTATTATTATTATTATTATTATTAGAAATTTATACCTTAAAATTAGATTACTTATTAAATATATTAAGATATAAATTATAAATATTAAAGATATTCCTAATACTAATATTAAAGTTTTATTATAAGAATTTAAAGATAACCTTAATAATCTTATTAACTTTATAAGCCTATTATTATAATTATTCCTTATTTAAAATTTCTTAATATTATTTAGTCTTATCTTCTTCTTATACTTTTATTAATTAATAATAATATATATCTTATTCTTCTACCTTAGCTATTTCCCTTCTTATATATATATATTATTAATAGCTACTCTTATTCTTTAAGAATAAAGAGTAACTTTTATCCTTCTTTACTATTATAAATAATATAAATAATACTTTTTTTTAATTATAATACTTTTAATTAAATTATTTATTAAATATTTTAAAATTCTTTTTAAACTTATAAGTATACTCTTTAATATAATATATATTAAGAATTTACTTATAAAATTTATAAGTATTAAAGTAAGAAGTCTTAATAATATTTAAATCTTATCTTATAAAGTAAGGTATTAATAGTATTATTAAGGTTATAAGAAAATACTTAATATCCTTATTATTACTATTATTATTACTTAATAAGCCCTTATTATCTTTATTATTATTTGTAATATAATATTACTTTATAATAATATTAGATTTAAAGCTTATTTTCTAACTTATAATAATCTTAAGTATTTTAAAAAGCTATTTAAGGTAAATAAGAGATAAAGGTATTTACTCTCTACTTTATATATAATAATATAATTAATATTTATAAGGTAGATTATATTAATATAAGAGATTATAATTATTCTTATATTAATTTCCTTAAGGCGGTTTAACAGCTTTATTTTAAATATCTTATAACTACTTTTTAATTATAATAAACTTAGTAAATATTAATTTTATAACCTTATATATAATTTAGGTAAAAAGGCTTATAAAGAATAATTGTTTAATATTAATAACTTAAGGTAATTTACCTTTTTAATAGTTTAACTTATAATAGAATATCTTATTTATTATTATTACCTTTATTATAATACTCTTAATACTTATTCCTATTAAGGTATAATAATTTATAACTCCCTTAATAATTAAATATATATACTCCCCTTATTATATATTAAAATAACTAAGGTTTAGCTATATTTTAGTATATATTGTTATAAATTAAGGTTCCTACTATTAGTAGAAATTAATAAGGTAATTCTAATCCTTTTAATATAAGTTATTAAGTAAGATATTATAATTACGCTTTAAAATCTTAATAATTAATAACTTAATATATATTTGTATTATATTAATAAGGATTACCTTTTATTAAATAAGATAACCTTTATAAATAAGTCTCTTTTCAATAGCTTTAATAATATATTAATTATAAAGTTAAAGAAAATATATAAATCTAATATTATTTATTTATAAATTACCTACTTCTAAGTTAAGGTTATAAGTAATATATATATCTTAATTTATATATACATTAATATAATCTTTTAATAAGGTTAGGATATTAATATTCTTTTTTACTATTACTACTATTAGCTTAATAGTGAAATTACCTAATATAACTCTAGGATTATAATAATTATTATAAAAGAAATAACTCCCTTATATATATAATTATAAATAAGAAAGCCTTAGTTAACTTTAACTTAATAAAGTAATAAATAATTAATATTAATTTAAGTATATTTATTATATTTATTAGAATTAATAGAGGTAAGCTATTTTTATTTATAATAATTATAAAATAATTAATAAATTATCTTATAATAGTAATTTATCTAAGATTAATAAAGAAGAAAAAGTCGATTTATTATAATTAATATATTATCTTATAATAGTAATATATTCAAGATTAATAAAGAGGAAAAACTCTATTTATTATAATTGATAAATATTCTTATTAATAATATACTTTAGACTAACTATCAAGTTAGGATTTAATACTAACTTTTAATATTAACTTAAATACTTAGTACCTACTTTAGTATTAACTTGAATACTTAGTACCTACTATTAATACTAACTTGAAAACCTCTTGATTCTTTAGTAATATAAGTCGACCTGACTTAAATCGCTAAGATATTAAAAAATTAGTAAGGGTACTAAAATAGTCTAAGAATTTTCTAAATTTAAAATATTTTTTAGTCCTAAATCTTTAATCCTAATCCTTACTATCCTATTCTTAGGAAATATATTACCTTTTTATATTACCTAGAAAAAATACTAAAAATATTAATAATATTAAAGATATAATTAAAAATAGTACTAAAAATAGTATTATTTTTAATTATATTAGTACTATTTTTAGTACTATACTAATTATATCTTCTTATTTCTTAAGAATATACATTACCTTTTTGTATTACTAAGACATAGTACTAAAAATATTAAAAATATAATTAAAAATAGTAATAACTAATAGTATTAGCAATTCAAGTTAATACTTTCAAGTTAATGCTAATACCTACGATTAGTATTAACTTGAATACTTAGTACCTACTATTAGTATTAACTTAAATACTTAATTCTAACTATTAATATTAACTCGCTAAGACTTAAGTTAGGTACCTAACTTAAGTTCGAAGTACTAACTTAAGGCGGTTAGTCTAATATACTTTTCCTTAATATAAATAAAATAACCCTTACTTTTAAATATTTTAAATATATAATAGAGTTCCTCTTATATATCTTATTTATAATCCTTATATATAAGGTTATAATACTCCTATTTTAAAAGATTTAGACCTTTTAACCTTATAATTCTTTTAATTTTATTAAAAAGTAAAGCTATTACTTTAAGATCTTATATTATATACTTTATAATAGTATAATTAAGGTTATATATATAATATTTTAAAAGAATAAAAGGATTATTAAGGAAAGGATAATTATAATAGCTATTTTAAATAATAATCCTTTATTCTTTATTTATTTTATAATATTGAAGTTTAATTTTATAAGAGTAAATATTTTAATTAATTTAAGTATTAAGCTACTAATAAGTATCTACTATTCCCTTAATAATAACTTAAGTATTTTTATATATATTATAAGTCTTCTTATTATAATAAGTATATTTAAATATATATTACTCGCGTTATTTATTACTATAAGTAATAATAATAATAATAAAGCCTTAAGTATAAGCCTAATTTTAAAGTTAAAGATATATATCTTCTTTATTAATAAAGACCTTAAAGTTTATAAGAGTATACTTATAAATAGTAGGAAATATATAAAAAGTATACTCCTTCTTATTATTAGCCTTATTAATATATATTTATATTATTATAATAATTATTAAAAGAATAGTAATTAGGAAGTAGATAGAATAAGGAATAATTATAAGAATATTATCTTACTTAAGTAATAATTAAATTTAAAGTTAATTTTAAATTTTAAATTTTAAATAATAATAAGTTATACTTTTAAAAGATATTATAAATAGTTTTTTAAGATTATTCTTAACTTTTAAATATTTATAAAAGTATTAAGTTTTAAAAGGTAATTAAATAATTATTATTAGAATTCTAACCCCTAGCTCCTAATAATTATAATAGGTATAAGTATATTATTTAATAAGGAGGTATAAATAGTCTATTTAATCCTTTAAATATACTTATCTTTTATAATTATATAATAATAGTATTATATAACCTTACTATTATAATTATTTTAAAATATATTATTAAGGCTTTTTATATTTCTTTATAAACCTTATTAAGATTATAAGGATAATAAATTAAATATTAATTAATAACTTCCTTCCCTTATAACTTTTATAATATAGTAATATATTATAATAATAATAGTAGGAGTATAAAGTTAAGATTAATATATATATATATAATTAGTCTTATAATAAGAGTAATTAAATATAGTATATATAAGTAGTTAGGTAAGACGTACTTTATGATATATAAATGCCCGCCCCGCAATTATGGCTAGTGGGGGACTGTGGGTAGGGGACTGTCCGGAATGGAGTCGGCAACTGATGCCCATTTTATGTCACTGCTTCCGCCAATTGCACGATCGATGAGGCATTGCGCTCCCGAAAATACCACTTTGTGAATGAAGTGGCGGAGTATCCAGCGAGCAGCAATCACAGGGCGAATCCGATGTTAATGCGTGTTATATTTGTGGATCTATGTAGTATCTACGCAATGTCAGCTTAACGTTATGGATTGACGTCTCGGTGTCCAGGAATGGTCGTCGTCAACATCTAAGAGGCCGGCCTTTTTCCCGTAGGGTCCTCAGTAGCAGTAATTTCCCAGAGGTCCACGCTTCACGAACACGTCCATAGTCTTCATCAGGTGCCCTGAAACGTATGGAACATACAGGCAAATGGAGTTGCTGGGCGTGCTGGGATGCTGGGTCTGGGCGTTTCCTTCACTGCACAGTTGAGCCGGAATGCCGATGACCGTATTGCTGATATCTTACGGCTTGATGAGCGATTTTGCGAGGGCTTCTTTGCACGAAGGTGTAAAGAGTGGAGGAAAAATTCCAGCAGGGAATTGCCCATACCCTTTGTAATTACCCACAGGTCGAAAATATTACCCCTGATGCTTTACGCACAGCCCAATTTAGTATACCGATACTTAGGAGGAAGGATTAAATAAGTCATCTAAGCTGCGCTTACTATAGAGATACACGAGGTGTTGCTAGCGTACGACCTCGCTATATGGTTCTTCGAGATACGCCTTCGTGTAAAGGTCTGCCAAGTCTATGGCTTAGTGCCTGTCCGTACTAGAGTCAGAGGGAAAGGGGCATAGGCAGGAGCAGCGGCAGCTGCGTATCTGGCTCGACTTTGACTTCAAGACAGGTGTACATAGCCTTTCTCAATAGGGACCCTCGCGGCGGAAGCAAAGATAGGTCCCTTTCGAGCGAGAAAATTCACATCAATTCAGCTGAAAGGACCTCTTACCGCGAGTGACACGGTAGAGACCAGGAGTGAAGGCAAGCACGACAGATTTACCCTTCGCAGCGTCGAGCAGAAATACTTACTCGTTTAGCTTGCGTTGATCGTGTGGGCAAATTGGAATGGCGAAGTCATTCGTTCCTATAAACTTCATAGAGTCTGTGGTGCTTGGGCTGGAATCAAACTCTGAGGGCTGCTGAATAATGGGTCGAATGCGCCGTACAATGCAGTCTGTGCAGGCCTGAAATGTAACGGTTCATGACGGATCGAGGGTGTGCGTCGCTCCAGATTTCAAGTCTGACATGGCTGGCGTTGCGTTCATGGATCCTTGAGCGGGGTTGTGCAAGCTGATTTCGAGAAATCATGGCTTATGTCTCGATGCAGAAACAAAGGATACACTGTATACCCCATACCTCACTTTGGCGCTCGTTTTAGGGGTTTCTGTCTAGCCGAGATAAATGCCCAAGTTGCCAGGACATGGAATACGAGAGCGTGAGAGGAGAGCGGGGAAAAGGACTTTGAGCTTTCAAGAGGGAACAGTAGGCGTGGCGTGGATATCAGTCGTGTCCGAGATCTTCGTGCATGCATGGATGGTATCCATTGTATTAGCAGATTGGGCGTTTTGACTTGGCCACGGTGCTTTCGCGGCGCGGGCGAGCATGGTTGACGAACGAGGATTATATGCGAAAGGCTGTTAACTTTTTGGGAGAAGAGGCAGCTTTCTTACTGAGATACAGGATGCAGAGAAGATGTTCGAGGCTGTCAGCTCGTGCCGTCAGATTGAGAGGGTGTTGCGAGCCTGCAACAAGTGGCAAAACCAGGAGAACTTTATAGATTGGAAACACGCACGTGCACGTTTCTACGCTGAATCTGCTACAATCTTATAATAGAGGGCGAAAGAACCGAATTGGAGGATGGTCGCAGTGCTTGCCGCTGTGAGATTGCAAAAATTTCAGCAGCCAGTGTAGAACTGCGTTCGATGACCAAGGGTGTTGAATATGGTGTGATCATAGTAAACCGAGTCGTGGAAGAAAGCAGGGATCGGAAGATGACTTCGAGCTTCAGCTTGTATCAAGCCAGAAGTTGATTGGGAATAATATAAGCACGGTAGATTTTGGGCTCTAGTCGTAACGAGAAGTATCTTTGATAGTTTGTCTGTAGTAGCAGTTTGTGAGCAACATGAGATTGACATCACTGGAGATAATGTCAGAGTGCCGACAGTGTGATGATATGGTAATTAGATTGATGAAGCGGCAAGGAGTATCCGCAATGTTGAATCGGCGGGATTGAGGTTGAGTTTAGGACCCTCGTGGAAAGCCTTCTTCTCCAGTTCCTGTTTCTTGTAAACACAGGAGTAGTTGCAGAGGCCTCCGAGTTAGAAATTCAGCTTCGTCATGCTTGATGCAGTTTCCTACTCGATCGTGTAGCCTCGGTGCTAAAAGTAATGTCCAACACGTGCCTTTCCCCTTTGTACATGCGATTACGTAGTTGACTGAAAGAGCCCTTCTCCGAACGAAAATTTTGCCTCTTTCTTTCCTCTTCACGCGGAAATGTCGATCAATTTCTTCATTAACATCAACGCAGTAAGTGATGAACAAAGTCCCATTTGAATTGCACGCACTGCTCAGCATGCCCACTCTCTCAATGTCAAATGAAGGAGACTGCCATGAAGCCGTTTGCTGTGCTCCAGCAGTGTGACGCACTGTGCAATGGATCACGCCCACCAATTGCAGATACTTACCGTCTACACTCCTTTAAACTGGCATCTCCATTGTACTTGTCGTCAACATATGCTTTACTTCCTGCGATTTTCTGGTGCTTGCCGTCACTCTTTACCTTACTCCACACAGTCTCTGGCTTTCTACACCCTTTGATACTGGCATCTCCAGCGTGGTTGTCGTCACAACATGCTTCACGTTCTGCTGTTTTGTGGTGCTTACCGTCACTCATTGCCTTTAGCATTGCCGATACTTACTACCCTACATAGACTCTGCCTTGCTACACTACTTGATAGTGGCAATTTCATCATGCTTATCATTATAACATGCTCCACGTGTAGTCAGCTAACGTATCTGATAGAACGACCTCGCCCTCGCCCTCGCCCTCGGCGCCCCCACCACCGTTCCCGCGCCCGTTGCTGCTCTCGCCGCTCCCTCGGCCGGCCCCCCGCACCTGTCGCGCAGCGCCAAACGGCGGGCAAATAAAGTTCGGAAGCGGGAGGTGGAGAAGCGGAGGGAGGAGGAGGAGAGGGAGAAGGAGCCGGTGAAGGAGAAGGAGAAGGGGGGGAGAAGGAGGTGAAGAAAGAGGTGGTGGAGGTGGTAATTCTTCATCCAAAACAATCAATCTATAGGTCAAACTGGCAAGAATGCTGACTGGTGTAGCAGGCAAAAGACCTTGGCTCAAATCCGGTAATACCTGCCATTTCCTAACTATCGGAGCCGGATCAATATTGTGCCGAGGTTTCGCGAAGTTTCTCCTGCCTTCTGGAATCGGCAAAATTCTCTTTTAAACTCCCCACATTTTTCATGCTGTGTCCCTCAAGCCCTCACTTTTCCATCACATCTACTGATACATCCTTCATTCAGGCCGATACTCGTTCACAAGCAGACACCCTCATCGACAATGGCGCCCGCGATAGGAATTGATCTCGGCACGACGTACTCTTGTGTTGGTTCGTACATTCTTCCCCTTCGACTCCCACTTACTTCCCCTCAACCCACAACCATTGCTGACTTCAAATAGGCATCTTTAGAGACGATAGAATAGAGGTCATCGCCAACGATCAAGGCGAGTGATTGCATTTCCTGCGTTTTCTACATGTTCTGCTTCTTCCGATTGTTGTGGTTGTCGAAATTTGAAGTTTTGGGATTTTTCAGATTTCCCCCCAATACCAATGCTAACCCAACTTGCCATACAGGAAACCGAACCACTCCCTCCTTCGTTGCATTCACGGACACCGAGCGTCTCATTGGCGACTCCGCAAAGAATCAAGTCGCGATGAACCCCAACAATACCGTTTTCGATGCCAAGCGTCTGATTGGACGGAAGTTCGCAGACGCTGAGGTGCAGGCTGATATGAAGCACTTCCCGTTCAGAGTGGTTGATAAGGGTGGCAAGCCCGTCATCGTTGTCGAATTCAAGGGCGAGGATAAGACATTCACCCCAGAAGAGATCTCCGCAATGGTGTTGACCAAGATGAGGGAGACCGCGGAAGCATACCTCGGTGGAACTGTCAACAATGCTGTTGTGACTGTGCCAGCCTACTTCAACGACTCGCAGCGTCAAGCCACCAAAGACGCTGGTCTCATCGCTGGTTTGAACGTTCTCCGAATTATAAACGAGCCCACTGCGGCAGCCATTGCTTACGGCCTCGACAAGAAAGCCGAGGGTGAGCGCAATGTTCTCATCTTCGACTTAGGAGGAGGGACCTTCGACGTTTCGCTCCTGACAATCGAAGAGGGTATCTTCGAAGTCAAATCCACTGCCGGCGATACTCATTTGGGTGGCGAGGACTTTGACAACCGCTTGGTCAACCACTTTGTTAACGAATTTAAACGAAAGCACAAAAAGGGTAGGGTCAATGCTGGACACATCCTTATTTGGGCATTATTCTAACTATTCACCAGATTTGTCCACCAACAACCGCGCTCTCCGTCGACTTCGAACGGCTTGCGAGCGAGCGAAGCGAACACTCTCCTCTTCCGCACAAACCTCTATTGAGATTGACTCCCTGTACGAGGGCATCGACTTCTACACTTCCATCACTCGTGCACGTTTCGAAGAGTTGTGCCAGGACTTGTTCAGGTCTACAATGGAGCCAGTCGAGCGTGTCCTTCGCGACGCCAAGATCGACAAGTCTTCGGTCCATGAGATTGTCTTGGTTGGTGGATCCACCCGTATCCCCAAGGTCCAGAAGCTTGTCTCGGACTTCTTCAACGGCAAAGAGCCCAATAGATCCATCAACCCCGATGAAGCCGTTGCCTATGGCGCTGCAGTCCAGGCCGCTATCCTTTCTGGCGATACCTCCTCCAAATCCACAAACGAGATTCTACTTCTCGATGTGGCGCCACTGTCTCTGGGCATAGAGACTGCGGGTGGTGTCATGACTTCTCTCATCAAGCGAAACACTACTATACCTACCAAAAAGTCCGAAGTGTTCTCAACATTCTCTGACAATCAGCCTGGTGTGCTCATCCAGGTATTCGAGGGAGAGCGTGCACGCACCAAGGACAATAACCTGCTCGGCAAGTTCGAGCTCTCTGGCATTCCACCTGCGCCTCGTGGAGTTCCACAAATTGAGGTCACCTTTGATATGGATGCCAATGGCATCATGAACGTCACGGCCCTTGAAAAGGGAACTGGTAAGACGAATAAGATCGTCATCACTAATGACAAGGGCCGTCTTTCCAAGGAGGAGATTGAGCGCATGCTGTCCGAAGCTGAGAAGTACAAAGAGGAGGACGAGGCCGAGTCAGCTCGTATCTCTGCCAAGAACGCTCTGGAATCATACGCATACTCACTCCGCAATACCATCTCCGATCCCAAGGTCGAAGAGAAGCTCGATGCTTCCGAGAAAGAAACACTCAAGGCGGAGATCGACAAGACCGTTGCATGGCTCGACGACAACCAGACTGCGACAGTAGAAGAATACGAATCTACTCAGAAGCAGCTCGAAGGTGTCGCCAATCCCATCATGGTCAAGATGTACGGCGGCGCCGACGGTGGAGCTGGCGGCATGGGTGGAATGCCAGGTGGGATGCCGGGCGGCGGTATGCCCGGTGGCGGATTCCCTGGCGGCGCTCCTCCAGGTGGCGCCGGTGGTCATGATGATGGACCAACTGTGGAGGTATGTTCCCATTCCAGACATCCTAAACTTCTTGAGTCTATACTAACTGTCTGCGCAGGAGGTTGACTGAACATTTGCACATCAATGATTGCTACGTGACGACGGCTTCAAAACATAGCATGCTATACAGCTGGTGCCGCATGAATTTCCTTTCCCTCTAGACGAATTGCTTGCGATGGAAAGCTGGATGGTGTCCTCAAGGTGTAATTAGACATTATGATAGCTTAGCGAGCTGAGATCAGACAGGGTGGCTACAATACAATTGCATCAAACTCCATGACTGTCCCCATCACAATTGAAGATGGCCTCGTGAGGCCGTTGTGACGGCTCTGCATTTATTGCTGGGTGACGGCGCAACTCTTACGCCTCAATTTCCAATCCCCAGCCCCCCCCTAGTCCCTCTCGCTTTGTCGATGTCGGCTTGCCAATCTCACACAACGCCACTCTACTCGCATCCATATCCATTCGAACTCGGAATTGCCGTAGCATCAAGTCATTCTGTCGAATCCACTCACTGACTGAGCAAATGGAACAGTATTCAGCTGAAAGAGACGCCCACGCAGCTTACACTCGATGAGATGGCCCTGCAATTGTCTGATCTGGTCCTAGTGAATGGCGAGTATACGAGCATCATTCGTTCCTGCAATGGTCATTATTCAGAAGCAGCAGTCTCGCGGTTCATGTCCCAACACGCTACAATACCTCCGAACCACCTTGGTTGATAGCGAGCGTCGCGAAGGCTTCGATACAGGGTGTGGCATTCTGGACATATAGCATATATCATGAGTTGCCAGACGGGCCAGTTGCACGACATTGAAGGCATGATGGTCCAGGTATTGGTCTGCCAGCATTGAAGAGTCGAAAGGACAGTTGGGATTACGGGAAAGTGGCTTCGTTGGCATCATGGGTTAGCAGACACTACGAGATACAGTCCCAATGGACAGGGAGGAGTTGGGACATTGGGCGTTTGTTTCAGTGCATGGAGTCTACTTTTTAGGATATAAGAATGGAATTGGCCTCACATGGGCACGGAAGATACAGTCAGACCGCCCAATAGATGTACATTAATGGTTATATGAACGAAAGAGCCAGTACTTGCAAATTCTGTTTATGGACATCAATTTCGCATCACAGCAGTGGTATCATTCCCCCCATTCGCAACGCTCGCTGCATATTCATCATTATATCGTGATCATCAATACTGCCTTTTCAACACCAACTTGAGAGACTCACCCCCTACGTCTCCGCTTCGTGGGGCGCCGATCCACCTGCTCACCGTCATTCGCATCCTCTGCTTCCATCGTGGCCACTGTATTAGCAGGGCTGGTGGCTTCACTACTGTCCATTTCTTTGACTCTGCCATCGTCCGGAACGTCTAATTGAGCGGGACCTTGCAGGGAGTCACCATTCGCAAGCTCGGTGCCGGTCCCGAAGTCAAAATCCGGAAGGTCTGCACCGACTGCGAAATTGTAGTTGTTGGGGTCGCCACCGTCATTGAAATAGTCGTCACTTTTGAACATGGAGTCAAAGTCGAAGTCATGAGCCCCGTTTTGCCCGCCATATGACTGGTCGTTCACTCCCGGAATTGAGCCAGATGGACTCAGTGGGGCGATCGTCGCCTGCATATTAGCCATCCGCTGTTCTTGCTCACGGAGAGATTGCTCGATTTGGCTTAGTTGTTCCGCATTCATCGTGATTTGAGCGAGGTTTGCATTCATATTGGACGGGCTGTATGAAGCAAGACCGCTGCTTTCCTTGTTGGTGTTGCTATGGTTGCCATCTTGTGGAGACTTTGCCTGTTCGTCAGACATCAACTGTAGCATGTTTTGCTGCTGGCTAGGTGTGAGCGGCGTTTGGCCATGAGCGGTCTGTAGGTGGGAGAGGGCTTCTGAGAAGTCCATTGTCGGGTCGGTAATGTTGCTATTGTTGAGAGCGCTTGTAGAATTGAGCATGGAGAGAACGTCCTGCTGGGGTATCTGCCCATCGGTAGCGGTGTCTGGATATAAGGGTGGGCTGTCTGAGAATCGTGCGGAAGGTGTATCACCGTTGATTTCATGAACAGCTGGCGAGCGCAGGGGCGGGCTCTTTGGCTTTGTAGGATAGGAAAAGGTGCCTTCAGGCCATTGATTTGGGTTCCATCTCTCTGAATCTCCGGTCAACTGGACAGGTGATGCCTTATCTTTGAGAAGTAAAGGCTGTCTTCTTCGAAAGCGGGCCTGATTAGAAGTCGCAAGCCGATTTCGCTCCTTGTCATCCCCAACGTCGACAATGTTACCGTGGCCGTGGTCCAATCCCGAAGCCCCACCTGGTAGATTTTGGCTATAGAAGGTCGCTAGAAAGTTCAGAATAGCAGTGATTGACTTGTCATGCTTCTGATGCATCTCGTGATATGTTTTGGCCTGACCGTAAAGCTGGGCATTCTCTCTTCGAGACTGTTTCAACATTTCCGTGATCTTGCGCTGGTTGCTTCGGATCTCTGCCATCTCCTGCCGTAAGCTCTCGAGCTGATCCGGCGGGGGTCTTTTGTCTGCTGAACCAAGCATAAGAGGTTGTCGCGAGTTCCAGCTGTGCCCATCCTCGATTGGCTCGAGGCCTGAAGGTGCAGGACTATCGCGAGGAAATAAATCATCAGCGTCCTCCTCCGCATCCTCTTGCTTTGCCCGGTTGTTGCCCTTTCCGCCCACTTTCGATGAGGCGTTCTTGGGCTTGTGAATCAGCCACAGCAAGTTTGGTTTGCCCCGCTTGAAGTAGGGGTTAGAATATTCGCTTGGGTTCTTGTTTTTCCTCTCACTCGCCCGCATGGAATTATCTGATAAACCGACCTTCTTGTGGAAGCCGTACATATTCAATTGACGTACGAACGAAGCGTAATTATTGTGCTTGAAAAGCTCCGGTATCAGGGTCTTTGCAAACTCATCTTCATCTACAACGACGAATGAGTCCCCACTGTCAGACCAACGTATCAAGTCGGTGTTCTGAGTATTATTATTGAGAAAGCTGCTGAGCTTCTGTACGAAGGGCGGGATCTGCTTTCGTTTTGCTTGTGCATCCCTCTGAGCCAGGAGAGCTCTGTGATCGAGGTCATCGTAGCGGCCTTCTCCATGGCCTTGTCCTTGCCATTGGCTTTCGGCAGATTGTGGTAAACCACCGTATTCTGGGCCAGTCCCTGGGTATCCGTAATTGACTGATAAAACTTGGGTGCCTGGCTGCGTTCTCACAAGATCGGTGGTTGGATTTTCAGATCGCTCCTGAGATTGCATGGCCTGATTGCGGTAATACGGTGTGCCATTCTCGTCAGGGTAGTTGCCAGTAGGATCGGTGTAATTGCTCGTAAAGTTGGGGTCGTATGGAGGGCCATTGGAAATGTTCTGCATCTGAAAGGTTGCGTTTTGCATCATGGTTGGAGGATCGCTGTTTCGGTTGGGTTTCTTGACCTCTTGGACCTGAACCTGGTCTGATGGGGACATCGCAGATGCTGGTCGCTTCCGTGTTCCAAGTTGCCTCATTGTAGCCACCATCCTCCACCACTCCGTTCGTGAACTAATATGAAGACCCTTGGGCAGCAAAAATTAGCGTGGACTTGGCTACGTGGCCCTCAAAACCTCCGTTGCAGCTACTATGGCCCGCTGCCAAATCCTCGACTAGCTCTTTCTATGTCGTTCAGGTGGACCACGCTGACGATGATATTCCTGAAGGATTGAGTAGGTCCTGGAAAGAAGCTGCTTGTTATAAGGCGCGGTAGAGATGAAAATATCTTTGTGGGATGATAGGTTGGTTGCGAGGCTCTTGCGTCACTGCATGGAGCTGATATTGTTGTCTCAAAGAATTCACTGTTCTTATAGATTGCAACTTTCCCCGTCGCGCATCAAAGAGGTAACTAGCGGGGGTGTTCTGAAAATCGTGGCATACAAGAATCGATTTCTGGACTCGGGGTGGTTCCGGAAGACGTGGGATGTATGTAGTGCGCTGTGTCATAGGGTCCCTCGGAGATCACACGGGAGATGTCATAAAATATAAACAAGAAGTCAAAAGTTCCGTAGCTGTAAGAAGGATGTTGTTGCGTTCTGGGGATACAATGGCGGAAGGCTATGTATGACATTTAGAGCTTTGACATCCCTCCCAGCCTTGTCGCTGGCTCCTTGATCCGATTGGCCCGGTGAGCGGTTACGATTCCGCCGCCCGTACGGAGTAGAAGCCTTAATCACGTAGAGCATTAGACTGCTTTCGACAAGTCTCCAACTTTAGGTACTGATGCACATAGTCTGGAGCCAGCTTGTGGCAATGGCTGGGATCACATATACAAACAAGTTACAATGATGATAGCTAGATCACGTCTTCTCTCCGGCTCTTCTCTCAGGGGCCCTTCCGCGATCTCTGTCAACATCCCAAGCTTTGCTCGTCGCTCCACCCATCCTTGCCAGCTTCTTCGCCTTTGCATCTTCTCTGATAGTCTTCTCTTTTTCTCTGGGATCAATCACCATCAGCTCGTCTTCACCTTTCTGTTTCCAGGTCAAATCCTTGCCCAGTCTGTCCTTTTCGAAACTCAATGCGTGAGACATCCATCCCTCACTGTCATCATCTGGTGCTTCAGCATCGCCGCCCATGTGCTGGTCCCACGCTTGGCATGATTGGCAATTTGCTATAAAATGCAGATCGCACAACGCTGCTTCTTCATCATCATTACCGTTCGCTGGTTCTTTGTCACGGCCATTGACTAGATCTTGCTTGCTTGAGTCTGCACGCATGGGGCTTCTAGATGGCTCAGTCTCTTTTGGCGCCCTCTCAAGCTTGGCTTTAAATGCATTGATCATGGCCAATGCATCCTTGTCCGCGGGCGCTTGTCCGTTTGCTCCATGCTTACGCTTGCGACCACGCATGGCATTGTCTGGAATCATCTGTTCCAACGCGGACTTCTTGCGCGTATCTGCCGCTGGTGTGATATGAATGTTGCGCTTCATGGAGGCCTTAAGGTCTGCGATCTGGGCGTTCGTCCTGTCCAATAGTGTAGATACTTTACCTACTTGCTCTGGCTCAGGAGAAGAAGATGGCGACCGCGATGCCTCCTCGTCCTGGGGTAAGGGGAGCTGTAATTGCGGATTTGGCTTGGCCCTTTGTGTAGGTGACTTGGAACGAGATGACCGCCTTCGTATCGCTTTTTCCACCGGTCTTGCTAGCTTTGAGCCATCATTTGCACTGACCAGCTTGGAGTTGAATTTATCGTTCAGAGCCGGCACCTCCACCCCTTCTTCACCCTCATCCCCACCAAAACTCAGTAATACCTTGCCACCCTTCTTCTTCCCCTTCCGCTTCGCCTCCCTGTTTTCCTCCCATGCGCCTTTGACCTGGACCTCCCTCTTCATCATGTCCTCGAATGGGTTAACTAGCACCTCCGCCCCCACCACTTTGGTAGGATAAACAGGTCTCTCACTTCCCTCCACGGCTTCCAAATCCGCCTCTCCCATCTTCATTAAATTATAGATCGTATCACCCTCTATGCGCCCAAACATCGTATGCCGATCCTGCAACTCCCTCGTCTCCCCCAACGTCAGAAAGAACTGACTTCCATTATCATTCTTGCCACCACCATTTGCCATCCCTAATAGTCCTCTCCTATTGAACTTAAGTCGGCTGTGGAACTCGTCCTCGAAAGTGCCACCAGGATAAATGGCTTCGCCGCCATGGCCGGTGCCTGTGGGGTCGCCACCCTGTATTACGAAGCCAGGAACAAGGCGATGAAAAATCGTTTTATTGTAGTAGCCATCGAGGCAATGTTGGAGAAAATTCCTTGAGGCGATCGGAGTCTGTTTTGCAAAAAGCTCGAGGAGGAGGTCGCCGGCAGTGGTGGTCAGGAGAACTTTCGCGGTGGCTTGGGGCTCGAGATTGTAGAGAGCGGACATTATGACAATACCTTGACCTGGTGGGACACAAAAGCCATCTTAGGGAGCTTGCGTGGTAGGGAATCGCGGGCGCAACCAGGGTCTTAGGGCTGAGAGTACGTGTCTCCTAGAAGGGTTCACCCCCCAATGGTCCACACCCCCCAATGGTCCGCCAAGCAATTTCCAAAGTTGGGCATAAGGTACCTAGACCTACATAGTAGATACCATACCAATGGATGTTACTCCTACGCAAGCCAGTACCACATCTGGTAAGATCTAACAGTTTTTGGCATCTCTCTATAGTTGTAGGGTGTTTGGTAGTCGTGGAGTACTAGATTGCACTAAAATTTTCATAGTCAGCCCTATAGGGATGGACCATTGGGGGGTGAACCATTCTATCGTCTGAACGCCTGGTCACACCTCGAAGACGTCAAGGCCCCTAAGGTACCTCCGACTCCGTCGTTCGACAAATTCATCACACGACCTTCATTTCATCTTCCAGCTTTTAGATTTACGTCAATGGAGGAGCGCCTCAATCTGAATCTTGATCTGTTCACGTTTCACCGCAGGAATTGACTTCAACGATAATATAATCTGGGATCATACGTCGAGCCTCCAGCCGGAACAAGGACGTCGAGGGTCAAATTTCGCCTCCAGGCCAAATAGGAACTCAACTCTGCATGAAACAAAGCTCCACCCAAAATTTGCAAAGCCGGAACCGCGCAATGCATGAATTCTGCCCATGCTATTGCGAGCTAGATCACCCAACCCACCATTTTCCACTTCCAATACCTACATTTATACATGTCCTTGGCCTGCCATGACCATCACAAGAACATTATTTACCCCGTTATTGCATTGCAAATTGCCAATGCACTGCACACCAATCTGTATTGCCTACCCAAATGAGGACATTTGATAGAACTCCGGAACATTCATACCTTGACGTTTCGCAGCCGAGCTAATGATGTCTGAAATAGTTCTCCCGGCGAGTTCGAAGGGGTGCAGCTTCGAACTTGTGTTTGGCAACTTGCAAACTGGCTTTCGAAGGAGTATCGCTAGCAGCTTTCAATCTGGCCTATGGGTGAAACTGATTAGCGTTATCGAGGGAGACGAATTCGAAGGGCAGGCTGAATTTGACCTCGAGATCCACAAGAATCACTCAACCCTCGTACCGATTGAAATTATATGGTCGACTCGCAGCTGGAATGCCGCAAGCTTACATGGAACGTCTCTGGCTTGTTGCTTTTTCCATGTTCCAAGAGATGTTAGCTGCAGGCCAATACCGTGAGCCAAAATTTAGTAGAAATTCGCGATCGGTACCACCTCTGCTGGACTCGATTGAAGATAGGGAGGTGCTGACTCCTTTACATATGCGACTTGTTCGCTTAACATGAAGATGGCCTCGCAATACTTGGCGAAATGGAGAATGATAGCAACCAAGGCACGAGCTGATCATCAGCTGCAGACGTGAAACACTTCAATCGCTGCTGCCAGCACCGAGTCCGGCATGAAGAAGGACGTGGCCGAGCTCGACTCGTCTCCTTATGCTTGAATGTCGTTGGGGTAATCCCGTCTGGCGTTTAGTTTCCACCATACTGGAGATCAAATGCCATTGCTTCCACACAGGTAGAGGAATCTTGGGTAGAAGGTATGAATGACAAAGACTTTGGAACCTTTCTTTTCGAACGAAGTCATTAGATAATCAAGCTACAATTTTTTCTGCTCAGGCATGGAAGCCTTGAACATCGATCACGAGTCAGACGAGGCCAGTGATATTCCTTGCTCAAGCCGTGAATAGTCAATATGCTACAATATACGGTACCCAATTCATAGGCTGCGGTCTCCAGTACGATCCACTGATTGAACTGAACAAGGCTGACGAGCTCATGTCAACATATTAAGATGGAAGATGCCACAAGTTTTGCTTCAACCTTGTAAGACCCAGTCCACCTGCGTGGGCTAGCGATGTCAGGACACCAAGTTTCAGACTTGGTGAAAGCTAGAAAAGGTTCAAGAGAATGTATTGACATGAGAGGAAAGGCACCGGAAGATAAGCCACGTCCCAAATGACTGATTCAGGATCCGCGGCACTGAGCATAATATGCAATGCGGGTATACAAGAGCACAATCAGGCGCCGCAAATATTGCTGAGATTTCATCTGCGTTATCTGGTGCCCCCGTGCTCCATTAGATCACATCCCCCCCTCACCACACCCACCAAGCCCCCTGTTTGCACCATTTCTCCGCCTCCTCCGCTCAATCTATACTCCACCTCCGCCAGACCCTGCATCCAAGCGACCCTTGTCTGCGGTGGCACTTCTAATTTGATCAATTCCCCAGCAAGTGCGGTAAGTATGTCAGCTAGTGCGAGACCCTTGTTGGTTTTCAGTACATTGACGGTATTGAGACAGGATGTGATGTCGGAGGTTTCGAGGAGCGTGTCTCGGATGAGTTGGATGTCAGAAGGATGAGGGGCTGCAATGCAGTTGTAAATGGTGGCATTGGTTATAAGTTCGCGTTTGGGATGTTTGGGAGGTGGTTGGCCTTTCAAGTGTAATGGCGTGCCTGGAGACTATCAGTAACAAATTCATTTGACATGATACCTGAATGGATTGGCGTACTGCTTGCATGACATGCTTGAAGCACATTCAAAGCCCGTCTCATATCCCCCTTGCTCAGCCGCACCAAGCTGTCCACTGCATCTGGTTGAATCTTGACCTCCTCTTTCTCAATGACGAGATCGACTAGCTGTCTGATATCCGGCTCCTTCAGTGGGCTAAACCTGAATCTCGTACATCTTGACAATAAAGCTGGCGAAAGCTTGTGTGTATAATTGGCAATGATGCAGAATCTGGTATTGGCCGTGTATTTCTCCATAATCCGCCGTAAAGCCATCTGAGCTACCGATGTCATAGCATCGGCCTCATCTAGGATAATGAGTTTATAGCTGCCTAGTGAGGGTGTGTCGCTGGGTTTGGGGGCTGCGGAGAATATCTGCTTTGTACCTAGCCGCTAATTCAATTCTATTGCACTTGTCGAGGAGAATTGCCATCCTACATACTGGCAAAAGTCTTGATCTGTTCACGAACGACATCAATGCCCCTGTCGTCACTAGCATTGAGCTCGAGCACCATCTGCCGCATATTCCTGTTGCCATAGATGCGCCGCGCCAAAGCCAGAATTGTAGATGTCTTTCCTGTGCCTGGTGGCCCATACAGGAGGAGATGTGGTAAACGCTATGCCTCAATCAACCTGAGGAACTCAGTACATGGAAGGTGACTGCGAACGTTTGTGTCGACGAACTTGTTGATTGTCACTAGAATATCTTGGTGCCCTGAGACATCGTCTAGAGTATCTGGTCTGTACTTCTCTACCCTGCGGTCATTAGCCTTGAATTCTAGGACGTGCGCAAGATTGTACCATGGGAGACTGTCTTCTGCCTCTACCGGCAGGTTTGCTGCGCTTCTCTTGCCCTTTCCATTGGTATTGTCGGAGCTGAAAAGGATTGACTCCTTCACAGGAGGAGCATCCAGATCCATTTCATCTTCGTAGTCGGACATAGTTGGAATAGTAGGCAAATGATGGAGCCAAGTTGATTGCGCCGGACTGTTTACAGAAATCGAATGTAGTTGACGCGAAGCGCGTAAAGTGGGTTACAATCATCAGCCCTACGAGTCTTGGCATGTCAATGGCAACTGCCTCCAAGCAGTCAGAGCTCGATATATTTGCCTATTACATGTGCAACATTCTCAATGCCTGTAGGTGTGGCATTCTGGCATCTCGATGCCTTCTTCTGACGGTGTTGTAGGCCTACCACTCAATTTTTCTCCAGGACCAAGATGTCCGAGTAATAGGTTCGCCCATAGCATCCCCGCTGTCCTGGCCTCTTACATGGCATTTCCTATTCACGTGACTGATCATGGTCAGGCAACTTCGCTCTCCTTCCTCTCCGTACACGCACAAGAGGCCCAGCTTATACTTTACCCGCCCTTCCCCCGAATGCATCAGACCTCGACATCGATCCGGATAGCGAATCGTACGACCCTCTAGATGAAGTCTTATCTCTCTTCCGTGCAAACACCTTCTTTCGAAATTTCGAGATCAAAGGGCCGGCAGATCGGCTGCTGATATATGGCATACTTTTTGTGAGCGAGTGTCTGGGAAAGGTCAAGCCGTCCATGGGGAAAAGGGAAGCGGAAAAGGTACGTCTTAGGCTACCGTCTACCTTCAGCTTAGCATGTAGCTGGATTGGCGGATGAATGAGTCTTGCTGCTGATCTGTTTTGCGCGAAATAGGCGCTTTTGAATACAGCGTTGGACCAATTTGCCATACCGGGAGATGCTAGCTTTCCACTGAATCAAGCATTCGAGGCGCCTAGAGATAGGCAAGATGCAGAGACCATGCGGCAGTAGGCTTCGACAGGGCATTACAGATATGGCATATCGACTTACAGTGGCATAGGTATCTGTCGCAAGTAAGACAGGAGTTGGCGATGAGAGTACTAGCACGAGTATATGCGGACGGGGCAACGCCATCAAAAGCGAGTACCTTTTATTTTACGAATTTTCAAAGGCTGCTAATGATTTATTAGTGGTGGTTGAGCTTTACGAAGCGCAAATTTATGGGCAAATCTTTGTAATCCAATGTTAGGTACCTATGATAACGGCTTCTCTACCTGTGCCCAAGGATATACGATGTTGGTAACTTGAGAACACGGAGGCTGTCTCGCGTGAGAAGGCTGCCCTAACATAGGTTTGTCCCTCCAGATTTCCCGGTTACCTCATTCAAAAACTGGCCATGCACTTCGTACAGCTTTACTCCTGGTTGTCGTTCCCATATTCTTGATCTCCAAGGATGAGCGTCATGGGAACGACGATAGTTCGCCTTCTATTTGGTTATGTTACCCGCAAAAGCCGGACATTGAAAGGCCTCAATCAATATGTATCAACCCCGACACGTGGGACTCCCCACAGATGAAGCTCATGAGATTTACGGCTCACCTCGCAGACACTCCGCTCTCTTTCAAGGCTGCTGAATAGAGGGTAGCTTGAGTATTAGCATTCCATTCATTGAATACGTCTTAGACGTGCGGCGGCGTCTCTCCAGCTGGGTCGATCCTCGCCCAAACATCGCCAGCCATTAGCGCCTACTTGATCTCGCTCAACGTGCTCGCAGTCGATATCCCACATAAGAGGTTCCCTCACTTTTGCCTCAAGTTAGTGCTGCGACGCCAGGAATTATATGGTCTGTGGAACACACTTGCTCAACATTGCCGTCCACTCGTGGAACGGAGCAGGAGCACAGGGAATGGGGTCCCACTTGGCGTTTGCCTGTGATCATCCCAACATGTAGGATCACATGGGCTGAGAATGACGCGCAGATACTTCAGTCCTCAATATCTGTCCGAGCAAGTACCGAGATCTTCACCTTCGGCGACTTCAACCTCGATGTTCCTGACCCGATCAAGATATCAGCATCTGAAGCACTGGTGAAATTGAGGTGGATGACAGTCTTGGCATCGAGCCATTGGAAGCCTTCAATATAAATCTGTCGCTTGAATAGTAATAGAGCGTTCCCTATAAGCTGCCTTCTTCGTATCATCGGTGCTGGCCTCCATGGAGTAGGAAGATGTTGACTCCTCGTATTAACCTAGAGCCAGCTTTAGTGTCTGGGCCGATCATGGCCTGCTCGAGGGATCTCGGCTTCTCTAGTGACTGGTTATCCTATCAATACGACCCCCGTCGCGGCTCGAGAGTTGTTGTTGGGTACGGAAGACACCAGTGGATGCCAGAGTGATGGGTATGATGTTCTCGTTGTGGCATACGCACTACTATGCTTCGTCTGATAGGATTTGTGCTCGCCCGTTTCCCAGCTTTTCAATATCGTGCCACAATCGTCAAGATATGGTTCACCCTGCCCTGGAGTGTTTGACCACTTCGGAAAGCATGCTCAACGTGAGCCGGCCATGACTCGAAACCAGGATTGCAGGAGGCGGTTGCTTGCGGTATATGATATACAGACATAACTCAATGCCAGCGCTTTTTTATAGACTCTACAGCAGGAGTGGTCCGTCATTGAGTTGAGTGAGCACTACGACTTTGCAAATCGCAGAGGCGGAGCTGAAAAAGCACCGTCTGATCACTTTTAGCGATCGGGCAGCAGCGTTCTCTCAATTCCTCCGATCATATCAAGGGCCATGGGCGCTTACGCTACCTGTTATGACTAGGGGGGAAATGCCGAGAGGAGTCTCACGACCATGTGTATGGCCTGCATTGATACCCTAGGAATAAAGACCCGATCGTTGGACATTTCAACTGGTTGGCCAGATTGCTTGCCAAATCAGGCTCACGTATCTACTTCTTCATCTTCGTTACCACGACGAGCCTCAGAAGTTGCATCCCAAGAGAATGGCGGGTGACTAAGCTTATTTTTCGTCGCTGCTGAAATCATTTGGGGACTCAGGATATGCTTTAAGCTGATCTCATCAATCGTCCAAAGAATGGCTTGGTCGTGTGGAAGCCGCTTCGTTGAAGGTACGAGTTCAAACCCGAGCTAACAGAAGACTGATATTGAACAAGCATCGAAGTTGGCAAAGAGTAATGATTCCCTCGGCAGGATAAGGCTCATTAGCAGTGTCTTTCAGGACCTTGCGAGTTTGTCCGGTGTCAACATATAACCATGTCCTACGCACTAAAGCACAAGGTCACTCTTCGAATCTTCCAAACCATAACGGTGCCTTCTATTCAGGGAGTGTGCATTTCAATCACCCAGCTTAGAGATAAAGTGCACAGACCTTGTGATGACATCAACGTACTCTCGGGAAGGCTGCAACGAGGCGGTTACAGAGAAGCTGTCGGAGTTGCTTGAAGCATACGATGAGAAACGCCATGAACTTCTCCAACAGGCGCCACCGCCACAACTAATGTCCGATCCAGATAGCTGCCCACTACAGAGTAGTCACTCCCAAGGTGAGAATTTCCGTAACCTGCCCGGAAATCTTTTTTATCTCCTAAACATTGCTTATCGTCACTTCTCTCGGTCATTAGGATTGATCACGAATTTCATGCCGAGAGCTTAATAGTACTAAGCTCTTTATACACTATATGCGGTTGCGTATCCATACTGAATGACACTCAGAACATACATGCTTTTATGGAAGGTTTCAACTCGACAGTGTGCATCTCATCATTTGTTCAGGCTCCTAAAGGTTGTTCTGTAATTACAAATAGTCTGTCTTCCACCTGTACGCAGACAATACTAAACCCCTGAGCACGGCCTCCTAATCCTAGACAAAAGATTGGCACTTAGATCGTGATTGACTTAATGTCAAATGATCGTATCTCCAGAGTTCGTTAATTTTTATAGACCATCCATCCTATAGAGCTAGGCGGCGCTGGTCATACGATCACCTCCACACCCACATCTTCGCCATCCACAGCCGCAGGCGTAGCCAATCGTGTTGAGTCAGCTGCTGGCGTCCCAGTATCTACCTTCCGCCGCTTGAACTTCCCTCTTGCCTCAACCTTTCCCTCAGCCGGCAGCACTCTGGTCGCAGTAAACACGTACCCTTCCGACCCACCTCGGCCCGTCATCAGCGGATGCGTCCGTCCAGGCAAGACTTGCCAGGTTCTACATCGCGCTGTCTGTATCGTTGGTGCAAGCAGAAGCATAGGGTTCACTGGGAAATCTTCCGTGGGTATGGCGTCTGGGTCTGGCGAGTTGGTGACGAATGCTGTGCGACGGGCTGAAGAGTAGACGTCGGCGAGTTCAACGAGAGGCTCGATGGTGGGTGAGTAGATGACCACTTGCGCTGCGCCACGTAGTAGAGGGACACAGTGGCGTAGGATACTGGTTGGATGCATGACTGATGCGACGATCAAACCATCAAAACCACCTGCTCGGGTTTCATCAACTACGAACTTGATGCGCTCCCATCGCCGTCGTTTGCGGTAGTAGTTACTCCGCTTGCCGCTTTTCCAGCTTTGCAGCTCTTCTTCGGACACTATCGTAGGCTCAGTGTAGCCTGCGTCGTCTTCAGGGGCGAGGAGTTGCAGCCAAGATAGCGTTTTGAGGCGGTCTGAGAGTGGGTGGGCTAGGGTAGGGTTGTTGAAAGCGTCGAAGTGGAAGTACTTCAGGAGTGAAAGGTTCGGTTGGGCATTTGCGTGGAGAAGGGTAATTGTGTTCGTAGTCGCTGGAGTCGCGGTTCTGTGTGGGCGGGGTTGATACAGTCGTGGTGCTGTGGGCGCGTCTTCGTTTTGAGATTCGGGGTGATCAGCTGCTCCGTCTGTAGCTTTGGTCTCCAGCTTCGACGGTGCTGCTGTTTCAAAATCTTCATCGTTCTGTTCAGGTGGATGCAGGATGCCCATCTTCTCTGCCATGTATGCTACTAGCAATCCTGCTGTTTCATCTATTACTAACCATCTTCCTGCTTGAGCTGCTATACCCCGTTCGCCTAGTCGAGGTATAGGGTCCGACAGCGTGCAGTGCACGTTTGACCAGCTTCCAATGAGGGCCAGGATTTCTTCCCTTAATTCCATAATCTTCAGAGGTTCTTTCTCTGTCATCATCCACTTCGCTAATGTTGATACATCTAGAGGTAGCACCGTGAACCGCTTCAGATATTTTTTCGTCTTCCGTAATGTGTACTTGGCAAGCGCAAAGGCTGTCTTCTGGTCCAGTGCCGAGTGTGAATCCAATATCTTAGCAATCAACTCCTTCCCCGAGCCTGTACTTTCGGCCTTCATAGCCTCAATCTCCTCCATAGTGAGGATCTGTCTGGTGGCATCATCGACAGTGTTGCGATTTGTGCGTATGACGACCTCGCCATTTTCGCCTACTATGTCGTACTCCACGCCACCATCGCTGGCACCTATGCTACCAATCCCACTTTCTGATGGCGTAGCAGTTTCCTCATCTTTAATGCCTGCGTACAGCTCTGCCGCTGGTACTATTCGAAGGCCAGTTTCGCTCGCTCCATCAAGCTTAGATTTATCGAGGACTTCAAAAGTAAGGTGGTAAGGTCGGTCGATGATGTGATTGGCTTGAAACGCTCCATACTTGCCAAGTGATATTGTACTTGCTTTAGCGTTAGCAATGAATGATGGAGGAGAGGGTGAGACTGCTCACTCCAGCTAGCTCACGTACGCGTTGGGCTGGACTTGGGTAACTATAACAGTGTCTGAAGGCAGTCGTAGGGCGACATAGGTATTCGGACGGATCATTTCTGGCTTCATCGCGTATGGATTTTTGATGTAGGCCTCGGTGCGGCAGAATAAGAGGTGGAAGAGAAGCTCGGGCCTCGGGCTATTTCTAGCGACGGCAAGATATCGATAGCGACGGACCCTTGTTTGGATTCGTCCTCCATCGACCACCTCTTACGTAGCCCTCATCAACAAACCATCGGTCTTTCAAATCGCTGATCTAGCATTGCTGACTGTCGAAAGGGAATGAATGTCTGACAATAATCTCAGTCTACCCCTCCAACTATTACCTGTGGACGGTCCTATGTCTTTGCAATGTGCACTGCCTCTTCATCCTCGTCTGCCTGTTGAACTACCCTGAGGTGCATTGGATTCTACGAGCTACCTACTACCGTTCGGTATCTATTGAATCTTCTTCTGCGATCCCGAAAGACTTCTCTCGATCGGAAATTGATCTTGAAACGAGCCTCGAACCTAACAATGACGCTACGCAAACCAGTCAACCAAGCCAGGAGCCAACCAGGGGCGCAAGCCGCACCTTACCCTACCACGCCTTTGTCCCAGGATAGAGAGTCGATAGAGCCTACGGGGCTGGCCCCTGGAGGTATACTTGATAATAGCAACGGTATCAATCCATGGCAAAGCAACGGCGAAAACTCATGGGACGGCAATCATGGAAAAGCGATAGAAAATGAACTACCTCGTGTACTCAAATCCGGTGGAGGGAGGCTGCTCGCTGGTAATGGCAGAACAGAAGGCTTGCCGCATGTGCTTCAGGCTGGGTCTATGGAGGAGACTCCGAGGTCTTCATGGGAAAGTCAAAGATCAACGGGTTCGAACAACAATGCTTCTGTAGCTCCAAGCTTGCCACCGATGCGAGCCGCGCCCGCGCCACCTCAAAATAGCCCACCGACAAATCCGTACCACCGCCCACATATTGGCAATGGAAAAGCGATAGAGGAGGCTGGTTTTGGCAATGAAAACATCGCAGACGTATGGGGCAATGGCCCATCTGCTTCTCAGCCGCCGCAGGAGCCTGTACCTCTAACGCACCCATTTGCTGAGCCATGGATGAAATTTGATACATCACCTGTGGAGCAAGAACCACCAGGACCCGAAGCAGTACCAAAAGCTTCAGGAAATCCATGGTCCTTGGATCCTTCAGCAACTGCAAACATGTCTACCACAGAACACCAAACGGCCGAGGCTCCCATGCCGAATGCAAAATTGCTAAATGCTCGTGATATATCAAGTGAGCCATTCGACGATGTCAGTCGCGATTCTACAGAATTCTCCAGCGTTCCCCTTCAGGAGCCCACACGTACGGATGGTTCTGCTAGCGATGTTCCGTTGGGAACATCTCATACTTTTGAGAAGACTCCCTTGAACTCTTTACTGCAAGGCGACGTTGGACCACCTCTACCACCAAGAACATCGCACGAGAAGCAAGAAGGACCGCCGCCGCAGCCTCCAAGACCACCAAAGACCCACGAGACTATTCCCAACGAAGCCGCAGATGCGCAAGTACAGCGGGAAGAACCAGTCAAACCAAAGAGAGTAGGTGAAACGTATCAAATCAGACATGTGAATTGGTACGACGCTTCATCGCCGACCAATCCTAGACGGTCGCCAATCATGGTACAAAATGCAAATGGTCCGTGTCCGCTACTCGCTCTGGTAAATGCTCTTGTGCTGTCAACACCGGCCGACTACGCCACCGCACTAGTAGAGACTCTCCGGGTTCGTGAGCAAGTCAGCCTAGGTCTCTTACTTGACGCTGTCATCGATGAGCTTATTGGGCGGAATGGTGATCTACCTGATGTCAGTGATATGTACGCATTTCTCCTCGCACTACATACCGGCATGAATGCCAATCCGCAATTTGTCCCATTAGAGAGCCCGATAAATCTGATGGATGCTCCAAACGATGGAGATCTGTCCACTAGAGCATATGAGCCTCAAAAACCCGGCGGTTTTGAGGAAACTAGCGAGATGAAGCTATACAGCACATTTGCGATACCTCTGATTCATGGGTGGATACCACCAAGGAACCATCCTGCATTTGCCGCGCTCAAGCGCACGGCGAGAACCTACGAAGATGCCCAAAATCTTATGTTCAAAGAGGAAGAGCTCGAGGAGAAGCTTCAACGGCAAGGGCTAAGCTCAGAGGAACAGATCACGCTCGAGGATATTGCCAGTGTCAAATATTTCCTATCATCCACCGCAACCCAGTTGACCGGGTACGGGCTCGATAGTATAACGCAAACCATGGCACCAGGCTCTGTTGCAATTCTATTCCGCAACAACCATTTCAGCACCTTATACAAACATCCTAAATCTGGCCAGCTTCTGACTTTGGTGACGGACATGGGCTATGCGGGCCACGACGAAGTGGTCTGGGAAAGTTTGGTCGACGTTAATGGGGAAGGCTGCGAGTTCTTCTCGGGCGACTTTAGACCAGTAGGCAACAACACCGGGCATACCCAGCAACAGTCGCAGAACCAGGACGAAGAAGGATGGACAACCGTGAACAGTCGGTCTCGACGACCCGCTGCTTCAAGCCAACATTCCAGCCACTCCAACCTTCCATCCCTTTCAACGCTCAACATCAACGGCAATGCCAACCCATTATCTCCCAACACAGAACAAGAAGACCACGACTTAGCCCTCGCCATGCAACTCCAGGAAGAAGAGGAAGAGCGCGACCGCCAAGAAGCAGCCGCCCGTCGACGCGAAGTCGAACTTTCGCAAGCCTACCTCAACAACTCCGACGCATCAGGTCGGCGCACCTTCCCAGGTTTCAGCACCGGAGCCACGGGCGCACAAGGCGGTCCCAGGCCCCCACCTCGGGGTCGAGGAAGCGGAAGAGGTCGGGGAACGCCATCGAGTCGACCGACACCGCCGAGGAAATCCGTTGATACGGACGATGCTCCTCCGCCTACTTACGAACAGGCCGCCAAGGGGCCGGCTTATCACCCGCCAACGCACCCTCCGTATGCATCGCCTGGTCCTGGTGGCAGCACGCAAAGGCCGCCCGCACAGCCTGCACGCCCAAGACAGTCGAGTGCGTATGGTGAGCATGCCGCTTCTTATGGTGCTGGGTCACCTGCGCCATATGCTTCATCGAGGAGGGGACAGATGCAGCGAGCGCCGGGCTCGAGTGCGATGAGAGGTGGTGGTGTGGACCCTGAGTTGGTGAGAAGGGGGACTGGGGGTGTGGAGGAGGAGGAGAGGAAGGATAAGGATAAGGATAAGGATTGTATAGTCATGTAGGATACATAGATGGACCTTGCAACGACTGATTGGCATTTCAGCGATGGAACTTGGGCGTGATGGTGAGCGAGGGAAAGGAGGAGAGATACTAGAGAACGACATAGCGAGCTGATGTTGCTTGCACAGAGAATACATACTTCTCAAGGCAATGAGCGAATTCAATGTGCATGGCTCTGACATTAACAACTACTCTGCCCGAGCATGACTCCGTTTTCCACATATGTTGGATCGCCATACAGCACAGCAATATGAACCACTCGATGTTCGTGTTCCGATTGCGCAACTTCGATCCATCACTAGGTAGTGGCTTCAATTGCGTGAAGAATAGGGCAAATCCTTTCATATTCATCGCTTTTCTTTCCCAACTCAAATTAGTGCTGCAGAATAGTCAGGATTGTGGATTCAAGATTTTCACGCCCTTCTCGACTAAGATTGGATGCGGGGGATAATCATGTTTGATGATCGTTGGCTGCTCGTATTTGGGACAGTGCAGAGGCTTCTTTGTTGGTGAAAAGTGCACAGGAGGCATATGTGGCGAGGATACTTATCTGTTTCTCGTATATAATCGCTTGATCTCTGCCCTTCATGGAGATGTACAGAGGAAGGTCCAATTTGGAGGGTTTATGGCCGTACTCCAGGAGACTCGGTTGAGGCAAACCTATGTTTTGATCGGCTTTGGACCGTGGGTGCGAAGACCGATTGACATTGATCCCCTCATGTGGAGAAAGCCAGTCATTCTAGTGAGAATGCGGAGGGTCGCCTCTGGTTTTAGTGGAGCAGGCGTACGACCTGACTGCTCGCAACAACAATCTTCTTGCACTCGGCATGTGGTGGAGCTCACTCGTCCGAGGCTAATGCAGCCGGAGGTCACATGACCAACTTGTACCCAGCATCAGGGTTCGCGCTTGGGAGAAGCCGCGTTACCAGAAGATCACTTCGAGGCCATCATTTCCTTCCGACCAGTCATATTGCGAGGAGCTCTTCTTGCAGCCAAGGACTAGACGGCAATTGGAAAACCCATCGCCCCACCCACCCACCAAGGAGCCACGCGACACGAGTTGGGGGCGATGACCTCCTTTTCCTCTTACGGCCACTATTGGAAGGGCACCTAATCTGCTTCCAATCCGTATGCTGAAGCCTTGAAAGCACGAGAGCATGAGCGCAACGCTTCGACTGTGCGTCGTCGGTCACATCTTCAATGAGAATCTCGCTCGCTCCCCTCGCTCCATGCAGGCCCCATGACTGCCAGAAGAGGGGTTTGCAGGAGCGCTATGGGTAGTCTCATATGCATGTCGCCACGTCAGGCGGTGGAATCGGCATCATCCAGCAGCTCATAGTAATCCTGTCGGCCATTTACTCCCTCCACAGCAGTCATCCTAGGATCTCAGGACGCTATCCTCGGTGATGAGCATCACCAACAGATCCGCCCGGAAGAGTGGGAGATTTGTCAAGCCGGCCCCTAGAGGCAGCTCCCGCCGTAGTAAACAGAGCATCAGGGTTAGCACTGGAAGACTTGTCAGCTAGGTAACACCCTAGAAGCTTCCCTGAAGAGCCACTCGTTTTCCAGTATACCGGGGGATGTCTGCCAGAGCATTGCAGGCAGACAACCACTCAACGTGCTGGAGATGCTTCTCAAAGCTCCGTGTGGTTGAGTGTTTAGCTCGCGCCCGTGCGGCCGACGGCAGATGCTCGATGGAGTCCCAGATCCGCCCAGAGTGGAAGCACGGGCGTAAAGTCAGATGCTGTAGATAGCCAAACACTCCGCAACGATGGTAAGGAGCAAATGATGCCCTCGTATCCCTCAAAGTGATGTATGCCCCTTTTTCCCTGGACCATGTCAAAGATAGTTTTGATTGCGTTGCAAGGATACTCGATGTTTCGGGGGGCCGTCTTGGCCTCTTGGGCCTAAGCCGAAGAGGTTAGCGTGCAATTATAATCCTGCCATCATGAGCTCTCATCCTCCTCTGGCCTCTAACCTACCACCGACAACCACCATCCCTTCATCCCAGCTGTGTAACCGCGCAACTTTCGCGATCATCTTCTTACACACTTGGTCGCTAAATAGACAGTATAAAGCTCCCGACTGCAGCAATATACTCGATCGCGACACCCGCATATGCGTGTTCCTACAGGCGTTGTGCTCCAACCAAGCTCCGACTGAGGCTCAGCTTGGATGGAGAGCTCCTGAGAGCTACTTGGCAGTTACCATCACAGAGTTACAACTTTTGCAGCTATACCGGAGCCATCTTGGCTCGTGACACTCCTTGATCTGGTCCTGTTACGACTCCTATGACGATACGCAAGCTCTGAAGAAACGATCTACGACCTCTCAAGACCTACGATAGATCTATACCCACAGTACTCTAACTAATAATACCCTCTCGGTCAGCAGCCCATACTATCTGCTCAGCAGCATTTGCCGGTCATCGACTGCCACGATCGCAATTTTACTTATTTGATCAAGGTCACCGCCTCGACATATTCTTCGTACTTAAATTCCTTCGAGCTTTCATCTGACAGATAATACTCGCACTGTTGGAAAGCACTGCCAGCATGAATAGCCATCTTCAACATAACGATATGTATTACGAACAGCCCGCCTCACGATCCCCTGGCTCTCACCGACACCAGCAGCAAATGCTCCACCGTCAACCATCGCGCCACTTCGATGCTTACGGCACAATGCCAAACAATGTATATACACCCGACGATCAATCCTTGCGATACGAGGCGAACAGGTTTGACAGGATGAATGGACCACCTGTCCAAAATGGCGGCTATGGCTACGAGCTCCCACAACCCCAGACATGGAATCCCAATGCTTTCAGCACCAACAACAACTTCTCTCCATTCCCTGCTGCGACTGGAAGAATGAAGTCCCAAACACGAGGTGGCAGAAGTGCTCTTCCAAGCGTACGTCGAGCACCCAAAACAAGACCTCTGCTATTTGCGCTTGCTAACATGGTATGGCAGACTTGGATGGATCAGCAGCAAATGTCTGCCTCTAATGGCTATGGCGGCATCGGTCCTTCGCCCTTGGGGTTGTCGCATCTACGCTCCGAGCAATACCCATCCGACCCCGATGACGAGCTTATACCAACCGCCATAGTGATCAAGAACATCCCCTTCGCCGTGAAGAAGGAACAGCTGGTGGATCTTATGACCCAGATGAACCTCCCTCTACCCTACGCCTTCAACTATCACTTCGACAATGGAGTCTTTCGTGGCCTTGCCTTCGCCAACTTCACCTCGGCAGATGAGACAGCCCAAGTCATTGACCATCTTAATCACTATGAGCTGCAAGGGCGAAAGTTGCGCGTGGAGTACAAGAAGATGCTGCCTCTGCAGGAAAGAGAGCGCATCGAGCGAGAAAAGAGAGAGCGCCGTGGACAATTGGAGGAACAACATAGGCCTATTGGTGGTCAGCTTCACAGTCAACCATCCATGTCATCCATGTCGTCTCATCGCCAAGCGCATACACCATCACCAATCAACCCTGGGAATGTGATGCCAGGTAAGAGCTCTTCCCTAATACTACATTATGAAGCTAATCACTTGACCCCCCATAGATCTCAACGATCCTCAGACATTAGGGTTCTATACCCAGCTGATCCTCTTCAGAGATGACGCCTCAAGAGAAACCTTGGTTTTTCCTTCACAATTGACACCCCCACAACGACGCATAGTCCATACGCTGGCACATCATATGCAGCTCGCACATGTCTCGCGTGGTGGTGGGGACCAGCGCCAAGTTCATGTGTACCGAGCAAATCAAGCACCTCAAGGCATCAGTCCACCAATACCACAAGTGTCTGCTCTTCAGAATGGAGATGCCTCCCGACGAGGCCTCAATCGCGCAGCTACAATCGACTTCAACGAGGCCAGAGAGGCCGGAATGTATAATACGCTTCGCGGTCAACAGTCCTCGGGCTTTCTCGGCATTCCCGACTCACCTAGCGGTTTCGGCACTCAACAAAATCTCCGCGCAGCCAAGTCTGTTGCAGATCTGCGTTCTTATACACCTTCACCTGTACCCTCAACGGCCAGCTTCCCTCCGAATTTGCAATCGAATATTGCCCGCTTCCAGGACTACGGACCAGGCAGTGGTGCTTCAGCTACGCCCACATTGACACCTACGGCCTCCGGCTCAGCTCTTAGCGGCGGATATCGTGATGACGGTCTGGTCAACGGGTTCGGTAGTATGTCTCTCGCCGGCCCTAATGGAGGAAGTCCTCGTCGTCTTCGAGGTGCATTCTCATGGGACCAAGACAGCCAGCAACCCCCTTCAGGGCCTTCGAGTGCCGGAGCTATCGGCAGCAATAGAAACTTCAGCATGAATTACGACAACTCCTCACAGGGTAGCAGCTTAGGCAACCCTTTGAGACAACCACGTGGTCCTTCAGAGCGTGGGCCTCCAGCCTTTTCTCGGGGACGTCAGAATGGTCACCAAACGCGAGGCAGTGATGAGCTGCGACAACAAAATAGCCAGGTGGAGATCATCGTGGAGTAAAGAAAGGCTCGACGAAGATCGGCCACGAATTACGACGGACGATGACACGACATCTAGAAGACAAAACAGGGGCCACCCTATGTTTCCTTTTTGGTGGTATAACTTGACCACAAAGCTCGGTCTATGATTTTCGATCTCTCGTGGATCTCTAATTATCACTACTCGCCATGTTCGCTCTATGTTCTATCACACTCGCTAATCAATTTATCATTTTGCCCGGTCCTTGTTATCGTAGCCGCTGGAAAGACAGCTCGGGTTGGCAATACACATCTTCACGTCTCACACAATGCTCCTGATAGCACGCCTTATCGGCGGATGCAAAGTCACAATACACATCATGTCTCCACCATCAAAGTACAGTTCAATTCTTCGGTGGGTGGAGGTCTTTACGAGCCTGCAGGATCAGGATGCGCTGGTGTTTGAAGGGGTGGCATACGATTTCGCGCATACCACATTAATTCTACATATGTATTTTCCCCTTCGATCCTTGTCATTGGCTTGTACTCTACATCCGGTCATGATAGAGTTAATACGAGTGTTCCCTCCAGTCACCTCTTGTGACATACCGCCAGAGACCTGTTGTTGACAGCCGACAATTCATTCCCAAGTCACCCAAGGCAGACCAAAGTCTTAGATTGGTGCTGATACCCAGCATTCTCCCCGTGTTTGGCTGAAGGTGTGCTCGCTACCATTTTTCGCATGCTACAGCTTCAGCAAAATCCCATGACAGCCTTCGAGCCGAGCTCTTAGATCTGAACATTTCTAAGACTCTTATCACTTTGCGCGATTACACCTTTGCCATCGACATCCATAAACTACAGTCATCAGTAGCTTACAGGTCTATCTACGGACCAGACCTGAGATGCTGAAGATGAAGCGGCCTCACCAGGCCAAAGAATCAGAGGGTAACATTCACTTCAATAAGTCACTAGCGCGTTTCCTCGCTCCTACAAATCGAAAATTTCGTTTCATCATTTTAAATCTCTATTCTACCAAATCTCTTATACCCTTCAACTTCACTTGAGCTTTGTCTAGTAAAGTTTAAGAAAACCTCACTAGCGATTCCCTTCCCAATTGCACCATCACACGCATATCCTCGACTGCAACCAGACACACCGCGAACAATAAGACCTCGAAGTGAGGGCAACGTTTACGCGTGTCGTTTGCGAAGTCTAGCCTCAAAATGCCTGTCGTATGTAAACATCATCTCCAATGGCTTTTGGTCACGCGCTCGCCAATGCCATGACCGGCTTACTATCAGCTTTTCGCTCGCACAGCCTCTGTTTCCTAGCCGATCCTAACACTAAGTACTAAGCGCTAATGCTAACGTATCTTACTATAGAGTTGGACCATAGAAAAGGATTATAAGGTAAATCTCCCTCCCAGGCGCTCTTATATCAATATCCTATCCCGCTCTCTATAGCATCATGTATAGAAACTCTGACCCCTAGTATAACTTAAGGATACTTGATTCATACGGCAATAGATAATACTTCACAAAAAATGCTAATATACCTATGAACCTAGCTCCTCAAGATAATTACTATCCACTCGAATAAAGAAATTGATATCGAAGCGCTTCCTTCATATATCCCTGGTATATTCCTCCTATCCTCTTCTTATTCTATTTACTTCTCTTTTCTTCTTTCTCCAGCTTCCCTTTCTCCCTCTCCCTCTCCTTTTCCTTCTCTTTCCGTCTCTCTTTCTCCTTTTCCCCTTACTATTCCCTTTCTCTTTCCCTCTCTCCTCTCCCTACTCTTATTCTTATGCTTACTATTATTATTATTCAACCCAACCTAACCTAAACTCTATAGGCGCCACACCTGCCGCCCTCCGTCACCGCGTCGCTAAACTCCGCCGTGACCTTGAAGCTGCGAGCGGCGGTACGCTCGCGGTACCTACGATAACTCAGCCAACTATTATACGGCCTACGATAACTCAGCCTACTGTTACACGGCCTACGACGACTGCTAAGGCTGCGACGACTGGTAAGGCTACTACGGCTAAGGAAGCTAGGGCGCGCAAGCGTCTCCGGCTGGCTAAAGAGCAGGAGGACTCTACTCGATTCTATACTATAGAGTACGGAGATGATGATGAGGATGAGCTAGGAGATGGGGATAGGTATAAGAAGGGGAGTCGGGAGACAGAAGAAGGGGAGAGGGATGGTAGAGGTAGGAAGAGGAAGCGGGCAGTAGGGGACGAGGAGAGGGACCGGGAGGAGGAGGAGGAGTCTAGGGGTAGAAAGAGGAAGCGGGCGGTGAGAGAAGGGGAGGGG
>JAABUL010002050.1_pt1 | contig 35176 bp, 30 predicted proteins | sample 5559151 | NCBI WGS metagenome assembly JAABUL01 (sample SAMN10711876, study PRJNA513368) | rock metagenome | isolation source: Antarctica rocks | place: Antarctica: Victoria Land, Pudding Butte sud | reverse complement strand
ATACTAAACGTAGGCCCGAAGATGATTGAAGATGATAGAGTGCCCTGCTCATGACCGGTCAGAACTGAACAATCAGGCTCAAGAATGCAGGTCTTTGTCTTAAGTCCTCTTAGGTGAGTTCATGGTAGGTAGGGAGCGAATAAAACCGTTTCTTCTACAATAAACGTGTTTAAAACTCACTAGCGGTTTCTTCATGTATGTTTATTGGTTTTATATTATATAAGTAAGCTAAACCCAGCTGGTTTAGCTCAGGGGGTTTGACCTCGCTGCCGTCACCATTGATATACTCGTATGGAGTAGATCTATCTTCCTACCACCAGTCATGCCTCCTCAACGCGGTGGCAAACCTCGCATTCAGGCTGTTATTGATGCCTTTCAGAGCATAATCCTACCAAACCGAATCGTCTCTGCAGTGGAGTGCTTATACTGTCACCGTCAAATGGCGTCCGAGACTACTCGTCAGCAGACTCTACACAGGGCATTGAAATCGATGAGGAGAAGCTTTTGAATATGGAAGATAGACTGCTGCAGGAGGAATTTGCTATGGCTAGGCTAAATCCTTCAAACGATGAGGTGCTGAGGGAGTTTCTGAATAACATCATCGACGGTGAGGTGGCAATGGAGCATTCAAATAATTGATGCTACTTATATATACCCCTGTGTTTAAAACATGCTTCAATAAACATGTTTAAAACACGTTTTTGACTAACCTAATTTGGTGAGGCAATAAACATGTTTAATACATTTCGCACCCTAATGGTAGGGAAGGGGCCCAGGCGCTAGATAAAGAGAAAGGGACGGAAAGTAGCAATGAAATCAGATTTACTTTTAGGGTTTCGTTTTGGAATTGCTCTCGTTTTACAGTGAGACAGTACCTAACTTGGAAGATATCATATATACAAGCGATAGCCCGATAATCACATACAACTCAGCCAGGGGCGGTTGGTGTGACGTCAGTGCCAGACTCTGGGTCAATGGTGAAGGTTGCGTAGTCGGCTTGGTTCGAGTCATCGAAGAGCTGTCTTCTTTCTTTCTTGGTGGTTTTCTTGCCCCATGTATAGGAGAAGAATTCAGATGTTGCGTACCAAGCATGGTTGTTCCCTTGGATAGAAAGGTATCAGTATTGGTGCCGTCTCAATGAGGATTTTTAGAAGCGTTGAGAAGAAAAAGTGATAGGGGGTAAGTATCATTAAGGACTACTTCACGATTAATACTAGCTTTGGTATTATATCCCGTAGGGTCATTCCTCGCTGGGACATTGAGCCAGGCCCATTCTTTGCAGCGGCTTGCGCCATAGACATGGGCAGAGGCACCGCTGTTGCTCGGAAGAAGAGCGGTGCTGACGCCGACTATTGCTTCGCAATGCCCAAGCATGCCCACGAGCATGTACTCGTGAGCCCTGATTACCCCCAAGGTCAGCAGCTATAACGATAGATAGATGACTTGTGAAAATCAGTTTGTATGGAACTTTACCAGGATGAGATAGAGAATATAAACTACATTCGGCAGGGAGTTCGGATTTGGTGGTTGGCAGCCATAGATTGTTGGTTCAAGGGAGAATTAAAACGCGTAGAATATGACAAGGATGATCACGACCTACATCAAATGCTCGTAAGATACCAACTTATTCAGCGACGTGGTACGGCCGGCACTGCCCATGTCATTGCTATATCTTTTGCCGAAAAATGCCTACGGATATTTTGGAGTCAGCAAATCCGTTGTAGATCAACGTTCGAATTGCAAGACTGCTTGGAGATGTGTCTTGCGACTCAAAAAGCCCCCGGATTGGGGACGCATCACGCATGACTCGACATACTCGTATACATACCGGACAGAAGGTCAGGTAATTTGCCATCCTTTGTCGGTACGCTGGGGGTGGGAGGTATATGCGCCAACGCCAAAGTTCGGGTCGCTGGTGCACTTGTTGAGGTTTTCCTCCTGGCAGCGGTGGGATACTGGTGCTGGACCCCATAGGGACATTAGGGGAAAAGGCGATGCCATAATAAGATTGCTAGTGCTAGCCGCCAGTGAAGCAACATTCTTTGTTATTGTTCTTCAAAGTCTGAGGTGGTGACTGGTGAGAAAGTTCGGAAATGTTACTACAGTATTTAGCGGCCAACATAATCCTGTCCTGACATCGACCTCCCTGCCTCACAGACTACAGTAGTCAACTAGTCAGTCACCGATGTAAAAGGGAAAAGACGAGCTATGAGTCGAGCGCATAAACAGCGAGTGAAATCGGTTGTTTGCTAAGAAGCAGGCTATGCCAGGTAAGCAGCATCGAGCGAGTCTTATGGGGTGAGGTAAGAGTAGTCCGGAGATGAGCTATGAGACTAGGAAAATCCTGAAGGACTCCTCTCAGCCAAAGAGCTTCTCAAAGCATGAAGAAAAGTCAACGCATATCGTGATCCTGCACGTCCCTTCAATGTGGGTATCGCATGCCATCCCTCAGTGTATGTTATTGTATTTGCCAGATAGCTCCTGGATTTCCTTTGAACGTTTAAGAAGATATCATTTACAGCCAAGGAGAACGACATGCGCCACCAACAGACAACCGTTAGTCCCAACTCCCCAAACACACTGGCGCCTTCGAAAATAGATCTAAAAAACCATCATTGGGTGATATTTCAAGTCTTCATCTGCCCCCCTCCAGCCCTGATGCGCGTGGTTTCACAAACATACTGCGCCCTACGCTACGTGAGAGAACTACATAGCTGGCGATTGATCGTATCACTTCCTGGTATCTCAGTCAAGAAGGATCATAGCGCAGCTGAAGATCTCCAACATCCTACCTGCTGAATCTCCCAGATCGGAGATTGGACGACGGCATGAACAGCCTAGATAGTATAGTACAGCTGTGCTCGTTGCTAGCAGCGGTGAGCTCTTCAGCTAGTACTATTTTTCTTTGACGTTCAAATTCACGAGGAGCTATATATGAGTGTCATGTCCATGACAAAACCAGTCTCTTTCTCACGGGTATCCTCAAAAGTACTTCATATCACCTTTCGCAACGTATCTCGTTTCTGTAGCCCTTGGCTTCTCAACAAAGGACCGAGACCTCTCAGCACTAAACATGTATTCCAAATCTTTGATCTGCATCTTCACATCCCTGGGCTCCATGCTTATGGTCCAAGCCTCTCCGCTTTCAACCCGAAACATCGCCAAATACGCTCCCGGCTGGTGCGGCATGCACATCGTCCAATACCAAAAAAACGTAAAAGACGACCCTCAACATCCCGCAAACCCCGAATACATGGTCGAGGTCAGTCTCTTCGACGCCAACCAGGTGCGGATTCCGATCACAAATTGCAACGGCTGCAAATTCATTGCCACCTCTGTAGCGTTGAACGGCGAGGCGAATTACATCGAGAGCTATCTGCCGTGGGGCATGGAGATCACGGTCGGGGCAACGGATAGCGATGCGATTCTCTTTGCGTATGGCGATCAGAATTGGGGGAGTAATGATCAGCCGCATCATAGTAATTTTGGCGGGTATGATGGCGGGATGAGGATTGGGGATACTGGGTTTAGTTGCTGAGGGGAGAGGTGGTCTTGAGAATCGGGGCGGAGGTTTTTGAGAGGAGCGAGGGGTGGTTGCGTATAAAACGAAAGGAACATTCTATCGCTCTTTGTGGATAATATTCATCTGTACATGTGTATGTAGGAGAACTCCCTGTGTCAGCGGGCACAAAACAGTCGAATTATATATTCAATTCTTCGGCGCACTTCAAGAAGCGTTATGAACCTCCCTGACGAAAGCAAAGACTACTGCCAGTGCACTCGATGCCCCCAACGACCCAGCCTGATTCCCTTCGACTGCACTTTCCACACCCGCTACACAAGTTCCGATCGGCTCCTGGGTGGAAATTTACTCCCCCCAATCTCTTTTCAGCGGAGTCCAGGCCGTCGTCATCCCTTGTGCATTCCATGCGTATAGTACTGTGGTTTTTGGGGTATTCATTGCAAGTACACAACATTCTCGGCAGAAGATTTGAAACACACTCTAACCGGTAGGGTCACTACCTTAAGTAACTGTAAGAGGTAGCTATCATAGACAGTCACCAGAGTAAGCGAATCTTCTACGGTAATGTTAGCGGGTTGTTGGGACTAACAATTTAGATAAGCAGGCCTGATACGGTTCACTGGCTTCAATCTGCACACTTGGGCCGCTGGAGCGATTCTGCCATATGTACTTCGGCGAGTGGCGACTGTGATTAATTTTGGCCCAAGGCTAAGGCCTAGAAGACGTTGAGCCATTGTCGTAAGGTGGGAAAAATTATATGTCTAAAAGATAATATCTTGTTGATTCTTTATATAATTCTTTAAATGATAATATTATGTTTTATTAAACATTAAAATTATGATAAAATGGATAATGCTGCAGTAATGAGATAAATGTAAAGAATTTGATTGAATGTAAGATTGAATTTTGAATTTCAAAAAATTACTACTCGTCTTAATCTGGTTTTAGACTTTTGTATATACCAGTAAGTAATCTAACACTCATATGCAGCGAAAATTGCTCGTCAACTTTCGTAGAGTCTTCAGTCGTGGTCTGTTGTTACAAAGATGCATGTTACTGACTTGGTGCAATTATTCTATGAAGCTCGCCTTAGCTATTGAATCCCAACGTCTTCTGCTCGCATGCTCGAACAAGCACGCCTGAAAGTATGGCCAAACCCACGACATCAAGATTTATGAAAGAAAAGACATATCAAGTTGTACTCTCCGGTGACAAGGAGTCCACATTTGAGCTGAGGTCCGCAAGTCACTGGTGCGAGCAATGTCTACTGTTCGTTTATGATATGATGGTGAAAAAAGTATACTCTACTACCCATAATGGCGATGTACAATCACTCAGACAATCGTCAGCCAGTGGTTGCCACATGTGTGAGATGATTTTGGATCGGTGCCACCCAGATCAACGGGACTTTTATTTACAACGCACTGGAAAAAAAGATACGGCGTTATGTATGCAAATACAGAGCACGCAATCGAGCTTCAAGGGGCAGAGTTTAATCTTTAAAAAGCTACATTTTGGCCTGGACGAACGAGACCGAGCATCTCTGAGTGATGCAGACGGGACAGAATCGGTATGGCACAATCAGATAGCGCGAAATTGGCTTTCAAGTTGTCAGCGTTGGCATCATCGATGCACTGGCCAACCTATATCCACTATCAAACCAAGCCGTTTACTTGAGTTAAGCTCCTCTGAGAGACAAATCTCCTTACGATTGCGGAGCGCACATAAGCTGAGCGAGTTCCCTTTGAGCTATTGCACCTTAAGCCATTGCTGGGGTAGAAGGCAGCCAGTGCGACTGACCAGGGGATTACTGAGAAGCTTCCAGCACCACATACCATTTGAGATCCTACCCAAGACTTTTGCTGATGCAATCCAAATCACACTGAATCTTGGCCTGTCATACCTCTGGATAGATTCTCTGTGTATTTGCCAAGATGATCAAGACGACTGGCTCGCGGAATCAGCAAAGATGGGAGACATCTACTCCAACGCCACATGCAACATTGCAGCCTTGGCAGCCAAAGATGACCACGAGGGCTGTTATACGATGGGACCAACGCTTGCGTCGAGCACTCTTTATTTCTCGACTAGGGGGAAGCGTTATATGACATCAAAATTGAGCGATACGGAATCGCGCGACGAGACTTTTGGGAAAGAGCCGCTGGGAAAGCGTGGATGGGTCTTTCAGGAACTCGTGCTCTCCCCGAGGACAATATATTATGGCGCCGGTCGTATTTTGTGGGATTGCATTACGGACGAGGCGGACGAGGCACAAACCATGGAAGCACGTCTGTGCTATACCCAAACAGCCCCAGGCTATAAATCGGCATTCGCCCATTTTCGGAACACGGGAACTGAGCCCTTTTCATATTCAGACGAGTCTCTGCGTGATTCGCTATGGAACAGGGTGGTTGAACAATATACAAGCACCGAGTTGACATACGAATCCGACAAATGGCTTGCCGTTTCTGGACTTGCTACAAGATACATGGAGAGAACGGGCCAGACATTTGTTGCCGGACTTCGCTGGGATCGATTGTTAGAAGACATGTCTTGGTGGAGCCATTCTCCTGCTGGCAAACTGTCAAACGGAGCACCCACGTGGTCATGGCTCTCGTGTAGGTCCGGGGTGGGTACGAGAATTGTCAAGCCGGACGAGCTTCTGGCCACCCTTGTCGCTTTGCCAGACAAGGAAATGAGCAACTGTACATGGCATGTAATGTACGAGGCGTCGGATCTGCCTGGCCAATCGACTAAGCCAAAGTGCTATCCTTTGAAAATCTCTGGTCATGTGCGGTCTTTCCGCTATGTCTCTCAGGACGGCAGTGTTGACGGGTCTTTCACCATGAGATTTCATACGTACTCTATGGAAGCTGCAGATCTCTGGCTGGATATTCCACTTGAAAGTGGTATGAGTATCTGGGGTGTCGCATACTCATTCGACTCACCATTCGATCCAAGGTTCGAAATCATCCTACTTGCGCCAGCAAGCCATGGTTACGATCGTTGGCAAAGGGTAGGAGTTTGCCGCGCCATCGCCCATGGTTTCAGGTGGGACAATCGAGGCGACCGCGAAAAGTTTCTGCAGGAGTTTGGTCCTGTCAAAGAGTTGACTATCGTATAAGCGCAGCCAACGCCCAGCAGGGTCCTCAGCGTCCAATGCCGTTATGAAGCGGTAGTGGACGAAGCATAAGCATCGGAGCTACGCAATCGCTGAACACGACTAAACGTGGGAAATTCGAACATCTTCAAAAGCTGTCAAGAGTTCTTGAACTAAACGACATGTGCAGTGCTCATTCATGACGATGTCGATATTGAAATCCCTGGACCCCACTCATTTCATTCTGTTTCTCTACAAAGCCAGTCCAACATTATGCTCACCGTGGTGCCCGGTATCATACCCACCATTCCCAACGTTCCTTATGGAGAGATATCGAAGGGCTCCAACCTGGTGAAAAGGAATTTTTGGACGGATCTTGCAGCTGAATCCAGGCATGAAGCCACCGGCTGAAGAGCTCTTGAACGATCAGTGATTCCATTTTCCTTGAAATACATCATCTTCAAGTCCTTTCATGCTCTTCTTCCATTGAACAGAACGATTTCGTGAAGGCCAACAGCTCTTCGATCTGAATTAGAGATTTTTAAAAATGGGCCAGACCATGACTTGCCAAAAGTGGCCCCTGATTTTGGCGCACGCAGAAGCCTGAAAATCCCTGCATTCATTTTCTACGGTTGACTATCGTGCTCCCATTATATGGCCTTCTTTTCCCCTGTTCTGCTAGACAATCGGTAGTACATAAAGGCTCCAGTACCCCAACCACGATGGCTTTCGGTCAAGTTGCATTCATGTAGAATGACCGATGGAATAGAAAATTTCTCGAAACCCGTTCTTGAACGCATGCCTCCAGACCTGTTTCAATACATACTTACGCCAAAAACTATTACCGATGTTCCAGTCTGCGAACAGGGGCCTGCCGACGTTGTCTCCGAAGTTATCTCGGCGGGATCCTTTGAGATCAAAGCATGTTTTCCAGTCTCTTCCAGCAGTAGAATTGTTGTCTGTATGCATCTACCGGGAGGTTGGCCTAAGGAGCACCTTCACTGCGATGGCGCTAACACTCACAGACATCTGCAAGAGAGGTATAGATAGGGACCGAAGTTGGTGTTCAATTATGGCCAAGGGTTCTTGAATCAATTCTATGAGGGTGTCGCAGAATTCAACTTACGGCACAGGTTCCGGCTCCATATACATCAGTGTCGATTACCCCTCGGCGCTTGGGGTCAGTTTTCGACAGATCTTGAAAGAATGCCAGTGGTCATACGAGCTCGTGCGCCGTATGTGTATGGGGCCATGGAAGGAGACGTGGGACACTGATCCCACCAGAACAATCTTGTCAGGCTCCTCAATGTCGGTACTACATCTTAACATGGACTGCAGATGAGACTAACGAACATTGCCAGTGGCGCGATTCTGGCTATAATCATCGCAGCAGTTGCTGCTCAGAACGCAGAGCCAGCATACGGTTTGATTGTACTGGTTCCACTTGTCATGACAAATCCAGATCTTGCTGACAACTCATGAGACGAAAGCGAGAGCACTGTTAAACTCACGTCTGATCGATTGCTAAGCGATCTGAGAACGACTTTTGAAGGGAAGCATTCAGATCGTCGAGATCACTGACTCAATAACTCATTCAAAATGCTTAATGAGATCGTTAGGATGTTGTCGAGTTCGATCATGATGTTTGCGACACTCGACATTCTTTACAAATCACAAGTGAAGTTTACAGATCGCCTGCAAGCTAAAGACGTGAAGATGAGCTGCATGAAGATTGTTGAACTGCGTCAAGTGAAAGACATGAATCGATTCACAGAAACAGATCGTGCGATGAGGCGATATATCACGCAAAAGTTGATTGATTTTGTGAAGCAAGCGAAGAGCTTCGTAGATGAAAGTTCGGGTGAAATGCTCACGTCGAATCATTAAAACGTCATGATCGAGTTAAAAAGCATGATCAGCTCGAATTCGTCAAGCCAAGAGAGAGATTCAAGCTCAGAGCAATGAGAGCTCACCCGAGAAGTTATATAGATGGTCTACGCCCTTCAGCCAAGACAGCACTTCCATTGCCAACTCATGCTCTTTCCTCTACCATACTAGTCTGACACCTGTACTCCGTGTGCTCCTATACTCAATCCAGCTTTGTGCTAAGTGACTCTCGGTATTCCAGGCGCCTAATGTTCTATCAGTGATCAACACTATCCCGACTTTTGGTGATCAGCAGGGGACACAAGAAACAGTCTCGGCCGATATTGAATTTGAGCATATTCAGGTTAACCTCGCGTTCTTCTAGGTACGCTTCCGCTTTGCCTTCGTATCTACCTTACGCATCATTTCCTCTTCCGATAGTCGGCTCTGCCAAACTGAACCTTTGAAACTTTGCGCCACACAAGACACAAGTGGCATGAGGGTTCAGCCTGTTCTTATCATGGCTCCAACACGCGTTTTCTCGCCATAGGTCATGAACCTTGGAGATGTAGTTCACCGAGGGGACGTCAGCTGAGACCCGGATTCTTACTTGCGCAGTATGTTCCAACTTCCTCAGCGGTCTCAGCGCTGAATGGAAACGAACCGAGCATGCTTGGAGAAATGTGAGACGAAGGGAACGTCAGGTGTGATTTGGTTGGTAATCTCCGCCCTATAGGGCTGGGGGCCGCTATTAGAGTTTTCACCTTCCTCCTAGATAGACTCCAATCCAGCTTCAACCCCATATACTAATTGCCCCATATGACCTCGTATTCCAACATCAGAGATGTTGGAAACAGGGAACAGTTACTGTTACCCCTGTGGTTACAGTAGTAATCTCCGCTTCGAGCCCTACAGGCTACAGGGCAGGGGCTGGGGGATTCAGAGTTTTCACCTCCTCCGTTCGTTCTCAGCTTTCTACAGTAGTTCAACCAATATATATATATACATACACATGCACATCTGCTCCTTCTGACCCTCATACCTCAAGGAGTTAAGAATGACTGCGAGTGAGTGACTGTCTCGAATGAAACCGAGCAAGTGCGACACGCGTGTCATGAAGCTGTTTAACGCATGCTATGAAGCTGATTAGCATGTAGTATGCACCGTGTATGCAGTTGACCATGAAGCACCGTTTACAGCACTGTGTGAAGCACTGCTGAAAGATGGGGTTCGAAGATGGCTTTTAATGCATCCGCTCTTATTCATTCGTAATAACTGCCATATCAATGAGCTTATCATCTTCTCAGCACTCTCTCCTTCTTCTTCTTCTTCCTCTTCCTCTTCTTCTTCTTCTTCTCCTATACTCCCTGTCTCTCTCGTAAACCCTTAGCTTATTCTCTCGTTTTACACATCTCTTCTCCTCTACCCTTTTTCTATTTCCAGTGTATTGTAGAAAGGTATAGCGGCTGTAGATAGTTTGGTCGTTTGGCAGCGGGCTGGGGTTTAAGGAGGTGTATGATTATCTTACTGCCGGGGTGTGGCACGTTTACTTACTTCATCTTAGCGGAGAGGGTGTGGGAGGTTAGATACTTGGCTGTAGCTGGACTGGCAAGGGTTCTATGATATCTATGAGGTGGATGTTGTTGCTCAGATTCGTAGGACAAGTGAAACCCTTTTCTGAGAGATACGAATCGCCATGAGAAGTTTACGGGTATTTTGCCACCTCTTCTGCTTGGTTGCAGTGCCGTGCAGTTGGTATGTTGTAAAATCTGGATCACCACTACGTGGACTTGACAAAGGAACTTCTATCGCGGATATATTTCTTTCGGGTAGTAGAGAGCAAACAATCGTTGGTTAAAGAACGTACGTCCGTTTCATAATTGACCCAGACTACTAACGAACAAGGCAGATGAAAATTCATATCTACTTATCTTCCAGCAATCTTGTATCCACTTCATAATGTAAAACACTCATCTCGCCGCACCATCGAAGCATGAAAATTCCCACGAAGATTCTCTCTCTATCCACCACTTACCCGAAACTCTCCAGTCGTGGGATCGCAGATCGCAGTATCGTTAGGAGCCCTGACAGCGCCCAGCCTCAAATTGGGTGCTTCATACACAATCCCCGAAGCGGACAGACAGCAAGCTTTGGACACATAGGTGCAATTACACGGACAGGCTTGACCGGCTAGAATCAAATCCTGCGCCGGAGGAGGAGAGCCTACCGGGTTGGAGGTTCCGGCGGAATTGGTGAAGCTGGTGGAGTTGATAGAGATCTCGCCGAGCTTCCGCCCGCTCGCGGAATAGGGCAGCTTGCAGGTTCCGGTGAAAAAGCCTGATCCGACGCCTTGCCAAGGGTCGGCGATGCATTTGCAGCCGTCGGGCCCGGTGCAAAGGTTGACGGAAGCGCAGTTCTGGCCGCATGTGGGGCCGCTGCTTTGTTGCTGCGTACCTGGCGGGTTCGAGCCAGAGGTGCCACCGGTTGCCTGGTTGTTAGCACCGGCTTGGATTATTGGTGCTGGGGGATTGACGGCGGTAGGGTCGCCGAAGGGAACTCCTTCCGCGTCGGCCAAGACTTCCCTGCCCGCTGCTACCTCTGCTGTGACATAGTTGTCGTAAGGGGAGCCAGGCTGGTAAAGGACCACAATGACAGTGGAATCCGTGTCTGTTTCCGCGTTGCGCGAAGTGGTTAGCCGGAACGCAGTCGAGATCCACCACCTTCGCGCAGCTCACTTACGTAATGTTTTCCATCCTCCAGAACCAAGCCGCACGCAAGAAACCGAGACCCTCTCCGCCTGGTCGGCCACCCCTCGGTATGTGCTTCTGTCCCCAGCTGGAGTTCCGTCCGGTCGTATCCTAGCGATCACGGCTAATTTGCAGCCCCCTGGTATTGCCCAAGACCACAAACTGTTAGCCACGGCTCCGTTAAAACGAGATTGGATTTATGTTGCACCATTGCCTCGATAGATGTTGAGCTCGACCCTGCCTCCCCAATTGGCTGACCTATACAGATTGTTTACTGGTCGGTCCATGCCTGCTGGCACAAACCAATGGCTAATCGTATCAGTATATCCAAAACCCACATCCGTGCCCCTGATGACGCTTCGTCTCTGCCATAATAATCTGGTGCAATCGCTTTGAGAGGGATGACCATAGAATATACTGCACACAGGGAAGCTCGCCCAAGCTTGCGAGAAAGGGATCAAGATTGAAATAGATATGAATATCAGGACATGGCGGACTAAGCTAGCCATTGCGAAGTGTATAAGGTTTGTAACGACGAACAACAACGAGATCTGAATGAAAGAGACGTTGGGAAGGGGCTCTTTTTCTTTGCGGCAACACAAAGTCTGTCACTGACAGCAGTCATAGCGTTGCTCTTTTTTACTCAGGGCTCCGTCTCAACAATGTACTGGCGATGTCAATTCAGCGACATGCGACCCAAGGCGTGCTGACGATGTTTCACGGTATATATGCGACTCAGTCGCATATCATTAGGTAGTCAAGCTCTTCTCCCGCTTTTGGTTGGCCTGGAAATCAGAGTCCAGGATCGAACAACCCAGGTCTATCTTCGGGCTCGAAAGCGTCAGACCTTGGTGCTCGCTAACGATGAAGTGAAAATCGCTTAAAGATATGTATGTGTTTTTGATGCCACGGGCGGAACATATTCGCGCTAGTATCAATCTAATCTAATCTGATTAGTGAGCACTCTGCTCCTCCTACTACCTTACTACCTTACTACTCCTGCTCCTGCTGCTCCTATGCTTCAACAGCTGAAGCTAACCTAGCCCCCAGGCCGCTCTTACTACCCATGTAGGCGTGCCAGGTAGGCTTTCCGGCTGCTCAGGCACCTTACCGGCTATGATCGCGTGTGGAATGCTTAGGCCGTTTCCCAAACCACCAACCGGACCTTTGATGCGATATGCTATACATACCTGGATAGGGTTGTTCTAAAGTGTGTTTATATTTTGGCCGCTTTGTCAACCAACGACCTTGTCTCCCAAGATCTCGCCTACCGGCCCCCTCCCATCTCCCCAGGCTACTTAACATCTACGCTCGTTGTCTCGAGATCGTGTTTCACTACGCACAATTGAAAGATTACTTCCGTTCTCAGAAGAGCATCACATGTGATGAATTGCCATTACAATACTCGTCAATGACTGCTTCGAGAACGATCAACCTAATGGAAGCTCAATCCTTCCAAGGACTATTTTTATCTAACGAATAAGTTCTCACTTCGCTACTACTAGGCTATATCAATCCGAGTCCAGATGCTAGGTTCAGTTTTGCGTGCAGCAAACCAGGACTCAACATGTCGTTCATCCTGAACATGGAGCCCGGAATCACACCTCTCCGCATCGTGGTTTGAAGTCAGCGTTGTAGCTCCATAGCCTTACTCGTCATACCATTGCATTGTACTCTTTCAGTTCGATGTAATCATCGTTGGTCTGGGCCTTTTGCATGCTCCCATGATGCCAGGGTTTCGACATGCCGGCCGCCTGGCTAGGTTTGGTCAGAGGCAATTGAGACGTGAAGGATGGTCTCATCTTTTTCTCTGTGCCCACAGAAGTCGAGGACGATGCAGACTGGAAGCCAGTCGAGAATGCTCGGTATATTTTGGGACCGGTGTGTCGGACGAACTTGGGGAGGACGGGAAGACAGCTGACAATGATGCCAGTTGCAATCTCAGCCAGCGTCCACAGGCCCATTACGATGATATTGTAGCTGATGTCTGGGTCTTTGACAACTTTCCAGGTGTAGTATGTCCGTAAAATTGATGTTATGCAGGCACTGTATGTTTCACAAGATCAGCTTTATTGTTCCGGGAAGGAACCAAAACGCGTTCGATACATGAAGAGATACCAAACGGTTAAAACGAGATGAGCCACAAGATTAAGGGTAGTGCACAGGAGTCGGGCGCAGGAGAACTTACAAGAAACCCGTCGCGAAGATTCCGATCGTCACTAACTTCTTCTTGAAAGGTATCTGAAGCCTCCACAAACAAGGCATGGGAAGAATCAAAATGGTTATATCGGAGACGGCATTGAAAGCCCCGCTCGCCATGTTCCAAACATCGGAGCTAAAACAATGACCGTCGGGGAGCCACGGCTGCCAAATTTTCTCGCGGGGTTTACATAGACCAATGAAAAATGCGACATCAAGTAGATAGAAGAGAAAGTTGCTCCAAATGACCACTTGAATCGCAATGAACATGGCCATATTTGCCTTCCTGGATGGGACAAAGATCCGAAGGTATTGAAGGAGGATCGAGAGCTTGATGAAGAAGACGGTAATACTGTAGATGATTGAAGTGACATTGACATCCTGAACACCCAATCACTATCTTCTCTTGTCATATCATAGGGTGGAATCTTACATAAAGTAATCTTGAAAATGTTTTCAATTGTATGTTCCACATATGGACTCCGCCGCCATCTCTTATGGTCAACCTCGAGGGAATAGCCTCTCCGATCTGAAGAAGCTGCATTGGTCAGCGTCTGCGACACGAAAATGTGTTACACATGAGTTTACCCATCCTAGAACAATGACATCTAGAATTTATCAGCCTCGCTCAGAATAGTTGATGAGAAGTCTGTCAAATTACAGTCTTCGTAGTCCCAAGACCGAATGAGAAAGCACTTTGTATAGACGCGCATCAAGACAGCCAGAGTTGCGAAGACCAAGCACAAGGCCAACGTCGAGATGACCAGGCCATTGAGATTCGCCGGATCACTGAAGTTGGGCGTGACTCCGGCAGGTGGTGCTCCAGCTGGCGCGTTTAGGAGTGCCTGGAGCTGCTGAGGCAACAACTGTGCTGTTGCGGCTTTCATTTTCCCAGGTGGAGTGACTAGTATGAGAGAAAATGATCCTCGTAGAAGCTACCAAGACAATATATAAATCAAGGCGCAAACAGACGAGCCAACGCTAGATCCGAGATATTCCTTGATAATATGGGCTGGCTGGGCACCAATATTGATCCTGCAGACATGGTGCACACCATGCTTTGATATACAATCATATCTTGGCATTCATGCGAGGAACGAATAAGGCGACTTTGTTCCAACCAGCATGCGATAGGAACCGCAACAAAGAGGAGTAAAACGATTGCGTGCACACCATCATTGTTGAAGATATGATGTTCTGCCAGGCATGTTGTAGATCAAATTCAGGCAAGGCTGAAGCACTTTAAAGGTAGAAGACTGCTCTAGAACATGTGTGGGTGGTCTCGCGCGCGGGAGGGATGCATTCGCTTCTTGGATAGGCAATTGGGGGCGATATCTCATGAGTCAGCTCAGTAACCTCACTCCATCTGTACGACCATCAAATGGTTCCTTTGAGTTCTATCCTTGAATGTTTCATAGATGGCGCAGATCCTGACCATCAATGCAGGTTACGTATCGAATCAGTATCGTTCTTTTCGTCAATAACATTCAAAAATTGCCAAGGGTTCATTAGATAGCCTTACATCGGGAGCACGCTAGACCCACCATGGAGGGTTTTGTACTGGATGAGGCTTGCTGGCAAGTGATGTGAACAAGTGGATCGACAGCTGAGTCTCTCTGTGTGTTGCGAAAAAAGACGACTATACCTTGTCCGTAGTGATCCTTCGGAATTCAGTTTAAAAGAACTACACGGGATTGGTGGATCTCTTGATGTTGTCGTCAAGTATCTTTGGTTCTTATCCTTCTGTTGTTGACGTGTAGATCGACAGCTGAACAGCCTGCCTGCCGTTCCTCCCATCAAGAACTTCTGTAGCAGTGCATCTCTCTTGATCCCAACCTCTCAATGAGCGGGTGGTAATCCTCAATCCTTCAATTCATTCAGTGCTCTGGTCCAGCTGTCGTCACTTGCTTCAAACGTTAATTATTGGTTTTCATTCGATACTCTGGGCCAAGTGAACCGCAATCCCAACAAGATTCCGACATGCGTGCCTTGTTCTCACGGCGAAGCACATGGTCTGCGACCTGCATAATGCACGCCATGTTTCGACATGATGCAGTCGTGTAGGTCCCATAAAACGCTCTTTGCGTACGTTTGCAAATTCGGCGTATGAGGGGTTTCCAATCATTTCCACATTGGCGATGAGGCGTGTGCAGCTCGACCTGAAGCAGAAGAAAACACCCTTTGGCCGCCCTCAATATTTCAATGCAGACTGACGTATCTACCATGCCCGTAGAGCGCTCCCCCTGTGGTTGGCACTCTCGCTTCGCCCTATAGGGCTAGGGATCTGGAGTTTTTACCTCCTTCCTTCGTAGCTTCCTATTGTACTTCGACCTATATATACATTTCAACGTGCTCCCTCTGCACCTCATATACCATCAAGACCGAGAAAACCCCACGGGAGTTGATCTCGTGCAACATCCAACAATTTCCGAAGGGCAAGAAGGAACGCATAAGAGGCAGCGAAGAAATGAAATGATTAGGCTGATGGAGCCATGGAAACGAAAGAAATGGGAGTTGTAAATTATTACGCATCAATTGATAAAGTTCGAGGCGCGTTCTAGAATGATGTGTTCAGAGCACCCAATGGACGCAAATTCTAGGACTACGTTAACGTCCTAGTTCTGAAACGTAATCCGGGGCTTAAGTATGTCGGGACCTCCTGACCTCCACGGACCTCCTCGCTGATTTCATTAGTTTCCGGACACACCAGATTGTGCATAAACAATTCAAGTGTCGGCTGTCTTCATTCTTGCGCAATAGTATGACAGTCTATTAGAGTAAAACCCCCAAAAGCCGAATTTCCGGAATTTCAAGATTCAAAATTCCAAAACTGATGAATTCATAGCCTTCAAACAGATTCTTGAGGAAATTCCTATGAGAAGCTCTAGAAGCAGCCCTCGGGTAGCCTCTTGATAAGGTCTCCGAGAGGGGGAGTTCCCAAGGGAGAAGCTCTGAGAAGAAGGCTCCGAAGGGGGGTTCTGGGGGATTGGCTTGTGGGAAAGCTCTGGTTTGCCGCTGGGTATAATTTGGCGGATGGTTTCGGGAGGCGGTTTTTGGGGATGTTTCGAAGGTATGTTTAGAGGATATATATTTAGAGGAGGGAATGATATGACGGGAATATCTTGGGGAGTTCTTGGGACGTCAGCTTTGAGAGGGTCCTTCAGAAGTAGTAGTACCAATGGCTTCGAGGGGTGCATTATCAAGGATCTGGTTTTGAGATTTTGAAGATTCCATAACTCGGGTACTAGCGGTTCTGTTACAGTAGACTGCCGTAAATAGTGGTGATATGAAGTTGTACGTGTTGTGAACAGCGCCCGGAGATCAATGGAGCCAACGAGTCCCTTATAGTGAGCCTTCGGAGCGATGCTTCAGAGTTTGGAAGAATGTTGAGGATTTAGGCAGCAGTCCAGGTAGCAGTTCGCGTAGCAAGATCTCTAGACAGTCATCTCGAAATCGTTCTGATAATTACGGATAATATCGTCAAACCGGATTCACTTTTGAGATGCTAAAAATAACAAGTAAAAATTTCGTCTAAGTCGACGTCGAGACCATTTTCAATCGGGCGTGTTCTCATCTGCACACAAAGCATTCGCGTGTATCTTGCAGCGTTTGGTCAGGAACTTTTCGAAGCATATTACGAACAGCGTGGAGTTATTTGAAAGAAGCGAGTAAAAAACGTACTCAAATTAAGTACGAAAAGAGTCCCGACAGATCACGGTTTATGAATGTGAAGAATCCAAATTGACTATGTGACAAAAGAGATTCAAGATACTCGACTAGTTTCTGCTTCATGACATTGTTGTAGGTTAATGGTGTAGTGGTCAAAGCATTTTCTAGTAACAAAGCACCAATCCTATATCGGTAAATCACTTCTTCAATCTAAAAGCTCAAGCCAAGATTCTCAAGTTTGGCCCTGTACGCCATGCGCTTTGGCCCAATTTCTCAGCCCAGTGGCCTAATCCCTTCAGACCGTCACGCAGCGTAACCCCGGTGCCTTATGGATTCGAGACGGACAGGAGGCGATAGTCATGAGAAACGATCACGCAAGGATGAGAGGGAGATAGATTGCAGCAAAGACCGGCGCACTACATAGCGAGCAATCAGGCCGAATAGCGTGGTTGTCTTATCAAATGCAAGCTACATAAGAGTATGGATGAACATTGAAGGTTATGATACCTGGAAAGGATGGTACGAGGGATACTTTGGCTTACCTACTGTACCCGAGGCAGCCTTAACCGGCGTTTATCGCGTGCGGCCGGACCCCCTACTGCTCTGCCAACCGGACTTTGCCTTAGAATATCTCCCATGATCTCGCCTACGCTCCCTTGCCTCCATCCTCTCAGGTTAGCGCTCAAAATGTAGGAAGCGCCCTGTCTTCCTTCGAGTCTTGACACCTACGCTCGTTCTCTCAAGATCGTGTTCCACTAACAGAACTGCCCTGACCCTCCTTACCATGTTCTTCCCTCGCAAAAGGTCAACGGCCGTAATTCTCGCCATATTTGCTAGCTTTACCCTATGGTACTACACTCGAACTATTCGCACAACCTTAGCGCCAAAGCTTGGGGAGCAAGGACGGGATGCCTGGTTCCGTGACGTTTCCCTAAAGTACCCGATCATGCGAATGACTCGATTGCCACTCGGAGATCGCGTCGAAATCCCCAAAATACAACATGAGTTTGGCATCGAATCAGCAGAGGACAAGACCTCGAGAGAACGAAGGCTCGCGGCAGTCAAGTCCAGTTTTGAGCACTCGTGGCGAGGATACGAGAAACATGCGTGGATGAAGGATGAGCTGTCTCCCGTAAATGGTGGGCATGTGACAAGTTTTGGGGGGTGGGCTGCGACTTTGGTCGATACACTGGATACTTTGTGGTTGATGGGAATGGAGGAGGATTTTGCTCACGCTGTGAAAGCTATGAGCCAGATCGACTTCACCACAACCGAATCAGACGAGCTGAATGTTTTCGAAACGACAATCAGGTATCTTGGTGGTCTCCTTGGCGCTTACGACCTTAGCAATGGAACATATCCGGTGCTTTTGGAGAAAGCCACAGAGATAGGAGATCTGTTATGTCGGGCATTTGATACGCCGAACCATATGCCAGTGACCCGATGGCGTTGGAAATCGGCGATGGACGGCGAAGCGCAGGAAGCAGGCGAGAGCACGCTTATTGCGGAAATAGGCTCTCTTACCCTGGAGTTCACCAGGCTCTCCCAATTGACTGGAGATCTGAAATATTTTGATCTTATAGAAAGAGTCATGACTGAGCTATACAAAGCCCAGAGTAAGACCCACATTCCCGGCTTGTGGCCCGTTGTTATGAACGCCAGACAAATGACTTTCACCAACCGTGGCTTCACGCTCGGTGGTATGGCTGACTCGCTTTACGAATATCTGCCAAAGCAGCACATGCTACTAGGCGGCTTGACCGAGCAGTACAAGGAAATGTACCAGTTGGCAATGATAGCAATCAAGAACTACATCTTCTTTCGACCAATGACACCAGACAATGCAAATATATTGGTTTCTGGATCCGCAGACGTTCTTGAAGATCTGACGGTGAATATTGATCCGCGAGGACAGCATCTAGGATGTTTTACCGGTGGCATGGTTGGCATTGGCGCCAAGATCTTTGATCGGCCGGAAGACACAGCAGTCGCCCGGAAGCTCGTTGATGGCTGTATCTGGGCGTACGACAAGCTAGTGACTGGAATAATGCCAGAGGTGTTTCATATGGTTCGGTGCGAGAACCCCACCTCTTGCGAGTGGGATGAGAGAAAGTGGCACGAGGCAATTGCTTCTTTCAACACTCAAAATGGGGATAGCCCACCCATGGATCGCGTAGAACAAATCATTAAAGACAATCGGCTCCCTCCTGGTTTCTCAGATATATCGGATCGAAGGTATATACTACGGCCGGAAGCGATTGAGAGCGTTTTCATCCTTTACCGTATCACTGGGGATGTCACGTTACAGGATGCGGCGTGGCGAATGTTCCAAGCGATTGAGAAGCATACCAGAACCAGTATTGCCAACTCAGCTATCTCGGATGTGACTGTGTCGGAGCCCCCAAAGGACAACCGCATGGAGAGCTTTTGGCTGGCAGAGACGTTGAAGTACTTCTATCTCATCTTTAGTGAGCCGGGCGTTCTGAGCCTGGACGAGTATGTGTTGAACACCGAAGCTCATCCTTTGAGGCGCCCAGTATGAGCCCGACGATGGATAATGATTTCCCAACGAAAATCACTGTCCTAAAACTAAACCCGAGACATCGTCTAATCCAGCCCGTGTCGGCTGTATAATCTGAAGCGTCTATCAGCATCCGGCTTGCGTTATCATTCCACCCACATATTGCAATGCAAAAGACGAGAGAGAAGGGAAAGACATACCCAACCCTGCAACGCCAGATGCTAGGCAATGGGACATCATCAACTTCATGCCCTCCTCGAGAAACCCCTCAAGCGTCTCTGATGGCTCTACAAGCGCAGGCCGCTCTCCGCCTATCATCCCCACGGCCCCTCCAGAGCAGCAACACGAACAAGGAGTATGCGGCTTCGCTTGCAGCTTCTATAACCGCACCCCACGTCCCATGGGAACCAACACAGAATGGTGGTCTGGCCTGGCCTATCTAAGCAACGGGATATCCACTCTTCTATACGAGAAAGGACTTGAAGCCTGAAGGAAAACAGCGGAGCAACCCCCTCGAGGATCAAGTTGAAACTGTACGTCTATATAGTAAAAATCTTTATCGTTATTGGATTCCGAATCAATTGCTACGCTACGCTACGCTACGCTACGCTACGCTACGCTACGCTACGCTACGCTACGCTACGCTATGCTATCTACAAACTCAATTCCACTCAGTGACGCCAACTCGCTCATTCGTTCATTCGCTCGCTGCAAACATCAAGCACATTCACAAACAACGCCCTCTTCTAACAAATCAATCAATCTGCCCTGATATCCCACGCTATAGTCAATCAACATCCCAACATCCCCTCAACCCCTCTTCCACCAACCACTCAGCTCCTCGCCGTATCCTCCCCCTCACTATCACTCAAACTGTCCCTCCTCCTCCCCGCCCCACCCCTCCTAAATCCCCCACCCGCATACCCACCCGCACTGCCTCCTCCCGCGCCTAACCCCGGAATCGGATGGAAATACGCCTTCGTGCCCCGCGACCCATCCGTGTCCGCCTCGCTGGCGGTATACCTCGCATCGAAGTCCAGCGGCTCGGTGTAGCTGCCAAAACTGCCCGGTACGGACGGGATGGAATTGTTGCTGTTGCGTTTGCGGTTCGGGGTGTGTTTGCGCGGCGAGGCTTGGCGGGAGCGCGTTGGGGTGGAGTCTCTCGAGGAGGGTTGAGCGGCGTTGGGGCGGAGGGGGCGGTGCGAGTCGGTGGAAGAGGGCGTGTGGGCGTAAAAGGTGCTCTTCTGCTTCGTCGGCGTTTTTGCAGCAGCGGGTTTGTGCGAGTACTGCTTCTTTTCGTTGTGGATGCTTTGCTGCGAGATATCCGAGGCGTCCGTGTAGCCGAAGTCGGTGTATTCGGTGTGGTAATTCCCATCCGCTTCTCGGTTCAGCCCACCCACTCTAGCGGCTTTCTCGTGCCGGTAAGCGCGCACGTCGTTGTCATGTCCGTTCTTATTTCCCCTCGATACCTTCCCCTTGCGCCCCCCTCCCTGCAGCCCACCCTTCATGAATACCCCCTCGTCATCCCGATCCACTTCCCCAACCACGCTCCCGCCACCCAGCTCCGTCGTCTTCGTCGCCCCACTAAGCGTCGTCCCGTTCGGGCCCTTGCGCCGCAAAACCGTACTCTTGTAATCGTCCCAGTCGCCCTTGCGCCAGCGGAAGCCGCCGTTCTTCGCCCAGAAGAAGAACCAGATGCTGGCGAGCACCATTCCGACACCGATGAGGCCGAAGAGCGCGAGGATGCCTCTGTTGTTTACATTGTGCGGGTCGAAGGAGCCGCTGCCGGGAGGGGTGTTGGAGGTTGGGGGGGCGGCATTGCGAGTTGCGAGGTAAGAACCTGCTTCTATGGGGGAGAGGGTGCTGGAGCGTTGAGGGAAGGCTTGGCTGGAAGAGCGAGTTTCGAGGCCGAGAGGCGAGCGAGAGGGGTCAGACTCAATGGGTAGAGGAGCCATGGCTGTGGTGTAGAGATGGTCCCCTCGGTCGTAGAGAAATCTTAGGCTCGGAAGCCAAAGCTCGGAATCCGTGATTTACCAACCAAGATTGAGTCTTTTGTGTATAATTTGAGTTGCTGAATGGTTCTTTTCCTATACTCACGATACTGAAACTATTCGAGTATCGTGTAGAGGTTTTTACATATCAAATTTGCCATGGTATAGCCTGTATGTAGTGCTGGTGGTTGGGGGCTTCTCTGATGGCTGGGGGGTGACGTTTTGTTTACATACAAGTCGTTGCACTAGGCAACGCCGCAGGGTCACATGGCTACACCCTAATTCGCGAAATTTGGTTTGAGATCCATTCACGACCCCTCGAACGCTACGAAGGATTGATCGGATTTGATTTGCGCTGTAAGTTCTTTTGTGATACGTAGAGATGCTTGATCGTCCTCGATTGAATCATACGGATTTAGCGCGTGTGCGAATCTTATTCCCGATCCTGCAACTTCCCTTGAATCTTTCAATTCCAATGGTTTAAAGACAACATCAGTGATTCGCTTTTGCTTTTTATCCTTCTCTTCCTATCTACTATTGTTCTCAAAATCGAGCAAATTATTGAAAGAGTTGGTAGGATACTACGAAAGGTATCGAGTGTCGGGCTTTGCGTCAGATATCTTCTGCTCAACTGTTGTGGTCCCCATTCTCGCAGTATCTGAGCGATCACAATGAAATTCGATCATTCGTCCGCAGGCCTCATCAAAGCAGCAGGTTGCATGTCAGATCCCAGATTCGGCTGAATTCCCCTTGCGGAAAAACGATGATAGTTCATGTGGGCAACCCCTCAATAGCTTTCAGCGAGATAGATACTTCACCAAATCTCCATGTGGTTCCTCAAGCTATATTTCTTTGATATTACACCAGACTAGCATTCCTCAAGTCGAACTTGTTTGATCTACGTTTGAGCATTCAGCACTGTTCCAAGTGACTGGTGTGAGTGGAGGTTTCATACTTCGCAGACGCTATCTGATGAAACGAAGAAAAGGGGCGGAAGATCCTCGGTCAAGGTTCCAAATACTCGAGTATTCTGACCGTGCGCCTGGGGGTGGTGTACGGCGAGTGGCTCCCACTTCATGGTTCAACCGCTTAGCGTGGATCTTGTAATGGTTATAGACTGTCCCCGGTTACTGTTGATTGCACACCTTACTCGAAGTGGCAGCAAATGCCATATCGAACACAGTGAAACTAGGGGGAGTCTACCATATGTCTCAAGGACTTTGAAAGTAGCGTCGCCGGATCTCTCAGCCTCCGCATGATAGTCCGCATCCAAGACCTTTTCAACTTCTGGTCTCCAATAATCATCTACGTTGACATGCCATGCAGAAGTAGACTCCCAATAGTCAGGGGTACTATCCAGCCATTTCCCAGTCAATAATGCCGACGATATTGTCATCTTTTACTAATATTTTCAGGCTGTTAAAGTCGCCATGCGTCGGTTTTATCTCATACTGGCGCTTGTCTTGTAGTTGAATCATTCGTTCAATCGCCGCGTCACGATCTGGATTAGAATCCGCTCCGGTGAGAATGGGGAAGTGAATCCACAACGGAGCCAGAGATGAAAATCGTGAACGTTACCTAGAGGACCAAAACTCCGTTTTATGCCGTCGGTATATCGATAATCGTACATTGGCCCTCCAATCAGCCTAGATACTTGTCCTGGCACTGGGTTTGGCACAGATCGTAAATCATGCATCAGACTTATTAGCTGACGCCGTATGATTTCTTTTGATTTTTCTGACGCCCGTTGCCAGTATTCCCCATATAGTTTGTCCGTGTATGTATTCCGTTACAATGTAGGTGCAACCCTTGCGGGTGAAAGCGCAGGGTAATTTTGGTACCGGAATCGAGGTGTACTCCCTAATGTATTCAACATTGGCACCTTCTTCGAGGGTCACCAGTGGACCTCTCTTGACCATGACATTGGGTGACAAGCGCACGCCCGGGCATAATGCCAATGTTGAATTTCATGCGAATCGCAAGCCATGTTGAGATTCGTCCAGGCTCTGTTTCTCCATCTATAGACCATGCAGACCTTGTCGCAGCAGGCAAATACCTGGCGTCTAATATGGACTGCCAACGACGAGGCAGATCGAAACTCAGGAAGTGGTGGAAGGAGGAGTAACGAAGGAAGTAGATAGTAAAGCCATCAAGTGAGCCATGCACCAAGAGAGCCGAATAGGGGGTTCAAGCGGCGCTCTTTAGGAGACCTCCAGCAAGAGTTGCAGATTATGATACGTTTATTCAATGACAGGTTAAACCGTCTACCAAACTGTCGTGATCAGTCTACCCTGAAGATACACTTCAACCTCAACAAGTACAGTCTCTCAAGTGGTTGATGGGTTATAGAACCGGGCAAGCCATCCAAGGGCTGAATCTGCTGTCGCTCTATCCTTGGATTACGAGATATTGTATATAGTAGGTTGAAAAGTGTACATGAGCACAAAGTGGCAAAGTTTCAAGCTTCAAGCCCTGTAAAGTAGCCAGTCTGAGCTCCACCTCAAAAGGTGTAAGTTTATCAGACATACATCGGACCATAGCCCAAGACGGACTCCAGGCACGATGCAACGTAAAACCCCACATATCCCAAACCATATCAGCACCAAAACTCCTTCCTCTATCCCACTGCAATATATCCCACCGCTCACCAAGCCCTACCCATACCCAAAACTCCCGAAACTTCCCACGGTCAGCCCCCCAACAAGCCACAGCCCCATAAAACCCCCAGCCGCCTCTCTCTCCTCTTCCTCGACCCACTCCTCTACGCCCATCATACCCGAGCTTCCCAAGTACCCGTTACTCAGTCCGAACAGAAACTGCACTACGACGAGGTAGAATAGGTCGCTGTTCACCACCGCCCCTTGGCCGCCCATGTTGCATAGGTAGTACAGGGGTATGAAGCCCGTGCGGAGTATAGATAGCAGAAAGAGGATGCGCGGGTGTGAGGTTAGGGAGATGGAGGAGATAAGCGTGCTAAGGCGGCCGAGGAGGTCACCTGTGTTCCAGAAGAGGAAGGCGAGCGGGATGAAGCAGGCGGGTTTAAGGAGACGAGGCGCGGTGGATGGGGGCTGAACCGATGGGATAGCCTGTGTGAAGACTGGGAAGACTAGCATGGTTATTGCAAAGGTCACGGCGACCGCGAGGGCGAGGTAGCGGAGTTTGAGGAAGAGGGCGAGGAAAGGGATGGATTTCTTTGAGCTAGGGGGAGAGTCTTGTTCGGGGCTATCGAGGCCTTCGATTGTGGGCTTTGCCATGGTGCTAGAGCTGTGCTGGCGGAGAAGAAAGAGGAAAGCGAAGAGAGCGAGGGCGGAGACGCCAGTGGCGGTGAAGAAGTAGGCGAATGCTGATTTGGGACTCTCTTGCGTTGCACCCTTCCTGGAGTCTTGCTCTGGGACTGACAGGACGGAGGCAATTTGCGCTATGCATGGAAGCACGCCCGCCACTCCTTGTCCCGTCATGATCGCTTGTGTGTATTCGCCAACCCCGGAACCCGCAACGTAGGCGAAGACGCCGTTCTGACACAGGCCCGTTGCTAAGCTAGCGCTAAATACGATGAGCATCAGGAACGCGAAATAGAGCTCTGCGGAGACGTGTTGAAATGTGACGGTTGAGATGGCGAGAAGGGTGAAGCAGACAATATTGAGGATTAAGGAGGAGATGATGCGATTAGGGTAGGAAGCGGTGGCTTGGAGGTGAGTGAGGAGACCCATAGAAACGAGGTTTGTAAGGGTTGATACTGAGATGATGGCCGAGGGAAAGTGAGTGAGGAGCCATGGCGAGGTCGAGAAGCGGTTGGAGAAGTACGGAAAGGCAGCGAGGAACATGTTCCTGTAAGTTGAGATGCGTGAGCCTGGGAGAGGGGGGTTGGAGATGGGATGTGCGGAGTTTAATTAGGATGATTTACCAGGCCCATAGCATAGAAGTACCGAGAAGAAGGAAGATGGAGTATTCAAGCCATGAGAATAGCGGTTTATGAGGGTTCTCGAGGAGCTGGCTATCGGAGGCATCGAGGGGTTCATAGGAAGGCTGCCGTCGCCGCTTGAGGGCGTCGCGAATGCGTTGCATGGCTACCTATATGGACGTTTGCAAGTGTCTATGAAAGGTGCAGCATCTTCATGGTGGGATCAAAGATGTCATCATACAAGCTCTTGTCATAAAGAAGTCAAATAGATAAAAAGTCTGCTGATTTGAAAGAAAGCATGTGCCCGGGTATCTATCGATAATGATGACCATAAACGCCCGGTGAAACGCGCCAACTACCGCCGCCGCCGCTAGAATGCGATTAAAATGCCACCTCCGAAGGGTACCTTTGTTTTGCCAAACTCCATCCTTCATCCTTTCCATCATCCAGCATTATGCCTCAACCCTTCAAAGTATCGTAGCTTTTCAAATGACTAGTTTCATCGCCAATGAGCCAGCTATCCGAAACTTTGTTGGAGCATGGGCGATTCGTGATCTTCACCGTAAACTATCTCGGCCCTTAGCCTCCTCATCTTCAGTATTAAGCTCCTTTTCATCATCCTCGTCTTCCGCGCTCTGGTTGAGGCTTGACGATTCTGAACTCCCGTGGCTCGCCGGCTTGACCAGATCCATTGCGGAGTGATAGCCTCCTTTGTTAGGATATTCAGGTCCTAGGTTTTCGATGAGTCGCTTTAATTTTGACCAGATTTCCGCATCTTCTTTAGCAGCCCTATCATCCGGCTCGACATCCTTTACTGTATGTCTTAACAATATCTTTAGAAGATAGTAAAGCCATAAGACATTCGTTGCCGGTACAAAGGTATCCCATCTGACGGTCTTCCTATGCTTCTTCGTAAGAGCTAATGAAAACCTCTCGACCAATTGCCGCATGAAACGATATGTATCGTACTGTAAGGTCTCATCGGGTTCATTTCCTTGCCCATCGAATATTCGTTCGTCATGCATCGGGTTAAAGATAGTTCGCAAGTCTTCTAGGGTGGCTCGCGACAAGGTATAGTCGATAATAGTGACTTCGGTGTTGGTATATCGTTTGATCCCCATGCGGTCGTCACCGTCTTGAGTTTCAAGGTATTCGCCATTTTTCTTGATGCATATGTTCTGAACTTGCAGATCTCGGTGTTCAAACTTGAAATGATCTTCTCCACTTGCAAGTGCTAATGTGACAGCCCAGAAGATATCCCAAGTGTCTCTGATACATAATGGATCTTTGGTGACACTTTTTTCGAAAAGCTCTTCCAAGTCTACACCTGCATAGCTCATCTCCAGGAACAGCCATAGTTGATGATCCACAAATTTCGCAGTCGTCCCTGACTCGGACCCGTGCGCGACTTCAAAGATCATATATTCAAGCTCCAGTGAGGGCGGCAGCTGGCCGTGAAGGACTTCTGCTCGACGGAATTCGGCAAACCCTGGGTAATTGCTCATGGTTATGAGCATTTCTGCCTCGTTGGCTGCATCCTGGATACGTGTAAAACTGGTCGTCCTGGAGCCGGGCCCTTTTCCTGGTCGTAAGGGCATCAGCTTCCCAATCGTGAATTGGCTTGGGTCGGTTTTGTTTTGCAATCGCAAGATGCTTCCGAAGCTACCTTCGGCGATCTTGGTAACCGTGCAATTACGTGTCCACTCGTCATGCCAATTTTCGATTCGTTCAACTGTTGATAGGACGTCGTCAATACTCGTAAGAGGCGTCAAATAGTCGAGATCTTCAGCGCTCAGTGTCGCAGCTACGGTGGGGACCACCCCTCTTCCGCGCCTCGATCTGAGCACTGGTCCAGCCGGACGAACGGGTTGCTCGATGGTTGGACGAGCCAAAATGCTGCCAGGAAGGATGTCAAATGCGGGATTGTCAAGTGGCGAATATCCAGCAGGAACGGCGCCGGCAGACTCCGCGACAGACGAGACGTCATCTGAGGACTCTCCACCTGGAGCTCCTCCTTGCGGAAGAACTCCAGGTGGAAGAGTCAGCCGCTGCCCGAGTAGCTGGCTCTGACCAAATGCGGTCAGCTGGTCCTCTATGCGATTAGTCCGCACATTCTCTGATCGCTCGAGGAGCGGGACGCGGTCTTGGTCTGCCACGTAGTGAGCTGATGTTCTCCGATAAATTAGGTATAATTGGTAGATCTTACCGTGGGCGGATGAGACCCCGAGCTTTGCGAACTCCGCAGCCAGATTCCTCGTAGTCTTCTTGCCATAAGTTCTGGCCTTCGACGCCATGGTCTTGGTGCCTTGCCAGAGCTCTGCTCACACCGTCAGCTAATTACACCCATATATATATACATATATGTTGTTGAAGCTCCTTAGAGGAGCTCCTTGAGATTTATAAACACTCACTGGATGGTCCGGATCGCTTCATCATTGTTCCGGTTGCTATGTGTTGGACTGTGTAAAAGCGGCGGTGGCGTTTGTCCAGAAAGCGTTAGTCTTCTATCTACTCGGGTGATAAGGCTGTCGCACCCCAACACTTCCGTTTCGATTCACAGGATGGAGTCACAATTCAGGACTGCACGGCAACTTTACTACTCTCCACAATCAGAGACTCTTTAAAGCGTCAGATACAAACTGTTATACGATTCTTCATGGGATTAATTATCTAACTGTGAGGATGGCCCCTTGCCACCCAGCAAGCGAATAACCAGCAGACTGTTCACCCGTCTTTGAAAGAACAAGCAATAAATGACAGCAAGCAAACCAACAACCGACTACTTCTTGGATTGTCCTGGCTGGCGGATATACGTTGGCTCTGATGAGGTATGACAACTGTGCAGGGTCTGGACTCTGTTGACCCTAGGCCGGTATCATCTGGAATCAGATATTGTCGAAAAGGTTCAACGAAAGCATTTCGATATTGACCCTACGATTTGCGAGTACCAGATCTGCAATAGCAGTTTATCGATTTACTATGTAATCTTACGTGTTGGTTCATTCGTAGGCCTTGTGATTTGCGGAGCCATGCGCTTAGATGTGGTTCCATGCTCCAAAACTGAGCGCCTATACCGAGATTTAGCAGGCAAATGATAGGCTTCATCGAATAGATCAGCGCCCCATATTTCGCGGATTTCATTGGCATAGTGGCTAAGGTAGTGCTTGTTCACCTGCTGCGCTCGCCGGTTGATTTTACGATTTGACAACCCACATCCGAACAAGGAGACAAGACGTTGTCGGCAGATTCTTGCAACAGTCTGACGCGCAACATGTACTTTGCATTGACTGAGCTTTCGAAGTAATTGTAATCCCCAAGTCCAAGGTAGTCTGCGTGTCCGACCTGTAGATGAAGTATCCCTCAAGATCTTACCGTTGACTCCGCGCTGAAATCCCCAAGTAACGATGGCTTCTTGCATGACAGTAGGGAACAAACTCCGAAGAGGATGTAAATGATGTCGAGGCGACAGGATCGCTAGCACTCGTGGCGTAGACACTTTTCTATCTTCCATTTCAGACGACGCTAGACTCAAATGTGATGCTCGAGCTGTAGGGTCCGAATACCATTTGGCAAGCCATAATGACAAAGCCTCAAAGTCCATCAGCTGTCCCGCTATTCCCAGTCGCTTGAGGATCTCCCTCCATGCAATCGGTGGTACCGTTCCTCCTAGTTGAAGGAGCTGTCGCCATATGTTGATAACAAGCGGTAGATCATCAGTGCGGTAAGGTCGTCGTCCAGCCTGCCTCCTTGAAAGCATGCATACACGAACATAGCTACTTGATCTTGGGCTGACCATGAGGTGCATATCTCGCATTTTATCCAGCGTGAGCTTGATGCCATTGAGATCTCGCCGTGTTAGATAGAGCCGAAGTAGCAGATTCAAATAGTCGGCGGCCAAACTTTCGTGGGTCGAATTGACTGTTAAAATAGCAAGAGTTCTCTCCATCTGCCGAGTGTCGCCGGCTTGATGATAAGAAAGAAACAAAGACTCCAGGAGGTTGCGATCTTCGAATGTGTCCGGATGAAGATCACAGGCTAACACATCATTCAAAAGGGTACTCTTTCCTTCCGAGGCTAGCTTGCGGACCAACTTAGAGAAATTCGAGTTGCCAATAGATATTCCAGCTCTGCTCAACTGATCAATCCTGCTATTAATAGCTTCGGGTATGGACTTCTCGCGCGACGCGAGTTCCTTTAACGACAATGGTCCGATGGCTTCGACACCAAGCACACACAACCCGTTGATGACAATGTCAATGGTGAACATCGTCGTGGCAAACAACCGTGCGCAGAATCCGTCAGTGAGTACTTTTGGAGAAATCCCATGAATTTCTCCGAGTTGTCTATTCATCAGCACCCGAGAGATTGAAGGTGCTGGTTTTAAGTTGCTCCTCGTACGATCTGCGAATGAAACCCCAGCATCAACCATTCGTTTGGTTATCTCTACGAGATGGTCATGATTGCCATATATAGCGAGGTGGTGTAGCAACGGCTCGCTGATGGAGGCATTGGATGGGAGATCACGTTTTCGTATCAAAAGATTATGCCATTTTAGAGCGGCAGTAAAATCCCCCCTTGCACAGAACTCTGGGATTATGGTGTTGTACATGTGACGCATCTCAAGCCCGATGTATATGCGTCTGAAGTACCCAAGGGCTGCCTCATTCATCAGAGCATGCCGGAACAGTTCTACCACATGCTCTGGCGAAGGTGGGAAATCTATATGGAGGTGTGCGTGCCATTCGTAGGCGTAATTTGGCTTAAACCTCAAATGATACCTTAAGATCGTCAGATAGAGTTTTGGCCAACTCTGCCCGGTTAAAGCCCGTTGCTTTTTGGCGTAGACTTCGATCTCTTTCAGTATTTCGGGAAAGTTGAAGCCCAGTTCTAGTAGAGCACTCCAAAGCTCATCTGCAATGCGTCCTCCACATGGCAGTTGTAGACCCCTTCCCGATAGATCTTTCCAAATAGTTATGAGCCCTTCCAGGCCGTAATGCCTTTGGCGAAAGCGAACCAATTCTAACCATAAGTCAAAGTCCATGGCATACTTCGGACTATCAACGAGACGTGGGTATGAGCCATTTGGATCCGAATTGTCTAGATCTGATTCGTACTGCCATCGTTCAAAGGTTACTAGATATTGTCTCCAATCCTCAACCCTCCCTCGATTGGCGATCTTGCGTATTACAGCTAAGAGCTTGGTACGATTGTCGTGTTTGCGTATTAGTCCTAGTCGTTTGCGTATTGACCGACGAGAGGCTTTAGTATCGTGATCGACTGGAGATGTCTCGGCGAAAGTTCCACTCGATGAAGTGGCTCTTGATCCATAGTCGTCGGCTCGACGGCCACAGAGAAGTTTTGGTGAGTAGTACAGCGTAAGAGGCGGTTTATAAGTGTTACACAAAGCGCCTAGAGCAGAGATGTTTCTCAACAGTCTTTGCGACGCCGGTCGCATGCAGCATACGCCTAGGTATAGTTTTGGATGTATTGGAACATTCTGTTGAAATGCAACGCAAGGGGCTTCGGATCTCGGCAAAGCTATTACCGGAGCAGCTATACTGACTAAGCAACGCTAATCCTATTGGTCCATCGCGGCTTTGACGACATGTCTCTCCAGACTCGAGCTCTCCCCCGATCATTGAATTCATACGACACCCCAGGGGCATAAACAAGCCAGTTACACGTCACAATGGCAGGGTATGTTCTTACTTCCTTTCAACGGTTCAAGTGCCCCCAGATATCATACCCGCTAGTTAGGAATTGCAACCTTGATCTCGATTCCAGCAAATCTTTTGACAAGAGTTTATGATCTGACCTATTGAATAGCTGGCCAATGTACCGAGAGAACCGTGTGCCCCATTACCAACGGCTTTTCCAGAAGAACGATGGAGTACGACAATGGAGAAAGGTTAGTGCTGGTCTTTCGTACCTCATCAAGTGGACACAGTGCGGAGCGACGAAGGCCCTCTAAAACAGGCCGGGCTACGCATTGAACGCTGGCACCGACGACTTTACTGACCCGCTTTCCCGAATAGACGCCCCGAAGCAAGTTCATGCTGTATCCTTACTACGTTCTGCTATGGGGGACTTTTGGATGTAAGATCCGCACCCCCCTCATGGGTTCTACTCCTTCGCTCACTTTTCTCTTTAGCAACGATGTATATGATGGGACGACTAACACTGGTATGGCATCTTCAATCCCACGTACTTGCTTCCATGACTCTACGTCTTGTTAAACGGGCCATACTATATGATATTCTTGAGTGCTTATACAAGCGAGTAGGGTCATAAGACATGGTTCGGAAAGGATTAGAACATAACATAATTGAAAAAGGGGGGGGGAGGCACGAGATGTTTCTCTACAGCGCCTTCGACGATCTGTGTAGATCAGGTGGCTAATTGACGTTTTGCCAGATCGATTTCAATCTTGGGATTTTGGGCCGCACAATCAGTAGATCGTCTTCTGCTTTATTTCCCCCAGCCTTGCCGATACTTCCGATCAAGCGCTGATGTGCCGGCACCCATCAAACTTCTTGTATTGAAAGTCATACCAACCATGGCCAAGGTATTCCACGCCTTCCCGCGGTCTTGCATGCGTTATTTCCATCCTCCAACCTCTTATCACTCCCACGGTAAAGTCAGCTCTTATCTTTCAAACCCGAGCTTTCCTTTTCTCTTATTGATCTGTCCTTGTTCTACTGGCTATTGCTCCCAAGTCCAACCAGGCATCCTGAGGAAGGAGACCGTGGCGGCAACGAGGTACCAAAAACGACACAATTGCTTATAAATAAGGTGAGGCAGCGAAGGCCTGCTAGTGGTCCATTCGTCCATAGTTCCGCCTATGCTCAAAAATTTTGCACTACTCGGGGGATCAATCCACTCATACCCACACTTCCGCCTACTCAAATATCACCCATTCCTCACCCTAATTACCTCCTCCATCCATCTTTACCGCTTTCCGCCCTTCCCCCCCTCCCATTCCCTTCCCACCCTCAGTATGAGCTCGCAAACCCCCTCCGCCACGGCTGTGCTCCCCCATACCTACATCTTCGCTGTCTCTTCGAAAACCCAATAATCAATCATCGAACGTCTTCATAGGCTGCTCAAACAAAGCACGGCATTTTTAAATTCATTGCCAGGGTCCATTATATCTCATTTTGACATATGTAAATGTTTTAGTAACCTCGTTGGTTTTTGGCAAAGTATAACCATCAATTCAGGTTCCAATGTCTAGAAGAGGTGAAACACGAAACAAAAGGACCGGGTCCATTTTTGCGCCGAACCAACATGTGCTCAAGTAGACAATCTGGTCATCGGTGCTTGTTCAGGACTTTTGGCCCTCCCCGGGTGCCTCCGATGATACGTTGTGGCTTTAGCATATCGCAGATTGGGACGGACAGACACAGAATGGGGTCTATGGAGATTGGCTTGGGAGAGGCGATGGTCGATGGGGGGGTCAAGACCGGGAAGGGGGTTCTCTACGTCAGTGATATACTTGGTGCGGATTATATACCGGTAGAAGGCTGGAACACTTTCATCCACCGTATATAACCTTGAGCCGATATATACTCCCTAAGAGGCCGCGCTCAACGCTTCGAGTTCGCACCCACTCCTATCCATATCCGGATTCTTCTCCATCCCGGTATACCACCCCTCATCAATTAGCGTCGTCTCGAGACTCCGCCAATACTCTGCTTTTTGCCCCTTGGACGTCTTGAGATCAAGATCGCCGAGGCGCGCTTCGATGTTACCATGGCCGGAGCGTGGGATCTGTGGAGTTCATATTAGCTGTAAGACAATAGTAGGGGGTTTATTAAAGAGGGCCGTTGAGGGCGACAGACCTTGAGAAAGAGAGTGCAGTCTCGTAGTGTCATTGCGGTAAGAAAATCTTGGTCTAGGAGATCTGCACGTAAGACGCCGAGGGGATCTTTCTCGATTTGTAGTTTTTTGAGTAGATTTAACAGAGGGGAATTATATAGAAAATCGACCAATGCAGCTCGCGCAGGTTCGGTAAGTGTATCGGAATGTTTTGGCGTACTCGTAATGATGCTCACAGCTTTAATTACTTTGACTTTATCCCCTGATATAAGGTTTAGTGGACAGAAGCTAGATTTCGAATTCTCTTCAGTTGTGCTTTTCATCGCCCATAAGGCACATGTCCTGCATCTCTTCGAGCCAGCAGGCGCGGAAGGCGATTGAGCAAGCCATTTTGGCTTGAACTCCACACATGCGTAGTAGTCGTCGGTTCCGGCCGACATGTCAGTGACTAAGGTACCGTAGTCTTCGTCTTCTACAAGATAAACGTAATGGCGCTTGCGGCTTCTCGACCCCTCGGCCTCCATTTCTCGAAGTTTTGCATTGCAGTCTCTTATGAGATCTCGCGACGGACGAAATAAGATTTGCTGCACTAAGAAACCCCTATTGAAGCGACTAGTGAACAATGGAACGATGAGGTTCTCTAAATGATTCTGGGATTCAATGACTGGGACCGTGGAAGGAAGATCTTTTCTAAGCCGTACTAACCTGCCTTCTAAACGGGGATCGAGGCGTAACGCTGGGATTTCGGATGGCAGAGGAACATCGTGGCTACTCCCGTCAGATTCGAAGTTGAGGTCTGCGGCGGTGCTGGGGCTTGGAGGTGGGGCGACAATTCGGTAGACAACATTCGCAGTGCCTTCGGCCAGATATTCCAAGGTGATCATCGAATCGAGGCTTAATTCCAATGTATTCGTCCCAGCCATTTGTAAAGCGTTCAATCCACCATGTAAGGGTGTTTCTTAAACTCTCAAGGACCATGAGAAGATGATGGAAAATGTGTTCAGTGAGCTTGCAAAAGTAAACATGGGTGCTTAGTGATAACGAATGTGTTGTTGTGCTCCTAAATCATTCAAATCATGGTCATGGCAATGGAAATGTAATACGTTCCCAAGTATGAGAGAGCAGATTTGTTCTAGTTTCCCATCAGACAGTCACGGCAGTACTGGGGATATAATACAAAGAGCCTCCCATGTATGCAACGAAGTAGTAAATCAAGAAGACTGTGACAGGAATGAACAGTGTCGTGGGCCAAGATCAAGCGTGGAAAGAGAGACGATGTCTTGCAACATGATGGACGTCGACTTTGACGTATCATACGGTACTCCGTAGTCCGTCGGATTACCTTACAGCATTATGGAAGGCATGACTAGTGCTAGCGCCTCATTGCCTAACCATATCTATTCGAATCGAGCGTAAAGGACTAAAGGTACTCCGTAGTCCGTACAATACCTCCGAAAACACTCCGGACACTCCGGCGATGCTGAAAATGCATTACTACTGCTGCGGAATACGGAAACATTTGTTGGAAACAGGGAACAGTACTGTTACCCCTGTGGTTAGTAATCTCCGCTCCACATTGATCCGGATTGATCCGGCGCTAGTGGATTCAGGGGATTCAGGGTGTTTACCTGATTCCCACTTCTTCCTTCCTCCGCAGTTCACCTACTAGATAGTCAATATATGCACATATTCGCTCTGACCCTCATATACCAATAACATTGACGCCTGCTTTAAATATAATATCAAGGACTCTGCACCGTGACTTACTTGATTCAGCAATCACTTATCTCCCATAGCAAGCATGCCAGGCAAATACCACGAAGCCCATAAATCCGAAAGTC
>JAABUL010002049.1_pt1 | contig 35192 bp, 31 predicted proteins | sample 5559151 | NCBI WGS metagenome assembly JAABUL01 (sample SAMN10711876, study PRJNA513368) | rock metagenome | isolation source: Antarctica rocks | place: Antarctica: Victoria Land, Pudding Butte sud | reverse complement strand
GAGGTTACTCAAGCCCACTGTACCGGGTGTACGGCCGTTCCTGGCCTGACGGCCACGGCTCATAATCCCTCCTCGTGCCGGACTTGTGCTCCTGCTGGTACTGGCAGTCGGCTTGAGAGAATTCTGGACGCTGGTAGCTCCACTCTTCGTGACGCTGATGGGCACACTGCCAGACTTGGCCTTCGCGGTATCTGAGGGCCATTCTCCGCCTGCTGGACCACCTATCATCTCCTCGAGTACTAGTACCTCATCCTGGAGAAGGCCAACAACATCTAATCTGGAGCCTTTTCCGTTGTACTTTTCGTTGGCAGTGTGATCGGCAACATCGATCATTTCACGTTGGGGCCCAAGCTGTAGCCCGGTGAACTTTTCTAGATCTAAGACGAGCTTATCACCAGGATCCACCGACAAGATCGCACCAGGTGCAGGAGAGTTGCTTCGTGACGCTGCGGGTGTCATCATACCGCCCTGAGAACCCTTCTCCAGGCCGCCCAATATTCTCCACACTCGAACCTTGGTTTTGAGATCGATACCAGCTTTTTGTTTTGCTTGCCTCAGAAAGTTCTGGTAAAGATCATGTCGGCTTGCTAGAACTTTAACAGGACTTGCGTCCCTCTCTTTTAGGGACTTAGTGGTCGTGCCTTCGTAGACAGGGAGCTTCAGAATGGTAAAGACTGGAGGGTGCAGCTCATACTGTAGATTTGCCTGGGTCTCGCTGGTACTGGTATTGTGGCAATACCTTCTTATGATTGGTGAACCTTTCGAAAGTCCGTACCACTGTATGATGAGATTCCATGCAGCCTGTGGCAGGATTTCGAAATCGTCACTCATACTAAGCCCCGGCTTCAAAGGGACGAAAGGCTCGCCAGCTTCGTCTTTATATCCACCGGCTGACGGGTCTGTGATGAGATTAATGCCCTCGTTGTCAACTGCTCCGATTGGTCCTTCTCTAGCTTCTTTACCAAACTTGCTTGTCTTTTCGGCTTCCGTACCTCGAGCAAGAACCCTTGATAGCCACCTACTTGCAACAACATAGCCCTTTTGGCCCTCTTGCAGTTCTTGTCGAGTGATATCCGTCACCAGCTTGATCTGCTCGTCGATGGACGGTATGACCGCGGTAGCAGCGCTTGAGGCTGACGAAGCTACTGAGCGGTCACCACCGGACGTGGAACTTGTAGATGAAGTGCCGCTCTGCTGGTCTAGCTCTTGGGATAGCATGTCAACGGATGTTTCTCTCTTGTGACGTGTTCCTGAACTCTTAGAAGTACGCCTTGGAATTGAGCCCAGGTCACTCCTAGCTTGTGTAGCCCCAGTCCCAGCAGCAGTATCATTCTCTTGATTCCCATCCATGTCTACATCTTCGTTTGTCATAGCTGAAGCACGTCTTTTGGCCGGTGATCCGGAACGAATGGGCGATGATGCTCCACCGCGCAGCCCGCTGCTCGCCAACGAGCCCCACCTCTTATTTGTTCCAACCGTGTCAGTACTGGAGGCGTAGCCGTCGCTATCGAGAGTGACCCCAGCGAATGACGCACTTGGCGAGCTTCCTGCCGTATTTGCAAATTCTGGCGTTGGGGACGTCCCGGTCCTTGCTCCTTCCAAAACAAGGTGGTGTGGTATGTTTCGTGGGATCGTAGGCGAGAGGGCAAGGTTGGTAGCGGGATCGGTGGTCACCAACGAAGGCGGAGATGAGGTATCCCTGCTTTCTGATGTGTCTTCGACAATATTTGGGGGAGAAAGCCTGCGCTTCTTGAAGGACGACGTCGTGAAAGCGCTGATGGCCTTATTCCCTTACGGAAATAAGGCTCTTAGGCAGAAGGAGAGCTTTGTAGGCCGGGACAGTCGAGACAGTGTCTTGACTACCTTACAATGTTTGTAGGTGTCTTATTTCAGAGTGCTGAGAGTGAGACGTTGACCAGTCTCAAAGGTCGACTGCTACTACCTCTAGATGGCTGACTATCGTTGTTACCGCATTTGTCCTCGCTTGTGGGAGCGCGTCGATCTGCCAAGCTCAACACGTCCACTATTTCTAGTCACCTCGAGATGTATACGTCTTACGCTCACTTCCCTTTTAGTTGCGTAAGACTAGGTGGCTGATGGAAGGTATGGAATGTGTCAACGAAAGAAGATACAAGTTTGTAGTGAGACTTGCATTAACATACAGTAGGCCGCTATTCTATGCTCCTAGAGCTTCATTCTCGTTCACTCCGTGAATACAGTACCACATCCTATGCTCTGCTCAACACTGTGAAAGAATCTCATCGTTCTCGGAATTGTTAGCCGTAAGATCGCCGAGTCACGTCAGAGACCATCATAATCCATGAGAATGTATAGATATCAATATCACATTTCAATATACACCTCCCATACGATGTGAGATCCTGATATCCCCAACTCACGCCAGAAGGAATCACAATATGTACATCCCTTTACCCATAACAACATCGGCCAAGCTCAAGATTATGTCCTTTTCATATGAACGAGATCCAGAAAATGGTACCGCAGAGGGACATCAGCACCAGTGCCGTCAAAATGCCCGCGCCCGCCTTGTCCCCAGTCGTAATCTTCATATTAGCACTGGGATCATCAACCAACATCGGGTTATCTCCCGATGAGCCTGCTGAAGGATTTCCTTTGCTCGTTCCCCCAGTGTTGGCCGTGAAAGGGGGGGGAACCTTGCTGATCAAGTTGGCCTGAATGACACTCAATGCTGACATCTGTTCGCCCACGCCAAATTTTCCGTCCCAGGTTGACGAATACCATGTTCTGCCGCATGTTTGACCATCGGAGCCACCGGAGCATTGTGCTGCAGCACCTGTGGCGCAAGTTTGTAATTTGGGCATTATGAAATTGGATGTAAAGGGTGCGATTTGCGTAGTAGCCGCCATCCAGCGTGAGAGGTATGCCTTGAAAGAAGGTTGATCATAATTGCAAGTTATCTGCGGTTCACAGGCTATTTCGACCATGATGTTGCCGCCGCCGTATACGCTTGGGAAGAAGGCATTGGTACCATTTAGTATGCCTTCGATACGGGTTCGCCAGGTAGCATCTCCATTCGTCTGGAGGCGAAAATATCAGTAACAATTTATGATTTTCGAAGTGGAGATACGTTATACGTACGTAATTATACATGTTTGCCGCACCCATGAGATAAGTGCCAATATTATAAGTCCATTGCAGCTTATTTGCTACCGTGCAATTGTTTTCAATCTGGGCGCCATCGTAGATGATATACTCATTAGTAAATAGTGGTGTCGTAATGATCCAGTCGTAGGATTTGTCCGCCCAGTCCGCATAGGTTTGATTGCCAGTGTATCTGGCCAGACGAGCTGCAAGTTGGAAGAAGCCGCCATTCGAGATACTGTTCTTGTAATCATAGCCCTTGTTCCAGGTAAAGATTTGCCACCGGAGTCCTCCACCACAATTCTGGTCGTCCCAACGAGACGCTTGTAGGTTGAATACTGCTTGCGCGAGCGCCAGCCACGATGTCTTCGAGCTAGCAGGAGGTGCAGGAAAATTGAACTCCACTGCAGACATGACTGCGAATGCCCAAAATGCTTGATCATCGTTTCCCTGAGTTACGTTAGCTGCTTCGTCCCCGTATGCCTCTCACGTAACCTTTCATCTAGTGTTGTGGTGGTGGTGTAGGAGTGGGCGCAAGATTGCATACCTCGGTTTTCGTTTGATTCGGCGGCATGAAGTCGTTGTCAGGGCCAACTTGTGCCAATAAACCCTGCATGACCACGTCGTTGTATGTACTGTCTCCGGTGTAATACCAATATTCAATCATCTGTCCGAACATAGATCCTGCTTCCCACCAATAATACGGATCCGGCAGTAAACCCTGCGCCATTCCTGTAATATTTCCCTTATAGTAACTCATCATACCGTGGGCTGTTGTAGCTGCTGCTGCCTTGATTGAACCTGCATCACAAGGGACCCGAGTCAGCCAGCCGAACATGCAAAATCATTGCGAGAGGCAAAATGAGATCCCTCCGCTAGGCCGAGCATGGTTTCCTACCAGTGTCTCCGAGATCCAATTTGATAGCCTGCACTATCTGTCCACCAAAAAGAAGCGCACTCAACGCCCCCAGCAACTGGGGGTTCCGCCGTGAGAAAAGCATAGCGAGCGAGCGAGGGTATCCAGAAAGTCGTATAGCAATAGGTGGCGATAAATAGCAATGAAGATTATACAATAAATATAGGTGGCGATAAATAGCAATGAAGATTATACAATAAATATAGGCGTCGTAGATTCCGCACGGAGCGAGTCGTTCAAGTGGAGTGGAGGGAGGGGCAAGGCGAGGACGCTGCCATCGGCGGCCGCGCGGCTTCGACGAGAGAGTCGCAATGATGCGATTGCTGTCGCGATACAAGTCGTGAGCGTCGTCGTCGTGGACTGAGAAGGGGCGCTGATGAAGAGATGGAGATGCGGAGTCTAGGTGTGGTCGTGTATTGACGGCTTCTCCTAGCGGCGCAAGGCCCCCGAAAGCTGATCTGACTGTAATTGCAGCCCCCTGTTGGTCCACCCGAATTAGAGCTCTGCACAGCCAGCCCGTGGTTTGTCTCAACCTTGAATACGCGATTTCGTTCGGTGACGCGCGGTCGGCTGGGTGATCAATGATACGTTGAATGATGATACCTCTAAAGCCGGGAAAACAAACGTTTCTGATGCACGTTGCGAGGCGGCGGATGAAGGGGGCACGAGGGGGCAACCGAGGGAAAGGGTCCTTGTGCCAAGCAAGCCAAAGAAGGCTGTTCGACTTTGTCTGCAGATCCGTCGATCCGGGGGAATCCTGCACGCTGCTGAAGAAGTGGTTTGTGAAGATGGGAGTTTGGTACTACAGAACTATAGATCTAAGTGCAACAGTTTGTGATTGACAACAGCGAGGCTATCAGGGAGACGCGGACACTTTTCGAAACCCTCCCCGCGGGCGCTCAGCCACTGATATCGCGTGGCTAGAGCGCAAGATATGCAGGTACCACATACCAATATGAGGCCAGGGCTGTCGGATGTCACGCAAAAGAAGTTCTCGAATCATCATTAGATGCTAACATCTAGCCATTGTGTCATATGCAGGTACCCTATCTATATCCGACTCCTGGATATCAGGTCTCGCAAACGCCGCGTTAATGCTACCTCGTCTCGATGTTGTCAACCTCTTCCTTCGCTTCTCTCCAAGTGTCCACGTTTTTCTTTGCCCAGTCGATATGGCATTTGGCGTATGCAATCTAAAATCATGTTAATCAAGGGCGAGAAGTAAAGGATGTGATCATTAGTACCATATATCGCTTTAGATCATCTTCCTTCTCTGACTGGAAGCGCTTCAGGTCTTTTAGTACACCAGCACTAGCATCTTTGACATCTTGCTCTGATACCTGCAAGGCTTGCTCGAGCTATAGTCTCATCAGCTTGCGCCAGAGTGACATGGAAAGGAAGGCTCACATGAACCAAGCTGTCCTTGGTCTTTCCAATCTGATCCCGCCTCGTCCGCTCCGGGTCGGCATCGACAATACCCTGGAACGTATGGCTGAGTCTCCCAAATATTTTATTTGCTACGAATCCACTGCTTCCGCTTTTGCTGCGAGATCTCGAGGGCGATGATGGATTCGATTCGCCATGCGGTGCTGAAGGCACATCACCGTGTGTAGGAGGCAAGTCGGAATCTATAGATGTTCGATCTTCGCCTTCTGACCGCCCAGTACCGGCTTCAGATCTGATGTTTCGTGTGGAAGCGTCCGATGTCGCCCGCTTCGGTGGAGGCCCGCTTTGATGGCCACCACTGCTAAGGTACTGCTCTATCCGATTGGCTTCTAATTCGCTCCTCTCTAAGCTTTCCAAAAGCTGTCTCTTCGCATTAAGCTCGTCTTTCGTCATCTCTTGTTGTATCCGCTTCATGATTCTAAACCTTAGAACGCCGCGCACAACACCCGCAAACTGTGCACTTTCTCGCATTGGCTCCGCAAAGTTAGCCCCCAAAGTAGAAGAGAGTTCCTCGGTCGCAATGTACGAAGAATCCACGGCTTGACCGATTTTTTCAATGGCGGTGGCGAGTGTTTGCGATTGCTCTGAGAGTGAGAAACCATTGTAGCGTGCACCTAATTCTGCCATATCGGTTGAGAGCGATGAAAGATGCGTCAGGGTTCGTCGATTGACTTTCTCAATGTTCCCTTGCAAGAGAAGTTCCAGTTCCCGGGTAGAAGATTCAAAGTTGTTGAAGTATGGATCAAGATCTTGCTCAGAGAGGCTCTGGGAAGAGGGTGGGAAGCGGCCAAAGACCTGGGGTCCGGGTATAGTGTGGGCTGCGGAGGAGGCCATGTAGGACTGGCCTGGTGGAGATGATGGAGTACCTGTGGCTGAGGTTCTCGACGCAGACTTCAGTTTGGCGGACGAAGCTGGGATAGGTAGCCATTGATGTGCGGGTGTGGGGTTTGCGGGGTCAAGAGGAGGGGCCTTGAAAATACTCTTGGGTACCGATGCAGCTGGATGCGAGTGTAGAACCTCGCTCTGTTCCAATTATCAGCTCAATATTCGACCATTTTCGCAATGACCCTACCCAGCCTGCGTTCGGGTCCAGGAACCTCCACCAGACACCATCCTCTCGCACCTCCTTCATTTTCCGGCAGCGGTTCAGGAAAACAGCCAGCATTCGTTTCCGTAGATCAATGATGCTCGTATCTTCTTTCGCTTTTGTGGGCTTGGCGGCATAGTCGGCCATCGAATGCTTCTCCGGGATCGGAGGTATGATTAATGTTGGGTGGAGGTTGACGAGGGTAGCTCGTAAGGAGCTGAATTCGGAGTACCGCCTGCGAACTTCCCATTCCTACACAGTATCAGATAATCATCCTCACACTCTCGGCGCTGGCATACCCCAGTCCGAATCGTATATGCTATGTAGCTTCCCCCACTTTCATGGCTCTTGCCGGCATCCGTGATCAAAATCTGGAGGTCCTCATTCTCGTAAAGGATCTGTTCGATACGGCTGTCATAGCCGCCCTTCTTCTGGGGTCGTCTCTGCTGCACATAGTCTTCCTCTTCGTCACTTAGATCTCGAGGCTGTGACACAAATGCTGGTGGGTCGTTGCGGGAGGGTTCGTCGTCTGAGGTGGGAGGAGATGACCGTTCAAAACCTTTGACATGCATAGAGTCAGCAAATCTAGCCGTAAGTGTAACAACAGGATTTTCCCTGGAATTGGGCACTTACCACGGTTCTGGGGGCTTTGCTGTTGGTTGTCGGAGGAGTCACGGCGGTCAAAGGAGCTGTAGGGATTGTTGTCCTCGTCATTCCACATATTGGCTGCTATTCATGACATCCAGTACAAGTGTGCCTGAAACAATCTGCTCGCTCAAGATATGGTAGCTCTGACTTATCACAGAGATGCCTCCATCGAATCGCGGCAGCGCTTCGGCGCCTGGATTTAGCAAGAGATGCTTGGCAAAGCTTGGTGGTAAATGCCAAGAAAAACACCTTACCTCATTGACGTAGAGTACATTGAAAAAGCGGAGCCAAAGATGAACAAAGATAGAAAGGTTGAGCGATCATCGAACCATTGCTCTACATGCCTGGCTTCAATACAATTGTGGAGTTGAGCGCTAGTGAGGTGCAGTTATTGATGATCATCGTCGATATTGAGGCAATGTATGTGTTCAGGGGAGGAGTTATTAGTAGGTTGAGTCACGGATCGAGCAAAGAATGTAGGTCTGAATTCTGGTGTTGTCAATGAAAATAAAGTGGCACACTATGCAACACTTGTATAGATATGTAGTGTCTTCATTGTACGCGTGAGTTTACTATCAATCTGTGGAAAGATCCTTTCCCAAACCAAATGCAGGCATGATGCGTCCTTGAACCGTCCCACACACATTGACAAAAGGGCAGACGCCAAATCTTACTCCACAAGCTCATTCCACGACCCTCTAAACAGCCGACAGGTTTTCGGAACCCTCTTCTACCTCAAGATACTCCTCACAACCCCGGTCCAACCGCCAAAAAGCCATTCATCACCATGCCTTCCGCACTTCATAGTCGTATTGGACCTCCTATTTCGCTTCCGATCTCCCTTATCCTTGCTCCGCCTAGGTATCCGTGTCCGAGATGAAGGTCGGGAGTATGTGTTTGCAAGGCAGAAGGAGTAGCGCGAGAGGGATGTCGACCACAGTGAATCTGTGTCTGTGGAGGAGAGTGTTGAGCTAGGGGAGCAGTTGCATGAGGAAGTCGCAGTGTATCTCGATTTTGAAGAGCTCGCGGGTGTGGTAAGCGTAGAGGAAGAGGTATTAGTGCGGAGTGGTGCGAAGCGAGGCCTCATGTCGGCCGGCGTCTCGATCGACGTAACCGACGAGTTTGCTGCAGAGGGAGAGGAGGGAGGGGGCAATTTGGTGGTTCTGAGAGGGGCGGGGCTGTCAATTGGATGATGGTGCTTGGTGGATGCGGGAAGGGCGGTATGTAATGACATTTTGGCCTGCGATGCGGTCTCTGGTGGAGAGGAGGTAGGGGAGGTGTAGTTGGTGTGTAGGTCAGGTGGATGCAGTAATTGAGGGAGTAGAAACTGTTTAGTGGGTCGCAGCCGCAGTCAAACATTTCATGTGCGATACGTCGGGCTCGTTGTGTCAAGAAGGAAATTGTTGCAGTTAAGACGTCTTGAAAGTTTAATGAGAATTGATAAATAGAAGCAAGCACGAAGTGTTTTATATGTTTATCAGGCCTGGTGAGAGAGAGGATCTGTCCTGTAAGCAGTGGTCAAAGAATCGGTCAAGGATGAAACGGCCATGTGCCAACGCATACACACTCATCACGATCAGATCAAAAGCGGAGAATGTTGTCAACACACCACTTACACTCAGCCCGACAAGGAACTTTAGAGTCAGAGATTGTCCCACCGATGCAGTATCGCATCATGCAGTCAGCACTGCAGTCCTCGGTAAGACGGTAAGTCCTTTAGGGCGTCGCCAGGAAGGCCAATGCGCGTGCGAAGCAGTCACCCAGGAGACCAGATTGGCCCGTGGCTGCATGCATGGAAGCCTGACTGCATTCGGAGGGGCCCGTAGCCTATCGTGCCATGTGGCTCTGGAAGGATGCGAGGTATGTACGTCTTCGCCATTCAATGTGTAGGTGGCAGCCTGCGAGCCAATCCACACCGCATCCCAAATGTTTCAAGAGAATTCGCAATTTGAAGCGGTGACTTGACGGCTCTGTCCCCGACAGCTGGGTGACTGGAGGCATGTCAGCGCCCGGTGGATACGACAACGGCTGCGTTTCGCATGGGTGGTGGGGAGGAGTAGTAAAGGGCGACAGGGTGACACGTGTGGTTTAAATGTAACAGTGGAGTGGCCCCCAAAGCCTGAAATCTCCGAGAGAGGACTTGGGCTTGCCGTTTTAGTCCTAGATCTAGTTTAGGGCTGACCTCTTGCTTAGAAGGCCATGCTTTGGGATTCGCTTTGGCCGTGTTTCGTCTCCAAATTGCACTCTACGGCAATGTGAACTCGAGGATTGATAATAGGTAATAAAAGTAGTATACTATACTATACCTACAAGCCTACTTGGTACAACCAGCATTTAGTCAACCTGAGCTGCAATGCCCCTTTCAAATTGGTCGATCCTCTTTGCTCGATCCCCCTAATGATAACATGGGTCGGAACTATACGGTTGCACCACAAGCAGGGAGCCTATGATCATTATCACTGACATTCCCAGCATCTCCCAAAGCTGCAAGCCTTCTCTGTTCCACCTGTCCCGGTCACGCATGATTATGTCGATTCAGGTGCTCTATTCATAGGCTCTACACGTATGTATCGATATGCCATCCAAAACACGCCCAGCCACCGAGTCAATGAGGACACCTTGCTTCTACCCATACTCAGCCAAAACCTCGATTTTGCAAAGAGTGTTGGCTGCGCTGGGTATGAATCCCTCCAAGGACATTGCAGGACGATTCGGAGATACCCAAAGTTGACAGCATGAAACGTGTTCAAACATGTTTCAGACAAGTCCAACAACTATTCCCACAATTTCCCTGCTTACATTTGGCTTTATACTTGCATGACACTTCTCTAGCGAGGAGTTGTCCGTGGAAGAGAACGACTTTCACATGCTGGCACTGATATGAGCCAATATCACAAGTGGCTACTCTAGCGTCATGTTTCTCCTATGACCTTCATAACCTATATGTAAGCTACGTTGCGTCTTCGCACGAGTCCCTATAGATCCGTCCGAAGCTCAGATCAATCCATATCACACCAAGCTCTCTACATATTCAAAGCAGCTATCCCAATCCACCGAGAGACATCATTGAAGTCCCAAAATTCACAGTAATTCAAACCAACAATCCTTGACAACAACCGCATCCCCATCCCTCCCCCTCCAACAAAATGCTCACCAATCATCATCCATAATAAACATACAGACCCTCCTCTTCCTAACCCTTCTCACATCTTCCACTCACAAAAAATAGCGCTTAACCTGCAGCATCCTACTTCGTAAGCTTTCATATGAATCCCAAAGCCTCTTCGCGACCGGAAAGCCCGAGTTTTCCCATATCATATCATTAACATTCACATCACCTGGGTTCCACCAAGCAACTCTCCCAACCCTTCATCAAGAGCGTCAAATTAATACCAGATGGTAACTTTATATACGATGACAAGCGATGATGATCTTACGTACCTTACGGTCTAAGCTTCATAAGTTTTGAATTTGTATGCTTCGAACGGCGTCGAGGGCGGGACCTGATGCTGACGTGCTGTGAGGAGAGGTTTAGATGTTCTGGAGGCTCAGGGGAGCGCAGGTTTGGAAGCTAGGGGTGATGTGTGTCGCTGCATTGTGCGGGGGTTTATGTGAGTTGGGTATGATGGGATGGGGATGGGGGTGGTGCTGTTTTTGGAGACTTATCCTGGAGTGGATATTTTCTGGCGAGGTCTTGTCTTGGTTCTTCGAGCTGGTATGGTAGTCATTGGGGATGGAAGGCTGGCGCAATGTCTGTGATTATGAGTGGTGATGGATTCTATGCAAGGAGAAGTCACGTGAGGGGTAGGGAGGAATGGAAGTTTGGATCTGCCGTTTGGCTGATGAATAAATTTGGTTTTTGAGACGTGTAGGTCAAGGTTGTTTACATCATTGGATGAAGTTTGCAATTGAGATTTTGGGACAGCCAAACTCGTATTTGTGGGCATTGAAGAAAGCGATACTTGGCAAAGTGCATTCGTGGTTGCAGAGCTCCTTAGCCCCTGTATAACCTGGGGCATAGGGGGGCGATCTTACCTTATAAGTCTTCTGGGCCAAAACATGAGTCGATGTGCCTATTTGAATTAGTGAGTAGACTTGAAAGCATGGCTTTTTCTCTGTAGGGCGATAGACTTGGTGGAAATGTTATTTGGTGAGTGCCGATCATTGGGTGAGATGTGTCTCTTCCTTGTATACGCAATTTTCTTAGCTACCTGAGCCATATTGGGCTTCGACGCACCTTCGTGCTAATGTACAGCAACTTCATGGGTTCCTCAAGCATGCTTGTTCTGGCCCAGCTTATCATTTCCTAATCGTCCCTGTGAGTAAGCGACCCATTCCATAGTCTTGCTTGCATTTGATACCTTTGCCCGCTTTTATCAACATAGGTGTTTTGGCTCGCTCTATTGAACGCTTTTTCGCGTCTGAAGCATCTTGGGTTGCAGATACTCCATCACGGCCTCCTCGAATGGCTCCAGATTAGGAATTGAAACATGTAGGGTTCTCAAATTCGTGACGATAGGGACTAGGCACTGTACCCAACTCATCTGAGGGAGCGTTGCCAGGCATTGCTCCCTGAATCGATCTGTGTATTCTTTAGAAGCGTAATTGGCGAGACAATCAATGGTAACGATGAGCGTGAGATGAACTAGTTGTAGATGTTGGCTGATGTAGTGACACGTGTCTTCAAAGATGTGCTCCCGCTTGGTATCTGCCCGTGAACGATGACTGCAAGACACCATAGTGTATCCGAAGATCATTTTCTTCATGAAGCGAAAGTCTCGTGGCTGGTCCTCAAAGAACGATGACGGTTCGGGACAGCTCGGAGCACCGCAGACCGAAAGTATTTCTACTTGATTTTTCTTGGGCCGTTGTGCGATTATGACAGCGTTCTTGCTGGCTCGATATTGGCGTTCGTGTCTCTCCGCCAAAGAACAAGTTCTTGAGCTGTCTTCGAAGACGCTCGTCCATGTAGTCTCCGCGACGTGAAAGGTGAAACGATTTTGGGAATAGATCAAGTATCGAGCTTCTACATATGTTTGCTTGTTGACCAATAGAATCGCTGGCTCGATGCCTTTCTTTGCAGACTTTTCTAAGATCGTCCACTTTATTAAAATTGCATCATCCCCCATTGATTGGCTGTATATTGGATCCTCGGCAGCTCTGCATTCTACCACTGCCAAGCTCACGAAGTCATATGGAGGATCGTTGCGAACGTGTATTGAATTGCGTACGCAAATGATGCGTGGGGATCGTAGAAGGTAACAATATATCTCGATCCGTAGCTCGAGCGGTATTTTGAAAAGTGGACTTGTCACCGCAGGGTTCGCGCTGTCTTCTGTCGCCCTGCGACATGTTAAGCAACCATGGATTTGGACCAAACAACTTCAAAGTGTTACCGTGATATGTTGCATGGCGTGCTATGCAACACTTGTGACTTGATTCCACTCCTCAAGTCAGAGGACGATGTTAAGTCGGCGTCAGCCATAGGTCAATTGTTCATCGATGACTGATCAACGAAGTTTCAACAGTATGCACCAATAATCAGCCTGCAAGCAGACTTAGTAAGATTGACTATTGTGAGGGTGCCAGTCTGCTCGCCGCACTGTTACTTTGTTGACAGAGCCTCAAGCAGACTCGTCACTGCCTAAAATCTTCATTTATGTGAACAAACATTGAGAGACCGAGGGGACGTTAGGTTTGACTAGGTGGAAATTCAACGCTAACCTCAATCGGGACCCTACATGACCGGCCACGCCAAGAGCTTGTGACGAAATCTCCCTTGCACAACCTGCTGTAGCAATCGCGAATGGAAAGAAATGAAGTGCCTTTTCAAACCACCTCTAGGAGTATACACTACAATGTTATCAATCGAGTGATGGTCTTAAGGATATTTACTCAGATAGTGGCAATAAATTTCGGGGGATATAGTTTAATGGCAGAATATGGGCTTGTGGCGCCTCAGATGCGAGTTCGATTCTCGCTATCCCCATCCACGACGCCCCATTCTTTATTAATTTTTTTGTCTCGCAAAGCAGAAACATCCACGGTGTTTGCTCTGACTTTTTTGCTATATTTTATTTTGAAGCATCTATTTATGGATGAGGAGGATATGTATGTGCTCAGACGGAGAGCTTGCGGGATCGCGAAATCTGTCAAGATCTATATTCTATGCGCTCCAAGCACCAACAGCGCTTTTCTATCCTATCTGCAGAATGACATTGTCCAAGTGCTCTAGAGATGCGGGGGAGTAGGTACGGGTATGGAGCGGTGCGCGAGTATCATTGTCTGTGCATCTTCTCCTCTCCTGCTTCAGCTATAAAATAGCTTCCGTTTCCTTTTTTCTGGAAGTTTCAATATCGTTTTATGCAGTCGCTCGTCTCGACAACCCCGAACCTCTGCAATGTTCATACTCGCATGTTTCCTCTATATCACCTCCACACACACCTTCAGTACCCTAGGCAACAACTTCAACTCATCCGCAACACTCACTCCCGCTCAGATTTCAGCAGCCGGTATTGACAGTGCCACAGCTAGCAAACTCGCCGTTGCTGTTGAGTACGAGCGGTCAAACTATGCCTTCGGCTCCGTCGACGACGATCCCTTCTACCGCGTTCCCCCAGAAACGGCCAATGCTACAGCTGGTACGCTGCTGAAGGTGGAAGCCGTTACTAACACCTCTGCGTACACCCTGCCACCAAACACAGCTCTCTCGCGCATTATCTTCCAGAGCGAGGGCATCAATGGCTCCGTTGTGCCCGTGTCGGCATTCGTTCTGTGGCCGTATATGCCAAGGAGTCTGCCAGATGGATGGCCGGTCGTCGCCTGGGCACATGGAGCGAGTGGCGATTTTGGGAACTGCGCACCGTCGCATATGAGATCTTTGGATTATGAGTTTGGTGCTCCCTATACTCTGGCGTTGCAGGGCTATGTCGTCGTTGCTCCAGACTTCGCAGGTCTAGGCGTCGATAGAGATGCAAACGGGAAACCGATTGCGCATCCGTTACTCGCGAATCCGCTCCTGGCCAATGACATATTTTTCGCCGTCGAAGCTGCACAATCAGCTTTTTCGCAACTTTCCAAGAAATTTGTTATCATGGGCCATTCGGAGGGCGGGGGAGCAGCTTGGGGCTCAGCCCAAAGACAAGCTACTAGACCTGTAGCGGGTTACCTAGGTGCAATTGCTGGCTCTCCTTTGACCCGTGTTTTAGATCACGCACCCGCCCTTGATGCCGCGGCGGATACGGTCTGCTTTGGTTTTGCAGCCGGACTATCGACAATTTACCCCGACTTTCAATCATCTGACGCGCTGACCCCTGCTGGAGAGAAATTGGTCGCCCTGGCAGCCGAGATTCAAGGATGTAGTGCCGTGCAAAGCGTTCTTTTTGCAGAGACCGGCCTCGTGAAACCTGGCTGGTCCGAGAATTACTACGCCCAAGCTTGGCAAAACCTGACCGCTAATGGGGGCAAGCCAGTCGCCGGTCCGTTCTTGGTTTTGCAAGGCGAGTCTGATCCTTTGGTACCCTATCCCATCACCACCGCTGCGGTGAACAGTACATGCACGGCGTATCCAAAAACACAATTGGAGTATGTGACCTTTGCGAACGTTACGCACATACCGGTGCTGTTCGCTTCACAGCGCATCTGGTTAGACTGGATCGACGATCGGTTTGCAGATAAAGTAGTGAGTGAGGGCTGTCAAAGTTCGAGGTTCAATAGTGCCAGACCATATCAGAACTATCAAGCAGAGACCAATTGGTATCTTGGATATGCGACGCAAGCATATGAGATTGCATAGACCTTGTCTGTGCGTTAAGAGTCATTAAGATTGGGCTGTCAGGGATGAAATCTGCTCACCAGCCAAGGATATCTGCCCAATTACACTGCAGTCCTTCACACCTGACAATGGACGGACTTAGCTTCTTGAAGTCTTAAAATTGGTTACTATAACCTGTAAAGAGTCAGACCAGAGCCCGTCATCAACAATGGATCATACCCAAAGACAAGTCATTGATAGCCTCCCAAAAGTCATCGCCGTCTGCAGCCAATCCATCCTTCGTGACTACAGGCAGAATTTGATGATTTGTAGTATGGATAGATTGGACGGGGTGCAGTAATACCACTCTCCACGCCAACATCGTTCAATTTTCGGTAGTGCCTGACTGCCACTTCGTTGCTGTCAAAAACGGACGAGTAGTGCTCATTGTCCAAGTCATTGCGTGACGGCGATATTTTATCTGCGATTAAGGTAGAAAAGATTGCAGGGTTTGTAGAGAGAACTCTTCAAGCGCTCTGCACCTGGCTCAAAGGTCTTGCAGAAATCTCGATCAGAACCTTGAATATAGTCTATGCTGCAGTGCACGAGCATCAGAATGCAGATTACGTAGAACAGGTACGGCCAATCCTAGGGTCGCCCTCGATAAGATATTTGCTGGGCTATTTGGACAGTCCCGCGTCGTGTATCGAATAGTGAGGTTACATTCTCTGTCGCCTTGGGCGGCGCGATGTCACCGGCTAGTCCTCATATCTGAATTGACGGACGGCAATTATCTGGCCGGTCCGTATCGGATCGCGCCAGCTGGACGTACACATCGTTCTGGTCCTGACAACTGCGTTTTGGTGCCTAATATTCTGTCACCTGAGTTCCGTTACTTTATATCCCAAGACAGCCAAGTACGGACAACGAGCTAACATTGGTGGTTCATCATGTTCGCTGTTAACAAGTCGATCTCATGGCATGGCCTTGCTGAACTTGTGCTCTGGATTTTGAGAGGTACTCAGTCATTGCCTCGAATTCCCTGCCCAACCATTGCTTTAGAGAGAGGAACTGCTGGAAGAAGCTTCGTAGGACACATCGAGGCCCCAAGGGCGAGATAGCATTGTCGGCGGGCAGGCAAAGGTCTCGAATAGAGTAATCCAGCCCATCGTTGTAGGAAATAGTCCTATAGTAGACCCGAGCCTTTTAGGTCCGATGGTCATCACGGAATAGCCAATAGCCATTACCAAGCTCAACGATGCCTACGGTCATAAGCACAGTTACCGCCCTACGTGAATCACGACGGCTTGTCTGCCCAGTCCCTGGGCGGAATCTTTCTCAGACCAGGTAAGATGTCATAATGACTTCCAATCCATGACAAGAATGGTCTCAATCCCAGTGTAATGGCGTCAACTAATCTACCACTATGTAGCAACGTTGGAAAAAGCCTTGTTAATAGTTCTGCGCCTCACGATGCATCTCGTGCAGAGCTACCGCAGCATCAACCTTGAGGCTGAGTCGAGCGCAAGAAACGGCACAGTCCTCTGGTATAAGCATTCGATGAGGCTACGTTGCCTGGGACGCAAAGAAGAGACAATGAAGAGGTACACGTGGCAGCGTGCCAAGAAAGCGCGGCGCTAGTCGTCACGTGACGCTCTTCTTGGCGAAAGGTTTCGAAGTGGCCACCATCGAAAATGCAATCACACAGATGTTATCAAAGCCTTTCCTTATGAGCAAAGGCTACAATGGTACTGGGACGCGTCAGACATATCTTGGCACGCGGCCTCTAAAGATAGTTGCAAGCTCGTCCATTGTTGCCAGAGTTCCAGGCCTCTTCTTCATCCGTTGCTTTGTAGGGAACCTCTCCCTGCCATTCACAGCATATATGCTCATTGAAATTTGATATGGTAATCATTGAAACAAATTCGAGACTCCCGGAAGCGATGCGCTCGGGGCTGTGCTTCTCCAAACACGGTTCGCGCGACTGGCGCTTCATGCGATATCCACAAAACGGGTGACGAGCGGCATTCATTTGGCAAAGGTATATAGGTTTTAGATTTTCTTTTGAACTTCTGCCCTGTTCTGATATCGCATTCCGACACGATGAAGCCAATTTTTGACACACGTTCTTTCCTATTACTGTGCCAGCTATGTGTGTCAACATTAGCTGCAAGCATAATCCTCCCTTCGAATTCGGCAGACCTCATAGCTCTGAACTCATCCTGCGGACTAGACACGGCCAAGTGAGCCCCTCCTTCCGGTCCTAGTACTTAGGAAGACCTATTGACTCAAATTGAAGCTCGAGAAATGATATCCCACCAGACCCGTCCCCTCAGATCGTAGTGAAAGACACCATCAACGGCAGAGTGGTGGACACGACCACAAGCCTCATCTTCAAGAACTTTAGATCCCCAATCAAGCGTATCGACCCATCAAGACTCTTTGCCGTCACTGGTTCAGCTCAATACGACATTGTCAAAGCCATTGTGGCGAATCACGGCGATGGACCCGTTACGCCATACAACTTTGAATGGCATCAGGGTCCGACTTTCCTGCGGATGAATCATAGAATAGATGACGGAATGACGTATGTTACGCTTTTAGAGCCATTGTCTCTATTTTGGCCGCTTCAAAATTTGGATCTTTGTTTCAGTAGTGCTTTGTTCCTAAGACTGTCTTGCAACCTACCTTGATCGAGGGCAAGCTGACTCCGAAACCTTACAGGTGGTCGATACTGTCGCGTGCGGTGGAAGGCGTGACGGATTGGGGATGGAATGTGGGGTTCATTGCGACGGAATTTGTCGTTCTGGACAATATGGTAGAGGTGGGAACCGGGCAATTAGGAATCGGGTATCAAACAACGGCGGTGAATGGGGCTGCGACTGCGTAAAGTACTAGTGCGATTATGTGATATCTCGGAGAACAAGCCATGTCATGGACGAGAATGTCTAGATGGTCCCATACATCCTCAAGCGTCTTCTTCTGCTCATTTCCGTCCTCAATGTATATATCAGCGTGTTTGCAGGTCATGCGATACTCCATCAGATATTGTTGATTAACCACGTCTGATGGAACCAACGGTAGTGATTAACGGTCGGGTGATCTTCATCGATCAAGTTGGCGTATGCCTTGATATCGAAATCAAAGGTTGATGGGTGTGAACTTGTTTGGAGACAGATTGAACACGTGACAAATCTAAAAAGAGATGCAGGCATTTCATCCTAGGCCTTTTCAAGCGCGTCGGCCAATGGCTCGAATGCCCTGAGATTTCTAGTACCTAATTCAAGATATCAGAGCGTAGGAAAGGGTATGGCTTGAAATCCAAAGATCGATTGACAGGATACACATCTTTGTGGTGGGATTCCGACCTCGGCCAAACACCTGGCGCAATCGAGCTGGCACCCAGGGGTATCTATACCTGGGCTGATCGATGGTAACCGATTCAAATCCTGCAAAAGCAGAAGGCAATATAGCGCTGTGGCCATCATCCAGGCCTCCTCGAACGAGCTTGTCGACACTAGCGTTGGGGGTCTCAGTCGAGTAAGCTAAGATCTTGCGCTGTCACGATGATCCATATAGCGAGTGGCTTGTGAATCCACCCAGTCAATATTCTGCCATGAGGATTGGATTGAGGAAACCCTCGACTGATGTATTGATTACCCTTGGAACATACATCATCTCATTCACATCTTCGGCAAAGCGATCATTACCGTCGTCGCTGTTGAACAGCCGTCGCTATCATTGATGCACCCTCGATATCTATTTTATAGACATGATATGCTGAAAGACAGATTCGCCCACTTGAAGTAGATTGATAAGGCTGTTAGCGGCTTGGCAAAGGCTTTCCCCTTGTTAACTAGCTGCCGAACGACGCAAAGGATCAACCTAATCTATAACATAATACAAGGTTTACATCCTCATAATAGGTCTTCGTCATGGTGTCACCGGTGTAGCAGTCACTACCAGTGTTCCCTCCCTGATCCGGTTCTGCTACGAGGTGGTTTGCGAGTCGATCCATTTGATGGTCTCGTTGATGGTTAGCTACCCCTTTTAGTCTGGGTGATGATAACAAGATCGCCATCTCGCTCAGCGCTTGATGTGGTAGATTCTGGAACTCACGTCTCGAGATCCTTCTGTTCAATCTGACATGTAATACCCGTCAACTGGCCTCAAATCCCTACCTCAGTCTGTGCCTACGGATCGAAAGCATTCCGAAACTGCACGCTCAGGCAGAGGACTTTGAAACTGTGACCTCATTCTTCTAGACCTACGAGCCACGTTTCACATGATATTCGGACACGCGGAGGCTGGCGCTAAGGTTTCCACGGCTGTTCTACGCTCTATATACAAAGCTCGCCACGTCGTTACATACGCTACATGGTTCAGGTGAGCGAGACTGATCCGAGTAGCAGCTAGGGCTGTTCAAAGATGCTCTACTACTATCATACCTCCATATTTCTTCGTGTCAAAATTAATCCTCTCATTGTATTTTCCGATATGAAACTCCTAAGGGCGTCGCAACTCGCATGTCGCGTCCTCCCGGTGTAACAACCATTTAGTTGACCATTCCCTGCAATCAACAGTGCGCAAGCAACGGGTATTCTTTTACTAAATGTATTCCACAACATTAAACAACGCTTTCTCCATCGGTCATTACTACTCTTCTACAGTTGGGATGACTGATAGCGACACGACAAGCCTGGTCCCCAAAGCCTTCTATAATGCTTTGTCCCTTCCTCACAGCCTTTCTGGCTCTTGCTACCAGAATCTCCGCTGCCACGATCCAGCAAGTCGATAACAACAATCTTGCACGCATCGATGACTCCCTCCCAAAGCTGACTTGGCTAGATGCCATCGACCGACGCTTCACCACTACCACTCAGCTCCAAGGACCACCCCTAGACGTAAACGTCTATCTCCTCAATATTGTTGAGGCCATGGCCACCTACGCAATGTTAAACTTTACCGCGGACGTGACACCCGTGGTGGTTGGAAGCCCCGACGTTATGATTGTGCCAAGAGGTTTGACGCCGGGAGGTACAATCGAAGCTCGCTTTCTGGTCTGGGGCTTATATGCGGGAGTCAGAGGATTCATTTTGTATGAAATTTTCGACACTGTTGAGCTTACGCTGAAGTGGGACGGGGACGTGGTGGGGTATATCAAAATACTGAAGCCGAATGCGCGATCGACTATGGGAGCGAGTAATGATATGAGCGGCCCTATGGTCCAGTCGACAAGTATTCCCTCAACGCCAGCACGCATGAATGATACAAACGTCATTGATGCGTCATTGCAAATACCGGAGCACCCAGCGATATCCCATCTCTCGGTCCAGTTCACGGGCTTCGGCCGACCTTTGACAAGAGATGAAGTCATCATCGCCATACTTAGAACGATCCTTTTCATCGCGCCAAACGACAGTGACCACACTGTGCAGCCCCTCCAAGTCTCTGCACCAGCGCCGTATGATGCGAATCTCCGTATTCGGCCATTGCATCCGCCCTCCGCCCCGAGTGCTGAACCTTTCACATACGCAATGGCGATGCGGGGCCTGTTAGCTATTACCAAGACAGCCTTGCGCCATGGTAGGTGGAGCGAGGCTAGCTTCAACGTCTTGGTCAATGGTATGGCTATTGGGCAAGGGGCAATCCTTAAGGGACGGAGGTGAGGTATGATGGGCATCAACATGATTAGGCCTATGTGTGCTCAGATCTATAAAGAGAACGTGTTTTTGTATCAGAAAAGTAAGGTACGTAGGGCAGTTGTATAACCGACAATTGGTTCTCCCGTCCTCTGTTTCTAGGGCGTTTCAGAACGCTTCTTGAACGCACGCACAACTTTCTTCAAGTGGAGTCTGTGCGCCCTATTTGAACAGGGATCTACCCCCGACGCTCCAAGACAAATTCTCACGATATCCCGCCAATCATAGAGGTCAAAATTTCAGGTTTGGACCGCAGTGATCACGCAAAAGCAAATCAAATCGTTCTTGCTTTCGCAGGCCTGTCATTGAACATTAGGCCGTAAAAGTGCAACTCTTGGCACTTAATAAATAGATCTGCCGCTTCAATTGTCTTCCTCGGCTAAGGAAATCAGTTAGTACACCATCAACATCACCTGAATCGCCAAGTTTCAGGCTAGGCAATAGTCGTCTTGTACTCTCAAGATATATTTCGGTTATGATGACCTGAGACACAGTCAGAAGAATGCCTAACGAACATACAACAGTCCTTCATGAAGATGTACCACCCGAGGCTATTCAAAGAGCCCATTCGAATATAGTTGCTACCTGACTCCAATGACATACTACACACACTCAAGATCGTATATGCCCTGACCACTCTAAGCGGGCTACAGAGCTAGCTCCAGAGAATCGAGTCACCAAACCTGATCCTCATGGAGCAAGCGTCTAGAAACAACCAACCCGAATGGAGCCCGAGAAGAATCGCACCCAAAGAAACACCCTCAAGAAATCTCCTCTCTCAAGCCGTCATTTGCAACAGCCCTGCCATCCACAACCCCGGAACCACCGCACAGTACCCAGTCATCTGAAACAAACCCCACAATGCACACACCAGCCGCCACCCTCACCCCTCGCCTCGCTGGACCACCTAAGATACTTTCACCACTACGCCCCAGCCCCACTCCTTCTCATACAATCCCCACAACATGCCATTCCACCTTCCTTGCTTTCTTCCCACCACACCAGCCAACCAACCCGAGCAGCAACTCCCAACCCACAAAACCGTTCTCGCAACGTAAAACTCAGATCAATATTCACGACCTACAACACCACAACACCAACCCATGATCTATCCATCTCTCAAACTACGGGCGGAATATCCACTCAGCACAACCCCCCCTTCCCATTTCAACCACATTCCAGATTCCACGACGACAACCTCCTCTCCTCACCCCAACACCCAACCCTTCCATCCATCCATCATACCCCATATTCCCACCCCTGAAGACCCTATCGCTCAGTCCACGCCTACACACAACCACAGCCCCCCTATCATGTCCACACACAGTCCTCCACCCATAACAGGTTTCATATATCCATCTAAACCCCATCGCTACAACCCCCAACTTATACCCTCCCTCCTGAACCACCCCCAACTCCTACCCTCCCTCCTAAACCACCCCAACTTATACCCTCAGACAATATCAAACCATAGATCCTACCAACACTTTCAGCATCTACCCACAACAAGTATGGCATGAGATTGCAACACCACTTATGAAATACAATGAGTTTCAGACATTCTGATACCATGGACTGAACTCTGCATACACAGGCGTGTGCATATGTTTGATGCGTTTTGAAGAAGGGAGATAGTTGAGAGGGAGAGGAGGCTGTTCTTTTGTGGTATGGCATAAGCAGATAGATAGATCTCTGAGAATGAAAGTTTGTGCTGAATCATTAAAAGATGTGTGTGCAGCATGAGAGATTTCCGAATGGGTTCGTAGCGTGAGTTGTAAATGGAGAATGACTGAGAGTGAGGAACCCTTTGGGTCGAGATCGAGGTAGTTGGGTGGTCATGACCGGCCATGGCGAACAGCATGCGCTCTTGGAGCACACGGCGCCTGAATACTTTACGCAGATTGTGAAACGCCACGCGTAGACAAGGCATGTCAACAAGTCTCACGATGAATCACATCACGATCCTTGCACAGCCAACATGGATTCTGTTATGCAATAGCGATTCAGATAGCGCGTGACAAGTCTGAGCGTCGCTGCGCAGCTCTCTCTCTCTCTCGCGTAGCAGCCATAGATACATATGCACATAAATCGTAATTCCATAAATACGCGCGACAACGTTCTGCTCTGCGCACCATATCCACCTTCCATACCCCGTACTAGAGGCAGACAGGATGGTTCAGAACGTCTCTCCAACACCGCTCAATTTCCTCGTCCCTTTCATAGCTGGCGGTCCCATTTCCCCGCCACCAGCGCCCGTTCCCGAACTGATCCTTCTCGCACTCCCAAAGCCGCTGGCTTTCTTCTTGGCACCGTTGGCAGCTATACCCGGTATAGCCGATCCCTTGTCCATTTTGTCGAACGTAGTTCTCCGTGAAGGGGTAGGGGTTAGTACCTCGCTAGTCTCTTCTTCGTCTTGGAACTGGGATTGGGTGCCAAAATTACTTAGTCTACTCACGCTCGCGGAGTGCCCATGGCCGTGGATGGTGGCATAGGAGCCTCCGACTGAAGACCTAGGCCGCCGAGACTCAGATTGGGTGGTGCTCGTGGCGTAGTGGCCGAGGGGTGTGCGAGCGCCCGAAACGGACTGTCGGCTTCCTGGACGGCTAGTACTTGGCGTGGAGGCGCTGGGTAGGTTGCTGATCGACTGGCGATGGGAAAGGCTAGCACGCGAGCTGGGCCTGCTCTGGTGAGGATCACGACTTGGAGGACGACTATTTTGTAGGTCGCGGCTTGGGCTGGTCTGCGATATACCGAACGAGAGACGGCTGGATGGCCGGTCATGGCTGGGAGTGAAGGCCGATGAAAGACGGCTCGATGGACGTTCCATAGTAGGAGTGTGAATTGAAGAAGCGTTGCTGCCGCCAGTACGTTTCTTGTTACTACGCATGGTGACTGTTGCTGGTATGAAAGATTGGCCGACGGCCAAGCCGCTGTGTGGAGATGCATTAGGTGGAGTTGATGTAGGTGCTGGAAGCTTTGACCGTGCCGACTTTAAGCGTTGCTCGAGATTCGTCATCTTGGTCCTCAATCCACGGATCTGGTTAAGGGATCCCGAGTGGGGGAGGCTGGACCCTTGCTGGAGCTGATTTGGCCTGTTAAGAGTCGATCGGCGTGGGATTGATGGCGTCCCAGCCATAGAAGGACCTCGAGTGTGTCTGGGAGGTCGTGACGAGCTGGTAGGGTACATTGGGCGAGGGGTCGTGTTGGAGTCTGCCACCGAGAGCCTTGACTTGGCTATTGGTAGACTGGGTGTGGTCACGGCTGGAGGTATAGACTTTTCCGAGGTCGGTGGTGATGGGGGCGTCAGTGTTTCGGAAACCTCAGAGGAGGCCGATTTGGTTGGAGGCGTTGCGACGGTAGGGGAGGAATTTGAGGTTGTTGGTGATGCCTGGGACAGTGCGGACTGCGGCCGTGCCAGGTCTGGAGCAAGAGGCGGTAGCTTCCTTCGACGCTGCCTCTCTGCTGCTTCTTCGGCGTGACGGAGCTTGTCTTGTCTGATCTCCGCTTCAATCTTGAGATCACTGAGTTCCTCCCGTAATCGCTGAGTCTCGATCCTCAAAGCTTCTCTTTCTTGCTCACCATTCTTTATCTCCTCTTCAGCCATGACACCACGCTCAATGGAGACATTGTATTTCGACTCGAGATCTTCCAGTGACGAGGTGGTGTTCCTGGCCTGCCGTTCAAAGTCATCGTTCGACACCTCAATGTCACGTAGTCGTAATTGTATAGTCCTGTTGATATCACGGAGGCTCGTAATCTCTTTCTGGAGGGTGTTCTGCGCTGTATTCGCTTCCGCTTTGGACTGCTTGTACTTCGCCTGATGGTTTACTCCATTAGCTATTGGTGATCTCAGCGCGTGTGAGCCGCGGCCTATTCGCTCGCATGATGTCTGGATGCAGGGACCACTCTGGCTTACCTTCCATTCTTCAACCTCATAGCCCAAGGCCTCAACTTTCTCTTGCAGCTGCCTTTCTCTCTTTTCTGCGGCCTCTACATCCTTTTCCAGCTCTGCCTCGAGCTCCTTGCTCGATGCCTGGAAATCGGCAAGTTCCGCCTCAAGCTGTTCATATTGCGACTTGTAGTACGAGAGCGAAGTTTCCGCTTTGGGTGTCCCAGCAGGTGATGGATCTTCGAGTGAAGGCATAGCAGGACGTTGAGGGTCAAGGGGGCAACGAGGGTGACAGTGGCGGCAAGGTGCTGAATACTCATTAATGTGTTATTCCGATATAGTCTGAGCGCGTAGTTGACGTTGCGTGGGACCGTTTGCAGTGCGAGATGTTGAGGATGATCTTACGGTCACAAGGAGGAGGTTCACCTGGACCGGCGCTGTTTTCTTGCTGCTGTCAAGTTTTCCCTCCTATGACGTTCATGCGGTTTTCTTCATCTTTGCCGCACAGGCTATCCTACAAGGACCTAAGAAATGGGGTTAGTTGGCGCACTGCATTGTCTAGAAGCGGAAAGCCAAATGTCCTGATTCAGTCAACAATGGAATCAATATCTTGTAGATACCAGGCCGCGGTCACGCTAGCTTAGCGCCTTGGCAATATCTTCTTGCGATTCTCGTGTGAACCCTCCGTACGTGCACTTACTAAATTTTGACTTGTTTTTCGTATCCCTTACCGCTCGTGGTCTATGCATTGGGTAGAGATAGATGACGATATGTCGACACGAGAGCTGTGCCCTGCCCCTTTTGAAATGATTTGAACATGATAACTTGCGATCTCAATACTTTCCAGGGTGTGACGAAGTACTATTTGCATCAGGAATACCACAAATGATGGTTCGTGAAGCCATTGCCTACCATATGAGGGATTGATGTATTCAGGTCACGCTTATTACGAACAGTGATGACAGAAGAATGATGAAGCCGTCGTAGATAAGATGTTCTCACAACAGGTCTGCCCCAGATACAAGAATAGATCGGCGCAAGAGCGGCCGAAGACCATTTCAGGTGGAGCCATATTGACGATGATAAGGTTCTACCTTGTCTACTATTATGAGAGCCATTGAGTCAGACCTGCTTTTACATTTTTGCGCTCTTGTCTTACTGCTGCTGACCTGCCCAACTAGTGGCATTCAGGATTCCCACAGTCTATGAGTGCTCTTGAAAGATACCTCGTGTCTCATATTGCCTCACGAGACTTTTGACCTCGTCCGACGCTTACTCGAGCATGAGAGGGTTCTGCTCAATATACTCCTCAAAGGTGGTCAGCTTTCCTCTCGCCTGCTTAGCCGCCCATTCAACACCCTCACGATCAGGAGCCTGGTCACCAAAAAAATGATAGTCGCGATTATACTGGTTCAATTGGAGAATAGCATCTGCGGAGTGGGGTGGCAAGAAGTTCTTGAAGACGTCGTCAGGAACCTGTTTGTGCTTAATCGTCTTGCCAGTGGCCTTGGACATAGTCTGCGCCATATCCTCGCACGTGTACCAGGCCGTGGCGGCTCGAAGGTTTTTGCCTACATACTGCTCTGGCTGCGCAAGCACACCGGCAATCCATTTTCCTGTGTCCATAGCGTCGATCAAAGGAAGCTCGGTGCTTGGCTCGTAGATCGAGACGATATTATAGCTGCCGTCGCCAACAGGACGGGGAACAGTCTGAGTGTGAATGTTCTGCATGAAGACGCCGGGGAGATAAAAGATGCTCTTTATGGGCAAGCTTCGGATATACTTTTCAATCTCGGCCTTCACATCGTAGATCCAGTTCTGTGTAAGTTTGCCATTCGTGTTCTTGGTGCAGTCGGTGGAGCCGCTGTAGATCAAGTATTGCAAGGCTTCAGCCACCGCAATGTCCGCGATCATCTTGCCCTGTCTGAGCTCGGTATCCCGACCTCCAGCCTCTCCGATGGTCGCGACATTGACGAATGCAGCTTGGGCTCCATGCATCGCTTTCTGGAGAGAAGCTTTGTCATTGTTATCCGCCGCTACGACATCGACACCTCTCCCCTGCAGCGCTTTGGAGACAGATTTGGTAACATCCCGTGTAAGGGCACAGATCGTGTACTGCTTCAATAATTCCGGATCTTTGAGCACAGCGTCGACGACGGAGCCGCCTTGTTGACCTGTAGCTCCGAAGACAACCAGTATTTTGCTCATCCTGAGAGTATGAGACAACCTATCAAAGTATTGTGTTTGTGATTGATTAAGGACTAGGTCTGAAGGTCTTTGACCGCGTTGCATCTGCGCCTTTCAAAGCGCGCTTGCATCATTATATATCTCTGTGAGCGACGGACTTTAGATACTGAGACTGGATTTCCATGACGGGTATTGCTAAAGTCCGGTCCAAGAGGACTTCGAAGAACACATTGACGGCCACCTGCATTGCTTCGGGTGTTTTAATCGTTCTGATCACGATGATTTGTGAATATTTGTAATCAACTACATCTGAAGAATCCATGGCTTCACAGCTTGCCTGGCATGTTCCTTGGCTTTGTTCTTCCTCACAAACGTTGGCCTTCATGATATCTCAGAATCGATGAGATTTGATGTGCCCTTCTGTATGATGTACCTCGGAAGGACTGGAATTAGAGATTAGTTATCCGTGCAAGCTCTCTTACCGTCGAGCAATCTGGTCGACGCTCTACTGGTGGGGCACGGCGGGTGGGGCAACATTTGTTTTACTGTATTTGAATCGTCTTTTGGTGCCAAGCCGGACGCGGTCTAGCTCGGCCTTGGCGCATCGGCATCTCCTTCTAGTTGTTCGATCTTTCCTTTCGCAAGGAATTCCATAACCGTTGCCAAGATCTACACCACCCTCGTGCTGGCTTTCGATACTGATGTGGACAGTCGACACAGTTTCTCTCGTTCCCTTAATAACTCCTGTCTCGGTGCTCAGTGGGTTGCGCCTCCTCGAAGTTAAACTCACTCTCTGCTGTTGGTCTTGGCTCATGTTTGTTGCAGAGTGGCTACTTCCATGTGTTTGCGTATACTCAGATGTATACAAGTCGTCAAGGATGCATTTCCATTGTATTAAACGTGATTGCACCATTACAGCTTATGATATCCTGGCGACTTTGGCACTCGTCTCGGCTAGGCTTTGGCAAATCCCCCTGAGACGAGTGCCTTGCCAGGACATGGGATAATGTTCGCAAATTATGTAAGCGTCCCTACCCATCTGCGTGCATCGGATGCTCACAATACTTGGTGAAGTACGTGTTGAGATCTTCATGACTAGCATCGAGAAATATATCAAGGACGAAGACCGATCCTCCGTCAACAAGGTACAAGTCTAACGAACAACCGTGGTAGAGCATACTACTTGCGTGAGATCTGGCCATTGGACCGTCTCTGAATTGACCCTACCACTACTTGCGTGAAATGGTGGACGATTCCGCATCATGTCGCATACAGGTGTGTCACTTGTGTACATTTCGAAGGTTCTCCAAACCTCCACAGCCCCACGGACAAGCTACTTTACTGTTGATGTATGGCAGAGACTGCATTTATTGCCGAGCTGAAATCTAGGCTCTGGCGGGTCTAGTGCGATCGGCGTCTTGCGATAAGCTGCGTCAATCGTATCTTGTCAAGCACACACTCACAGATAGCCTTATCACAAAAAGGAAGGTGAGTAACAGCACTAAATAAGTCAATGAGACTTCTATCCCACTCCTAACTCCCATATTCTCCGTCTTTTCCACGTATCATTAATAGCATATAATCCAGCATATACGGGTTCCATCGGAACGACTTTGCATGTCCCAAAGAACGCTTAGGTTCCGTTTCAAAGTCCCTGTTCTCATATGATCTTTGTATAGAGGTCTTTCAGTGGAGCGACTCAAACCCAGTGCGTGGCTGAAAGCACGCTTAAGATCGACTCCATCATGTCCTCAGACGAAAAAGTCATCCATGAATATGTGGAGGAAGATAGTAAGCTCGAAAACCTGGGTTACCAGCAAGAGCTTAGACGATCCTTTGGACTCCTGGGAATGATAGGCTTCGCTTTCAGCATAGTCACGAGCTGGACTGCCTTAGGAGGCGTCCTCATTGTGGGAGTTCAATCTGGTGGTCCTCCAGTGATGATCTACTCTTGGATTGGTGTCAGCCTATTTGGCCTTGCAGTCGCCTACTCGATGGCTGAGATGTGTTCGGCGTATCCCCTCGCAGGCGGACAGTATTCATGGGTTGCAGTCATTGCTCCCCCTAGCATCGCGAGAGGAATGTCGTGGGTTACGGGATGGTTTATGATAGTTGGGATCCTTGCTATGGGTGCTACGAACAATTTCATCGGCGCAAACTTCATTCTCGGTCAAGCAAATCTCTCGTTTCCGGGCTACGTGATCCAGAGGTGGCATACTGTGCTCTTGGCATACCTGATCGCTATTGTGTGTACCGCTGTCAATATCTATGGACCTCATCTCCTCGACCGCATATCGCGCTTCATCCTCCTCTGGAATATCCTGTCCTTCGTCATCGTCATTATCACTATTCTGGCCACCAATGATCACAAGCAGCCTGCCAGCTTTGTTTTCAACGACTTTCAGAACTTCACCGGCTTCAGTACTGGCTTTGCTGCAATCCTAGGATTGCTGCAGAGTTCCTTCGGCATGTGCTGCTACGACGTACGTATTTTTGGTTCACTCTTTTTCAATGCAGGCAATGACTCCAGCTGTATGCCATATTCGGGGAGCATTCACAGCGACTTTTCTTATATGGAGTCTTCCGTACTTCTTCAAATCCATCTTCAATCTCGAAAGAGAAATGCTAATTCGAAAAGCTCGTTCAGGCACCTGCTCACATGACTGAGGAAATGAAGAATGCTTCACGAGAAGCACCAAAAGCCATCATCATGTCGGTCTATATTGGTGCCGTGACAGGCTTTATCTTCCTAATTTCCGTCTGCTTCTGCATTGGCGACATCTCGTCAACAGCTACCTCAACAACGGGCGTACCCCTCATTCAAATATTCTACGACTCCACCGGATCTGTCGTCGGTACCTGTTTCTTATCTTCGCTGATAGTTGTCATCGCGCTTGTCTGCGCAAATGCACTGTTAGCCGAGGGTTCCCGCAGTCTCTTCGCTTTCGCACGCGATCATGGCTTGCCATTTTCCAGCCTCTTTGCGAAAGTGGAGTCGAAACGACAGGTGCCGGTATACGCCATCTTACTTGCTTGTGGTGTTCAGATGGCCTTGAATTCCATCTACTTTGGTACGTTGACCGGCTTCAACACGGTGATCTCGATCGCTACGGAGGGCTTCTACCTGTCTTATGCAATGCCATTGCTCGCTCGTATCATATCCTGGTTCACAGGTGATGCCAAGGCCATGCCTGGTCCGTACAATCTTGGGCGTTATGGTATCTGGATGAACATAATCGGTCTTGTCTTTCTGGTCTTCACGTCCATAACCTTCAATTTTCCAACCGTGAGTCCTGTGGACAGTGGCAATATGAACTACACCAGCGCGGCCATTGGAATCATTGCGTTGATCAGCATTGTCACGTGGATTACGACAGGACGGAAGTCGTTCACTGGTCCGCAAATTGGTGGGGTTGTACCTGTCTTGGATGCTCGGATGGGTGATATTGTGGGAGATGGAGGCCTCGATGCAAAAGTGGCACAATTGGGCGAATCGTAGGTTTGCGTTATCTTTGTCATCAAAGCAATCAACGTACATACTTCTGCTCTTATATTGTTGCCATATCTCCGATGTTGGTTACGTTGTGCTAAAATCGCTGTTGATAACTCGGTGCTTGGCATAGTCTACTTTATTCACATCCTGCGCGCCTCGCGTCTACACAACGACGATTTTTCCATTCCCTGCACCCATCTCAAGTCTGCTACGGTCGCCGGTATTCTGTATCTCATGAACAGCTTGCTAGGATCTCTACCACATCCAAGTACTACGTGAGCACGCTTTTTCCCGCTTTATCTTCCCCATTCTTTCATACTTTCCACACACCACCATACGGCCCTTCACTTGACTCAATCCCCCAATCCTCTCGCAAACGCCTTATGCTTTCCTTTGAACGATTTCCTACCATTGATACCTCTGGCAAGCCTACTAACGTAAGCGTCTTAAGCATCACTAGTCAAACTGCATTCATACATAAGCTTGGCCTTGAGTCTCTTGACGCGGCATTAGGACTTCAATACCTAGGTTAGAAAGGTAGCTTGTAAGCTTGGTCCTTGGGGAGACTTGGATGTGCATGATTATCGGCCTCGCCCTTCCACCTCGCTCTTCGTTCTGTCACTAAGACCTCCAGTCCCACCTTATCCAGCGTTTGATTATTCTGAACTATGACGCTATATCGCTTACTTCTTGGGGACGAATGAATTCTGCTTTGCAGGTACGTAAGTCCTTTAATGACACCTCTTCTTCAGCGATCCATCTGTCATCCTAGCGTATAATTCCCAAGTCTCCATTGACATTGACACTCGGGTAGTAGTTCCTGCTGATATCCGGTGTAGAAACTCCATGTGGTTGGTCTTGACATGGCGTTGAGGCTTCAAGGCTCGACGAAGCTTGCTCCAAGGGGTAATTAGCAAGCTTCCGGTATCATATTCCTCGATCTGTTACACCCTGATCGCAGTCGAGAACGCTTACTGTTGTATCTGGGGGTATCTCATGAATTGTTCCCTCTCTACAGTTTCATTTGTCTGATTTTGTTTCCTCAGTCTCTTTACAACAGTAGTGCCCTTGTGAAGAGATAAGTCCGAAGTCGTAGATGCTGGGCTCTGCCTTCACGATCAGCTTCTTCCCCGAATTCAAGAATCCCTTGTCTTTGTTTCTCTTTCCACATATAATGTTGGAGTCGCAAAGGGTTCTCTTCTCGTATGACCTCCCACCAACTACAGTTCCTTGCGCTTCTCCTTTTGCAAGCAGTGTAGTTATGGGATGAGAGATAGGGTGCTGAGGGGATGTATGCCTATGTTTATGATGGTTAGGCGGAAGGGTGGGGCGTGTGAGGGTGGTTGTTTCATAGATAGATGAGTCAGATAATTGAGGATTAGGTTGGGGTTTTCGTTGAGAGGTAGGTCAAAAGTGTTTTTGGAGTCGATTGTGAGTAGTGGGTTAGTGTTGAACGTATTCTGCTGTAATTGGTGGTAGCTGTTTAGGTGAATTATGTAGGATTCGAGTTACGATTCTACAGACCGGGTTGGCGCAGATATACTGCTTGTTATCGGGCATATCACCTATACCTACATCTTGAGAGTTACAGCCAATTCATAGAAAATGTGAGCACTTCTATTGCATGAGGAAAAGCATGGCCGCGTGAGTGATTAGACAGATCACAATGGGTACTAAGGCCTTGCCGGACAGTAACAGCCACGAAAGTCCAACATTTAAAGGCAAAGGCTAACCATGTCTTTAACTCTACCAAACACCCTTCCCTTATACAAACCACCTCTCCCCCAAATCCGCACCTCAATCCATCTATTCTCCGCCTCCCCTTCCCCAGCCCCACCAGCACCACCCTCCCACCACCCCCATCTAAACAATAACACTAATAGTCCCCGGCCCCCCAAAATCCCCCTCCGTGCTAATACTCGCCCCATTCATCTCCGCCACGCCCACCGTGCCCCCACAAGCCGCCACCAGCTGATTGCACAACTGTGTCGCTCTAGCGCCGGAGCCAGACCAATGGAGTTCTTGCTGGTTGAGAAAGACGGTGACATCGGCGTTGGTGGGGCTGCGCGCTAGGAGCGTGGTGGTGCCGGTTATGGTGACTGTGAGGGGATGGAGGTTAGGTATGAAGGGATGGAGAAGGAGATGGTTGGGTGGGTTAGAGAGGGTGGGATGGGGCTTACTGTGGGCTGGGATGGCGTTGCAGGCGTTGGCGGGATCTTTGGTTTGGAAGGTGTTGAGGTCGATGTTGCAGGTTACGCCGTTGTCGGATTGGCGGGCTGAGAGGACGGCGGATTGCGCGGTTAGGGCGAGAGCTGCGGTGAGCAGGGTGGAGAGAAGGCGCGCCATTGTGGGGTTCTGGGGGGGGTGGTAGGTTTGGTGGCTGGATTTGAGATGTGGATGATGGTACTTGCGTTTGAGTACTTGTAGGAACGTTCGGTTGAAGGGAAGGCTATGGTGAGTTCGGATTACGGTTGGCTGATTGTGTGCTTTACGGCAAGGAGTGCGAGTCGGTTCCTTTTTCTTGATCTTGCTCATACCCTACTCATGAGTCCAGACCGTTTAGTCATTGCCTCATAGTCTTACAGCAATTCTTGAACCCTAGTCGGCTGACATGCAGAGGATACGATAGTCCGATAGACTTTGCGTCAGAAAATGATGAATAACGTTAGACAGCTCTCATCACCACTCGGGTTAGTATATTCCCACACATGACAGGTTGGAAAGACGACTCGTCGTTGCTTAATTAATGTAGGTAAGAAAGACTAGAGGACTGCTAGCGTCGATATCAGGTGGCTGACGCAACAAGGTAACATCGAGGCGGTCTTTGTAAATCCACTCCTGAGAACCATGGTGCTTATACGATAGGCGGTAGATTGCTAGGGGTGGAAAGAAAGCGACTTAGAAACCCTTCCCAAGATCCTTGACTGGATGACAATCTGGATACTTCATTTGGCTTGATCTGAGCAACAGCAAAACCAGTCGAGCTTCTAGAGCCGCCCGAACAGGTTCGTGATCCCGCCATTACAAGTTTGGCGTGCATGCAAGGTCCATACAGCCAAATTGATTTAGTCTGAAGTTGCGGACCGAGACTCCACGTGTTTGTAATGCAAGCTGATGTCTGGCGCAAAATGTTGTGCCTCTTTGTCAGAGATTCGCGTTGCTGACCATAGTAGCGTAATACCTTTCCCGTGCCAGTGAACGAGTCCCTTTTCATCGCCACCTGTTTTGAGACTTCAGCAGATCTGCATCGCAACCAATTCGACGATTGAAGACATCGTTGTATTGGGCTGATGGGGAACAGGGTCGGTTCGATAAGGGAGACCTTGGACCAACACAATAGCCTATATCTCAACAACGACCTGGACTGTGCATTAGAACGTTCAACCACGCACCTCAGGGAAGGAGAACAAGCGCCGACACATCAATTGAAGAAAACATGCCCGCATACACAAGCCTTATATTGCCATCATATCTGTATGCACAATGCTGATTAAGTCGACCAACTGCCTAAACGAAGAGGTGAGCTCAACCATGATTGGCTAGGTTATGAAAGTATACATGGAGATGGCTCAGTGGGGATCGAACCCTGACGGATGCATGCAGCTATTTGGGTGGTGATCTGTAAGCTGACCAAGACGCTGAGAAAAGTGGAACGGGATTATAGGACGAGCTGCAACAACCTCGAAAGATCTCCGAGAGCTTTGGGTGCCTGGAAAGAACGTCCAAGACGGTTCCCTCGTGGTTCCGGCGGCAAGCATATTAGATCACATCCTTAGGCGTGGACTGCTGAAAAGACGGCTCAATTAGCTTCCGGACCGGCATCCTAATTCCATCAGTACTCCTCTAGACCTTTTCTGTCGGTAGCATCTGTCGTGGTGTCATGTTCTCGGCGAGGTCACGTTCAAGATGGAGCCATAGCTATGCTGAGACTCCCAGATGCCTCCTTGAGTGCCCATCACGAGCCAACACTTGGCTGCCTTGATAGCCTTGGAGGCCGTTGTCTTCTAGCTGTATGTCCAGCTATGGCGCTGTCTATAAAAGTGTGAAAGGGTCAGCTCTGCAATCATCAGCAAGTAAATCAGTGAGGGCAGCAAGCATGGGTTTAAGCAATAAATGTCGGCTCCCGTTGAGAGCACTCTCACTTCGGTCGAGCTTACTAAATCATATTGCTTATGCTTGGCACCGGCATGCAAGTGAGCGCACCTGGTGTGCCAAGAATGCACTCCTTCCCATGGAAAAGAATCGCAAGAACTGGATGATCCTCCCTGATTATACCGTAAGAGCCGGGTACGTTCGAATGGCAGGCCTTATGGTACAACATCATCTACAGCAGTGGATGCTTCCTCGTTGCCACCCAGCTCTACAACAACCTTGAGCACGAGAGCACCGTCGCCATCAATTGTTCGGCCTGCCATCTGGAAGGCGCTCTCAACATTTGCAAGACCCTGATACCTGTGCGTAACTAGCTTGCGAAGAGCCGGTAAGTGCTTATCATGTTTACTCGCCAACTGAATAGCCTCGTAGTATGTGTCTGCATATCGAAAAGTTCCAAGAATGTCGACTTCCCGTAGCGCTGCGGTGGAGATCGGGAGAGTCTGGACGGGATTGCCCATGCCTACTATGATGACCTTACCTCCTGGGCATGTAGCCTACCACTCAGGGTCAGCGGACTCGCAACTTGCCTTAGGCTGCTCCCACTCACATAGATGGCAGCCTGGGTAGAGGCCTCGACACCCGTGCATTCGAAGACGACATTATAGCCTTTCTCGGATGACTCATAAGGTGAACAAATCTGCCATGCCAGTTGTGCTGTCTCTTTAGCAATCTGTAATTTCTTTTCTATGTCATGGCCTCGTCTGATCGGGACTACAATACCATGATCTGCAAACCCGTTTTTCGTTGCGAAAGAAACCCTCTGCTGTTGAATGTCTGCAATCACCACTGGTAT